>JAEEGJ010016973.1_pt1 | contig 16580 bp, 14 predicted proteins | sample 8958761 | NCBI WGS metagenome assembly JAEEGJ01 (sample SAMN16246546, study PRJNA631951) | gut metagenome | biome: gut microbiome; feature: rumen; material: RS-attached | host: Bos | place: Iran: Karaj | collected 2018-10
TAATAGTGATACCGCGCTCCTTCTCCTCAGGAGCGTTGTCAATCTGGTCGAAAGACTTTACCTCAGAAAGACCCTGCTTAGCCAGTACGGTAGTGATGGCAGCGGTCAGAGTAGTCTTACCATGGTCAACGTGACCGATAGTACCAATGTTTACGTGCGGTTTGGTGCGCACAAATTGCTCTTTAGCCATAGCTTAAATGTTTATTTAAATAAATTAATAATCGTGTTATTTCTGCTTCACACAATATACAATTATATTCAGCAGAAGAGCTGTTACTGAGATTTGAACTCAGGACCTCTTCCTTACCAAGGAAGTGCTATACCACTGAGCTATAACAGCAGCGTTGTTTATTAGAGCGGAAAACGGGGCTCAAACCCGCGACCCCCAGCTTGGAAGGCTAGTGCTCTATCAACTGAGCTATTTCCGCAAGTTTGTTAGTCCGACCAACGCGAACAGTCCGCAACTAAACTTCTACTGAAGTGGGTGGAGATGGATTCGAACCACCGAAGGTAAAAACCAGCAGATTTACAGTCTGCCCCATTTGGCCACTCTGGTATCCACCCGTGTTTTTCAAACGTTCCTTCCCGTTCGTTGGAGAGCCTCTTGTCGGATTCGAACCAACGACCCCGAGATTACAAATCACGTGCTCTGGCCAACTGAGCTAAAGAGGCAAATCTTTGCAGCCGCTGAGGCGCTTGATTCAGGACGTTCTCTAAAACGGCTGCAAAGTTACAACGTTTTTTTGAATCTCCAAAATTTTTCGGAGTTTTTTTTATCTATTACTGCGTTTTTCCTTGAATTTCTTCAATTGGACCTTCAAAGAATCCACACATTGGTCAATACTTTCCTCAAAAGTGTCACAGGTCTTCTCCACATAGAATGACTGTCCAGGAACGGTCAAGGAAACGCTGGCCTCTTTATTGAGAGCAGTGGCGGGCTTTACTACTTTGAGCTGCACTTCTGCTTTCTGAATCTCCTCTAAAGACTTTTCCAACTTGGCGACTTTCTTTTCGATAAACGCCTTCAACTGATCGGTAGCGTCGAAATGAATCGACTGAATCTTAATGTCCATAGTTACCTCCAATTTTAAATAAGGTTACGCCCGGCGCTCGGTTGTGTCTCAACTGCGCGGATGGGCTTTATTATACACTTTCTTTAATTGTTCAAACGTCGTGTGGGTATAAATTTCCGTAGTAGCCAGGCTTTCATGCCCCAAAAGTTTTCTGACACTCTCCAAGCCGGCCTCATGATTGAGCATGGCCGTTGCGAAACTGTGTCTCAGCACGTGGGGCGAGCGTTTTTTCTGGGTTGTCACGCGTCCCAGCTGCGTTTCCACCGCTCTCCTCACCTGGCCGACATTCATTCTGCGACCTTTTCCAGTCAAGAAAAGGCCGTTCTCCTGACGGTCCACCTGTTCATCCCTAACAGCGATATAATCACGCAGGGCCTGTTCCAGTTCTTCACCGAAAGGAATAATGCGCTGCTTATTGCGTTTTCCTGTCACTTTCAACTGGCGATTTACGAAATCCACCATTTCGTCTTCAAGCGACACCAATTCCGATACACGCATCCCCGTCTCATAGAATGTTACTAATAAGGTACGCGCGAGGGAATCCTTATAACCATCCGTCCACATCTCATCGCTGAGCAGACGGTCCATATCTTTCTCGCGGATGAACTTCGGTAGCTGTTTTTCCTTCTTGGGACCAGTCACGCTATGGGCAGGATCGCGCTCAATAAGGTTCTTCCGCAGCGCATAACGGTAGAAAGACCTCACGGCACTCAGTTTTCCGTTCACCGTAGCGGCTCTCTCGCCTTTATCCATCAGCTGCTCCATCCAATCCCTTATGACGTCACTGTCTATCGTGTCCCACGTCAGGCCACCGCCTAAACCAACGAAGAACTCCTCAAACTGTCTCAGACAAGTCTCATATTTGAGCACCGTCAACGCTGAATAGTTACGTTCCAGCCGGAGATAGTCAAGAAATTCTTCAGTCCTCATACAAGCATTGGTTTTGTTTCAGCAGCGAATTTACACAAATAATTCGTAACCGCCAAATTTTCGAGTGTTTTTTTTCGATTATTCACAAACAACAAAAGGAGCTTGCACAAGGCAGGCCCCTATATCTCATTACAGTAGATAATGCTACTGTGAATTATTCCTCTGTCTGACGAAGTTTCTGAACGTAGATGGCATGCTCCATCTTCAAGCGCTTCAGAACAGAAGGTTTGTCGAACTGCTGACGACGACGGAGTTCCTTCACTACGCCGGTCTTCTCAAACTTTCTCTTGAACTTCTTCAGTGCTCTTTCGATGTTCTCACCATCTTTAACTGGTACAATAATCATGCTTTTGATTTCAATTTTATATGTTAAACTTCTTGTTATTTTAGCTGCAGATTTCAATTTGCGGGTGCAAAATTACTGCTTATTTTCCAAATCACCAAGTTTTTATCACAATTTTTTTGAAATTAAGCCAAAATTCGACCTTCTGGCAATCATTTAAATGCTCGATGTCTGGCTTTCAAGCCATTTCCGTTCTTCTTCATCCAGATAAGGTGACAGTTTCTCATAAACCATCCTGTGATAGTCATTAAGCCATAGTCGCTCTTCTTCGGTCAACAGCTCTACGACAATAGGAGACTTGTCGATAGGACATAGGGTAAGCGGTTCAAAGGCGAGAAACTGTCCGAACTCCGTCTCGCTATGTTTCACTACCAGCAACGTATTCTCTATTCGTACACCGAAACGACCTTCCAGATATACTCCTGGCTCATCCGTAACCGTCATACCGGGCTTCAACGGTGCGGGAACCCATTGCATTCTGATCTGATGGGGGCCTTCATGCACATTCAGATAAGAGCCCACGCCATGTCCGGTTCCATGCAGATAGTTAAGCCCTTCGCGCCACACTTCTCTCCGGGCCACGGCATCCAGCTGAGTACCTGAAGCACCAGCAGGGAAAATCAGGTTCTGCAGTTGGAGATGCGCCTTCAGAACAAATGTATAGACGCGCCTTTGCTCTTCCGTCAAAGGCCCCAGTGCAATGGTTCGTGTAATGTCGGTGGTGCCGTCTTGATACTGCGCTCCACTATCAAGCAGGAGCAAACCTTCAGGACGCAAGACAGCATCCGTCTCAGGCGTTGCCTCATAGTGCACGATGGCCCCATGCTCTTGATAGCCTGCAATCGTGTCGAACGACACATCTCGGAAACGTTCTTGTCCGGCTCTCAGCGACGTCAGTTTACAGTCAACCGACATTTCCGTCTCTTTCCCAGTCTCAACGGCAGGCTTCAGCCAACGTAGGAACTTGACCATCGCTACGCCATCGCGGATCATTGCGCGGTGAAAACCTTCGATCTCAGCGTCGGTCTTCACCGCTTTTAAGAAAGGGATGGGCGACGTCTCGTTTACGATGGGACGTTCCACCTTTCTATATAGTGAATAGTTCACTTCGTCAGCATCCACCAGGATGTTGTATTCGAAATAGTCTTTCAGTCCCTGTCCTACCCTTTCGTAATCGTCCACGCCGACACCTTCCTGTTGAAGATAAGTGATCACGGCAGGCGTTAGCTTCTTCCGGTTTACGAAAAGTGTGGCCTTTTTAGTGTCGATGAGCAGATAGCTTACAAAAACGGGATTGCAATGCACATCACTACCCCGCAGATTGAGCGTCCAGGCAATATCGTCAAGCGAAGCCACCAACATGCCGTCGGCATGTTTCTTACGCAGTTCAGAACGGATTTCTGCCAGTTTCTCCCGGCAACTCTTCCCGGCCATTTCCAGTGGATGAATCTCAATGGGATTTTCCGGAATAGGCGGACGGCCAGACCAGATCTGCTTCAACGGATCCAGGTTCGTGCGAAGTGTCAGGCCGCCTTCCCGACGAAGTTCTGCAATGAGGCGTTCCACCTCCGAAGCACTACACACCGTTCCGTCGATACCCACCTCGGTACTCTCAGCCCGCTGAGTATTGTTGGTCGTAGTTTCCAACTGCTCACCCAGCCATTGGGCAATCGTAGGCGTACCTTCTACATTAAGTTTCATCAACTGGAATTCGGTTCCGGCCAATTGCTCTTCAGCTGCAATGAAATAGCGGCTGTCAGTCCAGAGGGCTGCGCTGCTCTTCGTCACCACAGCCGTCCCTGCCGATCCGTTGAATCCGCTTATCCACTCACGTCCCTTCCAATGGTCGGGCACATATTCTCCATGATGAGGGTCAGTGCTTGGAAAAATAAAGGCGCCGAGATGTTCCCGCCGCATCACCTCCCGCAAGTCGCTGAGCCGCTGGTCGATGTTGTTTGTCTGACTCATTTCATTCAAAAGTATGTTCTGACTGCAAATATAGGAAAAATTTGACACGCCTACTTTGCAAACCGCCGTATTTTTAATTTTAATAACATATAATTTATCTGAAAACCGTCAGAATGCCAAGGATTTTTCGTAACTTTGCCGCCATAGTAAAGTTTTAACAGATTAATTATTCAACATTATGGCATTTTTAACTAACGACAAGTTGACCATCGTCGGCGCAGCCGGTATGATTGGTTCTAACATGGTTCAGACAGCCCTGATGATGGGCCTGACAAGCGACATCTGTCTCTATGACGTATTCTCACCCGAAGGCGTGGCCGAGGAAATGCGCCAGAGCGGTTTCGGTGACGTGAAGATCACCGCTACCACCGACGCTAAGGAGGCTTTCACCGATGCAAAGTATATCATCTCTTCCGGTGGTGCACCCCGTAAGGCTGGTATGACTCGTGAGGATCTGCTCGCCGGTAACTGCAAGATTGCCGAAGAACTGGGCCAGAACATCAAGCAGTACTGCCCCGATGTGAAGCATGTCGTGATTATCTTCAACCCCGCTGACCTTACTGGTCTCGTAACATTACTCTATTCTGGACTGAAACCCGGACAGGTTACGACTCTCGCCGGTCTTGACACGACCCGTCTGCAGAGCGCACTGGCCAAAAAGTTCAATGTGATGCAGAATGAAATCACCGGTTGCGCCACCTATGGCGGTCATGGTGAGCAGATGGCTGTATTCGGAAGCCACGTGGAAATTGCCGGCCGTAAGCTGACCGACATTATCGGTACTGCAGAATTCCCCGAGGCAGAATGGGAACAGATGAAGACCGACGTGACCAAGGGCGGTGCCAAGATTATCGAGCTCCGCGGACGTTCTTCTTTCCAGAGCCCCTCTTACCTCTCTGTTGAGATGATCCGCGCTGCCATGGGCGGTGAGCCTTTCCGTTTCCCCGTTGGAACATACGTAAAGACCGACAAGTACGACCACATCATGATGGCCATGAAGACCACCATGACTGCTGAAGGAGCCAAGTATGAAGTTCCCCAGGGCACTCCCGAAGAGAATGCCAAGCTCGACCAGAGCTATGAGCACCTCTGCAAGATGCGCGATGAGCTGGTTACGCTCAACATCGTTCCTCCCATCTCTGAGTGGAACAAGATCAACCCGAACCTCTAAGGTCTTGACAAAATTGAAAAAATGAAATAATGAGAAAATGAGAAATTGGCTGCGCAAAAGCCTTCATTTCTCATTTTCTCATTTTCTCATTTCTCATTATCTCATTTTCTTAATCTCTCAATTTCAGAAACATGGCTCTAATAAAAGAAGTAAACGGACTGGCCCCGAAGTGGGGCAAGAACTGCTATTTCAGCGAGAATGCCACCATCGTGGGCGAAGTCACGATGGGCGACGAATGTTCCGTATGGTTCAACGCCGTGGTCCGCGGCGATGTGGCATATATTAAAATCGGTGACCGCACGAACGTACAAGACGGAGCCTGCCTGCACACCACCTACAAGATTGGCCCGCTCAACATCGGCTCCGACGTGACCATCGGCCACAACGCCACCGTGCATGCCTGCACCATTCACGACCACTGCCTCATCGGCATGGGCTCAACGTTGCTCGACAACTGCGAGATTGGCGAAGGTTCCATCGTGGCTGCCGGAGCCTTGGTTCTTCAGGGCACAAAGATTGGCCCAGGCGAAATATGGGGCGGCGTACCTGCCAAGTTCTTGAAGAAAGTGCGCCCCGGACAGACCGACAATGCCGCCCACTACGTGGCCTACATGGATTGGTATCGCGAGCGCGAAGAATAGGAATTCCCCACAACACGAACACGCCTTTTTCACCTCATGAAAGATTATCCCCACCCGCTCATATCCGCCATTCCCGTCATTGTACTGATCTGTCTGCTCATCACGGTGATATCACTTTTCGGCAGCGACTCACTCACTGGCGGCAGTCAGGTGGCACTCCTTTTAGGAACGGCTGTTTGCGTGACCATCTCCATGACGGTCTATCACATCAGCTGGCACACCTTCGAAAAGCAGATCACGAAGACCATCGGCAACGTGTCTGTCACGCTTGTCATTCTGCTGGCCGTGGGCATGGTGTCGGGATCATGGATGATCAGCGGCGTGGTTCCCACCTTAATATATTATGGGGTGCAGATCATCTCGCCCCAGTTCTTCCTCGTCAGCGCCTGCATCATCTGCGCTTTGGTCTCGGTACTCTCTGGCAGTTCCTGGACAACCATTGCCACCATTGGCGTGGCCCTGCTTGGCATCAGCCATGCCCTCGGCATCTCCGAAGCATGGGCGGCAGGCGCCATCATCTCCGGTGCCTACTTCGGCGATAAGATGTCACCGCTGAGCGACACCACCATCCTCGCCTCATCCTCTACAGGTGTAGAACTGTTCACGCACATCCGCTATATGATCTACACCACCATTCCTTCGTTCACCATCACGCTCATCATCTTTTTCTTCTCAGGATTAAGCAACGACGGCTCGTCTATCGTGGAGGTAAACCAATACACCGAGGGACTTTCACGCACATTCAACATCTCACTCTGGACGTTGCTCGTGCCTCTCCTGACGGCTTTTCTCATATCACGCCGCATGTCGTCGCTCATCGTGCTCTTCCTCTCGGCCATGATGGCAGGCACGATGGCCTTGATATTGCAGCCCCATATCCTTAGCCAGATAGCAGGAACAGACGATGCGAATATTGCCTCAATCATTCGCGGACTCGCCTTGACTTTCTACGGAGCCACCAACATCGATACGGGCGATGCCTCACTCAACGAGCTCATTTCAACCGGAGGAATGGCAGGAATGCTCAACACCATCTGGCTTATCATCTGCGCCATGTGTTTTGGCGCAGTCATGCTGGCCAGCGGAATGATCCAGAGCATCACGCGCGTTATCATCAGTTTCGTCCACAGTCGTCTGAGCCTGGTGACAAGCACCGTCTTTACGGGACTTTTCTTCAACATTTCCACCGGCGACCAGTTTATTTCCATCGTTCTCACTGGCGACATGTACCGCGAAACCTATCAGCAAAAGGGTTACGAACTGCGGTTGCTGAGCCGCACCTGTGAGGATGCCGCCACCGTGACCTCCGTACTCATTCCCTGGAACACCTGCGGTATGACACAGGCCACCATTCTCGGAGTAGCCACCCTCACCTATCTCCCCTACTGTTTCTTCAATATCATCAGTCCCCTAATGGCCATCCTCATTGCTGCCACCGGTTGGAAGATCCGAAAAACAACCCTAAAGAACGATTCGCCTTCATAATCCCATCAACCAACAGATAAGGCACTTGCGAATAAAGGTCGCTCCACCATCCTCCATAGGATAATAAGGGATATCATCCGCTGCATACTCCATTCACTCAGCGAGAGCAAACGCAATCCCCGCCTGGCTTCGCAGCCTGACGGGGATTTACCATGATCCTCAAGTTTAATTTGAAAAAACTTTTACTGTTTACAACTATGTTCAATCGACGTTCTAATAATTAATTCGGTTACAAAGGTAACGAGAATATCATAAAAGACAGTATTTCCGATATCACGATTAAGCAATTTGCCAAATCAGTTATCGCGAAATGGCAAATTGCTCTTATTGCTGAATATTCACGGTTATAAAAAGATGTAAAGACACAAAGACCAAAGAAAACCACATCACAAACACAATCTTGCTGTCTCTAACCCGAATTTCCTTTGCAAAAAAACACCGTGCTTAAATTTTTCTTTCTCCCCATCATTGTAATATCAAAAAAAAATTCTAACTTTGCAAGCAGTAGAATCAATCCGTAACGTTATGAATACCGTAAGACCAACTGTGTTTAATACAGCTCAACTCTATTTGCTTGATGTGTTTTCCCACATCAAGAGCGATGAGGAACTGAATGACATAAAGGATATCATTAGTGAGTATTATGCCAAAAGGCTCAACCGCCATTTAGAAAAGCTTTGGGACAAAGGCATCCTTGACCAGAAACGACTTGATGAGATAAACGAGTTGGACCTGCATCAGTGGCTTAAAGACGAAAAGTCAAAGGAAGAAACAGCACTTTAGTATGCGAATAGTTCTTGACACCAATTGTCTTATTCAAAGTGTGCCTCCACGAAGTTCCTACCACGATGTGTGGCAATCTGTGATTAGCGGAGAGAATACACTTTGTGTCACCAATGAGATTCTTGAGGAATATGCTGAGATTCTTTCAAGACTCTCGGGAAGAGACACAGCCGACTATGTTCTTGATTTCATTATAGAAAGCAGACATGTATCTCTTTTCACTCCACGATATCGCTTCAACTTGATTACTGCAGATCCTGATGACAATAAATTCGTGGACTGCGCTATTATAGCCAATGCCCGCTACATCGTCACCAACGACCACCATTACGATGTTCTCCGTCAAATACCTTTTCCGGTAGTTGACGTAATAACGCTCAAAGATTTCCAGAGCCAACTTCATCAATAGGTTATGCCCTATTGCAACACACAAAACTCCCTCCCTCTTTAGGGAGGGGCGGGGTGGGTCTCCATTTAGCGAATCACCCTTTATATTTAATCCCCGCCTGGCTTCACAGCCAAGCGGGGATTTCTTTTTGCTTAAAATAAAATTGAAAAAACTATTTACTTTTTCATTATTTGTTTTGGGAGAAAAACTATTCTTCCGTTTTCCATGCAGGATGAGAACACTATGCCCCTCTGCAGGCTGTCACTGAGCCTGACCATCCTTACAGAGGGACGTTCGTAAGGTCGCTTCTGCAACTTCACAGCCTATTCTCACTTCTTATGGAAGTAACTTTCAGATTCCGTCTCTTCCGCCCATACGTCATAGTTGATGCCGGGCAGGGAGTAAGTGGTCTCAGAGTCTTCTTCAAAACTTCCCTGCTTGGCCTCCGGCTCACCCTCGTCAGGGTTTCCACCAGGAACGCTGACGACATACATCAGGCTTTCCTGTATCGGTGTCAGCATGATTACTTCAGGCGCGATATATTGATTCTTTTTTTCCATATCGAATTTATAAGTTTATGAGTTTATAAGTTTATGAGTTTGGAGTTTATGAGTCTTAGTTTCTCATTGTCTCCATTTCTCATTTTCTTCATTTCACAAAGATTTTCTTACCATTCTTTATATAGATACCCTTTCCGGCATTGTTGACACGCTGGCCCTGCAGGTTATAAAGGTTATCGTTACCGATGACGTTATCGACGATGCTCTCGATACCCGTCGTTTCTCCGTTCACATCGGTGAAACTCAGCATCACCTTGGCCCCGGCAGGAATGTCGGAAGTAGCAATCTCCAGGAATGCCTTGTGGTTGAGGAAATCTTTGGACTGTGTCATCTCATGCAGTTTGCCGCCAGAGATATAGTAGCGGTTGTAGCCATTATTCTTTTCTATCTTTTCGCCGCGCACGGTGATACCCTTCATGAAGTTTCCGTCCACGAAAGCATCGCTGATACCCGTCTCGGCAATCTGATAGTAGAGACCGTCCTCGCCTTCTGGCTCCTTATATTTCTTCATCAGCACACCGGAACCAGCAGGAACGTAAGTACCGTCCTTTCCCTCCTGGTCACCGAGGTTGATACTGGTCATCAGCACGGAGTAGTCATCACCGTTTTTCACGTACTTACCGTTACCGGTAAAGGCAATCAGTACGGGATCGTCGGTGACAGGCTTATTGGCATTCACGCCGTTCACCTCAGAGAAATCCACGTCGAACTCACGGGCAAAGGTGCCGAAGGTGCCACTCTGCGTGTAAGGAATCTTATAGGAGATATTGTCGGTGTAGTTTGTCCATGCGGTCTTATAAGTCTCCTCGGCAGACTTGCGCACGTAAATTTTCGTGTCAGTGCCGAACTCGTCATAATAAGCCTTGCTGGTGCCGAGATCTTCAGGAGTCAGTTCGAAGCGTGCGGTTGAGAGCAGGTCTTCATTTAGTTGGTCACCAATTAGGAATACGCTCTCCACACTGCTGTTGCGCGAAGTCAGTTCAGCATCGGTCATAAAGGCGCGGGCACCGATATATTGCACGTTGCCAGGCACCACCACTTCCTTCACATTGCTTACCTGGCTGCCATTAGCCGTGAACAGATAGTCACCCACGAGGCCAACATTATAGGGCTTTCCTTCGTTCTCAACGGTCGTAGGCAATACGTAAGTCTCGTCATCGGTATCCACAGACAGCAGGTCAACCGTATTGTCGCTCACGGCGATATACTCTTCCTTGGCCTTTGTCTTGTTCAGACCACCGACACGAGTAGTCTCGTCAACGAACGATGGCTTAATTTCCTTGAATTTCTGATAATATTCATTGTTCTGATATTGAGATAAGAGTTCCTTGCGCACATTGATGGTAATCTTGTCGAAACAGTCAGAGCCTGTAGTAGCCTCATCGTCGAAGGCAGCCTCATTCATGGCCTGGGCAATGTTAGCAGGGTCAATCATCTCGTCGCAGAGGAGAGTCACGGTATTCAGGTTGGAACAGAGGCCAAAAGCGCGTTTGCCAATCTGGGTTACCTTGTTAGGGATAGTCACGTTTTCCAGTTTTTCGCAATAGTAGAAAGCGAAGTCACCGATAGAGGTGATGCTCGGAGGCAGCAGTGTAAAGTTGCTGTTGGCCTTACCCTCTGGGAATATACGCAAAATGGTTTTGTCCTTTGAGAGCAGTACGCCGTCGGAACTGGAGTATTCTGTATTCTCCTTGTCAACGGTGAACTCTTTCAAACTAGAACAGAACTTGAATGCCTCAGGATTGACACTTGTCGTAGCCTTTGACAGACTTACAGACTCAAGAACATCACAGTTGCGGAAGGCCTCTTTACCTACAGTCTTCACTTGAACTGGAAGGGCAAGAGATCTTATACCGCAATCGGCAAAAGCAGCCGTTTCGATTTCAAGAGTAACGTCAGGATTATCCGTGAAAGTAACCTCTTTCAAATCTCCACAATTAAAGAATGCACTTGATTTAATTGATGTTGTTGATGGTGGAACCGCGAATGATGTTAGTGCAGAGCCATTGAATGCATTTGCATCTATTTTTTCAAAATTATCACATGATCCTTCAAAAGTAAACTTTGTGCACTTGCTACTTTGTGAAATACAAGTTGCGCCTATACTTTCTAGCATAGCCCCATCGGGAACTATTATTTCTTCAAGATTTCTGCAATTGCCAAAAGCCCCATCGCCTTCAATAGAAGTAACAGACTTAGGAATTGTGAATGATTTAAGACCAGATCGATTAAAACAATAGTGGGGTATAGTTTGAAGCGATGCTGGCTCTTCAAATATCATTTCTGATAAATTAGTGCAATTATAGAACCCAAAACGGCCAAAATTTGTGACAGAAGAAGGAATTGTAATAGATTCAAGCGAGGTGCACTTTGAAAAAGTATAGGCTCCGATGGTAGTTAAGCCATCAGGGAGAATAACCTCAGAAAGGCTTGAACACTCTAGGAAACATTGATAGGGCAATGTTGTCACGCCACTAGGTATTGTAACACTACTAAGATTGTTACAACCACTAAAAGCACTAGATCCTATTTCAGATACTGATGAAGGTATCGTCACCTCAGTAATCTTGGATTCCAAGAAAGCGCTAACACCGATGCATTTAGTACCTTCAGGTATTGCATATGCCTCGGCTTTACGTCCTGCAGGATAGAGCAACAGAGTTTCTTTGTTTGCACTGAAAAGAACACCTTTTTCATCTGATGCATATTTGGGATTACCATCCCTTACGGTGTATTTTTTTATCTTTGTGCCAGTTATCGAGCCTTCAGGAATATCTTCCAGACAAGAAGGAATTATCACTTCTTCCAATAAATTACATGAATACAAAGCGTTTGTTCCCAATTCTTCCACTTGGTTGAGATCAATAACAGCAAACTGAGCACCTCGGCATGCGTGATCAGCTATTTTTGTGACACCGTCAGGTACCGTATAGGTATCTTCCTTTGAATGTGCCCAAGGATAGAAGGTCAATGTGGTTGCTTGTTTGTCGAAGACCACACCATCAATATCATGAAGATAGGCATTATTATTATTTACATCCACATATTCCAAATTACTACATGATTCAATAGCCCAACGTCCATTACCGTCAGGACCTTTTTGAAGTTGTTTCATTGTTGAAGGCACACTGATTTTTTTTAAATCACTTCGTGCAAATATTCCTCTTATCTCTATCTCCTCTACGCCTTCCGGAATTACGATTTCATTATTTGTAATTGGTTTGGCGTGTGGAAAACACCTCAACGTTTTTCCGCCGTTAGCATAAAGCACACCATCTTCTACAGAAAAGATGCCATTTCCACCATTATCCATTTCAAATGACTGTAAATTGTTAAAATTTGAGAAAGCATAATTGTTAATGGACGTAACAGATGCTGGAATTTTAAGACAGATAACGCTTTTTGCTTTAATAAATTCTCCAATTCTGGTCAATGTTTCTGGCAAATCTAATTCAGTTGCAGATTCTGGGAAGCTGCAACTATTTGCAAGAGAGGTTACCGTAAAGGTCATATCCTTACCATCAAATACTGTGGATGGCACCGTAACCTTTTCCCCTACAATAGTAGAAGTGGCAGCACTTGTCAATGCCAACGTGGGATTCGATGTGGATGGATCTGTAATACTATACGTGAAGCCATCGATGGTTAGCGATTCTCCTTTCTTATATGCATGGGAATTCAGGGCCACAGCCGACAATAGCATTGCTACAAAAAAGAGTCGTAGTTTTTTCATAATTTTGTAAAGTTGTAAAAGGGCAACCTCATCCCCAATGGATGCAGAATAATTTAATTTTAAAGTTGTAAAGCGCAGGGATTATTGGCAATCGAGCTTTCAGTAGAAATTGAGTAGTTTCTCCGTCCAGATAGATTATCAATTCGCTTATAGTTAATTCTCGGCTATCGGCTGGCCATGTGGTGCCAGCGGTAGCTGCTCCGAAAAGCTGTGGCAAAAATACAAACTATAGCGCAATACGCACGTAATCAGTAAATAGTGGTTTGGCAATTTGTCAAACTACCATCTCTCAGCCCCGCATTTTTGCCTTTTCGCAATGTTTTTTAATGAAATACGAAGGCACAAAGATTAAGACGAAAATCTGCAAAAATCACACAAAAATAAGCGGCTAAGTATTTTATCTATCCTCACACAGAGTTGAGGAGTGAACGGAGTTTTATATCGTTCTCTGCGTTCTCCATTCACCCAGCGTGAGGAATGCTTTTACCGAAGCACAAAGATCGTCAAGTTGAGGCGGGTCTTCTCCGCGCTATATCGCGATAGGCGGAGAGGGTCATGCCGGTATGACGCTTGAAGGCAGTCTGAAAGGCGGAGAGACTGGCGAAGCCTAACGAACGGCCAAAGTCTGTGAAGTTGGTTATCTCCATTGCGGGATCATGCAGACGCTGTTCGGCCTCCTTGACGCGCAGGCTGCTGATGTATTGCGGGAAACTCATGCCCGTCATCTGCGAAACAGCTTCAGAGATATAGGTGCGATTCGTGCCCAGATGAACGGCCAGCATTTCTCGGGAGATGTTCATGTCAAGAAACATTTTATTGTCATCTATTTCGTGTTTCATGCGGCGGAAGAGTTCGGCATGGCGGTCGTCGGTCGTCTGTTCCTGCTTTACCTCGGCTGGCCCTTCCGGCAGTGAGCGTTCCACGACTACCTCCATCAGTCGATGCTGTTTCCTATACATATTATATATATACGCGCAAAGACCGATCAACAGTACAATAAATCCGATAGTGCCCCAGAGTATCCACTTCAGCATACGAGTCTGTTCCTGATGACGCTCTATCTCTGCCTCCTTCCCGGCAATGTCGAGCGCAACCTCTTTGGCTTTTTGTATCTTGATGCGATCAGCGTTGGTATTGTTATTCAGTATCTCTATCTGTTGATTGCGGTATTCGAGCGCCTTTTGGTAGTTGCCCAGATTCTCGTGATTGATGGCATAAATTCTGGCAATATCGGCTTGCGGTATGGAAACGCCCGATTGCCGAGACAGTTCCTCCACTTTGGCAACCCATTGGTTGGATTCCTCTGCCCTGCCCTGCTTACATAGAACATTAGCCTTTCCAAGGTAAGCATTTTCCTTTTCCATCGGCAGCAAGGTCTTCGAGGTATCTGCCGTCGCTATGGCAAGGTCAATATATTGAGTGGCCTTGTCGAATTGATTCGTTTCTCGGTAGATATCAGCCTGCAGCGTGTTGACTGTAACCCCCATAAACGTGGGCGACGTGACTTGCCGAAGCGAATCAAGCCACTGCGCTGCCTCTGCGTACTTATGCCTGTATTTCATTTGCAAGATTATATTCACCAGAGCATAAGCCTGATGCAAAGGTTTACCTATGGACTTGGACAACTGATAACTCTCAAGGGCATACTTCAACCCAGTAGTATCGTGAAGGTTAGTCATTGAGGAAGAAAGATTCGAAAGAGCCCCAGCTACGTTCAGTTTATCTTTTCGCCGACGTGCATGGCCAAGAGCTTTCAGGAAGAACTCATTGGCAGCATATACATTCTGACCCTTTGCCATTTCATAAACACCATATACATCATAGATATCGCCCATCACGGTATCGTTGGAGAAATCTGAAGATTGTTTCATGACTTCGTCAACGATTCGCTTTCCTTCTTCGGCCTGTCCCGTCAGTATGAGAATCTGACCATAAGCGGCTGCAGCATGCGCACGGAACTGAGCAGAGTGCCCTTTCAAAGAGATGTCGTAAACCTCCTTACTGAGATGCAAGACTCTTTGGTAGTTTCCGCTATCTTGTGCCTGCATAATGGCAGATGAGTACTGATTGAATTCTTCTTTCTCAGAGTTCACCGAACTACCACCGCCACAACCAACGGTCATGGTGGTCATAAGGATTAGCAGAACTGTGAAAGCGTCGCGAAGGACCAAGCTACGAAAGTTACTAAACGTCGATTTCATGGGTATAATCATATTTGTTTTTGTGACAGAAGGATTGTTTCCCCCTGAAATGTAGTCGCAAAATTAGCAAATATGGCTATTTTTTGCCAAAATAATGCATTGTGTTTTGGCAATTTGCCAAAATAACACGTCCAATCCGACGCAGATATGCCGAACAACATACCTAAACTCTGTCTCGCCACCTCAATCAGCCGCAGCAGCTTCGAATACATAAAGGCCATTTGGAGTGAATGGTTTCGGGTGGGATTGTAGCAGTTTGTTTTCATCATAGCACTTACTGCCTGCCGCAACCCCTTGGCAGATACCTTATATTAAACTTGAAGATGATAGCGCAACATAAAATGAAAAAGCGTGGGTTGCAAACCTTGTTGCCCGTTCCACGCTACAGGCTCTCGCATTGCCCATCTGTCAAGAACGAGCAACGCAGAAGCCCACGCTGATATGTCAATATACCCCATCACGTGTACCTATTTTTATTATACAGATACAGGTACACTCATGGCTGTTATTTATAATAACATACCCATGGACATCTACCGTTGCTTTTATTCTGTGACAGACTGGGAATTTGCGAGATTCGTAGCGTCAAAGAACAAAGCGCCAAGTAAACGCCTTAAACATCAATGTCATCCCCTCCCTCCCAAGTGGGCTTCTGCTCCCGCTTTGGCCTACGAACGCCACTTTGGTGGAAACATTCCTGAAGCGTTGAGAGAATTAGGATGGGACAAAGTTAAATAAAAAAACCGAAAGTTCCAAATATTTCTTTAGATTTGCTCACGACACAGAGTTTGGGAGTGAACGGAGTTTCTTATATGTACCTCTGCGTACTCTGTTCATTCAGTGTGAGGATTGTCTTTAATAGAACACAAAGGCACAAAGATTTAGACGAAAATCTACAAAAATCTGACAAAAATCTTTGAAATCAAGAAAATATTTCATTATATTGTATCAGATTCGTTTTTTCAAAACTCTTCACATCCTACACAACACCCTGATTGTCTGTGTCTTACAGTGAAGGGTTTCAGACTCACCCGTCCTTCCTAATGGGAGGAAGCGGTTACTAATAGTTTGGTTTGCTTTCACCTATTGGAAAGAAAGATCCACTTGGTGGAAATAAAAAACATCATCCGCAGCCTTTCAAAACATCATAGAATGTGTTGCAATCAATCATAGAATGTGACTTATACTGATATAGGTAGACACATTTAGTAACAATTAAATGTGTATTATTATGAGAAAAAGTCCAACGAAGTACAGCGAAGAGGAGCGTTTAAACTATCTTCGTCTGTATCATGAGTCAGGAA
>JAEEGJ010016975.1_pt1 | contig 16578 bp, 10 predicted proteins | sample 8958761 | NCBI WGS metagenome assembly JAEEGJ01 (sample SAMN16246546, study PRJNA631951) | gut metagenome | biome: gut microbiome; feature: rumen; material: RS-attached | host: Bos | place: Iran: Karaj | collected 2018-10
AAGCTGACTGTGGATTGAATATGTACTAAGGAATGCAGAATTATTGTACTTTTGCAGCCTAAAATCAATCAAAATGAAGAGAACCCTTATCATCATAGCCGTTTCGTTGCTTCTTGCCTCCTGTGGAAACAAGCAACCTCAAGGAACAACCACTACCACTGAAAAGCCAAAGAAATCAGTGACCGTTCCTAATTTCAACGCCGACTCGGCTTACCAGTTTGTGGCCAGGCAGACCAACTTCGGTCCACGTGTACCAGAAACCCAAGCTCATGCCGACTGTGCCGAATGGCTCACCTCCAAGCTCGGAGAATATGCCGACACGGTCATCGTCCAAGCATTCCGTTCGCGCTTGTTTAATGGCAACGGCATCGATGGAAAAAACATCGTTGCGGTTTTCCATCCCGAGGCCAAGAAACGCATCGTGCTCTGCGCCCATTGGGACTCGCGTCCCTACGCCGACCACGACCCTGACGCGGCCAACACACACAAGCCTATCGACGGCGCCAACGACGGCGCCAGCGGTGTGGGCGTGCTGATGGAATGTGCCCGTCAGTTCAAGTTAAACGAACTGCCTTCACATTTAGGCATCGACATCGTTTTGTTCGACCTTGAGGACTACGGCCCACATCAGGACGATGCAGAGAAATATTATGATGACAGGGTCAACCATTGGGCCTTGGGCTCACAATATTGGTCGAAACAGCCGCATGTCTATGGTTATAAAGCTTATTATGGTATCCTCCTCGACATGGTGGGCGGCAGCAACCCCAACTTCCCTAAAGAGTATTACTCACAAGGCTTCGCCGCTTGGGTGAGTAACAAGGTCTGGCGCAAGGCTTACGATTTAGGCTATCGCCCCTATTTCAACAATGAGTTGGGCACCATGATTAGTGATGACCATATCCCCATGAATCAGATTGCCGGCATTCCCACTATCGACATCATTGACCTGCAACCCAACAGCAGCAACGAGTGTTTCCCTGAAGTGTGGCATACCTTAAACGACAACCTCGAACATATTGACAAGACGACTTTAGGCATGGTCGGTGATGTGCTTCTTAATATTGTGTACGAAGAATGATTTCAAATTAACAACAATAACATTCAAACCATTAAAAAATGAAAAAAGTAGTTCTTATCATGATTGCAGTCATGGGATTGGCATTTGCCTCTCAGGCTCAAGACAACAACATCGGTGTCAGGTTGGGTGGTGGTCAAGGTTACAACGCTGAGCTTTCATGGCAGCATGTAATTGACGACAACCGTATGGAATTCGATCTGGGTTGGGCAAACTACAATGATGCCTCCAGTTTTAGCTTGACAGGCATTTACCAATTTGTCTTTGATCTCCCCTACAATTTTGCTTGGTTCATCGGCCCTGGAGCTAATGTAGGCATGACATCATTCGATGAGAGAGCTCATTTTGCGCTTGCTCTTGCCGGACAAGTTGGCGTCGAGTACGATTTTGCGGCCATCCCGCTGCAATTGTCTTTAGACATCCGCCCGCGTTTGTATATCGTTCCAAGCACGGATTTCCATTGGGGTGACATCGCTCTAGGCATCCGTTACAGATTCTAATAAACAGATGTGAACAGACGAAAAAAGACCGCATTGCTGCGGTCTTTTTTTCGTTCTATAACCCATTGATGAAATTGTTCAGCTCTCGCTTCGAGGACTCGTAGGAGAAGGCCTCATTAAGCAAGTAGTATTTGTTCTGGTCAACACAATTGGCGTAGGCGAACTTGGCGAACTCCAACTTGTTGCTCTCAAAGGAGAACAGCTTGCAGATGCCGAGGATTTGGCTGGCAGTCATCGGGTTGGCCGAAATCACCTGTTTGGCCACGGTCAGTTTCGAGCTATCGAACGACTCATTGGAAATCACCTGGTAGGCATCCTCATAGTCCTGAGGAGTCATGCCAAATTGCATTGGTGGTGCAGGAGGGGTAGGAGGCACAGGAGGCTGGACATTCCCTCCAACAGAAGGTTGTTCGGTAACCAAATCCATGGTCAGTTCAGGACGGATATGGGCCTGCGTAGGCTCCAATCCGAACAACTTGTCAGCATGAACGACGGTGAGGTTCTGCGATTGCTTGAGGTCGACGAACTGACCCACACAGTTTTGCAGCGGGTTGTCAAGCTCAACACGGACATAAAAACTGTCTTCCCAAAGGTTGCTGACACAAATAGACCTTACAGGCTGTTCATTTTGCAATACATCGTCGACAAAAAGCCAAAAATTCAGTCCCCGAGGGGCGACGATGGTCAAAGTTGTACTTCCGTGATGGTTGCCTCCGTGACGGTGCCTCACCGTGGCCACCTGCGCCATGCTGGGTAGGGCCATAAACAAGATGAGGAAGAAAAATAGATGTTTTTTCATATCGGTAAATTTTTAAATCATTCAATAATGACCTTTTGGGTCACCACCTTGCCACCAATGACACTGACAAAATAGAGGCCAGCCGGCAAGTCACTGACATCAATCGTTGTTTGCTTGTCCATGACAAAACCACGCACCTCCACACCTTGCGCATTGACAATGTGGACGCAGAGCTTGCCTTGTTCATAATCAGTGGCGATGGTCATCTGACCCTTCACTGGATTAGGCGAAATCGTGACAGTGAAGGGGTCTTTTTCGAAGTCGACATATTCCTTAATGCCCACCAAGGTGCCTTCGCTATTGGAACGGCTCACCACCATGCCACTGACTCTCAAAATCGGGTTGTCAGGGTCGGTGCAGTGGGGACAGGAGTTCTGCCCATCGTGGCAATCGGGATAGTTGGGATGGCACTGGTCGATATAGGTCGGGTCGAACTGATAAAAGAGATGAGCACCACCTTGAGGCACATACTCATTCATATCGTAGTCCCACACAAGGGCGATACTGCCAGGACACCAGCCACTGCGGTTGTGCGGCCAAGTGCCGTTTTGAGGCTGGCAGCCAGCGGGGTTGGGGTTACAGGTACGCCACAGGTGTTGGTCGAATTTGAGACTGCCGTTCACGTAAACATGGTGTGTTGCCTCGTAAAACTCTGCAGCGTTGCCCGTGTTGTAAGCACTTCCACCACTCATGGCACTGCTCCAGTTGTGGCCGCTGGTGATGACCTTCAAATGAGCTTCCTCTGTATTCTCGGCAAACTCAAAATCCACCTCAGGCAAAGGTTGTAGGTTGGCATAGTCTCCGAAGTCGTAAGGGCCGAACCAGATGGGCTGAACATCGCTATACAAATAATCAGGTGTGCCTTTCTGCATATTGAAGGTCAAGACGGGACAATAGCCGCTGCCGTCCCAAGTCTGGTAGTAGACCTCGAACTCGACCAAACCTTGCAGGATGGAGGTGTAATCCGTGACATCCACATCGTCGTCACACTCCACACCGAAAGGCGAACAGTAGCGGAACAGTTCCACCCATTCGCCACGGAAATTCTTCACACGCACATAGCCAATGCGGTCGTAGGGGTCGCAGTCGCCATTGACGCAACGGTGGTCGTAATGGGCATTGATGGAAGTGAAAGCACCCACATGCGAAGGCAGTGCATATTCACCATGTGCAGTCTGATTGGATGAAGTGACAACGAGGTCACCGTTCATGGCCACAGCATCTACATTATTGAAGTCGTTGGTTATGGTGAAGTGGTTGCTGACAGTGGTCGTCTTGCCGCCGCTCTGTGTGATGCTGGCCGTCAGGTCGAAGTCGCCGAAAGCAATGGGCTCCCACATGGCGTACCAATAGCCGTTTTCCGGATTCTCTGGGTAGGCCGTCTGCAGCTGCACTGTCTGACCGCCGACACTACAACGCACATCTTCAAACTTGATGACATTGCCATGTTCGATATAAGCGCTCAACACCAGCAACATGGGTTTCAGTTCGGTCATATAGACGTTGAGACCTTCATAGGGTCTGCGGATGGTGATTTCAGGCGTGAAGTTGTCGGGGTCGACCACTTCAAACGAGCGGTTGACCGCGGGAGCGGCTTGCCATTGGGTGCCATCGCCAGGCTGAGTGGCTCTAACCTTCACGGTGCCCTCCTCTCCCGTCAGCGTGATGGTGTTGCCCTCCAATGTGGCCGGACCTTCCACAATCTCGAAGCTGACAGGCAGTCCAGAGGTAGCCGTGGCATTGACTTGGAAAGGTTGGTCGAAGACGAGCTTATCGGGAATGGCATCAAACTCAATGAATTGAGAAGCCAGGCCTGCAGGAATGTGGCGCACCATGACATTGTCGAAGCCGCCATGAGAGCTGCTAAGGAAGAACATGCCATCCCACGCAGCAGGGTCGAAACGGTCGCCGCTGCCTGGAGTGAGGCCTGCATTAATACCTTGTATCTCAGGAACAGGTTCAAACTCACCCGAACAACCATGGTCAGCAAAGAGGGTGACAGCCCCTTGGCCTCCATTGGCTTCCAGGTCAATCATGATTTTCCAGCGTGTCCAAGTGCCGTATTCGTTTTGGTAATCGAAATCGACGGGCATGGTGTTGTTAGGCAACACAATACCATTGACGAAGCTCGGTCTTGGGTCTTGACCGGTGGTGATGAAATAGATGCCACCGTCTTGTACGGGCAGGTTGGGGTTGGGACAGGTAGCCTCATAGCTCATAGGAGGCAACACAACGCCATCGCCGTCGGCATCGTAGCCGATACCGAAGCAGGTGCCCCACCAATTGCGAAACATGTCGATTTCAACCTCGATGATGCCGCCCGTTGAGAAATCGAACGGAAAGGTTTCGGTTGATTTGTGGGTGGCCACTTCACCGAAGTTAGTATTGGCGTTGTCGAAGAAAGCGCCCATGGTTTCATCGGGGGTGGTTTGGCCACCACCGCCGAGGTATTCGGTCTTCAGCACGCCGCCGCCCGCACTATGGGCACGAGCCACCCAGCCGCCTTGACCGTTGAGCGGTGCGCCTTCATTATAGTTATTGAAATTGTCGGTAGCCTCAGTCTGGGCCATCAGGCCGATAGCAAAGACTATCGATGCGAAAAGCAAAGTTATTCTTTTCATAATTCTGGTATTTATTCAATTACAACTTTCTTGGTCACGACCTTTCCACCGATGACATTCACAAAATACAAGCCCGAAGGCAGGTCGCTCACGTCGATGGTGGCTTGCTTAGCCATGCTGAATCTGCGCACTTCAACGCCATAGGAGTTGAGGATGTGGACGCTCGTGCGGCCCAACTCATAATCCGTGGTGATGGTCATATTGTTCTTCACTGGGTTGGGCGTGATGGCTACATCAAACGGATCCTCGTCCACGTCAGGATATTCGGGCGTGTCAAGCAGGATGTCGGTGTTGTGGCTGTAGGTCACCAGTTTGCCGGAAACCTTAATATAGGGGTTGCTGGAATCCTGGCAGTTGGGACAGTTGTTTTGTCCATCAACGCAGTCAGGATAGTTGGGATGGCATTGGTCGACATAGTCGGGGGCAAACTCGTAAGTCACCTCGGCACCGCCATCGGCAAGATAGTCATCGAGGCTATAGCGCCACACCAAACCTATGCTACCCGGGCACCAGCCACTACGGTCGTATATCCAAGTGCCATTCTGAGGCTGGCAACCCGCAGGATTGGGACTACAGGTGCGCCAGAGATGTTGCGTGAAAGCCACAGCGCCGTTGATCTTGATGTTGTGTGTAGCTTCGTAGAACTCGGCGGCATTGCCTGTGTTGTAGTTGCCGTTGGTGCCACTGCTCCAGTTATGACCCGTGGAGACAAGACGCAACTCTGCTTTTTCGACGCAAGGATCAAATTCGAGATGGCGTGTCGGTACGGAGCAAAGGTTGGCATAGTCGCCGAAACTGTAATTACCAAACCACAATTCGCTCATGTCGACATAGGTGTATTCGGGCGTACCCTTGGTGTAATCAAAGGTGATAATGGGGTTGTAGCCGTCGCCCGACCAGACATCGAAATGCAGTTCAAACTCAACGAGACCTTGCAACAAAGTGGTGAAGTCGCTGACATCGAGGTCGTCGTCGCATTCCTTGCCAAAAGGTGTGACATAGCGGAAGAGCTCGACCCACTCGCCACGGTAGTTCTTCACGCGGCAGTAGCCAACACGGTCGTATGAGTCGCAGTTGCCGTTCACGCAGTTGTGGTCATAGTGCATGTTGATGGCATTGAATGCATTGACGTGTGAGGGGAAGGCATATTCGGCATAGCTGGTTTGGTTGCTGGGAGCCACCACAAAGTCGCCGTTGCAAGCGGTTACCATCATGTCGTTGTAATCGGTGGTGACCTCGAAGGAGTTGGTGGCCGTCGTGACCTTGCCGCCCGTCTGTGTGATGCTGACGGTCATGTCGTATGTGCCTGTGCCAGAGGGTGTCCAGGTGGTGTACCAGTAGCCGTTGTCGGGGTTGTCGGGATGATCGGTTTTCAGGGTCAATTCTTGGCCGTCGACGGAGCATTTCACCTCATTGAACTTGAGGACGTCGGGGTGGTCGATGTAGGCACTCAACACGATGAGGATAGGATTCTCGAAGTCAGGCATGTAGACCTTGGTGCCTTCGTAGGGTCGACGGATGGTGATTTCGGGAGCATAGTTGGCGGGGTCGACGACATAGAACGAGCGGGTCACTGTGGGAGCAGCCTGCCAGTTGGTGCCGTCGCCGCCTTGCATGGCACTCACTCTCACCATACCTTCTTCGCCTGTCAGCGTGAGGATGTTGCCTTCCACTGAAGCGGGGCCTTCGACGACCTCAAAAGTCACAGGCAGACCCGAAGAAGAGGTTGCGTTCAGGGTGATAGGGTCGGCGGTGATCAGTTGGTCGGGGATAGCGTCAAAGTCGATGAACTGCTGAGACAAGCCTCCGGGGAAGTGGCGGACGGTGAAGTTGTCGAAGCCGCCCCAGCCGCTGTTGAGAAGGAAGATCTTGTCCCACATGGCGGGGTCGAACTTGTCGCCACTGCCAGGGGTGAGACCCAACGGGAAGCCTTGACATTCGGGGACGGGCTCAAACTCGCCGTTGAGCACGTCGCGTTTCATATACAGGGTGACGGCACCGGCACCGGCGTTGGCATCGAGGTCGATGGAAATTCTCCAGCGGTACCATTGGTGTGAAGGCTCAAAATTGACATGGGCCGACAATTTGTTGTTGGGCAACACGACGCCGCTCATGAAATTCGGATTGTCGCTGACGTTAGTGGTCAGCATATAGATGCCGCCGTCGGGCAAAGTGCTGGTCGAGTCGGGAATGATGGGCTCGTGGTTTCCTTTGATTGGGGGAAGAACAAAGCCGTCGCCGTCGCCATCGTAGCCGATGCCGAAGAGATCGCCCCAGTGTTCGCGCCACATGTCGCATTCCACTTCGATGATGCCGCCCGTGCTGAAGTCGAAGCCGTATTCCGCGATGCTGCGGGTGGCAATGTCGCCATAGCTGGTGCCTGAGCAGGTGGAGAACACGCCGATGGTTTCATCTGGAGTGGGGGTCCATGGTTGGGAGCCCCAGAAGTAGGCAAAATAGCCTGTGTACAGGTATCTGCCGCCATTGCCGGCGCTGTGCACCTTGGTGATCCAGCCGTCTTGGCCGTTGAGGGCAGGGCGGTTGTTTTCGTCTCCAGTATCCAAATAATCGTTGAAGTCGAAGGTGACTTCGGTCTGTGCCGTAAGGCCGATGGCAAAGACCATCATAGTCAATAGAAGTAGAATTTTTTTCATAGGAAATAGTTTTAAGTTGATGGGACAAAAATACGTATTTTATCGAAGACTGCAAAAGTTTTCCTAAATTTGCAGGCATGAAAGCGAAGCTTTTCGTCATAGGGTTGTTCTTGTTGGCCTTTGTCGCCTGCACATCAAGAGCCAAGGACGCTGAGCATGGGCGAAGCGAAGAAGGACCGAACCCAGAGTTATCCGCCATCGACAGCCTGATGTGGCGCCAGCCCGACAGTGCCTTGGCTGTGCTGCAGCAGTTTGCAGCCAGCCCCAAGGCCGACAGCCTCGATGAGTTGAATGGGCATTACTGCCAGCTGCTGATTTCGGAGTTGCTGTATAAGAACTATTATGACCAAAGCAACCGAGAGGAACTGCTGCAGGCGGTGGTGTATTTCGATTCGTTGTGCCTTTGCAAAGGCGTTGCGCGCAACATCTCTACCATCGCGTTTCTGGATGCCCGCGCCCATTATATTAATGGTGTGGGATACTACGAGCGCGACAGCGTTGTGGAAGCCTGCATGGAATACCTGAAGGCTTTGGAGGTGATGGAAGGGCATTTTGTGGAAAAGGAACTAGTAGGGGAAAGAGCGAGGTTCATGGCTCTAACATTTACACATTTGACAGGATTATTCTCAGACTTTTATTTGAGTGAGCAAGCCATCCTTTGGGGAAAATACGCATTGGAGTATTATCGGAAATACGATGCTACTCCTTGGCACATAGCTTGGATTTTAGTTGAAATCGGTTCACATTACGAAATGAAAAGGAGTTATGATAATGCATATAGTTATTATGAAAAAGCGGCATCTGCCATAATGGACACTTGTTCACTAATGTATAGGGACATCCACACACACAAAGCCTTGATTGATTATAAAACAGGAAAAGGAAGCAAGATTTCATTAACGACGTTACAAAACCTGATACGGAATTCGAAGGATGAACAAGAACAACTGGCTCGTTATTTGATAGTTGGCGAAATTTTCTACTCTGAAAAGCAATATGATTCTGCACAGGTCTATCTAAATGCGGTATTTCTCAACAGCCAAAGCGTTGGCGCAAAAAAACAAGCAGCCGAATGGTTGGTAAACATTTGTGAAACTCAAGGTAGAATTTCAGATATTGAAGAATATGCTGATTTTTTGGTTCCTTTCGCCAATATGAACGAAAATCAGTCTACCTTGAAATCGCAGCTGACAAAACTCAGCCATGACTTTGAGCAAGAAAAACAAGAGGCTTTACATCGAAACAAGACAAAAACAATATTGAAATGGAGTGTGGTGTCAATGGCTGTTTTAATCTTCATTGCACTTATGTTGTTCGTTTTCCATTTTAAGGACAAAAAACAGCAAATACAATTGAAGAAACAAAAATATGAAACTGAAAAACAAATGGAAGCTACCGTGAAAGAACATTTAAATGAACTTAATGAAAAAGACAATGCGTTCAACAAGGCAATAACAGAGGAAAGAAAAAAAGCAGAATACGAACTACGGACGAAAGAAATGCAACATTCAGCAATGTTAGTGAGAACCAGAAATAGAATTTTGCAGCTGCAAGAAGAAAACAAGAAGTTGAAAGATCATAAAAGGCAAGACGACACTGTGCATGAAAGTGCCGATAATCGAAAAGAACCATACGAAGCACTTACAAAGGAAGAAATCTATAGGTCCATTCAACAGCGGATGAAAAAAGCAAGAATTTATACTTCATTTAACGTCAAGGATTATGCATCTTTAACATTGACCCAAAAAGAAATGGAACAATTAATAACAACCATAAATAGGCACTGTCCTGATTTTTCGAAAAGGCTTAAGCTGCTGTATCCCAAATTGAATGTCAACGACCTGCAATTATGCAGGTTATTTCTGTTGAATCTGTCTGTCCTTCAAGTTGCCATTTTGCTTGGAACGGATTATTCTTCTATAAGAAAACGAACAAACCGACTAAAAGAAAAAATAGGCAGCGATGAGCTGTACTGGTGTCTCAAATCCACCCTATTTTTGGAATGACCTATTGATCCCTTTAAACAAAACCGATTAATTATTGTTTTGTATAAAGTTGATTTTCAATATACCATGCAAATTACAGCCTAAAATAGCCCATTCTTAATAGACAAAATAATTGCAACTAAAAAAGAAATTGTTAGACCTTTGCATCCGATTTCAATAATAAACCGTCATGCAAAAAACGAACTTAAAACAATTTGTTCTGCTGGTTTGCTTCACGCTAATTATAGCGTGGTGCAGTGCTAACAGCCTTATCGAAAATGATGGGTACAGCAACATTCCCGTCAAGGAAGCACACGTTCAAAGTATTCCCAAAGGCTACTCCATCCATGCTTCCATCAATGGTCATTATTTAATGGTGACTTTCACCGAAAACCTCGGCCAAGTGGCTGTGGAAGTGACAACAGCTTTAGGTGGTAACGTAGAATGCCTTTCGATAACTACGCCGAACGGCCTGCAAATCTACATCCCCAACACGGGCGATTACATCGTCACCTTCACCCTTCCCAACGGGGATGAGTACTATGGTGAGTTTACGGTGACGGATTAAAGTCAAAATCATCAATTAAATCAACTAACAACATTTATTAAAATTTAATCATTATGAAAAAGACAAAATTATTGATTGCTACTTTATTAGTGGTTGCAACCGCTTCTATTGTCATCGTGTCCTGCAAGAAAAACAACGAAAGCACCTTGAACTCTAAAGGTTACAGCACCCAGAAAGCCTTTGATTATCGACAGATTGATGATAAGCTAACTTACTTTACAGACTTCAAAAAGAGAATGACAGAAAGCAAAGATAACGAAGTTTTCAATCTTAACGATGCTGCTTGGCACCTCGCCTGTTTGGCCAACCTTGATTTTTGCAACATTAATGTGAAATATGATGATTTCCAGTTTGATACCATTGATATGCAAGTCGAAGTATTGGATAGTATCATGCTGTTGAGTGACATCGACTCAGCCTATGACCAGATGTGCGCCAAAATACATCAGTTCAAGAAAGGGTTTAACCACTGCGACCAGAATCTGTATTACATCAATGTATCCATTGATGCCAATGGCAGTGCCAAAATCGCTTTAATGACCTCCTTCACCTCTTGTACAAAAAACTTGATAGATCATCCTTGGTATTTTTCAGATCCTTTTGAAGCAGCGTATGCGTGTGATGAGTATTTTAGCGGAGATTCGGTCTATATTTGGAATGGTTTGGCAGCAACTGAACTTGAACGTGTTCTCAATATTTTCGAACATCACGAGAATGGGACTGGACCAAATGGAGCAATGTGTTATATACCCACACGAAACCACACTTTTGATTACACCAATACTTTCGATCCATACGGTTCTGGATATTATTATTTTGACGAATCTAGAGTTTTTGCTCAAAGATACACTTCTTCGCATCCAAATTACGTTTTTGAACTCTTTGAAATGTGTTACTGTCTTGATTCGTATCTCGGTTTAGGTTACGATTACATCAACGATAACTTGTATCGCCTTGAACATCCTGTTTGTTGGACAATTAAGTGTAAAACTATCGAAACCAATCCTGTGTATTTTTATTATCATCAATTGTATGTCGAATACGGCCAGTCAATAACAATCCCAGATCCCATTACAAAATAAAAAACATGCCTGAAATGGTTTTTACGTATTTTTGCAGCAAATCATAAAACAAACAATACCATGAAAAAGATTTTGCTACTAATCGTTTTTGCCGCTGCGGCTTCACTCTTGTCGGCACAGGATATGTGCTCGTTTATGTACCATGATAAGGTGGGGCATCACATCAACATGAATAATCCCATGCAACAACGAGACGGGGATTTCGTCATAAACACCTACATTTTCGAAGATGTCGGGGGCAACAATGCCATCCCTTTGGGAAACATGTTATACAAACTATCTCCCACTACACTCACCTTTACGGACTCTCTGTTCTTGGTCGACACGGCTCAACGTACCTATTTTTTGGCTCGCGACCCGCTCGGCGAGGGCAACATCAAGGCTGTTTTCGAATATCATGAAGATTGCGACAGCACTTTCCTTCGCATCAGGCATTTCACTGACAACGACCTCCATACCAACCCGGAAGAGGATATCGTAACCCCTGTCTGCGAAGGTGCCGCATTAGGTGGATCCACTTTTCTCGACTGCCATGGTGACTTGATTATGAAATACTACATAGAACGCTCCAATGTAATCCGCGATGAATACGTTGCCCGATTTGCCCCCAATGGTACGCTGAAACAACAGGTTTTGTTCGAAGAAAACGTTTTTGAGACAGTAAGGCTTCATGTGCTCAAGGAAACACCGCTACAATACTACCAATTCAAAGACGCTCCCGACGACAACCTCTCCATCATTGTGGTCGACTCCCTCTTCCAAAAAAACACCGTAATCCTCAACAAGATATTGAGATCAGAAAGTATCAATCAATATGCAACAGAATATGAGTATTTGAATCTCAACGACTACTCACAAGTCGAAGTCCTTCCCGTTGGGGGAGACGATGTACTGGTAGCGGCGCGCTATGTGTATGACACAAATTTCGACCCTCTACATGCCAAGCATGGCGTTGCCGTAGCAAAGTTCGACCTACGCACCATGCAACTAAAAGACTATGTCGTGTTCGGTGTAAGTACCAGTACTTATAACAGAAAATCATGCATGGGGCTTAAAATGATGACGGACGGCACTGTCTACTTCGCATATATGAAGCCTTATGAGCCTAAAATTAACATCGTGAAAATGGATACCGACCTGAACGTAGAATGGAACCGCCTCGTCAAGACAAGCAACATCATTTTATACTCGGGATTAGGGTACTCCTCCTTGTTCGAAGATGGGCAAGGGAACGAAAAAGGCATAGTCTGGTCTTGGTATGCCAGCAAGGAAGGTAACGACAGAATAGGGCTGGCACACTTCTTCCTCAACCACGACGGCACTTTAGGCACAAACGATGCTGGAATTGAAGTGCGTCCATACACCTACTTCCCCAACCCCGCCCAAGACCGGCTCCACCTGCAGTACTCGCCCGACGTGAAGCCCGACAAAGTCGAGATCTACGACATGCAAGGACACTTGGTACGCACACAGAGCAAGGAATTGGAAAGCATCAACCTGCAAGGCCTCGCGCCGGGGCAATACCTGATGAAGGTTACATTGGAGGATGGAAAGACTTATTCGGACAAGGTGGTGAAGGAATGACGGAGAGTATAGCAACCACAATCATTCTGAAACAAAAACATTAAAACTGATACAAAATGAATTCATTATACAATTCAAAAAACAAAGGTCTACTTCTCCTGCTACTTATGATAGTATCAGAGGGGTATTCACAAATTCAGAAATTTGCTCCAATTGGAGCGGAATGGTACAACGCAAAACAAGAAATGTTCACGCAAGGATATGTAAAAATCAGCGTTACAAATGACACAATCATTGATAATTACAAATGTACCGTCCTTGACATAGAGGAATATTGTTACGACTTTTTTTCCGAACAGCTATTTCATTTTGAGATTGGGAAAGAGTATGTCATGCAATACCAAGATTCCATCATGATTTATCGAAAAGGGAGGTTTTACAAGCTTTTTGATTTTGGTGCGGAAATTGGGGCATCTTGGATTGTACCAGGTGATTCATCATGTGAAGAAGAAGAGGGAAGAGTATCGATTGTAGGTAAAGGAAGTGAATTAGTCAATGGGGTTGAATTGAGATACATACTTCTTGCAGACGACTTGAACTCGTTTTGGGGATTTGCAAATGGAATGGTGGGGGAGCCTTCTGATACTATAAAAGTTTTGGAGCGAATCGGGCCTGTGAGTAGTAGTCTTTTTCCGAGGCAAAAATGCCATTTCGACAACAACAATTATGGAATCTTAAGATGTTATTCGGATGATTTGATCAACGTTAACTATTCCTGGCCGAATGTGAATTGTGATTATATTTGTGAAGACTATGTTGATACAGCTGAAAACCCTGACAATACCATGTGGAGTGTGTTTCCTAATCCTACAAAAGGTGATGTCAATGTTTTTGTTCCTGTTGGCACACCATTTATCTTAGAATTGTATGATAGTATGGGTAGAAAAATTCGCTCGTTTGATGAAAAATCTTCCACTTCTATTACCATTGATTTAGACGATGTTCCTGCAGGATTATACTATCTAACCTGCAATCTTGGAACAACTATATTATCGACAAGAATAATTAAAGAACAATCATGATAAAACTATCGACTATGAGAACTAATGTAAAAACAATCTTTCAAACTATATCTATTTGGTTTTTCCTATTTCATTGTTTATACTTACATGCCCAATACACATGCGAAATTGAATATGAAGAGGATTTCCTTCGCAGTGAATTAACAGACAGGTATATTCCGGATGAGTATACTTCCATGAAATTCGTAAAAGTAAATTTTCATTTCATGATGAAATCAGACAGTACATTGAATTTTACGCCTCATGATGATGGAAATGGGAATTGTGGATTTACAGCTTATGATTATTCTGAAACCCTTATTTTTTATGCTAATCATATGCTGTCTGATAATCCAAAAATGCATTTGCCTTTAGGGAATAGTACTCCTCAACTAGACCGAAAATACAGGTTGCGTCTCCAAGGTATTTATTTCCATTACAATGACAACGCTTATACGTACAACAAAAATTCATCAGGTTATTTATCGGATAGTGAAATAGAATACTATAGTGTTAATCCAACCGAAGAAATCAACGTGTTTTTTGTCTACGAGGAAAATGGGTATGTCGGTGGTGGAAATGCATATATGTCTGGTAATAGATTTGTAAGAATAAAAGCAGCTTGGCAAAAATATATTCATGGTTGTGGAAATGATGGATTTTGGGGAGATGCATGGGCATTGGTTCACGAAACTGGTCATAATTTAGGGCTTCATCATACTATGCATTTACCCGATGGTACATGCTGTACAATTAGTAATAATTGTGATGATGGTTGCATGGACACTCCTACTCTAAATGAGATAATAGCATCCGGTCAACCAGATCCATGTCCACACTGGGGACAAAACATTCCGACAAAATCCAATAACATCATGGATTATTCAGGAGAGCAATCTGTAACCCCAGAACAATTAGGAAGAATACACTATACTCTAATGCATGACATGATATCCTATATTTATGATGATTATTGTAGTTTAAACTTAAACGAGCCTGAATATATGTTGGGAGCTGGCCAAGTCCTCACCTGGCAGAATGACAGAATTTTGAAAAACAATCTTGTTATTGAAAATGGCGCCCGACTCACTCTTAAAGATTGTACACTATATGTTCCGAGTGGAGCTAGTATTATTGTAAAACCAGGAGGATCATTATTCTTAGATGGAGCAACCATCACAAACCGATGTGGTCTTATGTGGCAAGGCATAGAAGTCTGGGGCAATAGTGGCACCCACCAGTACGAGGCCAACGGCAGCTATGGACAAGGTTATCTGGAGATGCGTAACGGTGCCACCATCGAAAATGCGATATGCGCTGTGGAACTATGGAGGCCAGAACATTACAACACCACCGGCGGCATCATCCATGCCACCGACGCCACTTTCCGAAACAACGCCAAGTCTGTACATGCTCTTTGGTACACCAACTATTCCTACATAAATGACGAGCAGGAAATGCCCTATAATTCCTTCTTCCACAACTGCACTTTCTCAATCGATGCCAATTACCTCGGAACAACCACGTTCTTCAAACATGTTGACATGGAACACGTCAACGGCATCAGCTTCTTGGGCTGCGACTTCTCGGTCAACAGAAACGTTCCAGGCGTTTCCCTGTGGTGCATGGGCATCGGCGCCTATGAGGCAGGCTTCACCGTGAATTCATATTGCGAAAACAGCAACGTCCTTCCCTGCCCTGACGAGTACCTCATACCTTCCTCCTTCTATGGCTTCCACCGTGGCATACATGCCTCCAACGACGGCAGCGCGGCTCGCATGTTCACCGTCAGGAACTCCCTGTTCGACAACAACACTTGCGGCATCTACGCACTCAACACAGATTACGCCACAATCGTGGACAACGACTTCACCGTCGGCTGTGGCTCTGATTGCGACTTCGGCATCTATGCCGACGGACTGTCGGCGTTCTGCATCGAGGAGAACACCTTTCATCCGAGAGCGACCAATACCGGCTCGCCCTATGGCATTGTAATTGTCAACTCCCAGGGAACCAACGACATCTACCGCAACTCGTTCGCCAACCTGCGCTGCGGCAATGTGGCCGTCGGCGACAATAAGACTTCCACCTCTGGCCTCACTTACACCTGCAACACGAACTCGGGCAATGCCATCGACTTCTGTGTGCTGAAGGACGGCAGCATCGGCGACATCGCTTCCTCGCAAGGCTCGGCAACATTGCCCGCAGGCAACACTTTCGACGGAAGCCTTTACCATCTCTACAATGACGGGAACCATCTGATCTCATACTATTATGACGTCAACGAACCTAGCCAAAAGCCTGTCTGGACTTTACTCTATGGTGTATCTGCCAATGATATCCAAAACTCCAACAGGTGCCTGACGCATTACGGGAACGGCGGTTCCGTGGTGAAGTCGGCTTCCGAGAAGGCCGCATTGGAGTCGGACTACCTATCGGCACACGCGACCTACTCCAGCCTCCTGCAGCTCTATGAGAGCCGCATCGACGGCGGAAACACTCCCGCGCAGGTGGCCGACATCAACAACGCCACCTCCTCCGACATGTGGAGGCTGCGCGCACAACTGCTTGGCCTTTCGCCTTACGTATCGGGCGAGGTGCTGACCACCGCCGCCGACCGCGACGACGTGTTCACCGACCCCGTGCTGTTCGAGATTCTCGCCGCCAACCCCGACGAACTGAAGAAAGACACCCTCATCAGCTATC
>JAEEGJ010016977.1_pt1 | contig 16577 bp, 12 predicted proteins | sample 8958761 | NCBI WGS metagenome assembly JAEEGJ01 (sample SAMN16246546, study PRJNA631951) | gut metagenome | biome: gut microbiome; feature: rumen; material: RS-attached | host: Bos | place: Iran: Karaj | collected 2018-10
AAAACACCCTTGGAAGGGAACGTATTGTATGCCGCAACCATATCCCACAAGGCGATGTCGGCAGGACCGACGCAGAGAGCCGGGACGGCATCCACATGGCTCATAATACCCATGCGGCGCATCATCGCTACCATGGCGTGCGGTCCGAACTGCTTCATAAGGTAGGCGGATATGTTGTTGGAGGAGTTGGTGATACCCCACTTGAGGCTCACCGTGGCTCCTATCCACCTCTCACTGTCCGTACTGCGCGGAGTCCAAGTGCCGCTCGGCGTGACGAACGTCTGGGGGAGGTTGACCACCTGGGTGCAAGGATTCATTCCTTCCTGCATCGCAAGGGTGTACAGGAATGGTTTGATGGTGGATCCTACCTGGCGCTTTCCCTGCCGGACGTTGTCATACTTGAAGTACCTGTAGTTAGGGCCTCCTACATATGCCTTTACACGTCCCGTACCCGGCTCCATCGCCACGAAGGAGGTCCTGAGCAGGGACTTGTAGTATCGTATGGAATCGTCCGGGGTCATCGTAGTGTCGATATATCCCTTGTTGTTATACGCGAAGACACGCATCTTCTCCGGCTCCGAGAAAGTCTTGAGTATCTGCGCCTCCGTCAAGCCGGACTTCTTGAGCATGCGCCAGCGGTCGCTCCATTTGCGCGCCTGGTTCATCAGCTTTTCGCGGGTCGGCTGGTCGATGTCGTTGGCGAACGGTGGATTCCTCTTGTAGCGCAGCTCCCTGTCGAAGTCCTTCTGGAGAGCCCTTATCCTCTCGGCTACGGCTTCCTCCGCATACTGCTGCATCTTGTAGTTGATGGTGGTATAAATCCGGAGTCCGTCGCGGTCGAGGTCGTACTGGGACCCGTCCGCCTTGCGGTTCTTCTCGATCCATCCGAACAGCTCGCTGTTGGCCCATGCAAGGGAATCGACGGTGAAGTCCTCGCGCTGGTTGTAGTCCGAACGGTGAGGCTTCTTGGCCGTCATCACACGGCGGATCATATCCCTGAAATATGGGGCGCGGCCGGCGTTGTGGTCAAGGACCTGGTATGAAAGCTCGATCGGAATCTCCCTGATGGAGTCCCTCTGGTGCTTGTCGATGTATCCGGCCTTCTCCATCTGCCCGATTACGAAGTTCCTCCTGGCCAGGGACTTGTCCGGATTAAGGGCAGGATTGTAACGGGTAGGCTTGTTTGCCATTCCGATGAGCGTGGCAGCTTCTTCGATCGTCAACTCGGACGGCTGCTTGCCGAAGAATGTCTCGGATGCCGACCTTATGCCATAGGCATTGCTGCCGAAGAATATGGAGTTGAGATACATCGTCATTATCTCATCCTTGGTATAGTTCTTCTCGAGCTTCACGGCCGTTATCCACTCCTTGAGCTTGATCCACACCATCTTGACCTGGTATGCACCAGGTATCTTGCTGTGGGCTTCCGAACGGGGATACAAGGTCTTTGCGAGCTGCTGGGTGATAGTACTTCCTCCTCCCTGGCTGGAGTTGCGCATCAGTATGGTCTTGAAGAGTACCCTGGCAAGACCCTTGAAGTCGATGCCGGAATGTCTGTAGAAGCGGGCATCCTCGGTCGCGATGGCAGCATGGACTACATTGGGGGACAGTTCCTCATAAGTGACGTACGTCCTGTTCTCTATATGGAATGTAGTGAGAACCTCTCCGCCCTCCGCGATGATCTGCGTCGCAAGCTTGCTCTCCGGGTTCTCCAACTCCTTGAAAGAAGGGATGTCAGCGAAGGCCCAGACCAACAGGATCATGAATATGAGAAGCAGTACCGGAAACGTTATGATTCTCCAGAACCACTTGGAAATTTTCTTTTGTGTCTCTTCGGTCATAATAAAGACAAATTTATAACAAAATTTGGAAAATTGCCTCGTTTGTGGTTTACTTTGCAGTTTGAAAAACGAAACTATCTATGAATAACTTTCAAAACAATTGATTATGGCAGACAATCTTGTAATAGTCGAGTCTCCGGCAAAAGCCAAGACGATCCAGAAGTTCCTTGGCAACGATTATGTAGTGAAATCCAGCTTCGGACACATCAGGGATCTGCAGGACAAGAAGCTCAGCGTGGATGTCGACAAGAATTTCGCTCCGGAATATGTAATCCCAGCAGACAAGAAGAGGGTCGTGTCGGAATTGAAGAAGGCAGCTGAAGCATCCAAGACGGTTTGGCTCGCATCCGATGAAGACCGTGAAGGAGAAGCCATCTCCTGGCATCTGTTCGAGACCCTTGGCCTGAAACCGGAGAATACCCAAAGAATAGTATTCCATGAAATAACGAAGGATGCGATCCTGAATGCCGTCAGGAATCCTAGGCCCATCGACATGAACCTTGTCAACGCCCAGCAGGCCAGGAGAGTCCTGGACAGGCTCGTGGGTTTCGAGCTTTCTCCGGTACTCTGGAGGAAGATCCAGCCGAGGCTCTCGGCCGGACGCGTGCAGAGTGTCGCACTCCGTCTCGTAGTAGAGCGGGAAAAGGAAATCATGGAATTCCACAACGAGGCTTTCTACAAGGTGGATGCGATATTCAATCCTGAAGGATTCCCTGCGTCGGTGAAAGTCAAGGCCACCCTGGACACCAGGTTCAAGACCATCGAAGAGGCGCGTGCTTTCCTGCAGGACTGCATCGGGGCGCATTTCGAGATATCCGACGTCGAGAAGAAGGAAGCTGTCCGGTTCCCTGCGGCTCCTTTCACCACCTCAACGCTCCAGCAGGAGGCGGCCAGGAAGCTCCATCTGCCGGTAAGCGTCACCATGAGGACGGCTCAGGCCCTGTATGAAAGAGGTTTGATCACCTACATGAGAACCGACTCCACGAATCTCTCGAGCCTCGCAATAGGCACGGCAAAGAGATTCATCTGCGACAACTTCGGTGAGGAATATTCAAAGACTCGCCAGTTCAAGACCCACAGCAAGGGAGCGCAGGAGGCCCATGAAGCCATCCGCCCGACATACATCGAGAATACCGACATCGAGGGCACCGCGCAGGAGAAGAAGCTCTACAACCTGATATGGAAGAGGACCGTAGCCTCCCAGATGGCAGACGCCAAGGTCCTGAACACCACGATGAAGATATCCTGCGACAAGCGCAGCGAGAAATTCAACGTGCAGGCGACCCAGGTCCTGTTCGACGGCTTCCTTAAACTGTACATGGAGGGCACCGACGATCAGGAAACCACCGAAGACGATATCGTACTCCCGGATCTCGACAATGGTACAGTCCTGACTTCCAAGGGGATGACGGCGGAGTGCAAATTCACGGCCGCTCCTCCGAGATATTCGGAAGCAACCCTGGTGAAGAAACTTGAGGAACTCGGCATCGGACGTCCTTCCACTTACGCACCTACCATCGCAACCCTGACCACCGGCCGCGGGTACATCGTCAAGGGCGACAAGGAAGGATCGAAGGTATCCGTCATGGACCTTGAGCTCAAGAACGGCACTGTCACGGAGAAGACCAGGGTGGAGACCATCGGTGCGGAGAGGAGCAAACTGCTTCCTCAGGAGATCGGAATGATAGTGTCCGACTATCTTGAGAAGAACTTCACCGACATCATGGATTACGACTTCACGGCAAACGTCGAGAAAGACTTCGACAAGATCGCCGACGGCGAGCTGGTCTGGAACGACGTAATCGGTGAATTCTACTCCCCGTTCCACAAGAAGGTGGACGAAGTGCTTCATGACGGCAACTTCAGCCACGTATCACGGGAACTCGGTACCGATGCCGAAGGCAACAAGATCGTGGCGAAGTTCGGAAAGTTCGGCCCGTTCATCCAGAAGGGTGAAGGCGAAGGCGTGCAGTACGCCTCCCTCGGCAAGGGACAGCTGATCGAAAGCATCACCCTGGAGGAAGCCCTGAAGCTTTTCGGGCTCCCGAGGACCATCGGCGTTTACAACGGCATCGAGGTGGTCGCCATGAAGGGACCTTACGGAAATTACCTTAAATACGGTGACAAGAACATCTCGCTGCCTCGCTCGAAAGACCCACTCAAGGTTACCTTGGAAGAATGCGGGAAGATCATCGAGGACATGGTCAGCAAGGTATCCCTCAATGCAGTCATCGCCGAATACAAGGCAAGCGACATACAGGTGGTCAACGGACGGTACGGAACTTACATCAAGCACGCGGGAGCCAACTACAGGGTCCCTAAAGGAACCGATCCTGCAACTCTGACCGAGGATGCGTGCAAGCAGATAATTGAAAATTCAAAACCAACTGAAAAAGGCCGCCGCCGTTTCAAGAAATCTTGATTATAAATAATATTTTCTTAAATTAGCGGCCATAAAGTTATAAATCGTAAGTATGGCTACTTATCACATCGATCAGATCGACCAGAAAATCCTGTCATTCCTGATCAACAACGCAAGGATGCCTTTCCTCGAGATCGCACGTGAATGCGGTGTCTCCGGAGCTGCCATCCATCAAAGGGTCAAGAGACTGGAGGCCAACGGAGTGATTTCCGGTTCCAGGCTTATGGTCAAGCCTCAGGCCCTTGGTCTCAATGTCTGCGCTTTCATTAGCGTCACCCTTTCCGAAGCAAACAAGTACCCGGAAGTCGTTTCTAACCTGAAAAAAATCGCAGAAATCGTCGAATGCCATTTCGTAACCGGTAAAGCTGCCCTGCTTGTCAAGGTTTACTGCTTTGACAACGACCATCTTATGGAGATACTTCTGAATACGATGCAGAAGATTCCTTACATACAGTCCACCGAGACCATGATCTCCCTCGACCAGGCCATCGAACGCCAGGTCTGGGTAAAGGACTACAAGAACACCAGCTACCAGGAAACTAACGAGAAGTAGACGAAACTATCAGTTCCGCGAGGGCGAGATCCTCGGGACATGTGACCTTGAAGTTATACCTCTCTCCGTAACAGAACGAGAGAGGTATTCCTTTTTTCCGGGCAACCGAAGCATCGTCCGTGAAAGCAGTGTCGAAAGGCAGTGAATATGCCTCCCTGATGGACTCTGAACGGAACATCTGGGGCGTCTGGGCAGCAAAGATCCGGGACCTGTCAACTTCCTCTCCTTCAAGGGAAACCAAGGTGTCTCCATCAGGACCCGGGACATGGTCCAGGACCTTCAGGGTGTCCACAGAAGGCACGACCGGGATCAAGCCTTCAAGGTTCCGCTCCTCAATCTCCGAGAACATTTTCCGTACGAGGTCGCGGGTTATCAGGGGACGCACTCCGTCGTGGATTGCCACTATGGCACCGTCAGGAACCTTCGCAAGGGCATTCCTTACGGAATGAAAGCGCGTAAACCCTCCGGGCACAAGGATTTGGGGATAGGTGAAGTCCGCAGAAAGGCAATACTCCTTCCAAAAAGAAAGATAGTCGTCAGGAAGTACTGTGACCACCTGGATTCCGGGGACGGCTGCTATGAAGGTCTCCATAGTCCTCCGGAGTATCGGAATACCCCCGAGCGAGAGGAACTGCTTGGGCAGTCCGGACCCCATCCTGGTCCCGCTCCCGGCGGCCATAATGATTAATATTTTGTTTCCTTTCATCATTTATTCCTTACAAATATAAGTTTTTTTGTATATTTACAACTTGTATAATAGACATTACTAAAAATATGGCAGTTTCATTTCTTACTCAGGAAATAGCAATGGACCTCGGTACCGCCAACACCGTCATCTTCAGGAATGACGCCATAGTGTTGGACGAGCCGAGCATAGTGGCAATCGACAACAATACCCAGAAGTGCATCGCCATCGGCCAGCAGGCAAAACTGATGCACGAGCACACAAATCCGGGGATAAAGACCATCCGCCCGCTGAGGAACGGAGTCATCGCCGACTTCAATGCCGCGGAGATGATGATCAAGGGCTTCATCAAGCAGGTGAACAACAAGAAGAAGACTCTCTTCTCCCCGAGCCTGAAGATCGTCGTCGGTATCCCTTCCGGATCGACACAGGTCGAGATCAGGGCCGTCCGCGACTCTTGCGAGCATGCAGGAGGACGTGACGTTTACCTGATTTACGAGCCTATGGCAGCCGCCCTGGGTATCGGTCTCGACGTCGAAGCTCCTAAGGGCAACATGGTAGTGGACATCGGTGGCGGTACCGCCGAGATCGCAGTCATCTCCCTGGGAGGCATCGTGGAACAGGAAAGCGTGAACACGGCAGGTGACGTGTTCAACAGCGACATCCAGTACTACATGCGCCAGCAGCACAACATCAAGATAGGTGAGACCACCGCAGAGAAGATCAAGATTGCCGTCGGAGCCGTCATCCCTGACCTGGATGAAGAACCGGAGCCTTTCGTCGTGAACGGACCTAACCTCATGACGGCGCATCCTGTGGAGGCTACCGTAACTTACCAGGAAATCGCACACTGCCTGGACAAGTCCGTCGCCAAACTGGAAGCCTCCATACTCCACGTACTCGAACTGACTCCTCCGGAGCTTTATTCCGACATCGTAGAAAACGGAATATTCCTTTCCGGTGGCGGTGCCCTGCTCAGGGGTCTGGCTAAGAGGCTCACTGAAAAGGTCAACATCCAGTTCCATGTTGCAGAAGATCCGCTGAGGGCAGTTGCAAGAGGAACCTGCATCGCTCTCAAGAAGACATCCAACTACTCATTCCTCATGAGGTAATGCCGAAAGAGAGATCTGTTGTTTCAAGAATCTTCAGTATCGCGATTTTCATTCTGCTGGAGGTCGCCTCTCTCGTTATGCTATCCAACAACAACCGTTTCCAGAGACTCTGGTTCGCCAGGATCTCTCACGGGGTGATGGCCAAGACCTGGGGGACCTCCCAATCCATCCATGGCTACTTCTCACTGAGGAAGCAGAATGACGAACTGGCTCTTGAGAACAACAGGTTGCAGAGCCTGGTCCGCTCCTACCAGCTGGCCGCGCACGAGTCCGATCCTATGTTCCGTCCGGAGATGGCTGACAATGGTTTCCGGTATATTCCGGCTACCATCATCAAGTCCAGTTCCAACAGCCAGCACAACTATCTGATCCTCGACAAGGGAAGCGACGACGGAGTCGTGCAGAACTGCGGAATCATCACGCCGGACGGTGTTATAGGGATAGTAGATGCCGTAAGCAAGCACTATTGCTATGCAATCTCCTTCATGAATACGGAGGTGAACATCAGCGCCAGGATAGACAGTTCGGGAGCCGTAGGACCGCTCGCATGGGACGGAATCAGCACCAGCGGAGCCGTATTGAAGGAAATCCCCCTGCAGTACAAGTACAATCCGGGCGACACGGTCTATACGAGCGGCTATTCGGCCATCTTCCCTCCTGACATCCCGATCGGTATCGCAGGAGATGCGAGGGTTATCAACGGGGCGACCAACGAGATCAAGGTCAATCTGTTCCAGGACCACAGCGCCTTGAAATATGTAACCATAATCCAGAACACCAGGGCGGCAGAGATAGCTGAAATCGAAAGCCGCAATGAACAATGACAGGCATGAAGAACAGGTTCGTACTCACATACGTATTGCTGGTGATTGCACAGATGCTTCTGTGCAACTATTTCCACTTTACGCCGTACATCATGCTCACGATCCTGCCTATCATGGTGTTCTGCATCCCGACCAGGGTCAGTGTTTTCTGGACACTTATAATCGCCTTCGTGACCGGACTGGCCGTGGATTATTTCGCGGAAGGGATCATCGGCCTCAACGCCGCTGCACTCCTGCCGGTCGCCATACTCAGGCGCACTCTGATCGAGGCCATATTCGGACCTGAACCATTCGAGCAGGAAGAGAACATCACCGTCAAGAAATACGGCCTGGCCAAAGTCTCGCTCGCCATATTCATCATCACCGCCATTTTCCTGCTGATCTACAACATCGCGGACTGCGCGGGCACGAGGCCTTTCATTTTCATCCTCGCAAAGGTTTGCCTTTCCCTCCTGGCCAGCTATATCCTGTCCCTGCTGGCAATCAACCTCCTGAGCTATGACGACAGAAGGTAACAACCGCAGCCGAGCCTTGATGATAGGCCTGGTGGTGGTTGCTGCCATCATCCTGGGCAAGTTGTTCTATATCCAGATCATAGACAACAAATACAAGATCAACGCGTCGAACAACTCGATGGTCTACGATATCATCTATCCGACCAGGGGTATCATCTACGACAGGAACGGAAAGATAATCGTCTCTAACAAAGTTACTTACGACATCCTCGTCACACCGAGGGAAGTCCAGCCCTTCGACACCCTGATGCTTGCATCGGCGCTGGAAGTAGAGCCTTCCTTCATAAAGGAAAAGATGGATGAATATGCCAAGAACCGGAGGAAGATAGGCTACCAGAGCGTCGTGATGCTCAAGCAGATCAAACCGGAGACATACATGAAGTTCGCCGAGCTGCAGTATAATTTCCCGGGGTTCAGGGGGCAGGTGCGAAGCATACGCGACTATCCGGTCAACGCAGGAGGCAACCTCCTGGGTTACGTTTCCGAGGTTGACCAGAACTATATCGACAACCATCCGGGAGAATACCGTCCCGGGGACTATGCCGGCAAGACAGGCATAGAAGCGGCCAGGGAAAAGGACCTGCGTGGAGAGAAGGGATATCATATCTACCTGCGCAACTCCCGCAACCAGATTGAGCAGAGATACAAGGACGGCGAGATGGACAAGGAAGCCGTCCCGGGACACGACATCGTGACCACCATCGATGCGGACCTGCAGCAATATGGACAGCAGCTGATGAGGAACAAGGTCGGAAGCCTTGTGGCCATCGAGCCGAAGACCGGGGAGATCCTGACCCTGGTTTCGAGTCCTGGTGTGGACGTGAGCATGCTCGCGGACATCAGCCAGCACTACAACGAGATCCTGAAGGATCCGCACAAGCCTATGTTCAACCGGGCCGTCCAGGCACCATATCCTCCGGGATCGGTATTCAAGCTTGTCAACGGCCTTATCGGGCTTCAGGAAGGGACCCTGAACACTTCCATGGCATATCCTTGCAACCACGGTTACCACTTCGGCAACCACAAGCTCGGATGCCACGGCCACCGCTCCCCTCTGGCGCTGGAAGAGGCCATCATGATGTCCTGCAACGGTTATTTCTGCTACGTGCTCAGGAATATCCTCGAGAACAAGAAATACAAGAGCATCGACGACGCCCTGGACAAATGGAACGAATATGTACAGAGTTTCGGTTTCGGGCACAAGCTTGGGAGCGACTTCCCGGCCGAGCTGGGCGGGACCCTTCCTACATCCAAGCTGTACAACAAGCGCTACGGCAAAGGCGGCTGGAAATTCACCACCATCATCTCGATCTCCATCGGACAGGGTGAGGTTGGTGTAACCCCGCTGCAGATTGCCAACCTGAGCGCAACGGTGGCCAACCGCGGATGGTACAGGATCCCGCACATCGTCAAAGCTTCCGAAGGAGTGGAAATAGATCCGAAATATTACGAGAAGCAGTACACGATGGTGGACACCACCAATTTCAAGAAGGTCATCAAGGGCATGTGGAGAGCGGTGAACAACGGTAAGGGCACCGGGTGTACCGCAGCCATCGCGGAAGTGAAAGGCCTGGATATCTGCGGAAAGACCGGAACGGCCCAGAACCCGCGCGGCGCCGACAATTCGGTGTTCATCTGCTTCGCTCCGATGGACGATCCGAAGATCGCGGTTGCGGCATATGTCGAGAACGCAGGTTTCGGAGCGACATGGGCCGCGCCTATCGCTTCGCTCCTGATCGAGAAATATCTCCGCGGCGAGACTTCCCGTCCCGACCTGGAGGAAAGAGTCATGCACGGAAACCTTATGTCAAGGGTAAGGGCTTACAAATGATGCAGGTATGATAAGCGGCAACTTTTCAGACAGAGGAGTCAAGCAGTCGATAGACTGGAAGCTGGTAATCGCTTACCTGCTCCTGATCGTCATCGGCTGGGTGAACATCTATGCATCCATCCATTCCGACGGGCCTGCCAGCATCTTCGATTTCAACTACAGGTGCGGCAAGCAGTTCGTATGGATCCTGACCTCCCTTGGCCTGGCCGCCTTCATCCTGTTCGCCCTGAACCCGCAATTCTGGCAAAGTGCGTCACTGCCGTTGTACCTGGGTGTACTGGGCTTGCTGGTCGCGGTCATATTCCTTGGAGTGGAAGTTAAAGGATCCCGGTCCTGGTTCGAGTTCGGTCCGGTCAGGTTCCAGCCGGCGGAGGTGTCGAAGATAACCACATCGCTGCTGCTGGCTACCGTCCTGAGCCAGACGAATTTCAAGATCACCAGGCTCAAGGACCTCCTGCTGGTAGCCTTGGTCATCGGAGTGCCGATGCTTGTGATCCTCGCCGAAAGCGAGACCGGATCCGCCCTGGTCTATCTGGGCTTCATTTTCGTGATGTACCGGGAAGGCTTTTCCGGCTGGTGGCTGTTCAGCATCGGAATGGCCATACTACTGTTCATATTGACGCTTACCGCATCGCCGGTGGTTTCGCTGCTGGTGCTCATCGGCATCATCATGGTCTGCGCGGTCATTTCTTCCGGCAGGATAGAGACCACCACATGGATCAACGCAGGAGTATTCATCCTGCTTTGCCTCGTACCTCTGCTGATGGGACTTGCCAAGCCGGATTCTTTCCTCCACAAGATTAAGCCTATGTATGTCCTGACTGGACTGGCGGTGTGCGCGGCATTCTTCTTCATTTACAGGGGATACAAGAACAGGAACAGGTTCCTGTCGCTCTCCTCGCTGGGACTCCTGGCCGGAATAGCGCTGATCTTCTCGACTGATTTCATATTCAACAACGTCCTCCAGGATCACCAGAGGAAGAGAATCGAGGTGCTTCTTGGGATGAAGGACGACCCCGCCGGTGTGGGATACAACGTCAACCAGTCTATGATCGCGATCGGTTCCGGAGGTCTCTTCGGCAAAGGCTTCCTGAACGGGACACAGACGACCTTCGGTTTCGTGCCGGAGCAGAGCACCGACTTCATCTTCTGTACGGTCGGAGAGGAATGGGGATTCCTGGGCTGCTTCATCGTAATCATCTTGTATGTATTCATGATCTGGAGGATCATAGTCGATGCCGAAAAAAGCCGGGAGTCGTTCACGCGGATCTACGGATACTGCGTGGCAGCCTGCATATTCATGCACCTGTTCATCAATATCGGGATGACGATAGGGCTTATGCCGGTTATCGGCATTCCGCTGCCGCTGCTAAGCTACGGAGGATCGTCCCTCTGGGCATTCACGGTGCTGATATTCATATTCGTGGCACTCTACCGCCAGGAAAAGAAATACTACTAGAAAATGCTTTCCATCTTCGCAATCAGTTCGTCTCTGCATCAGGGTACCGATGTGGATTCACCTGACTCATTCATCGAGGGTCTGGACTTCGAATATTCCTTCAAGGGTTCGGATTTCTCCAGTTACGGGGAGGACTTATCCATCATCTATGTGATGACGGGAGGAACGGAAGGAGTATTCCGGGACCTGCTGCCGTGGCTTTTGGAAAAGACCCGCCAGACGGTCCTGTTGCTTGCTTCCGACCACAGCAATTCCCTCGCCGCCTCGGTCGAGATACTGTCTTACCTGCGACAGAGAAGGATAAGGGGCGAAATCCTGCACGGGAAGCCTTCGTATATCCGGTCACGCCTGGAGGCTCTCGGGAAGGTAGAGTCGGCCCGCAGGCAGTTGGAATACACTACCCTCGGAGTGATAGGCGATCCATCCGACTGGCTCATCTCCAGCGAGGTGGACAGGGAGGCACTTTCGGAACGGTTGGGAATATCCATCCAGTATATCCCGATGGAAGAATTGCTGGAGGAATATTCTTCGCTGAGGGATGAGGTAGCCGAGTCCTGGGATGCAGTGGTAAGGGATCCGTCTTTGGGCAATCCGACGGGGCTTCCTTCGGCTTTGAAAGAATCCATCCCGGGTGCGTACAGAATATACAAGGCATTGAAGGGCCTGGTCTCTGCCTACGGGCTCAACGGGTTCACTATCAGGTGTTTCGACCTTCTGACAGCCGTTAAGAATACGGGTTGCCTGGCACTTGCGAAACTGAATTCCGAGGGCTTGACAGCCGGCTGCGAAGGGGATATTCCAGCAATGATTTCAATGGCGGTCGGGCGTGCAGCATGTGGAGTGAGCGGATTCCAGGCCAATCCTTCAAGCATCGATCCGGAATCCGGTGAAATCGTGTTCTCCCACTGCACCGTTCCACTGGATATGGTCTCTGGCCACGAGCTGGACACCCACTTCGAGTCGGGCATCGGGGTCGGCATAAGGGGACATATCCCTGAAGGGCCGGTGACGGTTTTCAAGGTCTCCGGAGACCTTTCAAGGCATTTCGTCTGCGAGGGAGAGCTCGTCTCCAACGGCAACAGGCCGGATCTCTGCCGCACGCAGGTGCTGCTAAAGCTGCCTGCAGAGGCGGCCAGGTACTTCCTCAACGAGCCGATCGGCAACCACCATGTCATATTCCCGGGACACCTCGGAGCAATCCTGGAGGACCTGGTGAAGATTTGACAATCGCTATTTTCATAACTTTACCCCTTGAGTTCTTGAGCAGACTCCTGCCTTGGTGGTGGAATGGTACACACGGGGAACTTATTCTATGGTTTGAGGCTTGCGTCTCCAGTTAAACACGGGCAGGAGGAAGGAGATGATTGCCGAGCCAAGCCAGAAGATGCTCACATAGTGGAAATCGTGACCTCCGGAAGCCGCATTGCTGTCCATCAACACGCCGGTGATAATATTCTGCAGGCCGGCCGCAGCATAGGAGGCGATACCCACGATACCAAGGGCAGCGCCTGAGGCCTTGCGGGGTACCAGGTCGATAGCCATGAGGCCACCCAGGAAGGCAATCAGTACTCCGATGGCAATGCCGAAGAGAACCATCGCCAGAATATTCACCCATTTCGCCGGTCCGCCGTATAGGAACAGGGCCAGGGCAACGGCCTCCAGCACACCAGCCACAAGAGCGGGATATTTACGGTCCCCTTTGAACAAGACGTCAGAAAGCCAGCCCGAAACCACAGTGCCAATAATGCCGAAAACCGGATTGATGCCTATAACTGTGGCTGCTTCGGTCAGGCTGTAGCCCTTGGCCTCCTGAAGGAAAATGGTTCCCCATTCGTTAATGGCGTATCGGCTCATGTACATGAAAGCACTTGCCGCGGCCAGGATCCATACGCCAGGATTCTTGATTACGGCGCGCTGCAAACTACTGGTCCGCGCACGATCCTTAACTTCGCCACCCCTCTTGTCATATTCCTCCTGTGTCATTTCTCCGGAAAGAACCTCAACGGCAGCAAGCCCCTTGCTTTCCGGCGAATTGTGGAAAAACAACAAGACCAGAACCAGTCCCACCACTCCTGCCAGGGCGGCGCCAAAGAAACCCCATTTCCAACCGAAAGCCGCCACGATGGCGCCGACGAAGATAAAGGAAAGACCTTCTCCGATATTATGGGAGGCGCTGAATATACCATAAAAAGTTCCTCGTATCTTCAGCGGCATCCAGCGGGACAGGGCAACGATGCTGGCCGGGGCCCCCATGCTCTGCGCCCAGCCATTTCCGGCCCATAAGAGACAGAATACACCGAAAAGCACTGCATTGGATATCTGGCCGTTCATGGCACTCACGCCCATCACACCCATGGCGAAGTTCATGCACACGGAGATGGTGATTCCGATGGCCATGAAACGCTTGATATTGGCGCTGTCGGCAAGGAAACCGTTCACCAGTTTGCCAACGGCATAAGTCCAGTACAGGCAGGCTCCAATCACGCCCAGTTGGGTGGCCGACAGCAACCCCGCGTCTATGAGCGGCTGCTTCATCACGCCCATGGACAGGCGGCATACATAGTAAAGGGCATAGCCGAAGGTGGCAGCTATGAAGGTCTGCATACGCAGACGCTTATAGGTCCTATCCACCTTCTCGGCTGGAACTTTATCGGCAGCTGAACCGCTGGATTTCAGGAAATCACGACCTTTCATATCTAATTCTGTTTTGAAAATCGGGTCGACAGCAGCAACTTCATATCATCCCAACGATACCAGGGGCCTTGGACGGCCTCCAAAGGAAGACGGACTTCCTCTGAGTTCACCACCATCTTGAATATTATATCCCCGCGGCGGCCCTTACAAAACAACAAATACATCGTTGCCGCCATGGGCGCGCGGAAGTTATGCCAGGTTTGGGCAATACCATCGGCGTTGGAAGGGATCTGGTCGAAGCCATCGGCCCCCATCATGGACATCAGGGCAAGGAAAACAGTGTCGTGGCCGAAGCGCAGGCGTACGGCCGGGCGACCAGAGGCCAACGAACGGTCGGCGTCCGCCACTAGGTTCCACAGGGCTGGCAAATCCCGCAGCGTAGCCGGCGGAGCCGATTCCATGTAATGGATATAGTTGTTCACCTCCCAGAGTTTATAACATTCCTCCGATGTGAAAACCCACATCAGGCTGCGCTGGGTGGGAACGCATTGCATGTTGAATACCAGGTCGTACAGATCGGTCACAAAGGCCCTGGTTCCCCTGAAGGGAGCCGGAAAGTCCGGATTCTGGAAGAAGCGGGCGCAGATAGCCCTGTGATCGATGCGAGCGTCAATAAAGTCCTTAAGGCCGGTGCCCCAGGGATCCTTACGCTTATATCGGCCTTCTTCCATAACCACGTTCTCCCGGCGGGGATTCTCGGGGGCATGTGGGTTCAGCTCGTCCAGTTCGGTCAGCGAAGCAGCCTCATATACCTGCAGCCGGCCGTCCATCTGCACCAGGCCCTGGCAGAAAGCAGCCATGGACACAATGCAGCGCGGGATTTGCGTTGCCCCGGCCGTAATCACCGGGCGCTTTTTGAAGAAAGCCTTATTGTCCCTGTATATCTCCTGGGCAATGCGGTAGTGCTGGTCCCAGCCCAGGGACGACAATTCCCCGGCCCGGTACTGGCATTCTTCCTCGAAATAGGCCCGGGCCTCCTGCCATAGTCTCTCGCCCTCCGGCGTAAGGGCTTGCCGTTCATGTGCGGCGCGCAGCACGCCAAGGCTGCGCTCGTACTGTGTATCATTGAGCAGATAACGCGCGCCATGCCGGCCGTAGTGGCTCATATAGACCGGAGTGTACCCCTTGGGCGGTGACGTGACAGTGTGTTCTGAAAAAGGATACATATAGTACACACCGCCAGCCTTGTCCAAGTCGGAGAATATCTGGTCCCGTACAGTCTGGGAGTTGGCAGGGATGAAGGACATCCACATTCCTGCCAACACCAGTATAATCCAACGGGCTTTCATTACCTGCGACCCTGTTTCTTCAGCCATCCGATGAGCAGTTCAGGACGGTCTGTCTGGATGATGGAAGTACCCAGATCCAGGATTTTCCCGTAAATCTCGTCTGGATTGCCTTCGAAGGCTGCGTCGTCGTCATAGCCGCCACAGAGCGAAGCCCACAGGGTATTGACCCAGAGTTTGGACTGCTGGGCCACCACCTTGCGGCAGCACTCCTCCACTTCTTCATCCAGGCTGGAGAAGCATACCTCGTAGGCCAGCGGCTTTTCGCCGGTCTGGGCATACCAGTCTTCGTACTGGCCGAAGAGTTCCTTCCCCTTAGGCTTCTGGATGTCGATGATAGGCATATACATCATTCGGCTGCCCTCCATTTCCTGGGCTACCACCTCGCGAGCCTTCTTGCCCTTGATGAGAACCTGGTCGGTCATATCCAGGGAGTCGGTGAGCTTTACCACCAGGTCGTAGTACTTGAAGCCCTGGTCTACATTGATGACAATCCGGTCCTTGCACACCTCCAGGGCCTCCCGGAAGGTTGTGATGCGCGTACCGGGAATAGCCACATTGTGAGCCGTCTTCAGGTTAAAGGTGGCAAGGGAGTCATAGGTCATGGTGGAGATGTCACCTTTACCGGTGGTCATCCGGTTGCAGGTGTAGTCATGGCTCAAGACCAGGACGCTGTCCTTGGTAAGTTTGAGGTCTAACTCTACAATGTCGGCCCCCATCCGGATGACAGATTCGATGGCACCCAGAGAGTTTTCGGGATAATTGCGCCAGTCTCCCCGGTGGCAGACGACGACCACATATTTCGATGCCGGATCATTCAGGGCGGCTATCACTTGTTCTGCCTTGCTGGTGGGCTCAGAAGAGTTCTGCCTGCAAGAGAGAAGGGTACAGGCCGCAGCCAGTATCCACAAAATTCGTTTCAGCATAGTCTTAAACATAAATGGTTCTTTATTTCAGTTTGATGACGCAGGTGTGCTTCTTGGACCCGGATGTAGGATAGTCTCCCACGAAGCCCAGATACATCTGGCCCTTATGGATATGGAGGCCTTCCGGTTCGAAAGTGCCGTCGGAAGACAGGTTCAGCTTGATGAGCTGCTGCTTGTCCACGGAGACGCCCACTTTCACCAGTTGCTGCAGAATATTTCCACTAAAATCCATGACCGACATCAGCGTTGCTTCGTCATTTTTGGCCCCGGAGGTAACAAAGATACGGTCGTCATACACGCATAGGCCCTGGACGGCTCCGGCATTAGTGTCGCCGGTGGTCACGCCCTTGCGTTTCCAGGAGAACCTGGCGATGGTCTTGATACTGTTCAGGTTGTAGGCCGTCACTTCTTTTCCCTGGTTGTGGGACG
>JAEEGJ010016980.1_pt1 | contig 16577 bp, 15 predicted proteins | sample 8958761 | NCBI WGS metagenome assembly JAEEGJ01 (sample SAMN16246546, study PRJNA631951) | gut metagenome | biome: gut microbiome; feature: rumen; material: RS-attached | host: Bos | place: Iran: Karaj | collected 2018-10
CTCCGAGCGTGAGGTGTCCACTGTGCGGTTGCCTGTAGTCATGGGGGCCGCGTCACTTATGATGGCGTCAAACGGCCCGTGTGATGTCAATTTCTCGCGGATCTCCTTCGAGAAGGCATCGCCCACATAGGCGGTGACTGTCGGGGGAACCGGATTGAGGTTTAGCGGATTGAGGTCCACGCTGATGATCTGACCCTTTCCCTTGAGGAGCATCCTGTGGGTGTAGAGCGTCCAGCTTCCGGGGGCCGCGCCCACATCCAGGACGGTGTCTCCGGGCTTGATTATGCTGTTTGCCTGCTGGATCTCCTCAAGCTTGTAGACGCTGCGCGCAGGGTAGCCCTCGCGGTGTGCCCTCTGGGTGTAGGAATCTGCTGTGTCTCTTCTGCTGGTGGCCATGGCCTGATTGTATCATAACTTGAGGGGGACTTGCCACAATCCGAGGCGTTCACTATTTTTATATCGATGATGAGAGATTCTTTTCTGAACAAGAAGTTCAAATACACGTATTCCAATGCCGCAATCTACATAGTGCTGATCAACGTGCTGGTGTTCTTTGCGGTCAATTACACGAACATAGCCTTCAAGGGCGTGAGGCTCATCTACTGGCTGAGCCTGATTCCCGGCTGCATCAACATGGGCTGGGTGTGGCAGTTTCTGACATACATGTTCGTCCACGGGAACATGTGGCATCTGTTCTTCAACATGTTCGCCTTGATAATGTTCGGCCGCACGCTTGAGCGTTTTCTGGGGACAAGGGAGTTCGTGCTCTTCTATTTCCTCTGCGGGATTTTGGGCGGCGTGATAAGCTATGTGTTCTACCTTGTGCAGGGAGTGACCGGGATTGCCGTCATGGGGGCCTCCGGAAGCATTTATGCGCTTCTGTTCCTCTGTGCGGTCCTGTTCCCAAGCGCCAGGCTGCTTCTTTTCTTCTTCATCCCGGTCAAGATGCCTTATGCCGTGATGATCTACATTGCCATAGAGGTCTTCTCCCAGGTGTACGGAGTGGCAAACGGCGTGGCTCACCTGATCCACCTGTCATGCATCCTGATCGCATGGCTTTACGTGTGGCTTCGCTTCCGCCTGAATCCGATCAAGGTCTGGCGGGACAACCTCTGATTGATCAGATAAAAGAATAACCCGGATCCATTCTCTGGAACCGGGCCATCAAGCTATTACAATTTGCCTCTAAAGTCTTCAGAGACCGAGCTGCTTCAGGATTGTGATGATGTAGGGTCTCTTCTCCCTGCGTGCATACTCCATGACGTTGTGTCCCTGCCAGTCGCAGATGGAGATGTCTGCGCCGCAAGCCAGAAGCTGTGAGAAGATCCTGGTGTTGTCGTTTGAGAGAACTGCCATGATAAGCGGAGTCTCGCCCAGATAGTTCCTTGCGTTGATGTCTGCACCTGCCTCCACAAGGGCCTCGATGATCTTGGGGTTGGAGCATGTGTTGGCTGCCAGATGCAGTGCGTTGGACCTGTACTTGGGCTCAACAGCAAAGAGGTCAGCTCCTTCCTTGAGGAGGGCCTTGAGGACCACTACGTGGATGTTGTACTGTGCTGCGAGCATCAGCGGGGTCATTCCCCATTCGTTGGTGCAGTTGACGTCAGCACCCTGTCTGACCAGGAGATGAATGTCGTTTGCCTTTGTTGCGGAAACGGCTGCGGTAAGAAGTTTTTTGTTGAGGATTTTTTGCTTATTTGTCATGTTAACCTCGGTTAATCCTTTATATAAAGAAAAATATTTAATCGTATTATTTCAGAAAAACCGAATAGTGTAAAGAGAACGGGCCCATATATAAATATAATTCTACGATACTTCACTAATTGAATGTGTTGGTTTATGATTGATAAAAGGGAAAATGCCGGAGGCTGCAATGATTCCATACGACATAATCAAGAGAATTCCTAAGGTGGAGCTTCACGATCATCTTGACGGAGGCCTCAGACCATCGACAGTGATTGATCTGGCCAGGAAATATGATATCTCCATTCCGTCCCAGGATCCGGCCGAGCTCGCAGACTGGTTCGAGCAGGGCTGCAAGCTCAAGAGCCTGACGCTGTACCTTCAGACATTTGCCGTCACGACAGCTGTGATGCAGACTGAGGAGGCTTTAAGGCGCGTTGCCTATGAGGCTGTCCTTGACTGGAACGAGGAGCACATCGTATACGGTGAGGTTCGTTTCGCTCCTGTTCTCCACACTAATCGCGGGCTTTCCATGGATGATGTCGTTCAGGCGGTCCTGAAGGGCCTTGAGCAGGGCAGGAAGGAGACGGGGGTGCAGTTCGGCCTGATTTTGTGTGCCATGCGCAACCAGAGCCCGAACCTGAGCCTTGAGATCGCCAAGCTGGCCGTTGCATACCGCGACAGGGGAGTCGTGGGCTTTGACCTTGCAGGCGATGAGAAAGGCAATCCTCCCAAGGACCATATCGATGCCTTCCAGTACATCCGCAACAAGAACTTCAACATGACAATCCATGCAGGAGAGGCTTTCGGGCTTGATTCCATCTGGCAGGCCATACAGGTCTGCGGTGCCCAGCGAATCGGGCACGGCACAAGACTTGTAGATGACATGAGTCTTGACGGCATGCGCATAGAGAAGATGGGAGACCTGGCCCACTTTGTGCAGGACAAGAGAATCCCGCTTGAGATGTGTATCTCCAGCAACATAGGGACAGGGGCGGCAAAGAGCTTCGGGACACATCCGTTCATCGTGTTCTTCCGCAACCACTTCAGGGTATCGCTTTGCACAGACAACAGGCTGATGAGCAACACGAACCTGACAAAGGAGATGAACATTGCCGCGGAGAACTTCGGGCTGACACTGAAGGACCTTGAGAGAATCAGCGTCAACGCAATGAAGAGCGCGTTCATCCACCATGATGAGAAACTGAATCTCATCTATGACGTGATAAAGAAGCAGTGTGCCGACATCCGCAAGGAATACGGCTATTCTGACTGGAACTGAGAGGAAGGGCTGTTATGACGGAAAAGAAAGACTGGAGTTTCCTGTTCAAGCTGTTTCTCATCCTCTCACTGCTGATTGCCGTTCTGGTGGTTGTCTTTGTCTCATTCAACACTACAGGCACTCAGTCCCTGATGATGGGGACGGTCAATGAGATCAATGACGGATGGGTTGTTATCTCAGAGAAAGGAGACATGTTTGACTTCACGGATTTCGGCAAGAAACTCGATGTAAGGGACATTGTCCTCAGCAGGATATTCATATTCCCGTTCGGCAGCAGTGATGACACGCTTCGTTTCAGCACCAATTACTGCGCTGTCGAGGTCTATCAGGACGGCAACCTGAAGTTCTCCATCTGGAGCGATGAGGAAGCCAATTCCGGCCGTCTTCTGGGAAAGACGGATGTGTTCGTGAACCTTGATGTCATTCCGGGAGAGGCATCCGAGATTGAGGTCCATCTCCATTCCTCCGTCCCGATATCAGTCGGAAGCTTCTACCTGGGCAGGGCGGCCGACATCCTTCTCGGAAGTTTCAGCGAGCTGCTTCCCGCAATCATTTACGTCACAGCCTCCATTGTGATGTTCCTGGCATTGATGGTCATTGCCTTCATGGGGCGCAAGAAATACATCATCTCCAGGAACTATTTCTATTTCAATTTCTTTGTCCTGGCATCTGCCATCTGGGTGTTCTCGAACATCAAGATGTTCACATACTTCGGTTTTGATGCGGCTGTGCTGAGCATTACCTCATACGAGAGCCTTCTGTTTGTCCCGCTTCCGCTGAGCATCTTCATGTACTGCTCGTTCAAGCGCTTCCGTGTCGCTGACCTTGTGCTTGCATGGGTATCTGTGGCAAACCTGATCCTGATCACGGTGCTTCATATCTCCAAGGCTGTGAGCTTCGCTGAGTCAACCCTCTCGATACAGATAATACTGCTTCTATGCATTGCCACCGCCATTGTGCAGTCCATTGCCGACTACAAGACGGAGAAGAACAAGACGGCATTGTCACTGCTTCTTGGATTCCTGATGATGGGTGCGGGAATCATAATCCAGGCCATCATGTATCACCGTCAGGGCGGACTGTCCATGTCAATCTATCTGATTGTCGGGCTGTCATTGTTCAACTTCATTCAGATGATCACCATAGTGAGCGAGGTCTTCACGCTGGTGGGAGAGGGAAGAAAGGCCAGTGACTACCTTGCAATGGCAAAGACCGACTCGCTGACAGGCCTTGGAAACAGACGTGCACTGGATCTCTTCATCCATGAGATCTCGGAGAAGGACTCTCCGTTCTTCCGTCTGGGATGCATCGTCTGCGACCTGAATGACCTGAAGAAGACAAACGACCTGTACGGCCACGATGTGGGTGACCAGCTGATCAAGGACTTCGCGCACTGCCTTGAGGTCTGCTTCGAGGACAGGGGAATCCCGTTCAGGACCGGTGGAGATGAGTTCTACATTCTCTTCAGTGATGTCGAGGTTGACATGGCCGCCATGATGAGGCGCCTTGTGATAGGAATAGAGGGTTCCAACACCAACGCCAACTACAGGCTCTCCTGCTCAAGCGGCTGCTATGCCGACTACGTGCCGTCTCACAACGAGCAGGCCATCTGGGACATCATCAAGTTCGCCGATGCCGAGATGTACAAGCAGAAGCGCAAGGACCGTGAATTCCGCGGGGGGGGGTATGACGCCCCAGCTGTGAACACTGAACTGACAGATAGGATGGACTGAAAAAAGAACTGCCGGGGATTTCTCTCCGGCAGTTTTATATTACATCAAAGCCCGAACCATGACCCTTACATGAGCTTTGCAATTAGGGTCTTAATCTCGTCTGCGATGTTATCCAGATCAAAGCTCAGGACCTCCTGCTCATTGCTTCTGACCTTGACCTCGCACTTTCCTTCCTTGAAGCTCCTGTTTCCGAGCGTGATCCTGATGGGGATTCCGATCAGGTCCGCATCGGCGAACTTGACGCCTGCTGATTCCTTACGGTCATCGTACAGGACCTCAATTCCGGCGGCCTCCAGGTCATTGTAGATCTTCTCTGAGACATCGTTGTCCTTGATAAGGCTGATGAAATGCACCTGATAAGGGGCAACCGCCATCGGAAGCTTCAGGCCGTTCTCGTCGTTGTACTCCTCGCAAAGGCATGCCAGAAGTCTTCCGATTCCAATGCCGTAGCTTCCCATGATCACAGGCTTGCGCTGGCCGTTCTCGTCCTGATAGTAGCAGTTCATCGCCTCTGAGTACCTTGTGCCCAGCTGGAAGATGTTTCCGACCTCAACACCCTTTGAGGCTGAGAGCGGCTTTCCGCACTCGGGGCACCTGTAACCGTCAGCCGCACTTGCTATATCCGCAACTGTTCCGCTGTAATCCGTGCCGAAGTTGGTGTTGATATAGTGGAAGCCTTCCTTGTTGGCGCCTGCAACCAGATTGTTTGACTTGGCGACAGAGTCATCAACAATGACAATCGTACCTGCCTTGCATCCGATAGGAGAGCCGAAGCCCGGGACCATGCCCGCTGCGGTGATCTCCTCATCGTGTGCCGGTCTGAGGCTGTTTGCCTTGGCTGCGTTCTGGAGCTTGTTCTCCTCAATGTCCATGTCTCCGCGCACAATGCCCACGACAAGGCGGTCCTCTTCCTCTCCGGTCTGGTCATTGATGAATGTGCCGACCATGAAAAGGGCCTTTGCAGTCTTTCTTGCCGGAATGTCCAGAAGCTTGCACAGATCCTCGATTGTCTTTGCGTTCGGGGTGGAGACAAGCTCCTTGGCCTTGGGCTCCTCAGCATAGTAGTCCTTCTGGAACCTTGCCACCTGACGGTTCGCGGTGTATCCGCATGACGGGCAGGTGATGATTGTGTCCTCTCCGATAGGTGAGAGGTACATGTACTCATGTGCGACCTTTCCGCCCATCATTCCGCTGTCCGATCCGACAGCAATGACTGGAAGCCCGCAGCGCTTGTAGATGCGGAAGTAGGCATCGTAATGCGCCTTGTAGACCTTCTCAAGTCCCTCCTGGTCCTTGTCGAAGCTGTAGCTGTCCTTCATGGTGAACTCACGCACGCGGATCAGGCCTGCTCTGGGTCTGGGGTCGTCACGCCACTTTGTCTGAAGCTGGTAGACGAGCAGTGGGAGCCTCTTGTATGAGTCGATGATGTTTCTTCCGAGGTCCGTGGCACACTCCTCGTGTGTCATGGCAAGGACCATGTCCCTGTCGTTGCGGTCCTTGAAGCGGCTCATCTCCCTGTCGATGCTGTAGAAGCGTCCTGTCTCCTTCCAGAGGTCTCCCGGGTTCACGACCGGCATGAGGAGCTCCTGGGCTCCAAGTGCGTTCATCTCTTCCCTTACAATGGCGGAAATCTTCTGGATTGACCTGTATCCGAGCGGAAGAAGCGAGAATATCCCTGCCGCGAGCTGGTCGATGTAACCGGCTCTCAGGAGGTACTCATATCCCTTGCAGTCAGCCCCGTTGGGCGCTTCCCTGAGGGTCTTTGAAAACAGTCTGCTCTGTCTCATCATTTTCTCCTTATGACCACTTGATTATATTCTTTTGTCTGTTGCAGTACAATTAATTTGAGTGATATTATCATGTATACAATCATAAAGAGAGAGGAACGCTAATGCTTGATAAACAGACCATCGAGTCTTTGACTGCAAAAGCAACAGACATCAGGATTTCAACAATCCGTGAGATCGCGCACCTCGGAAACGGACATATCGGCGGAGCCATGTCCATTGTAGAAGTGCTCACATATCTCTACTACCATGAGATGAACATTGACCCCTCCAACCCGAAGATGGAGGGCAGGGACCGCTTTGTGTGCTCAAAGGGCCACGCAGGTCCTTCCGTCTACGCCACACTGGCAGAGAAGGGCTATTTCCCCAAGGACTGGCTCATGACCCTTAATGTGGGCGGAACAAACCTTCCAAGCCACTGCGACATGAGAAAGACCCCGGGAATCGACTTCACCACAGGTTCCCTCGGACAGGGCTTCAGCGCCGCGGTAGGCATTGCACTGGGACAGAGGCTCAAGGGCGAGAAGTCATACACATACACCATCATCGGTGACGGCGAGAGCCAGGAAGGCCAGATCTGGGAGGCCGCGGAGTTCGCATCCAGCCAGAAGCTCGGCAACCTGATCGCATTCACGGACTTCAACCGCCAGCAGCTTGACGGCTACACAGCCGACATCATCAACATGGACAACATCGATACCCGCTGGCTCGGCTTCAACTGGCACGTCCAGAGAATCAACGGCCACGACTACAACCAGATCGCAGACGCAATCGAGAAGGCAAAGGCAGTCAAGTGCCGCCCGAGCATGATCATCCTCGACACAATCAAGAGCAAGGGCTATGCCCCCGGAGAGGGAATCAAGGCAAACCACAGCATGGCTATCAGCCATGAGAACGAGGAATACGCTATCAGCGTTCTGAACGGAGGTGCAAAATGAGAGACGTATCTGACATCAAAGACATGAGAGATGCCCTCATGGCCGCAATCATCGACCTTGCCAAGGAGCACCCCGAGGTAGTCTTCCTGGATTCCGATCTTTCCAGCTGCATCAACAGCGGACCGTTCGCAAAGGAGTTCCCCACAAGGTTCTTCAACTGCGGTATTGCAGAGGCCAACATGGTTGGAGTGGCCGCAGGTCTCTCCTCAATGGGCTTCGTGCCTTATGCACACTCATTCGGATGCTTTGCATCACGCCGCGCATATGACCAGTTCTTCCTTTCAGCGAACTACGCCGGCCAGTGCGTCCACCTTATCGGAACAGACGCAGGTGTCACCGCACAGATCAACGGCGGAACACACATGCCTCTTGAGGATGTTGGTCTGATGAGACTTATTCCGGATCTGATTGTCCTGGATCCTTCTGACACCCAGAGCCTCTATGACCTGACCATCCAGGCATATGCCACAGGTCACAGCACCTACACAAGACTCCGCAGAAAGGGCGGATCTCTGCGCTACAAGCCCGGTGAGGTCAAGCTCGGAAAGGGCAGTGTGCTTGCAGAGGGCTCAGATCTTGCCATAGTCGCCTGCGACCAGGTCATTGTCGATGAGGCCGTGAAGGCAGTTGAGATCCTGAAGGGCAAAGGCATCAAGGCCACACTGATTGACATGCACACCATCAAGCCGCTTGATACAGAGATCCTGGACAAGGTGTCCAAGGAGACAGGCCACGTGCTTGTCTGCGAGAACGCCCGCTACGCAGGAGGCCTTGGAGAGGCGGTTGCAGCTCATCTTGCCACAACCTATCCTGCGAAGATGGACTTTGTCTGCATCGGAGAGCGTTTCGGCGAGGTCGGAAAGCTTGATTACCTGATGAAGACCTTCAACCTGCTTGCCGATGACATCGTTGCCAAGGCAGAGGCTCTTGCAAGAAGATAATTCTTACTTTGTTTGACAGGTTTTCCGTACAGATTCCGTTTTCCCGGATCTGTACGGAAATTTTTTCATTTTTCTTCCGTACGTACGGAAAATAACAGCTTATGAAGATACTTTTCGTAAGACACGGCGAGCCCGACTATGAACATGACTCCCTGACAGAGAAAGGGGACCGCGAGGCTTCTCTTCTTGCCGACATGCTGTGCAGGATGGACATAAAGGCCTTCTACTGCTCGCCGCTCGGAAGGGCAAGGCGCACAGCAGCATTTACCATGGAGAGGCTTGGAAAGGAGGCTGAGGTGCTTCCGTGGCTCCGGGAGTTCAGGGGACGCTGCGTCAAGCCAAACATCCCCGGAAAAGAGAGCATCTGCTGGGACTGGCTTCCCTCAGACTGGACGGAGCGGAAGATGTTCTATGACAGGGATAAATGGGTGCTTGCCCCCGATTTCGAGGGAACGAATGTAAGTTCCGAGAATGACAAGGTGATCAAGGGCCTTGATGAGCTTCTTGCAGGCCTGGGCTACGAGAGGTCCGGTGAACTATACAAGGCTGTTAGACCGAACAACGATACCGTGGTGTTCTTCTGCCATTTCGCGGTGCAGTGCGTGATGCTGGGCCATCTTCTCGGAATCTCACCCATGGTCCTGTTCCAGGGCCTGATGGCAGCTCCTACAGGGGTGACCACTGTGGTGACCGAGGAGCGCAAGGAGGGTATTGCTGCCTTCAGGATGCTTTCTTTCGGGTCAGTTCAGCATCTCTATGTGGCAGATGAGAAGCCCTCATTCGCAGGCAGGTTCTGCGAATGCTATTCAAATACTGACGAGCTTCATTGATTTCGGTTTTCTCCGTGGCGTCTCAGCGGATGCAGCGGCCTTTTCCGATTTCCCTGTACACTGCACGGATCTGAGCGTCCTCACAGCCGTTCCACGGCTTGTCGCGGTTCTCGCTCTTGTAATGCTCAATCATGTACACCAGGTCCTTTGCGTTGAGATCCAGTCTTCTCTGCTGTAGATCGGCCATTGCCTGTGAGAAGAGCTTCTGCTGCTTTGCATCCAGGGCGTCCAGTGACATCCTGAGAATGTGCGTCATGTGATGCAGGCAGAAGCCCTTGCTCTCAGAAAATGCCTTGCGGAACTCAGGATCCTGGCCCCAGATATAGGGGATTGTGAAGCAGTAGCGGTCAAGGCGGTCTCTCATGCGCTGGCAGATAAGACATCCTTTCTCTCTCTGACCCAGGACCTCATCCAGGTTTGCGACCGTCTTCTTCAGGTTCTTTCCGTTCTCAAGGTCCTTGAATACTTTCTGAAGCTCGTCTCTGGTTCTCTCAAGGTGGGTCTCCCACATGACTGCCATTGAGTTCGGATGACCTGACTCGACCAGCTTTGCGGTGTGCTCGGGGCAGAAACCCGTAGCATTGACCCTGACGCGGGTCTCCGGGTTCATGACAGATGAGCCAAGAAAGAACTCAAGGCTGTCTTTCTCGGCCTGCTGCATGAGGTCGCAGATGAAGCATTCGCTCTGGCTCTTTATCCCGTCCCAGACGGGAATGGTTTCAAGTTGGTATTTGTTTGCCATGGTTTTCTTTGTCTCAGCGCTTTCTCAGGATCCTGTCCAGGGTAAGCTGGTCCTTGCTCTCGGGGGCATCCTCAAGGCTTCTCTTTCTGACAGGCTCCATGGTGAGGGAGTTGCGGTCAAAGTGATAGTACTCGATCCTGTCCTCGTTTGCCGCATATATGAGCATGTAGTTCTTCTGCGCCATGAATGAGAGGGCCAGCACAAGCTCGCACTTGCTCTCACGCCTGAAGCGGATAAGCTCATCCTGCTCGCTTTCTGTCATGTACTCGTTCCTGCAGGCGATTGAGAGGATCTGGTGGCCGCTCTCACGGTCATGCACCAGTATGTCCGGATTGAGGGTCTTTCCTGATTTGGAGAGCACAGGGCAAAGGTCAACCGAGAGCTTCTTGTCTGATTCTGAGATCAGGTCCCTGATGTGCTCTGCAAGTGCATGGGAGAGGGCGATCCTGTTTCTGGGCCATGTGTAAAGCACACTGTCATTGGCCTCCAGGAGGGCCAGGGCCTTTCCGAAAGTGTCAAACGCCTTGATCTTGCTTCTTCTGGTACTCATGTCCTAATTGTACCAACAATAATCAGATGTGGCAAAGGAAAATCAGAGTTCATCTGGGGCAACTATGCTTTCTAGGGCATTTAGGGCATCTAGGGCATCTAACTACAACTAGATCAGAGAGGCACGCTGACAAAGCCGCTTTCCGTCAGGCGCATCTGCTCGGTGAAGCCGATTTCCTTGAGAAGTCGCTCTGCCTGGTCGAAATAGCAGTTGATCGTGCTTGTGCTGTGGGAGTCGGACGATAGGATGATGGGGGCATTGAGCTCGAGAAGCCTCCTGAGGATGAACGGGGAGGGATATGGGGTATCCCTGTAGCCTTTGCCTATGGCACCTGTGTTGATCTCGAATATCTTTCCTGTCCTTGCAAGCCTGTCTATGTAGTGCAGGGCAAGGTCCTTGTATTTCGGGAGGCTCTCGTCGAAGAGTTTTCCGCCCTCATTGAACTTTGTGTACAGGTCCACGTGTCCTATGATGTCAAAAGGGACTTCCTCCGCAAATGAACAGAGTTCCTCATAATAACACTCAAGTAGTTTTTCAATCGAACCTGTGGCTTTCAGGCCATTGTTCCACTCCTCCGGGGTGTAGTCCACAGAGTACGGGCCCTCCTTTGTCCAGAAGAGGTGATCCGATCCTATGGTGTAGTCACAGCGACCGTCAATGACAGGTCTGCCCAAGCCCTCGACCCTTGATTCCAGCTCCAGGCCCTTGAAGATTGTTATCACTCCTGCATATTTGCGCTTCTCGGCATCGAGCTCGTTGAAGTAGCCGTCGATGTCGGTGATCTGACAATCATCGAATTGGAATCCTGTGTGGCAGTGGCCGGAGAATCCCAAGGATTCGAAGCCTGCGCGGATTGCTGCCTGGATCATCTCGTCGATTGTGTTTCTTCCGTCGCAATAGAGGCTGTGCGTGTGGAGGTTGGACTTGGTTGTCATGCTTTCATCTTACATGCAGTGTGGGGTATTGTTCTACTATCTGCGGAGTGATAAGATTTAGTTCACCTAACGGATATATAAGGAGTACGGTATGAACTTTGATCAGCGTACAGTGACATGCGGACAGCTCAGAGCCGCCGATGCGGGCAAGACAGTTGTCCTGAACGGATGGGTACACCGTGACAGGAATCACGGGGCACTTCACTTCATCAACCTCCGTGACAGATACGGGATAACACAGGTTGTTGTCGATGATGATGCCAGCCCTGAGCTCCAGAATACAGCTTCAGAGCTCAGGATGGAGTACTGCATTGCTGTGACAGGTCTTGTCAGACTGCGCCCGGAGAACATGATCAACTCAGACATGGATACCGGAGAGATTGAGGTAAAGGCAGAGAAGATTGCCATTCTCTCACGCTGCGCCACGCTCCCGTTCATGATTGACGGAGACCAGGTGGTCAATGAGGACCTCCGCCTGAAGTACAGGTTCCTGGACCTCAGATCCAGCGGCATGCAGCAGCGCATCCGCCTGAGACATGAGTTCATCAAGGCAATCAGGGATTTCCTCTGTGACGAGGGTTTCTATGAGATCGAGACCCCGACCCTCATCAGGTCCACTCCCGAGGGAGCAAGAGACTTCCTTGTTCCGTCAAGAAAGTATCCCGGAAAATTCTACGCGCTGCCGCAGAGCCCTCAGCTGTACAAGCAGCTTCTGATGGTCGGAGGATTCGACAAGTACTTCCAGATCGCACGCTGCTACCGTGATGAGGACTCCAGGGGAGACAGGCAGCTTGAGTTCACCCAGCTGGACCTTGAGATGAGCTTTGTCAAGCGTGACGATGTGCTGGGCCTTATGGAGAACCTCTTCGGCTATGTGTTCAAGAGGGTCATGAACTATGAGCTTCCGGCACATTTCCGCAGGATCGATTACTACGACTCAATGAACACATACGGCTGCGACAAGCCGGATCTCCGCTTCGGATGTGAGATCAAGGATATCTCTGAGATTGTCTCAAAGTCCACGTTCGAGGCTTACAAGGAGATTCTTGCGGCCAAGGGTTACGTGAAGGCCATTGTGGCCCCCAAGACAGAGGGCTTTGACTTCACCAGGAAGTACCTTGATGAGGTGGGTGAGGCCGCCAAGGTCTACGGCGCCAAGTTCGTTCCGTTCCTCAAGGTCGGCGCAGGCAATGCGCTTTCCGGAAGCGCGGCCAAGTTCTTCACGGGACTTGAGGCCGAGCTCTGCTCCTTCATGGGCGCAAAGGAAGGTGATGTGATCTTCATGGTCGCACAGGAGTCCTGGAAGAAGTGCTGCGCGTCAGCCGGCGCAATCAGGACCAAGCTCGGAAAGGACCTCAAGCTCATCAGGCCGGGCTTTGAGTTCTGCTGGATCGTCGACTTCCCGCTCTTCGAGTACAACGAGGACGAGGGCCACTGGGAGGCCGCGCACCACATGTTCAGCATGCCTCAGGCACGTTTCATCCCGACTCTCGAGGAGAACCCCGGAGAGGTCCGCGGAGACCTGTACGACATGGTCTGCAACGGCTATGAGTGCGCGTCAGGCTCAATCAGAATCCACGATGTCGAGCTCCAGAAGAGGATCTTCCGCATCTGCAACTTCTCGGATGAGGAGGCGGAGAAGAAGTTCGGATTCCTGCTCAACGCGTTCAAGTTCGGACCGCCACCACACGGCGGAATCGCTCCCGGAATTGACCGTCTTGTCATGATCATGAGCGAGCAGAACTCAATCCGTGAGGCAATCGCGTTCCCAAAGAACAGCTTTGCAGTCTCACCGATGGATGACTGTCCGAACGATGTCGACCAGAAGCAGCTGGACGAGCTGAAGATCACATTCAAGCTTGATAAGTGAGTAAGCTCTACATAGTCGCCACACCGATAGGCAACCTCGATGACATCACGCTCCGTGCGATAAACACGTTGCGTGATGCCGATGTCATTGCCTGTGAGGACACGCGCCACACTCAGAATCTTCTGAATCACCTTGAGATCACCGGAAAGCGCCTTATTGCATGCCATGCACACAATGAGGCGGCTTCCAGCCAGGGGATAATAGGGCTGCTTTCACAGGGCCTCTCCGTGGCATATTGCTCTGATGCCGGAACCCCGGGTGTGAGTGACCCGGGCAGCCGCCTTGTGCGTGCCGTGCGTGAGGCAGGCTTTGATGTCGTACCCATCCCCGGGGCAAGCGCCTCAGTAACCCTTATCTCAGCAAGCGGACTTAACGGTAAGACCTTCACGTTCGAGGGCTTTCTGTCTCCAAAGAGTGGCCGCAGGAAGAGCAGGCTGCAGGAGCTTCTCTCCAGGGAGGAGGCCTTCATCATCTATGAGTCCCCGTTCAGGATCCTCAAGACCCTGGGTGAGCTTCGCGATCTTGATGACAGCCGTCACCTGGTCCTTGGCCGTGAGATGACAAAGGCATTCGAGCAGTTCATCTACGGTACCCCGTCCGAGGTGATATCCCAGCTCAAGGTGGTGAAGGGCGAGTTCGCCCTTGTTGTTCTTCCGCCGTCAAAGAATGATTCTTCTGAGGATGAGGAAGAAGAGTGATCACCGTCAAGAAGCTTCTGACACTCAAGGAACGTACAAGACTCAGAAAAATCTCAATGATACTCCATGAGGCTGCCGTTGATCTGAGAAACGGCAATCCTGTTGATTTAGAGTATATCAATGAGGTTCTGCCTGTTGCGGGATTCGAGGACCTGGATGCTTCGGAGCTTTCTGCTGCTGATACGCTGGCGTTCAGGCTGGAGGATGTGAGTCAGGCATTGCTCTCAAAGCTTGGCGCAGAGCCGTCCGACTGGGACTTCAAGACCGCTGACGGATCTCTGGACCCTTCTAGGCGTGTGGTTCAGGACAAGGTCCTTGTCCTTGACAGGATCCGCAGCCCTTACAACGTCGGTGCCATATTCAGGAGTGCGGAGGCTTTCGGGATATCGAGGATAATCCTTGTTGAGGGGACCGCCTCTCCCGAGCATGTTCGTGCGTTAAGAACCTCACGTGGGACGACAACTGTCGTGCCTTGGACTTTCATGCCGGAATCTGAAGTGGTCTCTTTCTTGCACGGCTATGATCCTGCATGCGTGATTGCCCTTGAACTTGGCGGGACTTCAATTAATGAGTTTGCTTTCCCCTCACGGGGTGTGGCGGTTCTTGGCTCAGAGGAGTTCGGGATTAGTCCTGAGGTTCTCTCATGCTGCGGAAGCAGGGTGACCATCCCCATGGGCGGCTCAAAGGGCTCTTTGAACGTCTCGGTGGCCGCGGGCATTCTCCTCCAGCGTTGGTTCTGATTTTTAATGTGGTAAATTTCGCCACATCTGTTGACAGGTGAATGCTGCTGGTTTTGTAAGTTGTTGAAAAACATGGAATTAAACGTACTTGGCACGCCTTGTGCTATTTAGTGAGTGTCCGGAAACGGGCAGAACTAAAGCGAATAAGGAGACGTGCTATGAACGTATTTAAAAGAATCCACGACATTTTCAGTTCCAATGTGAACCATGCTCTCGACAAGATGGAGGATCCGGCAAAGATGATCCGCTACACCATCGTTGAGATGGAGAACAGCCTTGCAAAGGCCAAGGACTCTGCAGCCCAGACACTGGCCAACATCAGGGCGCGTGAGGTGGAGCTCAAGTCAGAGAAAGAGGCGGTTGCCCGCTGGGAAGTCAGGGCACAGCTTGCAGTGAAGAACGGCAAGGATGATCTGGCACGTGAGGCCATCTCAGAGAAGCAGACTGCAGGTGCCAAGGTCACAGCCCTTGAGACTGAGATCGCCGAGCTGAAGAACATCAATGCAAGCCAGGAAGCCCAGATCGTCAAGCTCACAGAGAAGCTTGAGGAGGTCAAGGGCAAGGAGAGGACCCTTGTTGCAAGGGCACAGCATGCCAAGGAGAAGATCAAGATCGAGAAGCAGATCAGCTCAACTGACTGCGGAGCAGCCATCAAGAGATTCAACGAGATGGAGGAGAAGGTCGAGCGCCTTGAGGCAGAGGCTGCCGTTGCGTCAAAGAACTATGAGAACGAGGCGAAGTTCACTGAGATGGAGTCAAATGACAGCATCGACAAGGAGCTTGCCGAGCTGAAGGCCAAGATCAACGGCTCAGTTGTGGCCGCAGAGCCTGCAGAGGCTCCTGCAAGTCAGGCTAAGAAGGGTTGACCTTGTTATGCTTGCGGTACAGGCCCCTGAACTGGTCATAGGTGATCTTCATGAGCTTTGCAGCCTCACGCTGATTACCCTGTGCCTGCTTAAGTGCACGCTGTACAAAGCTTGCTTCAAGAGCATCCTTGGTCTGGTCAAGGCTGTCAAGTGGAAGATCATCAAACGAAAAAGGTTTCTGCCTGTCATTGCCTGTTTCTGAAAGAACAGCGTCAGTTTTTTCTTCATTATACACTTGTGGGACATTGTTTCCTGAATCAGTAATCTCCGGACCTGCTGCAAACGGGTTCTTGAAGGGATCGAGCTGGATTGAGGAAATGATGTCCCCTTTGCTTCTGTAGACGGCACGTTCTATTGCATTCTTGAGCTCTCTGACGTTGCCCGGCCAACTGTAGGACAGAAGCTTCTTCTGCACTTCCTCCGTGAAGACCGGAGTCTCGAAGTGCCCGCATTCCATTGCCATTCTCTGACCGAAATAGTTTGCCAGAAGCAGTATGTCGTCACCGCGCTCGCGAAGCGGCGGGATGAAGATGACCTCGAAGCTCAGGCGGTCCAGAAGGTCTTCCTTGAACTTGCCTTCCTTGCACATCTGCCTCAGATCGGCATTGGTGGCTCCGATTATCCGGACATCTGCCTCATGGGTCACCGAAGAGCCTACGCGTTCATAGGTCCCGTATTCGACGACCCTGAGAATCTTTTCCTGAACCTGCCTCGGGATGTTTCCGATTTCATCCAGGAACAGGGTTCCGCCCTGAGCTTCCTCGAAGCGGCCTTTTCTGGTCTTGTTTGCGCCAGTGAAGGCTCCCTGCTCGTAGCCGAAGAGCTCGCTTTCTATGAGCGTGGGGGCAAGGGCCGCGCAGTTCACCGTAACAAGGTTCTTCTGCCATCGTCTGGAGAGGTAGTGAAGCCTGCTTGCGGCCAGTTCCTTTCCACTTCCGCGTTCTCCGATGACCAGGACGCTGCGATCGACCTTTGCGGCATC
>JAEEGJ010016981.1_pt1 | contig 16576 bp, 9 predicted proteins | sample 8958761 | NCBI WGS metagenome assembly JAEEGJ01 (sample SAMN16246546, study PRJNA631951) | gut metagenome | biome: gut microbiome; feature: rumen; material: RS-attached | host: Bos | place: Iran: Karaj | collected 2018-10
CTGACAAACCTGGTTTAGGCAATTTGACCGCATTTAATCCTGACACGAAACAGCTTGTGGCGCAGTCGAATATGGATATGTAAAGACGTTGCGCGCAACGTCTCTACAGATTAGCGTGTTCCGATGATGATAGCGTTTTTGAATTGCTTCACCTTACCTTCGAAATTGAAGACCTCCGTCACGGCGACGTAGACGCCGACGGGGACCTTGTTGCCGTTGTTGTCAAGGCCGTTCCAAAGGACGCTGCCCTCCTGTCCTACCAGCTCGCCTTTGACCAAGTGACGGATTAATTGACCTGCCACATTGAAGATGTAGATGTTCATTGTATAGCCTGCCTCTCCGAAATGGTAGTTGATGAAACAGGCATCGTCGAAGCCGTCGCCATCGGGCGAGAAAATGTCGGGGCTGATAGAGATTGCGTCATTGGAAGGCTCAGCGGTTTGCATCATCGAGTTCTCGTAGCCCGGCGTACCAAAATGCACACTTTCGGCGGCAGAATGCCAGTTGTTGGCATCCATGGAAGGCTGGTCGAAGGCGACGCGCTCCAAAGCCACGCCTTTGGTGACCTTGAGGAGTGGATAGTGCATCTTTTCAGAGAAGGTCATCTGGTCGACCACCGTGCCGTCCTTGCCCATCAAGATGGCCGTACCGCCTGCGTTGGCATAGCTCGGGAAGGATGCCATTTGCACGTAGTTGTCCGTCGGGCAGTCGTATTGGTGGCCAACGATTTCGCTGTTGGTGGAGAGCAAAACATAAGTTTTGGGCAGAAACAAACGACTGTCAGGCGTGATTTCCTTCAAGGTGGTATCAGCGGGATTCGGAAAGCTCTCCTTGATGACACCGAGCATCAGAGCGCTGAGGTCGAAGGTCTTGTCGGTATTGTTGTAAAGTTCCACATAATCCACACCTGGCGCGATGGGGTCGAAGAGGATTTCGTTAATCAGGATCTCGCCATCGGAGATGTCGTTCGGGATGCCGAACTGCACGCGGGTATCGGCTTCAATGGTTGTTCCCACACAGTTGGTCACGCCATTAATAATCAATGTATAGACCAAACCTTGCTCGAATCCGCGGTCGAATTGAAGTTCCACATAGGTGCCGTCCATGGGATTAACGACCGTCTGTTGGGGATGCTCGCCCGTCTCTTCCACAAAGAAGTGTTGTGTTTCAAGAAGTTCAGCGGAATTCATTTGTTGGTCGAACCACAGTTGAACGATTTGGTTGCCAAACATGCTCACGCGCTCCACTTTCGGTGCCACATTGTTCTCGCCATTCACCGAATTAATGCGGCCTGGCGTGCCACCCGAGGCATCCATGGAGGCAGTCCAGTTGGAGGCGCCAGCGCAGGGATTCAGCGGATCGATTTGTTCTACCGACCAGCCTCCGTTGGCCTTGTCAGGGTCGTGGTACCAAGTGTTGCTGAAGTTGACGCGAGAAACCAAAACGCCCGCCTTGCTGTAGAGGTACATCGCCGAAGAGCTGTTGCCCACCGAGAAGCTGCTGAAGCCGATGCAGTCGCCGTATTGGCGCAACTCGGAAACGGCATCATTGTGACAAAGGATGACATAGCCATGTGGAGAAAGCACATAGTTACCAAAAGTATTGTCGTTCGAGCCGATTTGTATCTGCCAGTCTTTCAAGTCGATGCCGAACTCCGTGGTGTTGTAAAGTTCCACATATTCCCATTCAGGCAGGCCCACCACAGGATTCGGATCCGCCATAATCTCATTGATGACGATGTCGTATTCCGAGGCTTCATAGATGGAAAAGGCCATCGTTGTCGGCTCCATCATGTTGTTCCATAGGTCCTTGATGCCGCTGACGGTCAGCGTGTAATTAATGCCATTGCCGATTTCGCGTTCGAACTCCAAGACCACTTGAGCTAGATTGGTGCCGAAGCTAACCGACATCGGACTACCCAAGCCATTATCCACCGAATAATTGAATATGTTGAGTGCTGTCATCTCATTCAGCGCTTCATTGAAGGAGAGCTGCAGATGTGTCACATCCAGCACCTCGCAGGTCAAGAGTTGGGGTGGTTCGTGGTCGGCGATGTGAGGACCGACATAGACATTGTCGAAATAGATTTTCTTGGCATTGCTCGACGTGAACTTGGACCAGAAACCGAAGTTGCCGCCATGTCCGTAGGTGTCATCCATGCCTTGTGCCTCAATGAGATAGATTCCCGAATTGTCGTAGCACGTCTGAATCATCCAGTTGCCCTCACGGTCGCAAGTCACTTTTATTGAAACTGCGAACGAGGCGGCGATGGCACCTTCCGTGCCGCGACAGATTTGTTGTTGTCCGTCGGCATCCTTGCGGAACAAGGTGATGGCATCGTTGCTGCCGCCTTCGCCGAAGCGGAGGAAATAGCCTTGGGTGACATTTTGCAAGTCAGCGTTATCGGCACTCAACCAGACATCCGTATAGTTGTTTCCCGAAGGGGCAAAAGCCTCGCGAATCCAAAACTGCCATTCCATCGACTCATACTCGCTGATGGGCAAGGAAAGGTAGGCCGTGCCCTCGCCTTCCGCGTTGAGTTGGAGCTGTTTGCTGTTGTTCACCGTATATTGTTCCGTCGTTCCTGACCAAGTGGGATTTTGGGTGAAGTCGCCGTCGGAGAAGTCATCGGTGACTTGGGCGAAGAGGGTAAAGGGAAACAAAAGCAGTAGTAAGAGTATCTTTTTCATGGCATTAGCAATTTCGGAGAGGACAAAGATAGGAATTTTTGTGAGTTGTAACATAAAAAACTACTATTCCGATTTGATTTCCTGACTCATCACTGATTGAAAATCGTTAACTCAAGTGCGGAAAGTGGTATTAAAAACCATGTTTCCGCACCTGAGTTTTGTATTTTTGGCATAAAAACAGATTTTGACTATTTTTGCAAGGTGAAAAAAAGCCGCCTTCATATTATCATTCTATTATGGTTATCAGTGTTTGCCACTTCATGCGTGAAGCTTGATATCCAAGAAGATTATAATGTATCGCCAGAGTTGGCGACCATCGACACCCTAATGTGGCACCAGCCTGACAGTGCCTTGGCGGTGATGATGGAGTTTGCCGCAAGCCCCAAGGCGGATAGCTTGGATGTGTTTGAGGGGCATTATTGCCAGGTGCTGATTGCGGAGCTGCTGTTTAAGAATTACTATAAGCAGAGCAATAGGAAGGATCTGCTGAAGGCGGTGCGGTATTTTGATTCGATTGTGGGGATGGATGGGTATGGAACGGACACACGCGGTGTGTCCGTACAAGAACGGGAGGCGTTTTTGGCGGCGCGGGCGCATTATATTAATGGTGTGGGATTCTATGAACGGGATAGCGTGGTGGCAGCTTGCGGGGAGTATCTGAAGGCGTTGGAGATTGTGGAGACGCATTTCCCGAATTTGGAGACGCAAGATTTTGCGGCGTTGCGGGATAGGCATGTTCCTCGGTTTATGGGGTTGACTTACGGTAGGCTTGCGGAATTGTTTTCGGGGCAGTTTATGCAGGAACCCGCTATTGTGTGCTGCAAGAGAGCGCTTGAATTTCAAGAGATAGAGCCAGGCTCGCCGTTAAACCAATCTGGCTTGTTGTATTTATTAGGCAAACAATATGACAAGTTGAACCAATATGACAGCGCAGCGTATTATTATGATGAGGCCTTGCGGCTGTTGCCCGATACAAACAATTTGGTTTATAGGGATTTGGTTTCGCAATATGCAATACTCAAGTATGAAACAGAGAATGATGCCGAATCGTTTATTCAAGACTTGGGATGCATGGTGGCACAGGCTGCTGACGAAAGCGAAAAGCTGACACGCTATTTGACCATCGGCGCATTCTATGCGGATGTTGGCCAAAACGACTCTGCATTGAAGTATTTGACCCCTGTGTTCATGTATAAAGATGATTACCAAATGACGAGAGAGGCCGCCAGATGCATGCGTGACATCTACCAAAGCCAAGGCGACTCTTTGAAGGTTATCCAATATGCGATGTATTTAACAGATAACGAAGTGCACGAAGGGGAAAGTAACGCGCAAGTCTCGCAGCTTAATGAGCTGTTTCAGCGGCATTTGCAGTGGAAACAGAAGAAGGCCGAGTCTGAGAGAAAGCTGGCTGAACAGTTGGCGGCACGGCGACGCTTGGTGCGGGGTGTGGTGACGGCTGTGGTGGTGCTGTTGGTTGTGGGGCTTGGGCTGTGGTGGTGGATGGCCAGACGAAAAAAGGAGCATGAGGCTGAGACGCAGACCTTGAACGAGGAGAAGCAACAGCTTCAGACGCGGGTGGATGATGCCTTGCAGCAGCTTCAGACAGTGGATGACGCGCTGCAGCAATTGCAGACGCAAGCGGACGATGCCTTGCAGCAGGCGCTGGCGATGCTACCGCAACGGGTGAACGAGATTTACAGCTCGAAGGTGGAGAACCGTTTGGAGCGCATCATGGCCGAGTTTAAGGCGGCCTATCCGAAGGCCTTGGAGCGACTGGCCGCTGCACACCCTGAGTTGAACGAGGTGGAGCGACAAATGGCCGTGCTCAATTTCTTGCACTTCCGTGCAAAGGAGGAAGCCAACCTGACGGGATACACCGAGGGAACGACCTTAAAATACCGCTCCAACCTCAACAAAAAGGCTGGTTCCGACCCAATTTCTGCACTTCTTGCAGAAGGAAAAATCTGAATTGCGGGCTTCTAACTCGTTGATTTTCAAAAGCACTTTTTGAGAAAAATATGAATTGGGCGTTTTGATTGTTTTTTTGACGGTTTTTTGTTATAGTTTTGCATAAAACTATAAAGCAATGAAAACACCAAGACTTTACACCCTGCTTGTGCTCCTGCTGATGGTGGGAGGGGTGACGATGCAAGCGCAAACGGAAGATGATTTTTGGATGGAAATTAACCCACCCACGACAGGTATTCATTCACTCATTGTAGATTCCGAAGGTAACATTATCGTAGGAGCAACAGGTGTGTATAGTTCTTCTGATAGTGGAGAGACTTGGAACCATATCGGATTGGAAGAATGCGGAATATTGTGTCTATACGAACATACGGATGGCACTTTGTTGGCAGGCTCGAATTATGCCAATTCGCTTTACAAAAGAGAAGCCGGAAGCACAGAATGGCGGGCTCTTCCCATTCCTACAAATGCGAGTAGTGTTTCTTTCGGTGTTACAGCCGACAATTCCCTACTTGTTGGCACATGGGGTGGCATGTTCAAATCGACAGACTGGGACTCGACTTGGACCAATGTCTTTGTGAACCAGAATGGGAATTTACTGGTGATGGACCTGCTGAGATTGAACAACGGGACAATGTTGGCGTCCATTAAAGACTATAATTATATGGGGTTAGGGGGGCTATTCCAATCGGCTGACAATGGCGACACATGGGAAAACCTTGGGTTTGCCAATACCGATAAACGTAGTTTGGCAAAAAACTCACAAGATGTTATTTATTTGGGTAGTGCTGCTTACCCTATGGGTTTCCATCGGTCAAGTGATTATGGGTCGACTTGGCAATCGTTTTTGTCTAATCAATGTGTCCAGTCACTAGCCGTTGACGACAACGATATCGTGTATGCCAATTTGTTTTGTTATGGTTGGGGTGGGGGCATTGTTCGTTCTGATGATAATGGAGAGACCTGGGAATCTATCAATTCGGGAAAAAACAGCGAAGTAGAGAAGCTGTATCTTTCTGATGATGGCTATTTGTATGGCTTTGGCAACAGCAATGATCTTATCTACCGCAGCCGTAAGTCGGTATATGAGGAATTTGAAATCGAGGTGATGGCCTGTCCCGAGGAAGGCGGAACGGTAGTCGGCTCAGGGACTTATCATTTCGGCGAACGAGCTTATCTTTCTGCCTTGGCTAATATGGGTTACCAATTTGTTTGTTGGACCAACCAAGAGGGTGACACCATATCGACGGATTCAAATTATGCACACATGGTGGCACGAGATGGACAGATTACGGCGCATTTCCAGCCATCGGAAGAACTAATTATTACTCCAGATACGATATGGGTTACGGATGTGTATATCTATCAAAAGAACTTCACTGTCCTGAATGAAACCGACCATGCAGTCACCATTTCAAATGTTTATCCTGAAGACACCATTGTCTCCGTCGGCTACCTTCACCCCATTTACGGACTTATCAATGTGGAAGAGGTTTTGCCATTCACGCTTGAAGTCGGGGATGAAGCCGTGTTTAAAACAGGCATCCAGAACATCATTCTGCCATGGGCAAAACGCGACGGGTATATCATCTCTCCCATTCACATCGTTTCCACCGAGGGTGAGGATGAAGTCATCATGATGATTGATGAGGCTGCTTTAAGTTTCGGTTTGGTCGCATACGGACCATACTATGTGCTCGAATCTTACGACCCTATGCCTTTCAGTCTAGTCAATGCGGAATGGTCGGGTTCCATCACCATTACTGGGATTGAGGAGCGAGATACCGACTATCTTGAAATCACTACCGATTTGCCGCTCCCCGTGACCTTGGAAAACTATGGCGACTGTCTGAATGGCAACTTCCGTTGCAAGGAGCCTCTTGGCATGAGGGACTTTGCAACGGCTGTCATTAGGGTGCATACCTCCATTGGGGATTTCGACTGCATCTTTATTGAAATCATCGGAGAGAACATTCTCAATGTCACCGAGTTTTCAGATAAGGCAACGATTTTTCCTAATCCTGCCAATGGCGTAGTTCACATCAAGGGAGTTGTCGCTGATGAGGTTCGGGTTTATAATGCACTTGGGCAGGTGGTGAAGACGGTGCGGAACTCTAATGAGGTGAGTTTGGAGGGATTGGTGCAGGGCGTTTATATGGTGAGGATTAGGGATAAGGAAGGGGGAAGCTTTATGGAGAAGGTGATGGTGAGGTAGTGTTTTTTTTCGTGCTATCGTTATTAACTTCGTTGAATGCTTTGCATTTAACTTCGTTGATTACTTCGTAATTCGTGCTAACGTGCTTACGTATTTACGAAGGGGACTAATAGGACTGATAAGACTAATAAAAACCAATAGAACAATGAAAACAATGAGAATTTATGCCATGTTTGCGCTTCTGCTGATGGCGGGAGGGGTGACGATGAAAGCGCAGGAGTAAAACAGCAATAATACCAAAACGCCTGCGTTAACCCAATACGATTATAAATGACAAAACCACAAACGAAAAAACCATTTACCAATCATGAGAAAAAGCGTTTTCATTTTGGCTTTCATGCTGTTGTGCAGCATGGGTTTCGCGCAAAGCAAGATGCCCTTCACTTCCTTGAAGCCTTTCAACAAAGGCAATTTCAAAATCGATGTAAGTTATTCCAGATTACAACAAAAACACCTGTCTCATGACTATCCCGACTTCCGTGTCGGCGTAGGCTATGGAATTACCAACTGGTGTGTGGTGGGAGTCTTTGGCAGCTTTGGCTTCGATAAAGGTTTTGTGATAACTGGTGGTGAAATAGTGCAAGATGATACGGTTTCCTATACAACACCTGTTGTCTGGGATGAACAGATATACCGCTATTATCATTATGGCATTGACGCAGAACTGCATCCTTTGTCGCTTTGGCTGCCGAATTTTTATTTCATCGACATTTATTGCCGTGGAGAATTGGGTATGAGAACCATTGCAGACCGTTATGTACCCAACTACCAAGACCCTGATTTTAATGATATTACTAACCGATTCTATAACGATTTTCTTATTGGCGGTAGTGTGGGTGTGGCTGTCAACCCATCGAAGTATTTCGGCCTTTTCTATGAATATGCATTCGATAACCTGAACAAGGAAGGGTATTATGCAGACACGCAGAAACCAAAGTCCATCCACCGCTGGGGTTTCAACGTTCGATTCCCTGGACCGAAGAAATGGCAACGTTCTGAACAATGACAAATGACAATGACTATGACCACTTTTGTTCTACGTTGAAGCACATGGTCATAAGTCATAATGAAAAAGCAAAACTAATGAAACACAATATCATCCTTTTCCTTTTCGCGGTAATAGCCTTCAGCGGCTGCCGCAAACAAGTCAGCGACTATGAGCGACCTGATTTTGACCCTCAACCTACTTTGAACGCCGTGCTGCAGGAAGACCAACCTGTATGGGCACAGGTCACCTTTGCCCAGGGACTTGACTCGGTACGCCCTTCTGCTTGCACCGATGCCGAGGTGTTGTTCTATGTGGACGGGCAGTTTGCCGAGAGGTTGCTACACGTGGGCGATGGGCTTTATGTCGGCGAAACCCCCGCCGAGGCCTTGCACGAATATGCCTGCAAGGTCGTCGTTCCTGGCTTCGACACGCTCTTTGCCCAAACCGAGATGCCAGAGAAGCCCGTGGTGACTGGGGTAGAAATCATGGAAAACGCCACCGTTGATGACGAAGGTCGTCCTTGTCCCGCTTTCTTGGTTACTTTCAGAACCGACCCCAACCGAAACTTGTATTATAGCTCGAACATCTACGCCAGCTTCAAAAATAATTACTACGATGCTCAATATCATTCTTATCTTGGCCATTCCACGGAATCAGGAACGATGAGCGCGTCCATCAACACCGACGACCCTGTGCTGCTCAACGAAGGCTCCGACCGTCTGCTGTTCAGCAATGCCATTATCACCGACACGACCTATACCATGAAGGTGAACGCATGGTTCAGCAATCACGGCTGGGGCGGACAACATACGGGCGGTGTTATAGAGCGTTCGGGCGAGGTGGTGGTCAGGTTGCACGGCCTCTCGGAATCGGCTTACCACTATATGAAGAGTCAAGATGCCTTCGATGAGCCTGATGCCTACACCAACCTCTTTCTTGGTGTCGTGACACCTCTCAACCTATACAGCAACGTGGAGAATGGTCGCGGCGTGTTTGCCGCCATCGCTCCCATGACTTGCGACACCATATTCATTCACCCGTAAACTGACATGCCATGAAAAGAATGCTTTTGTTAATTGGCCTCTTGGTTTCCCTTTTTGCCCAAGCCCAGCAAGTTCATGTTTCAGGCTTCGTCAGCGATGCCCACGACGGTGAGCGCATCATTGGTGCCAATGTCTATCTTCAAGACCGCAGCCGAGGCGTGGCCACCGACCAGAAAGGCTATTTCAACCTGACCGTGGAGATGCCTGCCACGCTTTGCATTTCGTGCATTGGCTATGAAGAGACCTGCATTAAGGTGGACCATGCCGACCAGCCTTTGCAAATTCGTTTGAAGCCCTTGACCGAAACCCTACAATCCGTGGAAATCAGTGCCACCCGCATTGAGCGAAGAACTAGCTTCAACACATTGACCCTCAATGCCAAGAGCATTGACCAACTGCCCACCATTGGCAGTCGCCCCGATATCATCAAGGCGGCACAACAGTTACCCGGCATTGAGGCGGCCACTGAAGCCTCCAGCCTGATGATCGTGCGCGGTGGCAATCCGGGTGAGAACCTTTACATGCTCGACAACGTGCCGCTCATCTATGTCAACCACTTGGGCGGTTTCATGTCGGTGTTCAACTCCGAGATGATCAACACAATGGACATCTACAAGGGAGGTTTCCCAGCACGCTATGGCGGTAAGCTTTCCTCCATCGTTGACCTCACCACCAAGAAAGGCGACCCCACGCGGCTGAAAGGCTCGCTCAGCGCAGGGCTCACCGACTTGGCCTTTGCCGTGGAAGGTCCTGGCGGACTGAAAAACTCCAGCTTCATTGTCACAGGCCGCAAGACCTTGACCGAAGCACTGCTATACATTGCGAGCCAAATCAGTAAAGGACAGGGCGGACAGGACTACAATATGGCCTACGGCTTCCATGACATCAACGCCAAATACACCTGGTCGCCCGATGTCAAAAACAGCTTCTCCTTCAACCTTTACGAAGGCGACGACTATATGCGCATCTGGAAAAGCAAGAAGGAAAACGGTGACATCGAGCGCAGCAGCATCGGCAACATTTGGGGCAACCTGCTCGTTTCGGGCCAATGGAACAGCGCAGTCAACTCACGGCTTTTCATGGCCAATACACTGTCTTTCACGCAATACCGCTTGAAGAACAACATGAAGGCTTACCTTCAAAACGCCGTTGACACGACTGACTTCTTCGTCAAGACCTCTTCGCGTGTCAGCGATGTTTCGCTCCGCTCTGATTGGAAACTATTTGTCGGCAATGCTTACACCTTGGAATATGGCCTTCAAAGCTCCTATCTCAACTATCGCCCCAACCACTTCACCAGCAGCTTTTCAGATGCTAACTTGCCCGATGTTTCGAGCGTGTTCGACAACTCGCTTTATCTGGACAACAAATTGAAATTTGGCAACTGGTTCAACGGTTCTGTTGGCCTGAGGCTGAATAGTTTCCTGAACGGCAGTTACCATCATTTTGCATGGGAGCCGAGACTGAACCTCAATTTCAACATCGGGCAAAGCACCATCAACCTGACCGCTATGCGCGTGACGCAGAACGCACACCTGATGATGACACCAGGGTCCATTATGAACAACGAGGTTTGGATTCCTGCCGATGCTCGTATCAAGCCCGCTACCTCCGACCAGGCTTCAGTAGGTTGGCAGCGCGGTTTTTGGCAAGACCATATCAGCGTTGAAATCGATGCCTACTACAAGCTACTAAAAGACTTGGCCACCTACCGCGAGGGCTACAGCACCCTCCTTGGCGATTCTGACTGGCGCAACAAAGTGGAAGCTGGAGGCAAAGGCAAGTCGTATGGCGTTGAAATGATGACGAGCTTCAACTTCAACCGTTTGGATGGCTATGTGGGCTACACTTGGTCGCATACCACGCGACAATTCGACCAAATCAACAACGGCAAGGAATATGTTTACGAATACGACCGCCCGCATTCCGTCAATATCAACGTGAACTATCAGCTTACAGAGCGTTGGTCGTTGAGTGCCCTGTGGACATACCAAACAGGACTACCCTTCACGCCCGTCATAGGTGTGCAGAATACGCCCGTTATCTCTCCTGAAGGGGATGTGTATTTTGAGCAAGCCAACATCTACGGCGAGCGCAACAGCGACAGGATGAAAGACTATCATCGCCTCGACCTGGCCGCCAAGTTCAAGACCAAGACCGAAAAAGGCCGCAAAGCCGAATGGACGTTCTCCATCTACAACGTTTATTGCCGACAGAATCCGTACTATTACTATTATGGTGACATCAAGGGCGACCCGCTCTATTGGAACCAATACCCCGAAGAGCCTACGACACTTTGGCAGCGGAGTTTCTTCCCCATCATACCGTCGTTCTCTTATAAGGTTTGGTTCTAAAAACTTTAGATGGTGTTTTGGTTTTTACTGAAAACTATCTTGCCTATAGATACGCTAGGATTTTGTCAGTATAGATACACTCCCTCGTTCCTCGGTCGGTATGACATACTGACAAAATCCTCGAAATCAAAACAGCATTTTATTCCTTGACTTCGTAAAACATCGGCCCATCGGAATGAATCGGACGACCCGCTTCGTAATATTCCAAGGGATTCAGCACCTTGTCAAAGACGTAGTATTGCACCAGAACGAGGTCTTTCCCGTCGTTAATCCAGCCATAAACACGGTCATGGTCGATGGGGTCGAGGGGCTTGCCTTCCTCGTCGACGAGGCCTTCTATTTCGAGGATGGTCGTGTTGGTCACCAACTTCTCAAAAGTGGTCATTTGTGTCGTTTTTCCGTCTTTGGTCGTCAGTGTGACTCTGTGTAGATACGGAGAATGTGTTATAGAGTCGATGCGTTCCTGTGGGATGAGGTTGTTGAGCAGAGCCTCGAAACGCAAGTCGCCAAACGACGACAACAGGTTGATGACCTTCAGTGTGTCGAAGGCCACGGGGCTGCCGTCGGCGATGCGTGTTAGGGCATATTGGTGACGGCCCGTGTTCTCCACCTTGAAGCTCGACATCGGCTCACGGTTGAACTCCACGCTAACCGATTGTATATCAGCCAAGCTCGCGCTGAAAATGCCATGGTCGCGCCAGTCGTCAGGCAGAGCCGTAAAACGCGTGGTGATGAAGCCACGGAAGCCAGGGATGTAGACGATATAGGCTTGTTGGGCACCCTCGCGCAGCATGAACGTGCCGCTACTGTCTTTAGTGGCATCGCCCACATAGAACACCTTGGTGCGTTTTTCGTGCGGAAACAGCTTGATTCGGTTGAACAGGTTGATGCGCGGCACGATTTGGTAAACCTCCACCTTGGTGCTGTTGACGGCCAACTGCTTAATAATGTTGTCGTGGCTTGCCTGCGACACAGGCATCTTGATGCGCACCTTGTAAAGGGTTGTCAGCAGGGCTTGAATTTGCTTCTTGTGGGCTTTGTATTCGCCGTTGAGCGTCCAAGTGTTGTCGGGCTGCCGTTCCAAAAGCGATTCGTTCTCGCTGCGGTCGGCCAAATAGAGTTTGGTAACGGTAGCGGTGTCCCACACCTGAAAATCGGCGGCTTCGCCACGGATGGTGGTCAAATATCGGTTGTTCCAAACCAAAACGGCGGCAATAACAACGAGGACTGCCACTATGATAATCGTCAACTTATTGTTTTTCTTCATTTGATATTTTTTTTGACACTGGACTGCGGGACACGGGACTGCGGGACTAATCCCGTCTCGTGTCTCGGAGTCTCGCGTCTTATTTTTCAATTCGTTTATTCATCTTTTACTATACTTCTTTTTTCTGATGAAGGCCAACACAAAGCCCAAGGCAATAATCAAGGCGATGGGAATCACGGTGTTGATAAGTTGCCACTTGGTTCGCTCCTGTGCAATCTTGGTTGTATCCAATAATCTGATTTTCAGCTCTCTTGAACGGATGTCAATCAATCCTTCGCCGTCCACAAGGTAGCTGATGCAGTTCTCGATAAATTCCTTGTTGGCGTAGGTGTTTTCAGTGTATTGGTCGAAGCCCAACGGCAAGGGCATCTTGCGTTTGATGTCGATTTGGTTGCGGATGATGTCGCCGTCGGCTACCACAATCATGGCAGAAGGCTCACTCTGATCAAGATATTGCAATTCTTCGCTGTCGATGAGTTCCTGCGGAATACGGTTAGCATAAAGCGATTGGAAACTGCCTTTCAGCAGATAGGCCACATTCTTGCCTTTTGAGTTGAACATGCGGCGGTCGGGAGTCTGGCGCAACATGGCCAAAGTGATGAAGACCGGCGCACCCGACACTTTGGTGTAATCTGATGTCTTCAGCAACGGGATTTGGTTGATGCCATTGGCTGAAGTGGTGGCATCGACGGAGCTGACAAAGTCGGCCTTGATGGCATTCATGTTGCGCACCATCGGGTGGTCGCTGGCAGCTTGCAGCAAGGGGAAGTAGAACCAGCGAAAGAACTCCAGCTGGGGTTGCCCCGCCACTTGACCCGTGCGTACCGGTAAAGCGGCGCAAGTAAGGTCCATGAGCAGGTCGCGGTTGAGGCGCACGCCATATTTGAAAAGCATGTCATCGAGGTTGAGGTCTTGCTCAACACCGATGGTCGACTCTTGGCTTTGCAGGCTGTCCATGGTGGCATAAACGGGTTCGACGAGCCACAGCACCTTGCCGCCGTGCATAATGTATTGGTCTATGAGGAACTTGTCCTTCTCGCTGAAGGGCTGCGTGGGTTTGGCGATGATAATGGCATCAAACGAAGTGAAAACTTTCACGTCGCGCGTGGTGTCCTGTGTGCGGTGCATTAGCGCATCGATGCGGCCTCCTATCTCCACGCGACCCACATTATAGTGTTGCGAGAGGCTCTGTGTAATGTCGTAGACTTCTTGTGGCCCCAGTTCGCCATGACCTTCGATGAAGGCGATGTTGGGTTTCTTGAGGCGCGTCACCTTCTTCACCGCATCGATGAGGCGGAACTCGAGGTTCTGCATGGAGGCATTCAAGGCCTCTTCCGATGATTGGCCGAGTTGGTTTTCAAGCAAATCGATGGCAATTTCTGTGTCGTTGCGGTAACTCACCAAGGCCCCTGGCCAAATGATCATCTGTTTTGTCGAGCCATCGGCGTTCCGAATGGTCGTGTTGGTTGGGACAAGACCTGACTGACGAAGCAGCTTGTAGTTTTCCTGCCGCTCGTTGGCATCTTCGCTCTCCGATGGGTTGATGAACTCGTAGCCTATGTATTTCGAGTAGGCACGGAACTCGTCGAGCATTTCCTTGGTCTCGCGGCGCAGTTTCTTGAATCCGACAGGGAAGTCGCCTTCAAGGTAGACCTTGAAGTAGACATAGTCGTCCAAATTGTTGAGGATTTCCTTCGTCGTGGGTGATAGCGTATAACGTTTTTCGCTCGTCAGGTCAAGGCGGGTGAACACAAATGAACCAATCACGTTGATTAACACCACGATAGCCACCGTGACAAGGAAGGCTATGATTTCGTTCTTTTTCAGGTTCTTGCGTTTGTTTTCCATCACATTGTCTCCTTTACCATTTGCGGCTCGCAAGAACCAGTTTTGTTGCACTTAAAAACAAGGCAATGACACTAAAGAAATAAAGCACATCGCGTGTATCAACCACACCACGGCTCAATGAACTGTAGTGGGCACTCATGCCGAGTTGTTGGATGAAGAGGTCGACCTTGCCGAAGAGCGAGAGCGAATAGATGAACTCAAAGCCTATCAACAGGAACCCGCAGAGAAACACCGAAATGATAAAAGCCAAGATTTGGTTGTTGGTGAGCGAGCTGCAAAACACGCCGATACTCACGAAACTCGAACTCAAGAGGAACAAGCCGATATAAGAGCCCCAAATGCCTCCACTGTCCAAGTTACCTTTGGGCAGGCCGAGACGGTAGACCGAGAAGTAATAAATGAACGTCGGAATCAAGGCCAATAGCACCAAGGCTACTCCCGCGAGGAACTTGGCCCAGATGATTTGCCAGTCCGACAAGGGCTTGGTGAGCAACATCTCAATGGTGCCAGTGCGGTTCTCCTCGGCAAAGCTGCGCATCGTCACAGCCGGCACGAGGAAAAGGAACACCCACGGGGCGATGATGAAGAGGCTGTCGAGGTTGGCGTACTCATTGTTCAATATGTTGAAGTCGCTTTGGAACACCCACAGGAACAGACCGGTGATGAGCAGAAACACCACAATCACCATGATGCCGATGAGTGAGCTGAGGAAGTTGCTGATTTCTTTCTTGAAAAGGGCGTACATGATTATTGAGCTTGTCGAATTAAGGTTTTCATCATCCCACGCTGCATCCAGCCGCTACCATGTCGCTTGGCGTAAGCAGTACGAGTCGCCCGTCCTTGTCCTCGGCGGAGAGAATCATACCTTCGCTGACCACGCCTTTCAGTTTGCGCGGCTCGAAATTGGCGATGAAACAAACTTGCTTGCCGACGAGTTTCTCCGGTTCGGTGTAGTACTTGGCGATGCCGCTGACAATGGTGCGCTTCTGCATGCCGTCGTCGATGAGGAACTGAAGCAGTTTGTCGGCCTTCGGTACTTTCTGGCACTCCAAGATGGTGCCCACGCGGATGTCCACCTTCATAAAGTCGTCAAAACTGACATTTTGCTTCACCTCGGCAGGCTTCCAAGCGTTGAGTTGGTTGGCTTTCTTGGTGTCTTCGAGCTTTTGCAGCTGCGCTGCCACCACGCTGTCCTCGACTTTCTCAAACAGCAGTTCCGGCTGACCAATCACAAGGCCTTCGGGCAGCAAGACGGTTTTTTCGGCATCGTCCCATCCCTTGAACAACAAACCTATCATCTGCTGCAGCTTTTTTGCGCTGAACGGCAGGAAAGGCTCGCTTAAGATGGCCAAATGCGCCACAATCTGCAACGAAACGGCCATCACGGTCTTGACGCGCTCGGGGTCGGTCTTGATTTGTTTCCAAGGCTCGTTGTCGGTGAGGTATTTGTTGCCCAGACGGGCCAAGTTCATCAGCTCGTTCAGGCCTTCGCGGAATTTGTAGGTTTCAATGAGGTGGCCGATTTTAGCAGCATAGCCGTTCATCTCGGAGATGACAGCCTGGTCAGTGTCGTTCAAACCTGTCAAAGTCGGCACGGCACCTTCGTAGTACTTGTGTGTCAGCACCAAAGTGCGGTTGACGAAGTTGCCGAAGATGGCCAACAACTCGTTGTTGTTGCGGTCTTGGTAGTCTTTCCATGTGAAGTTGTTGTCCTTGGTTTCGGGGGCGTTGGCGGTCAGGACGTAACGCAGAACGTCTTGTTTTCCAGGGAATTCCTGTAGGTATTCATGCAGCCACACGGCCCAGTTGCGCGAGGTCGAGATTTTGTCGTTTTCCAGGTTGAGGAACTCGTTGGCGGGCACATTGTCGGGCATGATATAGTCGCCGTAGGCTTTCATCATGCAGGGGAAGATGATGCAGTGGAATACGATGTTGTCCTTGCCGATGAAATGCACCAGCTTGGTCTCGGGGTCTTTCCACCACTTCTCCCAATTCTCGCCACGTTGTTCGCAGATTTCCTTCGTATTGGAAATGTAGCCAATGGGCGCATCAAACCAAACGTAAAGCACCTTGCCTTCTGTGCCCTCAATCGGGACGGGGACGCCCCAGTCGAGGTCGCGGGTGACGGCGCGGGGTTGCAAGCCACCGTTTAACCAGCTCTTCACCTGACCATAGACATTAACCTTCCACTCCTTGTGGC
>JAEEGJ010016982.1_pt1 | contig 16576 bp, 15 predicted proteins | sample 8958761 | NCBI WGS metagenome assembly JAEEGJ01 (sample SAMN16246546, study PRJNA631951) | gut metagenome | biome: gut microbiome; feature: rumen; material: RS-attached | host: Bos | place: Iran: Karaj | collected 2018-10
GCCAGGAGGTGGACGGCAGCACGGCCGGCAGCTACGAGCTGAAGGGCACCCTGTCGGGCATCAGCCACAACGATGCCCAGGGATTCTACATCCTGCAGAGCGGCAACCGCTGGGCTAAGATAGGCAGCGACACGCACGCCTACATCCCACCCTTCCGCGCCTACATCGTGTCTGCCGCTGCGGCATCAGCGCCCGCTGTGGACTATCTGGACAACGAGTTCCACGATGCCGGAAGCGCCACGGGCATTGACAGCATGCGCACGACAGACCGCAACGGCACCGAGCGATGGTTCGACCTGAACGGCCGCCGCATAGAGAAACCCGCTACAAAAGGTATTTACATTCATAACGGAAGAAAGGAGATCGCAAAATGAAAAAGCAGTATATCACCCCCGAGATGGAAATGGTGCGTCTGGAACAGACCGTCATACTCTGCGTGAGCGGACAACTGATCGACGATGAGGCCACGGAGCCGGCATCAGCCCCGCTGTTTGGTACTGACGACGACTTCTAACAGTGCATTGTAGGACAAAGAAAACGGGCTGACCCTCGGCGGTCAGCCCGTTTTCTGGAATTAGATTTTTATTCTAAAACAGGCAAGCAATCAGACGCAAAACAGAACGAACAGCAGACAATCCGCCTTCCGCACAGCAATGTTTTCTGATTTTCGGGCATTATTTGGTGCATCACGCCAGACTCCGTACCTTTGCAGCAGAATTTATCACTGAAAAAAACTAAACGGAGATGAGACACTTTATCTTAGCAGACAATCAGGAACTGACGCGGCAAGGGCTCGAGGCCCTGGTGCAGAGGAATGAGCAAAACGCTGTCTACAGGACGACGGACAAGACCGGGCTGATGCAGCTGCTCAAAGAACATGAGGGTGCCGTCGTGATTCTCGACTATATGTTGTTCGACTTTGTGGACGTAGAGCAACTGCTGATTATCAGCGAGCGCTACGAACTGGCTCGCTGGGTGCTGGTCAGCAATGAGTACAGCCCGGCCTTCCTACAGAAAGTCATCTACACGTCGCATCTGTTCAGCATCGTCTATAAGGACAGTCCGTTGAGGGACATCCGCGAAGCCGTCGAGGCCGCCGTGCGCCATCAGCGCTTCATCAGCCAGCGGGCATTAGAGGAGATCATCACCTCACAGCAGGCCGAAGAGCCGCTGAGTCCGCTGACCACGACAGAGCGCGAGATTGTGATAGCCATCGCAAAAGGCAAGTCGACGAAGGAGATTGCTGCCGAGCGATACTCCAGCATTCACACCATCACCACCCATCGCAAGAACATCTTCCGGAAGTTAGGCGTCAACACCGCCCACGAGGTCACCAAATATGCCCTGCGCTGCGGATTGGTAGACTCGTCGGAATTCTATATTTAATCAGACTACGAATTATACGCTCTGCTTGATGTCCTCCAGCAGGTCCTCGCCAGCCTCGAGGCCGATGCTGAGGCGGACGGTGGTGTCGGGAACAGACATCTCCCGGCACTGCTCCGGGGTGAAGAGTCCGAAAATGGTCGAGGCGGGATGGATGGCGAGCGACTTGCGGTCGAAGAGATTGGTGGCGCGACGGATGATTTGCAGTTTGTCGATGAACGCCCAGGCGGCTTCCTTCGATTCGAGGTCGATGGTGAAGACGGCCCCCGGCAACGGGCCGAACTGGGCCGTAGACAGCTCGTAGAAAGGATTATCCTCAAGGCCCGTATAGTTCACGCGCTTGATTTCAGGCAACTGCCGGCATTGTCTGGCGAGCCACAGCGTGGTCTCCGCCTGGCGACGGAAGCGGATGTCGAGCGTGTCGAGGCCGAGGGTCTCCATATAGGCCGCCTGCGGTGTCATCAGTCCGCCGAGGTTGGTGACGAGTTCTGTCTTCACACGAGCAGTAAAAGCCAGTTTCTTGCCAACCCTTTTTACGCGCGACAGGATGGCTGGAGAGGGCGAGCGGCTCCAGTCGAAGCGGCCGTAGTCGATGAGCAGTCCGCCGAGGCCCGTGCCACCGCCGGAGATATACTTCGTGCTTGAGACGACCTCGATATCCACGCCGAAGTCGACGGCGCGGAACGTGGAGAAGGGCACGATGGTGGTGTCGGCAATCAGCGGCACTCCTGCCCTGTGGGCGATGTCGGCGAGCCGTCGGATGTCGGCCACGAAGAGTTGCGGATTGGTGATGATTTCGAAGAACAGGGCGCAGGTCTTGTCGTCAATCAGCTCCTCCACCTCCTCGGGCTTCGTGAAGTCGGCAAAGCGCGGCTCCACACCGAAGTTTCCCAGCGTATCGCGGATGAGCGAGACCGAGTTGCCGAAGAGATGCTTCGAGGCCACGATGTTCAGTCCTGCCGCGCTGACAGCCGTCAGGGCGTAGTGGATGGCGGTCATGCCGGTGTTGAGTGCCGTCACGCTGGCGGCGCCCGTCAGCTGCCGCACGCGCTCCTCCAGATAGGTGACGGTGGGGTTGGCGATGCGGGCGTACGACGGCGCCATGGAGCGACCGCAAAATGCGTCGCCCATGGCCTTGGCAGACTCAAACTCAAACGCCGCCGTATAGTAGACGGGCATCGACAATGCCCCGTAAGCGTCTGGCTTCTGATACCTCGTCGTCAGTATTTTCGTTTCGTAATACATAATTCTCTCTCTACCACGAATTTCACGAATTTTACGAATTTCGCGACTGTTTTATCCGTATGGCAATTCGTGTAATTCGTAAAATTCGTGGTCGTTTTATCTTCCTAATATTTTCTTAATGGCGATGACCAGACGGTCCACGTCCTCGCGGGTGTTGTAGAGGGCGAAGGTGGGGCGCACCGACATCTCGTAACCCAGGGCGCGCAGGGCGGGCTGGGCGCAATGGTGGCCGGCGCGGACGGCGATGCCCTCTTTATCGAGTAGTGTGCCAACCTCAGGCACAGGGATGCCATCGAGCACGAAGCTCACGACAGACACGCGGTTCTTGGGATTGCCGATAAGCGTCAGGCCGGGAATCTGGCCAAGCTGTTCACGTGCATACTCCGTCAGCTGATGCTCGTGCGCCTCGATGTTGCGGATGCCGAGGTGGCTCACGTAGTCGAGGGCGGCACCCAGTCCGATGGCATCGGCCACGTTGGGCGTGCCGGCCTCGAAGCGTGCAGGCGGCACGTTATACTCGGTGCGCTCGATGGTGACGTCCTTGATCATGTTGCCGCCACCCTGCCAGGGCTGCATCCGCTCTAACAGCTCCTTGCGGCCATAGACCACGCCGATGCCGTTGGGCCCGTAGATCTTGTGGCCGGAGAAGACGAAGAAGTCGGCTCCGAGCTGCTGCACGTCTACCGGCGTGTGGGCTATCGACTGTGCGCCGTCGATCAGCACGGGAATCTGGTGTGAGTGGGCGATGTCGATGATGCGCTGCACGTCGTTGATGGTGCCGAAGGTGTTGTTGACGTGGCCGACGGAGACGAAGCGCGTTCGCGGCGTGATGAGCCGCTCCAGCTCAGAGAGGATGAGGTCGCCGTTCTGGTCGGTGGGGATGGCTCGTAGCTCCGCGCCGCGCTCCTGGCAGACGCGCTGCCAGGGCACGATGTTGGCGTGATGGTCGAGCTCGGAGACGATGACGTTGTCGCCGGGTGTCAGATACTGCCGTCCGTAGGTCTGTGCCACGAGGTTGATGCCCTCGGTGGTGCCGCGCACGAAGATGATTTCCTCGCTCGTAGCGGCATTGATGAACCGCTGCACTTTCTCGCGGGCTTCTTCGTAGGCATCCGTCGCGCGGGCGGCGAGGGTGTGGGCGCCGCGGTGGATGTTGGAATTGTAGTTGCGGTAGTAGTCCGAAATCTTGTCGATGACCTGACTGGGCTTCTGCGTCGTGGCGCCGTTATCCAGCCACACGAGCGGGTGGCCGTTCACCTTCTGGTTCAGTACGGGGAAATCCTTCTTGATCTGCTCGGAGTTCAGCGTGTCTGCCTCCTCGTAGTGGAGGTTGCGCAGCTTCTGTGTCTCGGGGATGCCGATGCCGAAGCCGTCCTCATGAGGAATGGTCTTCGTCTGCGCATCTGTATCTCCGAGGTAAGGAAGTTCGCCGTAGCCACTGCCTCCAGCCAGAAGCTGTCTGAATCCAGTTTCCAGCTCGCTGAGGTTCAGTTGCTCGTCGGGCAGTATCGCCTTCCGCTCAGCCTGTAGTTCCTCGGGGCAGTATTTTTGTGCGATTTCCTTCAGCATAGCCAGCGATCCGCCGTCCTGTGCAGGGAAACTATTTAGTTCTGATATATTGACCATTTATTTCTCAACTTTGTTTCTATGCTGGTAGTCGTGATAGTAGCCCACCTCTACGTTCTCGAGCACGGCGATGGCATCGTCGGTGAGGGCGGCTAATGAGAAGTACTTGGTGAGCAGGTAGGAGGCCACGCCGAACTTGTCGAGGCCCATCAGCCGGGCGGAGAGCGAGGGGGCTATCTCGCCGGGGATGCCGCTCTGGTGTAGTCCGACGACGCCCTGGCTCTTCTCGCCGACGCGCACGAGGATGATCTTCGTGGTGCCTACGCCGCGGCCGGTCAGGTACTGGCCTTCCACCTCCACCTTGTCGCTGGGGATCAGGGGCACGCCGCGCCAGAGGATGACCTTGGTGCCGAAGAGGTCGGTGGTGACGGGGGGCACGCCGCGCCAGGTGCACTCGCGCTCGAAGGCGGCGATGGCTCGCGGATGGGCGATGAAGAATGCGGGCTCCTTCCATACGAGCGACAGCAGCTCGTCGAGGTCGTCGGGCGTCGGTGCGCCGTAGCGCGTGGTGATGCGGTAGGCGGGGTTGGCAGCGGCCAGGAGTCCGAACTTCTTGTTGTTGATGAGCTCCCACTCCTGTCGCTCCTTGATGCTCTCGATGCTGAGGCGCAGCTGCTCCTCGAGCTGGTTGTAGGGATTGTTGTAGAGGTCGCTGACGCGGGTGTGTACGCGGACTACGGTCTGCAGCGTGTTCAGTGAGTACTCGGTGGGGTTCTCCTCGTAGTCGATGTAGGTCTCGGGAATGATGTTGTCCTCCTCGTGTCCGGAGACGAGGTCGATGTGCTTCTCGCCGTTGTCGTTGACCGATGCCTTGAGTCGCAGCTGCTTGTCGACGGCCTTGTTGAACGTCTCGCGGAAGTCGGGCACCTCCTTGATGAACTTAATCAGCTCCTGCAGTTTCAGGCCGAGGAAGACGGTGGGGGTAATGGCGCGGACGGAGACGGTGGATTCCTGCTCGTCCAGCAGGTCGGCCTCGCCGAAGTATTCGCCGTCGCCCAGCAGGGCTATCCGCAGGTTCTCGCCGTGAGGGCCACGGCTGATGACCTCGGCCTGTCCGCTGGCCACGATGAAGAAGCGCTGCTTGTCCTTGCCCTCCTCGACGAAGAGGCGGTCGACATCCACCTCCTTGGCCTCGAACGAGCTCACCAGTCGGTTCAGGATTTCGTCGTCGAACTCGGAGAAGAGGGGTATCGCCTTCAGGTCGCGGGCCGTGAACGAGGGCACGCCGTTGACGTACTGGATGGGCAGTCGGTCGTTCTTGCGTAGCTCGACCTTGGTGCGGTTGACGCGGAACGTGCCGCCCGACACCTGCACCCAGGGCAGGAGCTTGAGGAGCAAACGCGGGGTGATGGAGCCCATCTGCGGGGCGGTCTTGGTGGTGGTGGCCAGACGTCTGGCCGTGGCAGTGGTCACACTGCGCTGAAGATTTGAATCTGCCATAGTTGTTTGAGTTTTAATTTTTGTGATGAAACTTTATTTTTTTATTGTTACCTTGTGCGTGGTGCCCTCGATGTGCTCTACGGCGACGACCTGGTATCCCTGCTCCCGCGCGTTGCGGGGCACGTTGTCGAGGGGTTCGCCCTCGGTGAGCAGTACTTCGAGCGTGTCGCCCGGCTGGAGCTTTGAAAGCTCGATCTTAGTCTTGACGAAGGTCATCGGGCAGTGCTCCCGGGTGATGTCTAATGTCTTTGTTGCCATAACTTCAATTCTTCTATTCTTCAATTTTATATAAACAGCGTCTGGCCTCCCTCGCTGAGCTTCAGGAACGACGCGACGCCGAGCACGTCCTTCACCTCGGGGATGAAGTCCTCCTTCTTCAGGCCGAGCACATGCATCGCCATCTCGCAGGCATACAGATTTATACCTAAGGCCTTAGCTGCCTCAACGAGTTCTTCGAGTGTCGCCACATTGTTCTTGCGCATCAGGTAGCGGAAGATCCTGGGGCCTGCACCGAGGAAGTTGAAGCGACTCGTGGGCGTCACCTTCAGTCCGCCCATCATGAAGCCGAAGAGCCGCGTCAGCCAGTTGCCGCCCGTGAACGAGCGTCCCTGCCGCTGCTTGATGGCGTCGAGGCCCCAGAAGGTGAAGAAGATGTTCACCTCGTAGCCCACCGCCGCCGCACCCGTACCTAATGTAAATACCGCCGTCAGCTTGTCGAAATCGCCCGAGAAGGCGATGATGCTTAGTTTCTTTTGTTCTGCCATAATTTTTTGCGTTTGAGTCTGGGTGCAAAGGTACGGCGAAATTCCCGCCCTCACAATCGCCTGTTCGCGGCATTTCGCATACCCTTGATGTGGTATGCGGATTACCGCCGATGTGGGATTGCGGCAACGCTGAAATCGCCGTACCTTTGCACCGTGATTTCAAACTCAAATGATTATGGCAAAGATTTATGTAAATGGAGACGCGCAGCAGGTAAGCCTGCCGCTCAATGTGACAGCACTGATCAAGCAGTTGCTAATAGAGAGTCCCGAGATGGTCAGCGTGCAGGTGAACGAGGAGTTCGCCGAGCGCGAGGACTGGGACAGTATTCAACTGAAGGAGGGCGACAAGGTCGATTTCCTCTATTTCATGGGAGGCGGGGCAATTTTAGTTGAGAGTTCTCGCTTTGCGAGTGTGGCTAACGCAATGAAAGTTGAGAGTTATGATTGATTTCACTGAAGAACAGATACAACGCTACTCGCGCCACATATTATTAAAGGATGTAGGCGTGGAGGGACAGGAGAAGATTATGAACGCGCGGGTGTTGGTGGTCGGAGCCGGCGGCTTGGGTGCCCCCGTATCGCTCTACCTCGCTGCTGCGGGCATCGGGCGCATCGGCATCATCGATGCCGACGTGGTAGACCTCTCCAACCTGCAGCGACAGGTCATCCACTTCACCCGTGACGTGGGCCGCCCGAAGGTGGAGAGCGCCAAGGAGAAGATACAGGCCATCAACCCCGATGTCGAGGTCGACACCTACCATGAGTTCCTCTATTCGGGCAATGCGCTGGACATCATCAGTCAGTACGACTTCATCGTCGACGGTACCGACAATTTCCCCGTCAAGTTCCTCATCAACGATGCCTGCGTGATGGCCGGCAAGCCCTTCTCGCACGGCGGCATCCTGCGCTTCAACGGCCAGACGTTCACCCATCTGCCCGGCACGGCCTGCTACCGCTGCTTCTTCAAGGAGCCGCCGCCCGCCGGAGCCGTGCCCACCTGCTCGCAGGCCGGCGTGCTCGGAGCAATAGCCGGCATGCTGGGCACCATCCAGGCTGCCGAGACGCTGAAGTATTTCACTGGCGTAGGCGAGCTGCTCACCAACCGCCTGCTCAGCTTCGATGCCAAGACGATGCAGTTCCGCACCATCCCCGTGCGCCAGCGTCCGTCGTGCCCCGTCTGCGGCTCTCAACCAACCATCACGGAACTGATAGACTACGAACAGGCCGCCTGCGACCTCAAAAGACATTGAACATTGAGCATTGAAACGATGATTATACCTCAGAACATTATCGACGAACTGATAGCGCAGGCCGAGAAGGATGCCCCCGACGAGACCTGCGGCTACCTCTTAGGCACTATCACCCCCTCTACAGGAGGAGAGCGGGGGGAGGCCCTTGTCACCGAGAACTATTGGATGGAGAACATCGACCACTCGCCAGAGCATTTCTCCTTCGCCCCGCGAGATCAGTTTGCGGCTCTGCGATACGCCCGAAGCAAAGGCCTGAAGATTCTTGCCAACTGGCACTCGCATCCCGCCTCGCCCTCGCGGCCCTCTGAGGAGGACCTGCGACTGGCCAACGACCCCACCATCCGCTACGCCATCCTCTCGCTGCTCGGCGGAGAACCGCGGCTGAACTCCTTCAGGATACTGAATGGCGAGGTGGTGGACAAGGAGATACATCTGTAATACCAAGCACAGGGTATGCAGAATGACGCGACGAGGGTATTGCGGGAGCCAGGATTTCGCCGTACCTTTGCACCGTCGAAAGATAACAATTAAATATGAACAAATAAAAAAAGGAACAAAGAGTTATGAAAACAATGATGATGAACCGAATGTCGATGCGAATGTGTTGCTGCTGTTGTGGCAACATGCAGATGACAGGCAATAAGCAGAACGAGAGTAACCAACACAAGTATATAATAAGTAAAGAACGAAAGAAATATGAAAAAGCAAGTATTCCAGATAGCATTGTTTTTAGGGCTGCAGCTTAGTCTGACGGCCAGTGCACAAACAACGACTGCATCGCAGCAGCCTCAGCGAGAGAAAGTCTCTCTGCGCGTACCCAATTTCGCCCGCGGGTTGGTGGAGAAGTGGGTCGACGAATATCAGAAAACCAACCCGGACGTCGATTTCCAATTTGTTACGGGGAAATCACAAACCACAGACAATAGTATCTCACTGACAACCGACGCGGATGCCGTACTGGTGGCTCGCTATGCCGTACTGCCCGTCACGGCAAAGGGCTCTGAGGCCGAGCAGCTCGTAGGCTCGCACTCGCTGAACGGCAAGAAGCTGAAGCAGCTCTTCTTCGTCAAGGACGAGCTGGACGACGACCGAAAGGAGTCGAAGCTGGAGCAGCAGCTGCACATCATCACCGGCAACAGCCAGCTGTCGGCCTCTCGCCTCTACGCTGCCCATTTCCATCAGGAGACCGCCGATTATAAAGGTAAAAAGATTCAGGGCGACGACTCATTCCTAAACCTTGCCATCAGCCGCGACCCGCTGGGCGTGACGGTCAATTCGCTGTCGAACATCTTCGACCTGCAGAACCGTCAGCTCCGCCCGTCGCTGGCACTGCTTCCCCTCGACATCGACAAGCATGGACGCCAGGTGCTGAGCGAGGGCCGGCTGGACGACATCATCCAGCTGCTGGAACAGGAAGAATACACCGAGATTCCCGTTGGCAGCGTAGGGCTTTCCTATAGCCATGCCAACCCCGTGCTCATCGACTTTGCCGCGTGGGTGCTCCGCAACGGAGTGCAGTATGTCCACCAATACGGCCTGCTCTCGCTGTCGGCGAAAGAGCTGACTGCCCAGCAGCACCGCGTGGCACAGAAGGACCTGGCACAAAAATAAAAACACCCAGACTTTAGCCATTGTAATAAGTAGTTTGTTTAATGCAAGGGAACGGGATCTGACCGAGATGCAGATCCCGCTCCCCAAAGAGAAAACTGTGTCTATGAAAAAAAGATTGTTTACCTTTTTGGTCGTGCTGTCATCTGCCCTGTCAGCTTTGGCGCAGACCACGATAACGGGCCGCATCGTCGATGCCCGCACAGGAGAACCGCTCATCGGCGCCTCGCTGGTGCCTAAGTCGAGCAAGGAGTTAGGAGCCGTGACCGATATTGACGGCCGCTTCACCCTAGTGACGAAAGTAGAGTTGCCGCTGACGCTGAGCGTACAGTTCATCGGCTACCGCTCGCAGGAGGTCGATGTCTACGATGCCGCCGAACCGCTGGAGATTCAGCTCAGCGACTCGGGCAACCGCCTGAACGAGGTCGTCGTAGTGGGCTACGGCGAGCAGAAGCGTCTGGAGCTGACCAGCTCGATATCGAGCGTCGGCGGAGAACTGCTTCGCCAGCAGAACACCTCCGTGGAGAGTGCGTTGCAGGGAGCCGTAGCCGGACTGAACGTCACCACCACCAGCGGACAGCCGGGTGCCGCCAGCATCATCCGTATCCGTGGAGGCAACTCCATCACGGGTGGCAACGAACCGCTGTACGTCATCGACGGATTCATCGTCTACAACGATCCCGCCTCCACCCGTACGGGAGCCCGGGGCAGCGATGCCTCGCTCGACCCGCTGGCATTCCTGAATCCCTCAGACATTGAGTCGATAGAGGTGCTGAAGGATGTCTCGGCCACCGCCATCTATGGTACGCGTGGTGCCAACGGCGTGATTATCATCACTACCAAGAAAGGCTCTCACGGGCGAAACAACATCAGCTACAATGCCTCGTTCGGCTGGAGCACCATCGCCCGCAAGCTCAACTTCCTCGATGCCTGGCAGTGGGCCGACCTTTGGAACGAGATGTACGACAATGGCGAAGTGGGCTACCGCCTGGACCCCCCTACCGCATCGTACGACTGGCAGGATGCTGCCCTGCAGACGGCCTTCACGCAGGATCACCAGCTGTCGGCAGTAGGCGGCGACGAAATCTCGCGCTACAGCATCAGCGGCGGTTATCGCAACCAACAAGGCATTCTGCTGAACACGGGACTGAAGCGCTACGCTGGTCATGCCAACTACGAGCGCAACATCTTCCCCTCCCTCCTCGTGGGCATCAATGCCAACGGCGCCTACAACAAGATGACGGGCATGTCGGACCGCAGCTCGATGTTTGCTGCCAACTCCTGGTACGGAGCCATCTCGCATACGCCCTATACCTCTATATATAATGAGGACGGAACGTTCAACTACGAGCCCACGCCGACGAGCGTAGACATCTACAACGGCAAGGTGGGCAACCCCATCAGCGACCTGCTGAACTACAAGTCGGAGACGGAGAACACCCGATTCATTGCCACAAGCTTTGCAGAATGGAATCCAATAAAACATCTGAAGCTGAAGGCCAGCATAGGTGCCGACATCTCCAACACCCGACAGAGCTACTACGCTCCCTCCTACACCAGCGACGGACTGCCCTACAACGGCTATGCCTCCGTGGGCCAGACCAAGACCCATATCTGGCAGACGGAGTACACGGCGACATACAGCAATACGTTCAAGAACCTGCACTCGTTGACAGCGCTCTTCGGCTATACCGCCCAGCGCACCGACCGCAGCAATGTGGCGACTACGGCCTACGGATTCAGCAACGACGCCACGGGCTACGACAACTTAGGAGCGGCGAGCGTGACGCAACCCTCGGCCAGTGGTCACTATGTATCGACACTGCAGTCGTGGATAGGGCGCGTGAACTACTCCTACGCCTCGCGCTACAATGCCTCGCTGACACTGCGCGCCGACGGCAGCAGCCGCTTCGCTAAGAATCATCGCTGGGGATGGTTCCCCTCGCTGGGCCTGTCGTGGAACATCGACCGCGAGAAATGGCTGCGGCTGGGCAAGCAGGTAGACTTCATCCAGCTGCGCGCCTCTGTCGGCGTGGTGGGCAATCAGGAGATTGGCGACTATCAGTTTGCCGCCAACGTAGTGCCGCGCACCGTCATTATCGGCGGCGAACGAGCCACGAGCTATATCATCTCGAACAAGTCGAACCCCGACCTGAAGTGGGAGACCACGACCTCTTATAACATTGGCCTGAGCACGGGTTTCTTCAACAGCCGTCTGACGGTGACCCTCGATGCCTACTACAAGAAGACCTCCGACCTGCTGCTCAATGTGCCCGTAGAACAGGTAACGGGTTTTGACACCGTATTGCGCAATGTGGGAGCTGTAACCAACAAGGGTATCGAGCTGGAAGTGGGCGCAACGCTCATTGACCACAAGAACTGGAAGTGGAACGTGAATGCCAACATCGCCCACAACAAGAACAAGATTACCAGTCTGGGCAATGCCGAATACTTCATCCCCTCACACGGCTATACCAACCCACTCATTGTCAAGGTGGGCGAGCCGCTCGGATCGTTCTATGGCTACCGCTTCTTAGGCATCATACAAAGCGACGAAGACCTGAGCAAGCTGCCCTCGCAGACCATCTCGACGGTAGAGCCCGGCAATCCGAAGTTCGAGGATGTCAACGGTGACGGCGTAGTGAACGAGCAAGACCGCGTGGTGCTGGGCAACATCCAGCCGAAGTTCACCTACGGTTTCAATACCAAGCTGGCCTATAAGAACTGGGACCTCTTCGTCAGCGCCAGCGGCAGCTATGGCAACAAAATCTTCAACGAGCTGGCCTGCCGACTGGACCGTGGCAACGGCTACTATTACAACCCGCTGGCAGAAGTTGCCGATCGCTGGACCCCCACCAACCCCAGCAACACCATCCAGAAGGCCAGCAACGCCACCTCTATCTATACCGACGACCGCTTCGTAGAGAGCGCATCCTATCTGAAGATACGCAACATCCAGCTGGGCTACACCCTGCCTGTTCCGCAAATCACGCGCGATGCCAAGCTGCGCCTGTATGTCTCGCTGCAGAACTTCTTCACCATCACGCCCTACAGCGGCTACGACCCCGAAGCCAACCGTAGCGGAAGCGACGAAACCAGCGCACTCTATCAGGGTATTGACAACGGTACCTATCCCTCGAGCAAGACTATATTATTTGGATTCAACATTACGCTGTAAAGAACTAAAGAATTGAAGAATTATGATTAGCAAGATAAATAATAAGGCAGCGGCAAGAGCAATCTCTTACCTCTTACTCCTCACCTCTCACCTCTTCGCTGGTTGCGCCGACCTGGACCAGACCTCTATCAGTTCTATCGACAGAGACGACTTCTACAAGAGCAAGCAGGACGTGGAGACAGCCATCAACGGTATCTATCAGGAGTTTACGGTGGACGGGTTCTATGGCATGTTCAACAACCAGAGCATCTACATCAACGACCTGCAGACCGACTATGTGAAGGCCGGCGCTCAGACCAACTCGGCCCATATCCGCGAGCTTAGCAACTTTGCCATCCAGCCCACCAACCTCTTCGTAGGCTATGCCTGGGAGGAGCACTACACCGCCATCAACCGTGCGAATGTGGTGATAGACAAGCTGGCGGAAGCCGCCTGGCTCGACGAGCAGTCGCGACAGAACTACACCAATGAGGCCCGATTCCTGCGCGCCCTGATGTATTTCAACCTAGTGCGCTACTTCGGCGGTGTGCCCATCGTGGTCCACGACGGCGAGGGCGAAGGAGCGCCACGCAACAGCATCGACGAGGTGTACGAGCAGATTGTCAGCGACTTCACGGCAGCCGAATCCCTTCCTGCCAACTATACCACGCTCGACAGCCGCGCCTCCAGTCTGGCGGCATCGGCACTGCTCTCGAAGGTCTATCTGGTCTGGGCACAGACGCTGACGGAGAAAGGACGCGCCAACCAGCGCGAATACTATCAGAAAGCCATCCAGTATGCCCAGAAGGTGATTGACTCTGGGAAGTACCGCCTGCTGGACAAGTTCATCGACAACTGGTCGGTGGACAAGAAGAACGGTGCGGAACATATCTTCAGCATCGAGCACGACCGCACCATCAATGCCAACATCACCGGCCATTGCACTTTTGCCACCAACTGGAGCAACTCCGAACCCGTGCTGCTGGCCACCAGCGACAAGTACTATCTGCAGACCGACCCTCGCGACCAACGGCGCGACGGCTCATGGGCCAAGCGGCTCTACGATCCCAACACAGGAAGCGATTTCGAGTTCACCATCCCACGCTTCCGCAAGTACATCGACTCGCTGAACTATGCCAACCCCGCCTCAAGCGGTAATGCGGCAGGACAGTCGACCAACACCACCATCATCCGCTATGCCGAGGTGTTGCTCATCAAGGCTGAAGCCGAGAACGAGCTGAACGGTCCTACCCAGGCAGCCTACGATGCCATCAATCAGGTGCGCCGCCGCGCCTACTGGAGTCCTTATAATAATATACAATATACGCCCTCTGACGGTTCGACCCTTGAACTCAGCGGACTGTCGCAGAGCGAGTTCCGGGAGCGGCTGCGCGAGGAGCGCCGACTGGAGTTCGTATTGGAGGGACAGCGATGGTTCGACCTCTGCCGCTGGCATATCCTGGTAAAATACGTCAAGGCCAACACGCCCACAGACGCAGAGACATTAGGCACCAAGACCACCAAGGTGCAGAACATCTCGAAGAAGAACTATCTGCTGCCACTGCCGCAGGATCAGATTATACTGAATCCCAACCTCGAACAGAACTGGGGCTACAGCGGAGAGACAGGCGACGGCCCCTACGGACCGGAATACGAATAACGAAGAATCAAAAAAGAATCTCGAAACATCGAAACAACGAAATATCAAAATTAAAGAAGACTATGAAACAGATTGTAAAAGCAACATTGGCCATCGTAGCACTGGCCACCAGTTTTCAGACCGTCGCTGCCCAGGAGCAGCAAGTAGCCAACAACCGTCGTGAGCGCATCCTGCAGGTGCTCGACCAGAGTCGGCCCAACGCCTACGTGCCTGCTGCCTTCTTCCTGCACTTCGAGAATAAGCTCGGACGCAAGGCCGTAGACGACCACAAGGCATTCTACCGCGCCACCAATATGGACTTCGTCAAGGTGTTCTACGAGATAGCCGTCCCCGTGGTAGACATCCAGAAGGGCAAGGACTGGGAGAAGGTTCCCGTCTATGGCGAGGAGTTCTTTGCTCCACAGGTGGCCGTCATCGAAGACCTCGCCCGCGAGTTCGGACAGGAAGCGTTCGTCCTGCCTACCGTCTATTCGCCTTTGGCTTTGGCTGGACAGACCTTAGGACGCGAGAATCGCAAGAACTTCAAGAAGCTCATTGAGGAAGATCCTGTGGCCTTTGGCAAGGCTATCAAGAACCTGTCGCTCTCTATCGAGAACTATCTGCGCGCTGCCCGCAAGCATGGTGCCGACGGATTCTATGTCTCCAGCCAGGGCGGCGACGGAAAGCTGCTGTCAGAGAAGATTTGGAAGGAGCAGGTACGCCCCTGGGACAAACACGTTTCCGAGGTGGCAGCAGAGATAGGCCTCATCAACATACTGCACATCTGCGACTACGGCACCCCTTACAAGAATGCTGAAGCCCTGTATGCCTTTGCCGACTATCCTGCCAGCATCATCAACGTGCCGTTGAAATTTGCCGACGGCTCTACCCTGAACCTGAAGGAGGCACAGCAGCGTTTCGGTCGTCCCATCTTTGGCGGACTGGAGCGTCTGGGTGTCATTGCCAAAGGTAGTATCGATGAGGCTAAGAAGGCTGTCGACGAGGTGCTTGAGAATGCAGCACCCAACTTCATCCTTGGTGCCGACTGCACCGTGCCGGGAACCACCGACTGGGAGAAGCTGCGCGCCGTCATCGACTATACCCATACCTGGCGACAGACGCACAATAAGTAAGGACGCTTTGACGTTATAATAAGCAGCATGAGACAAACACTGATTTGGATTGGCGCCCTCATTGCGGGCGCCATCCTTGGATTATTACAGGCTGACTGGCTGAACCAGTTGACAGATTTTGTTGCCGTTGTCTATACACGGCTGTTCCAGTTGCTGGCCGTACCCACCATCGTGCTGGCGGTCACCACCACGCTGGCCTCGTTAGGGAAAGGGCAGGGGACAGGGCGCATCTTTCGCCACACCATCAGCTACACGCTGCTGACAACCACCGTGGCGGCCGCGGTAGGACTGCTGCTGTATCTGCTGATATCTCCTGGAAACCTGCCTGCCGATGCTGTAAATGTGGGACAGGAGGCGGTGGAGGAAGCACCCCAGCTGTCGTATCGCAGTCACATCATCGGGCTGATACCCAACAATGTGGTTAAACCCTTCCTCGACGGCAATGTGCTGTCGCTGCTGTTGCTGGCTGCCGCTTTGGGCTTCGGGCTGTCGCGGATGCCCGAATCGGACAACAAAGCGACGGTGCTCCGATTGCTATTGGGACTGCAGGAATTGCTGTTCATGCTCATTCGCGGACTCATCTGGACGCTGCCCGTCGGCATCGTCGCCTTTGCCGCCCAGCTGTCGGCCCAGCTGTCGGCAGGTGTCGTAGCCGACTCGTTAGGCAAGTATGTGGCCGTGGTGCTGGGCGGCAACCTCGTGCAGTTCTTCCTCGTGCTGCCGCTCTTCCTGCTCCTGCGCGGGCTGAACCCCGTCCGCGTATTCAGCAAGATGTATCCCGCCACACTGATGGCACTGTTCTCGAAGAGCAGTGCCGCCACGCTGCCCGTCACCATGCAGTGTGCCGAGCAGCGGCTACAGGTGGAACAGAAGGTCGCGCGCTTCGTGCTACCCATCTGTACCACCATCAACATGAACGGCTGTGCCGCCTTCATCCTCGTCACCTCGCTCTTCGTCATGCAGCAGGGCGGCATGGTGCTCACCTGGACCACCATGCTCTCGTGGCTGCTCATCAGCGTCGTCTCGGCTGTAGGCAATGCCGGCGTGCCCATGGGCTGCTATTTCCTCACGCTCTCACTCATGTCGGGCATCGGTGCCCCCATCGCCGTCCTGGGTATCATCCTGCCCATCTACACCATCATCGACATGGTGGAGACGGCCGTCAACGTCTGGTCCGACTCCTGCGTCTGTGCAATGACAGACCACGACCTCAACGCGGAGACGGCCATCAACTGACCTTGCAGCATTTGCCCTTCCGCTTGCAGAACCTCTGGCACTGGGCACAGATGTCGTAGCCCAGCACGGCACCGAGGATGAAATCCTCCTCGGGA
>JAEEGJ010016983.1_pt1 | contig 16576 bp, 11 predicted proteins | sample 8958761 | NCBI WGS metagenome assembly JAEEGJ01 (sample SAMN16246546, study PRJNA631951) | gut metagenome | biome: gut microbiome; feature: rumen; material: RS-attached | host: Bos | place: Iran: Karaj | collected 2018-10
AAAGTGAAAAATGAAAAGTGAAAAATGAAGTATAGGAGGTCCTTAAAAACAACGAATTTTACGAATTATACGAATTTCCGGCGGCGCTGAGTCAACAATTATATTCGAATTACACAAATTATCGAGCGAAACCGCTACGCGAGGTTTCGAATGACAACGTTAGAGAGGACATTCGAAACTCGCGCAGCGTGTCGCTAATTTGTGAAATTCGTAGTTCTAAAGAAAACCTCCGAAAGCTCAATTAATCAGGAACACCTTTTCCTGTCCGCGATAGACGGCACGGACGGTGGCGCGGCCGTCAGCTACGGGGCTCACCTCAATCTTCACTGCGGGGCCGTCGGCGGTGGCGGTCAGTTTGGCACCATCGGCGAAACGGCCATAGACCTGATAGTGGTTGACGGCGGTGTAGCCGTTGAGATTGTTGCTGCGGAGGGGCTCGGAAGGGATGACGAGGGGCTGTCCGTCGATGCAGATAGTGACCTTTGGCACCCGTGTGAGCTCCGCTATCGACTGGCTCATAGGCCCATGCTTGCTGAAGCCTATGCCGTGGAGGTCAAAGAGGCCCTGCGGGCGCTGCGGTTGCTGACGTCGGCCCCACTGCTGGCGGTTGGTCTGCGGCTCTTGAATCTCGGGGCCTTCGGCAATGAGGTAGATAGCGTGTTTGCCGCTGAGTCCTTCAACAGCCGGCACGGGAATCGTAAACAGCCGCATCTCCTTGGGCGCATCGGCCGGCACCTCTACGATGCCTATCTCGCGGCCGTTCCAAGTGCTGTTGGCATAAGGACCGTCGAGCATGACGTGGATTTTGAAGGCACCCTTTCCGCTGGGTGTCAAATTCAGGTTGATTGTCGTGCCGTCACCCTTCTTTGTGCCGTTGAAGGCCTTCACGCCCTTAGTATCCTGGGTAAGTCCGCCGAAGCCAAAGTATTTGAAGCCAACGATGCCCCCATTCTGAATGCCGGCGAGGTCCATTGAGTTATTCCACACGTCATGGTTGTCCTGGATCCACTGTCCGCTGCCAGGACCTGTCATATAGCACGCGATACCAGCGCTATAATAAGCGTAGGGAGGCAGACCGAAAATCTGGAAGCCCTCGCTGGTGACCTCGGCACCGGTGTAGTGGTTGCCGTCGCTGGCTTTGGCCGTCCAGACATTATCCTTGGCGTAGGGGTCGTAGCCGGTAATCCTGACGACACCGCCCTTGGCCACGGGCTTCTTGTCCCATGTTATCTTCACGGGAGCCACCATGGCCTGACGGGCATTGCCGAAGCCGCGGGGCGGACGGTGGTAGAAGACGTACCACTGGCCGTTGATTTCCTGAATGGAGCCGTGGGTGTTATGTCCGAAGTTGGTGGTGATGAGCTTCGAGCCGTCCTCGTTCAGCACGACGCCACGCGAGTCGACGAGCACGCCGCCGGAACGCCACGGACCGAGGGGCGAGTCACCGAAGGCATAGCGCAGGGCGCTGTTGGTATTGCCAAGACCGTACTCCTTGCCAGAGTAGCCCGAGAACACCATGACGTACTTGTTGCCCACCTGACGGATGCTGCTGGCCTCGAAGAAATTGAAGTCGAGCGGGTTCTGACCCTTGTAGAGGGCCTTGTACTCGCTGCCCTCCCTGTCGAGCAGACGGCCGTCGGCGCTGCTGGCGGGGATGAACGGGTCGATGGGTTCGGTGCCCTCGCGCTTCGAGTACATGGTCTTCTGGTCGAGCTCAACAGCCGTCGAGTGCTGGAAACCGTAGAACACGTAGGCGCGGTAGCCGATGTCGTAGTCCTTGTCCTTCTTGTCGGTGATGTTCTCGATGAACACCGAGGGGTCGAAGTCGATGAGCGAGCCGGGCAGGCACTGGCGGCCGTCCTCGGTCAGGTTGACGGGCGTGAAGGGACCGTTGGGGCGGTCGCCCTTACACACCATCGGCGTGCGGCGCCAGCCGCGGCTGTGGGGGTAGAGCCAGTAGGTCTTCTTGCCCGTGGCGCGGTCGGTGGTGCATACCAGGTCAGGGGCGTACATCGTGTCCCACTGTCCGTCGACATACCACGTGAAGATGGGACCCTCATCACGCCACTGGCTCAGGTCTTCCACCGGTGCCGACCACATACGGATGTCGGGACCGCAGTAGGCGGAGTAGTTCACGTCGTGCGAGCCGATGATGTAGGCACGCAGCTTGCCTGGGTTGTCTGGATCTTCAAACACACGCGGTTCGCCGTCGGGAACATGCTCCCACAGGGGCAGATAGGGGTTCTGTGCGTTCACCGTCAGCGCGGCAACGAACGACAGTACGAAGGTAATCAGTTTTTTCATCTTTTTAGTCGTGTTAATGGGTTTGGATAATTTGATGGCAAAGATACGAAGAATCTGCCATTTCCCTGCCGATATTTGTTTCATATTTTATAATAATTGTCTTTTTTAGGTCCCTGTCTCCATGAAACCGCCGCTTGATGGCATAGAAAGGACATAGAAGGGGCGGCAGAACATTCTGCCGCCCCTTCTGGGCTTAGGGCAGTCCGCAGGCTTTTTCATACACTGCTTTTGCTGCCTTAGACGCTGAAGGCGTCATTAATGGTTGCGGAAGTTCCACTTGGAATTGTCGCTCTCGAAGTCCCATTCTGCAAGGGTGGGGGTGGAGTCAGCAATGCTGTAGATGCAGTAGCGGGTGTTGAGCCCCTCTTCGCCGGGTATGCGCTTTGGCATGATGCGGAAGGTACCGTCGATGGCCTGTTCGATGCGCCACAGCTGTTCGTCTGCACCACTGTAGGCAGCTACGGAGGTCAGTTCCTTGTCGGCGGTGGCGGCAAGGGCACGTTCGGTTCCCTCGATAGTGATCTTGAAGTAGGGATTGCTCAGGTAGCCGCCAGCCTCATTGACGGGAGTGATGGTCCAGCGCTGGTGGGGACGGAACATGTAGTCTCCGCAGCGTACGGGGATATCACCTTCGGGCCAAGTGCTCTTCACCTGCTCGAGGGTCTGGTTGGCAACGGGCTGCGGGGGTGCGGCATCGGCCTGTGGCCTGCCGAAGAATCCGCCACGGCGAGCTACATTCATGCGGACAAAGTCGACAGCCAGCTCCAGGGCGTAGCCACGACGCTCGCTCTCAATCTCGAAGGTGCCTCCCTTGAACTGATCGCCGCCAACGGGCCAGTCGTTCTTCCACAGCAGGGGACGCACTGCCAGCACGGAGCTGCCACCCTGGTCGAAGTCGGCCTCCCAGTGGAACGACATCACCTCGATGCCTTTGTCGACGATGGTGCGTCCGAAGTGACCGGCACCGGTCTTGCGGTCACCGGCGGCAATGACCATCTTGCCGCCACCGTGGTACATGTCGCGACCCACATTGTCGATATAAGGACCCTGGACGCTCTTGGAGCGGCCCACTACGATGTTATAGGTGGAGTTGACACCGTCGCAGCAGGTGCCGTGAGTGCCCAGAAGATAGTACCAGCCGTTGTTGTAGATAAGGTCGGTGGCCTCACAGTCTATGGCGATGTCCTTTTCCTTGTTGCCGCTGACGCGGAAACCGGTGGTGGGGTCAAGCTCTATGAGACGGATGGTGCCGAAGTAGGTGCCGTAGCTGGCCCACAGACGTCCTGTGGTGGGGTCAAGCAACAGACCGGGGTCGATGGCGTCCTGGTCTTCCATGCCGTCGGAGGCACACACCTCCACGGCGGTAGACCATTTGAAGTCGGGTGATTTGGGGTCAAGCGTCTTGTTCCACATGGTCAGGATGCGGCCGCTGTGACCACCACCCAGTCCACCACCGGTGGCACCGTAGATACAGAGGTAACGATCGCCGATCTTCAGGACATCGGGTGCTGCGCCGCCGCCAGGACGGTCGGCACCGCTATGCCACGACCAGCCGTCGTCAGAGATAATGCCGCCGCCGCCAGTGCCAAAGGTGTAGTACTTGCCGTCGCACTCGGCGAGGGTCGATGGGTCGTGGATAAAAGGTGCGCCAATCTGCGCTGAACAAATCATATGAGCCGATAGGGCTAACGCTGAACTTAACAAATATCTTTTCATGTTCGTTTTCTATTTATATTCCTATTTGTTTGCTGAAGTAGTGACCTTGTAGTTCTTTACAGGGTTACCTTTCTCGTCGATGAAGCGGACGCAGAAGTCGCTCATGCCCGGGCCGTTGATGATGGCGCCACGCAGGATGTTACGTCCCTTCTTCAGTGTGAGGCGGTTAGAGACGGCATCGTCCTTCACCATGCGGCGGTCGCCACTGAGTAGCAGCGTCTCCTCGCCGTTGAGCCACCACATGGATGCTGAGTTGGAACCGACAGCCAGACGGACGTTGTTGATGTCTTCGTCGCAATCGATGATGGTGACTGCCCAGAAGAGTACCCCATAGACTTTCTCGCCCCACTTCTCGGCAAAGCGGAACAGTTTGACGTTCATGTTCTCACTGTCGAGGGCGTGCCAGGTAAGTGTCTGCTTGACGGTCTTGACCTCGGGCTGAGCGGGGGCCTGCTGCATGCCGCGGCCAAAGCCGGCAGGAGCCTGCTCCTGCTTGAACACTGCCGTTACCTTCTGGCCGTCCTTGGGGATGATGGTCTGTTGGTTCTTGAAATACTGCCTGTTGAAATGCTCACGCAGATAACTGTCTGTGAACACCGTATTGCCGCTGTTGGGCTTGTCGATGGGCTCTAAGAGCAGCCAGCGGCGTATGAAGCCTTCGTTGTCGGGCTGTGCCGACGGTGTGGTAACGGCTGAAAAATAGCGGGGACGGTTCTTGAACTGTACCCAGTCCACACTGAGGGCACCGGTGCCTTCGTTGGTCACCACCAGGTTAGTCACACCCTTCGGCGTGTACTCCAGCGCTGCTGTCTGTGAAAGCCATTGGTTGCGCAGGTCACGGTTGAAGCGCATCATCATCGGGTTGGCGGCAGCACCGGCAGGTGGCTCTGGAGGTCTCACCGTCAGTTTGAAGCGGGCGATGACCTTTCCATTGGTGCTGCCCTCGCGGATACAAAACTCTGTATCGTCGCTGGCCTTGACAGAAAGATAGATATAACCATCGGTGAGACAGCTGAAGTCCACATCGTCGTACTTGATCCAGCTGCCCTTCGTAGGCAGTGTGGCCTCGTAGCTGCGGAAGGTGTTGACGGTGTCGATGAGTGCAGTGGTTACATCTGCGCTGGCAGTACTGTAACGGTCGATTTCAATCTTCTCGGTGGCCTTGTTGATACCTACGCCGCGTAAGGTCTGCTTCACCTCCTGGATGGTGCCGTCGGCATTGAAGTACAGCTTCTCGATGCAGACAGAACGGCGTTTGTCATCGTTCGGGGAGAAGTAGTTGTGGTGGTAGAACAGATACCATTGGCCTTTGTACTGTATGATGCTGTGATGGTTGGTCCAGCAGCCGTTGGGCTGTTCGGCCATGATCAGTCCCTTGTATTCATAGGGACCCATCGGGTTCTTACTCATGGCATATCCAAGCACCTCCGTCTTTTCCCTCACGTACGGATAAGTAAGGTAATAGTTGCCGTTGTACTCAAATGCAAACGGGCCTTCTGCCTGACGGTTGGGCAGGTCCTTGAGACAGTTGACACCCATCATCTCAAACTCGCGTTCGCCCCACTTGACTTTTTCCTTCGGGGTGTCGTCGGCAAGCTCCTTCATGTTGGGCTTGAGCTTGGCACAACGTCCTGCGCCCCAGAAGATGTAGGCATTGCCGTCGGATGCCTGCAGCACGCACGGGTCGATGCCGTTGATGCCCTTGATGGGCTCCGGTTCCGGAACAAACGGACCCTCCGGGCTGTCGGCTATGGCAACACCGACAGCAAACCCCCCTCGGCCTTCAGCAGGAGCTGACGGGAAATAGAAATAATACTTTCCGTTTCTCTCGACGCAGTCGGGTGCCCACATCGAGTAGGAGTTCGGTCTCACCCAGGGCACTTTGTTCTGGGTGACAATCATGCCGTGGTCTGTCCAGTCGGTCAGATTTTCAGATGAGAACACGTGGTAGTCTTCCATGCAGAACCAGTCCTGGCGTTGTCCGACAGGAGGCTTGATGTCGTGCGAAGGATAGAGGTACACCTTGTTGTTGAATACGCGCGCAGTAGGGTCTGCCGTAAACTGGTCGCGGATGATCGGATTCTGGGCCGCCGCAACGAGTGGCAGACCCAAGAGCAATAATACTAGGTTTCTATTCATCTTTTTAGATTTAATGAGTCGTCTTGTTGGTTGATGTTTTTGATTTGCAAATTTAATAACTATTCTGCAACGTACCAAATGTTTTTCTTTCGAACCATTGCAAATGATACACGACAAATAAGATGTGTAACAGGAAATAAAAAAGAGAATCCTGCCCCTCCACCAACTATTGGGGAAAGGCAGGATACGTTTTTACAGCTTGTCAGCGACTGAAAGCTTACGGGAGCGGCTACTCGTTGATGACGGTTTTGATGGTGCCGTCCTCGTTGTAGTAGAGACGCTGCACCTTCAGCGAGCGCAGGTGGGTGATGTCGTTGGAGGGCACGCAGTCGTGATAGAACAGATACCACTGACCCTTGTACTCCACGATGGAATGGTGAGTGGTCCAGCCCACCACAGGCTCCAGGATGACGCCCTGATAGGTGAACGGTCCGTAGGGGTTGTCACCGATGGCATAGCACAGGAAGTGGCTGTCGCCGGTAGAGTAGCTGAAGTAGTACTTTCCGTTGTACTTGTGCATCCACGAGGCCTCGAAGAAACGGTGCGGGTCGCCGGCCTTCAGAGGCTGTCCGTCCTTGTCGAGGATAACGACGGCGCGTGGAGCCTCGGCAAACTGCAGCACATCGTCGCTCATGCGTACTACGCCGCTGTTGAGGGCAGGGGCATCGGGCTGAGCAAAGAGCTGCGTCTTGTGGTCGGGAGCAGGGCCGAGGTCAATGAGACCGTTCTCGTCGCCGTACTTGCCAGCCACTGGAGCCTGTCCGCCGGGTATGGGACGCCACCACTGGAGCTGTCCGCCCCAGAGACCGCCGAAGTAGCAGTAGATCTGACCGTCATCGTCCTTGAACATACAGGGGTCGATAGAGAATGAGCCGCGGATGGGAGCTTCCTGAGGAATGAACGGACCTTCAGGCTTGTCGGCAATGGCCACACCGAGGTGGAACACACCGTCGTAGCCTTTGGCAGAGAAAATGAGATAGTATTTGCCGTCTTTCTCGACAACATCGTTGTCCCACATCTGCTTCTCGGCCCAGGGAACTTGGTCCACATCGAGGATCACGCCGTGGTCAGTAGCCTCGTCGTTCTCTACGTCGTTCCATGACAGCACGTGGTAGTCGCGCATCTGGAAGTGGCCGCCGTCGTCGTCGAAGCACTCGCCGGCATCCCAGTCGTGGCTGGGGTAGACGTACAGTCGTCCGTTAAACACGTTGGCAGAGGGGTCTGCCATATAGTCACTTGGGAATAAGTAACGTGGTAGTTTTGCCATAATAGTATATTGATAAAAGATGAGAATTACTTATTGATGACGGGCTTCGATTTCCCTGTTGATTTCGTCAAGCCGCTCGTCGGTAAGCGGATACTTATAAATAAGGTAGCCCACGATAACGAGAAGAATGGCAGGAATGATGGTCGTGAACACCAGAATGGCATTCTGTGCAATGTCGGAGTAATTGGCCAGCTTGGGATAGTAGGCATTTACGGGTGCGCTGATGAACGATGCCAGGAACACCACGACAAAGATGCTCAGCACCAGCTGAAGACACTTGTTGGCCTTGAACTCCTGCCACATCTCACCAAAGGAGACGGGCTTCTCTGGTGTGGTGGTGATGTTCTCCTTGCTACCCATGAAGCAAAGCATCAGGAGGAAAAATCCGACGATGGCAAACACACATGTCACCGTGAACCACGCCATGGGATCAGTAGCCAAGGCTGACTCCTCACTGGCAAAGTTGAAGCCAATCCATCCCATTACCAACGGAGTAATCCATCCGGCAATGGAGAATCCAGCCTTGAAGGCCACGCCGGCCAGTGCATTGACAGTGGCTGCGGGTCTGTTCCCAGTGCGATACTCTGCCTCTGTAATGACTTCCGGGACAAGTGCCCACATCAGTGAACCAACGAGCAGTCCGACGCCTGTCATCACCTTTGCTATCTGCACTAGCGTATTGAGACTGCTGACATCAAAGAACTTGCCAATGGTGAACAGTATGGCAAATCCAATCAGACCGACGGCGAGAAGCGTATAGTACAGACCCTTTTTGCCCAACCATTTCTTCAATATCGGCATGGAAGGCAGAATGATGAAAGCGGGTATCGTACCAATTGCCATGAATGTTGCCTGATTCCAGTCGATAGCAGCATGGACACACATGGCCAGTCCGATGGGGAAGCCTGCCTGGACAATGATCTGGCCTAAGTTGGCACAGACCATTCGTGTGGAAGTAAGAATCAGTACCTCGTCGTTATCACGGGTCATACTGGCCATAATCGAGCCATATGGGATGTTCACCACGGAATAAATCATGCTCAGCACAGTATAGCTAAGAGCTGCATAGGTCATCTTCATTGGCATAGACCAAGTAGCAGCCTGAGGAAGCATCAACAGGCAGGCGGCAACCGTAAGGGGGATACCACCATAAAGCAGATAGGTGCGATACTTGCCTAACTTGGGATTGCGGTTGTCAATGTAGCGTCCCACTACAGGACTCCAGAAACAGTCGATGAGACGAACCGTGAGAATCAGTCCGCTGACAAAGGCGGCATTGATTTTTAATACCGTAGTTAGGTAAATCATCAGGTACGTTGCCACCGTCTGGAAAATGAGGTTCTGAGCCAGGTCTCCCGAACCGAAGCCGATGCGCTGAAGCCAGGATAGCTTGTAAAAGCCTTTTGTTTCGTTTGCTGTCATTTTTACGTTTTTTTTAGTTTTAGATCATTTGGCGACAAAGGTACGAATTATTTTCCATTCGATGCGTGTTTTTGTGTTACAAAAGCGTATTTATTTGTTTCATTAACTAAATTAAACACCCCAACTAGCCCAGATAAGGGCTTATTCGTACCTTTGGCCTATGCCCGAAGGTACTCCCGCTCTGAAAAACTCAAATTCATTTGGTTTTTCGCTCGCTTATTGGATAAAATTCTCACACTCGACATAATAAATGCCATTTATTTGTTCTTGCTTAATCGAATTTTTCGTACCTTTGCACCCAATAACCGATACAAACAAAACGAATATGAAAACAATGAGGCGAATAGGGTGGACATTGTTCTTGATGCTCTGTCCCCTGTTCTTGAGCAATGTTGTAGCGGAAGACGGCGCTCTGTCGCTGCCCCGCCTGTTTCAGGATGGCATGGTGCTTCAGCGCGGCCAGCCCATCCCTGTCTGGGGAAAGGCTGAGCCAGGCAAGACGATCACCGTTGTGCTGAATAAAAAACAATGTCAGACTACAGCCGATTCCGTTGGCCGCTGGCGCGTGGACCTACCGAAAATGAAGGCTGGCGGCCCCTATCTGCTGGAGGTGAGAAGTGAAGAGCAGGAAGCCCGTACGTTCAAGGACGTACTCATCGGCGACGTGTGGCTGCTCTCCGGACAGTCCAATATAGACGTAACCATTGAACGGGTCTATCCACAGTACGTCAAGGAGATCGACAGCTATGAGAACGCCGACATCCGCCTGTTCCGTGTACAGAATGAAACCGACACTCACGGACCTAAGGACGACATTCGTCCTACACAGATCAACTGGAAGCCGCTGTCGAAGCAGAATGCGTGGCTCTTCTCTGCTGTTGGCTACTTCCTCGGCAAGCGCATGTACGAGAAGACCAAGGTGCCGCAGGGCGTCATCGTCAATAGCTGGGGCGGCACGCCCATAGAAGCGTGGATCAGCGCCGATTCCCTGCAGCAGGACTTCCCGCTGCTTGTGGAGAGGACACGGCTCTATCAAAACGATGAATATGTACGTACGCAGGCACGTGCCAACATGCTGATGAACCAGCAGTGGGACAAGCTGTTGAACGAGAAGGACCCGGGGTTGCAGCAAGACTTCACAGCCTTCGGCTACGACGACTCGTCGTGGAACACCATCCAGCAGTTTGACTGGGGCTGGCGCGGTGTCGGCACTGTATGGCTGCGCCAGCATGTGCAGGTTGACAAAGCCCATGCAGGCAAACCTGCCAGGTTGCTGCTCGGCACCCTCTTCGATCAGGACTATACATTCGTCAACGGCCGGCAGGTGGGGCATACAGGATACCAGTACCCGCCGCGCCGCTACGACATTCCGGAAGGACTGCTCCGTGAGGGCGACAACGTCATCACCGTTCGCTTTATCAATAAATACGGAATGGTACACTTCATCAAGGAGAAACCCTACCTCATCGCCTTTGGCGACGACCGTTTCAGCCTGAACCCCCTGCCAGCCGACGTCATCCGACTCAGCGAGACGTGGAAACAGCACGACGGTGCCGTCATGCCTTCCTGTCCCAGTGCCGACGTCAGCCTGCAGAACCTGCCTACCACCCTCTACAATGCCGTACTCCATCCCCTGGCTCCCTACGCATTGTCGGGTGTCGTGTGGTATCAGGGTGAGTCAAACGTGGGCAACCCTGCACCCTATGAAAACTATCTCACCAAGATGATAGGCAACTGGCGCACGCTGTGGAAACAGCCCGAGCTGCCCTTCGTCGTGGTCCAGCTCGCCAACTATCTGCAGCCCTCCGACACCCCGCAGAACTCCAACAATGCCCGTATTCGCGAGGCTCAGCGCCTGGTAGCGAAAAAACTGCCGTCCGTTGAGCTGGCATCAGCCATCGACCTCGGCGAGACCGTCGACATCCATCCGCTGCGTAAGAAGGAGCTCTCCGAACGCATCGGTCTCTGCTTCGACCGTCTGGTGCTGAATGACAAGAAGGTGAAACTCATGCCGGAAGTGGTGTCTGTCACAGCCGATGATAACCTCGTCACCTTGACCCTTGACCAGCCGCTGAAGGCTGGAGAACTCAACGAATTCGAGGTCTGTGGCGCTGACGGCCGCTTTGTCAATGCCACTGCCACTGCCCGGGGAAACCAGATTGTGGTCAGCTCCACGGTCAGCAGTCCACATCGCGTGCGACATGCCTGGAAGGACAATCCCATACACCTCAATGCCTATGCACCCACAGGTCTGCCCCTTCCCCCGTTTGAAATCAACGTTAAATAATAACATAGTAGAGATGAAAAAGATACAGATTATCAATGGCCCTAACCTGAACCTATTAGGACAGCGTGAACCCGGCATCTACGGCTCATCTTCGTTCGAACAGTACCTGACAGAGCTGCGTGACAGATATCCCGATGTGGAAATCAGCTATTACCAGAGCAACGTCGAGGGCGAGCTGATCAACAAAATGCAGGAGGCAGGCTTCACCCAGCAGCCACCGTGCGACGGCATCGTACTCAATGCCGGTGCCTATACCCACACCAGCATCGCCCTGCAGGACTGCATCCGTTCGCTGCGCTGCCCTGTTGTAGAGGTCCATATATCCAATGTCCACAAGCGCGAGGAGTTCCGCCATCATTCCTATATCTCCTGTGCCTGTCTCGGAGTCATCTGCGGCTTCGGGCTCGACAGCTACCGCTTAGGCATAGAAGCCATCCTCAATGCGCATTAAACCAAACTCTGCACTCTGCACTCTGCACTCTGAATTATGCACTCTGTACTCTGCACTCTGAATTATGAACTATGAACTAGAATCCTACCTTCTCCAGCACATTGAACCTGAGCCGGAATATCTCTATCGGCTGTGGCGAGCCACGAATCTGTACACCGTACACGGACGAATGGCCAGCGGACACTTGCAGGGACGGCTACTGAAGATGCTCGTGCAGATGATTCGTCCCAAGGCCATCCTCGAGGTAGGCACATTCAGTGGCTATTCTGCTCTTTCCATGGCAGAAGGTCTGGGAGAAGGAGGAAAGATATACACCTTCGAGATCAACGACGAGATGGAGGACTTCACTCGCCCTTGGATAGAGCAGTCGCCTATGGCATCGAAGGTTGACTTCCGCATCGGTGATGCCTTGGCCGAAGCACCCAAGTTAGGCATCGTGTTCGACATGATATTCCTCGATGGTGACAAACGCACCTACCTGCAGTGTTATGAGGCCCTCTTGCCCCTGCTGCGGCCAGGTGGCTTCATCGTGGCAGACAACACCTTGTGGGACGGTCACGTCGTTGATCCAGCCTACAGCCATGACCCTCAAACCCAAGGCATCCTCCAGTTCAACGACCATGTAGCCAGCGACCCCCGTACAGAGCAGGTGATTCTTCCCCTGCGCGACGGTCTCACCCTTATCCGCAAGAAAGAATAGCCCCTTCTCGGAGATCATGGGGACAGGTTTTTGAATGAATTCACCGAATTCATTCAAAAACCTGTCCCCATGATCTCCCCCTATGATCTACATAACTACATAGTTCGGAGATATTATTCTGATATTAAGCTATTTAGTAATCAATGCCACCTACATAATAACTACATAATAACTACATATAACTACATATTAACTACATAATAACTACATATTAACTACATAAAACTACATTGATGGCTACATATAACTACGCATGAGATTCCAGACAGAACAGCAGCTTCTTATGGTTTTAATGGGCTCTGGCACGATGAAAGATACTACTTCGTAACTATTGAAGACGGGACCAGTCGGTGAATTCTCTAGAGATTTTTACGGTTTAAAGGGTACTTAAGAGTGCCAAGCAGGCATTAAAGCGTTAAATTCTCTAGAGAAAATTGTGCTTTCATTAAGGGTGAGCCGATGTGAATGCCTGTTGCGATTGGAGTGGAATGGGATTAAACCATTTGCTTAAAGCCTGCTTGATGTGTGTTGTTGTTATGTAGGTGACATGTAGGTAATATGTAGGTAATATGTAGGTAATATGTATATAATATGTAGGTTGTTAATCATAATAATCTATTGAAATAGAGCAAGATACATCAAATGCATGTAGTTATGTAGGTGAAATTAGAAAAATTGTCGTACTTTTGTGTTGAAATGACGCAGAAATCGTCTCCTAAAGATAGCGTTTTTTCCCATTGTTAAAGGCATCTGAACGACAGTAAAACAAGTTGTTTTTACTTTAAGCGATTCTTTCTCTACGATACGGAAGAGCGATCCCCTGCTGTTACGCTTGCGTTCATAGCCCATTTTGATCAGCCTCTTTCTGAGTTCAACGTCCATTCCTTTCTTAACAATGAGGGTTGGATTTGGGGTTAAGAACCCGGATTGTTGTTGGTTGTTCCAACTATGAAAAAACGAATTTCACGAATGATCCGGTATTGCTCCGGAAATTCGTGAAATTCGTAGTCTATCCACATCGTTTTCCAGTATTACGCTGGAAAGTTGTGAAATCAGAGAAATGTGTGGCCGAAACTAATCGGTTACAGTATTACCAGACGATGCCGCTCAGGCTCTCATCCTCCTTCATAAGATCATGGGGTCGGTTCTCCTGATCATTTTTGAAGTTTCTGAATGACTCCAAAAGAAACACCTGTCAGTCTTGAGAGCTGGCGGATTCCGGCTCCAAAGGAGAGAGCAGAGATTAACATTTCATTCCTCCTCGTTTTCTCAAGGCTCTGAATAATGAGAGGATTGGCTATGCCTTTGCTTTTTAGCAGGAAAGCCTTCACATCACTGTCACTGATAGGCCTAATGTCGTCAGTGTCAATATCCAGTATCTGTCCGTCAGTCCTCTGAGGATGGAGGTCATCTGCAGATAATCCTCTTTATCCTCAAAGATATCCTGACGGTTGATGCCTCTGAGCATCACGTGGTAGATACCCGTGCCGCTTTTTTCCCTAATCGGTCGTGCCATCGGTTCAATTGTTTTCAAATGCGAAGGCAAAGATACGAACTTATTCTCGATCATCCAAATTTTCAACGCAGAAAAATGATCAGTAGAACCGACTCCGTGATCTTAGACCCCGTGATCTTACGGCAAATATCTGCTGAATATCTCGAAATAAAAGAAGCCCCACCGGTTGGCGGGGCTTCTTTTATGCTTGTTCGTCATTTCAACTGCTTGACCGGGAAGGTGAATTAACATCATCATCTGGCAGGCCCTATTGTAACGAATGCTGTCATGCCAGGCATCAGGTGCTGGTGGGAAGGCAGTGTCGCTTCGATGTGTACCATGCCGTTGTCGTCGATCACCGGACTGATGGCAGAAACCGTAGCCGTATGCTGTTCAGAAGCGTAGGCGATCGTAGAGACGGAAACCTTACCACCCATCTGGTATTTTGCCAATTCACTTTCAAGCACGTCGAAGCTCACCTTCAGATTTTCGGTATCTACAATGTAGAAGAGAGCCTCGCCCGGCTGGGCAGCACCGTAGAGCGTGTTTTGAATCTTCGTCACCGCCCCGGAGACAGGAGCGGTAATGGTGCAGTAAGTCAATTTATGCTCCAGCTCATGCAGTTCGGCTATTGTTTCGTTATAGCCACTGTTGATACGTGCCAGATGCTTGAGGTTATCGGGTGCGTCATCAAGATGGTTGCGCTTATAGCCCTGTCCCATCAGGATGGCCTGATACTGAAACTCGGCTTTCTCCAGCTTGGCACGGCAATGGAGGATATTCTCACGCAGGGCAGCATCGCTCAGCCGCGCAACGACCTGTCCTTTCTTGACACGCTGCCCCGTCTTCTCTATACCGAACATGACAATCTGCTCCGCAATACGACTATATACAGGAATCTCACGTATGGCTTCTATCCTGCCCTTATTGGTTGTCTGATAACTCGACACCTGCAGACGCGTCGGGGCTTTAGCCGGCCTCACCGTCAGCGTGTCAGCCGACTGTGTGGCAACCTGCCCGTCTGTTTTCGACTGGCAGGCAGTGAAAAGGCAAAGAGACAAAAAGGCAAAAAGGCAAAAGACATTATACTTATTCATATTGTATGAGGGTTTGTAGGTGATAGTGGGCAGTCCAGAATTCTTCCAGGACAGTCAGGTAGTTGGTGTAGGCCGTGACCCATCGGTTTTGTCCCAAGGTAAAGGTGTTGATGTCGCAGATACCGTTGGCGTAGCTCTCCACCGTCTCGTAAAAGTTGGATTCTGCCAGTTTGATGGTCTCTCCAGTGCTCTCAAGTATTTTCCTGCTGTTGCTCAGTTTCTGCAGGGTCAAGGTGGCATCCTCTGTCAGGATTCGCTCCGTCTCCTGGAGTGCCGACTCCTGCCGCTCCCCCCATGCTATGGCTGCGGTGTGCCGTTTCTTGGCAGCCCCATGGTCCATCAACGGTATCGTGACCTGCACGGAACCCAAGGCATACAGCTGCTGGTTCTTGTAGGCGCTGCCGAGGGTCGAGTTGATTTGCTGTAGTCCCAAGTTGATGTCAAGCCCGACATTGATGCCCCGCTCCTTATGCGCCTTTTCTTCCTGGTGGCGGGCTTCTGTCAGCTCTGCCAACTGGTGCTGGTAAGCTGGGCTGTTGCTTTTGGCCAGCATGGCTACCTCCTCGGCGGTATAGGGGGTGGGCGGTGGCATTTCGGGTATGACCATCAGCGCTGTGTCGTTGGGAATCTGCTTCATGCGCAGCAGGGATGCCAGCTCCGTCCTTGCCATCTGCTCATCCTTGCGTGCCGCAGCCAGCAGGTTAGCAGAGTTCTGCAACTGCAGTTCCATGGCGTGCAGCTCCGCCTGCGTGACGATGGCGATGGTAGCCTTCTCGCGTGCAATGGCCAGCACGGTGTCGTTCAGGCTCAGTTCTTCCTGTCGAATCAGTGCCATTCGCTGTCGGCACAACAGGCGGAAGTAGCGCACGGCAGCCTCCTCGGCAATGCGTCGCAGGTCGTACTCATGCTGCTGGCGGGCGGCCTTCAGCCGCTGGTCCTCCACTTGTTTCTCCCACTTGTGTGGGTTGTAGCCCAGCAGCGTATGGCTATAGCCTACCAGCAGCGGACTGGCCACGAACTGGCGCGGATGTCCAGTGGCCTCCTCACGAAAGAACTCACTCCAGATGGCCTGTGTGCCTACGTAGGCTTCGCCGCCGAAGGGCAGCACCTTTTGGGTAAGCCTCACCTGGGCCGAAGTGGAGAAAATGTCGAAGTTGCGCAGGTAGACGTAGTCGCGGGTAGGGTCGCTGACGATGCGCGTGTAGTTGGGCACAATCTTCAGCGACAGTTGTGGCTTCCGTAAGGCCTCGAAAGTCTCGTATGATGCCTGTCGGCTCTGTAGCTCCTGCCGGCTCTGGAAGGCGGTAATGGCACTGTCCTGCGCCTGCCGTATTACCCCGTCCAGGGTCAACGGTGTCTGTCCCCGTGCTCCCATGCAGAGGGAAGTCAGCCCCATCAGGACAGACAGCCGTATCGCAATACTATTCTTCATATTCTTCTTGATTTTTACCGTTAGAGAAATAGCCGAGTGCCTGAAGTTCCTTGAAATTACCGTCGGCAGCCACACGGCCTCCTTTCAGCACAATGATGCGGTTGCATTTCTGGATGGTGCTCAGTCGGTGGGCTATGACGATGCGCGTACAATTCAGCTTCGCCAGGTTCTCAACCACGGTGTGCTGGCTGATGTTGTCGAGTGCCGAGGTGGCCTCGTCGAGGAAGAGCACCTTGGGTTTACGGACCAGCGCCCGGGCGATGAGG
>JAEEGJ010016985.1_pt1 | contig 16573 bp, 14 predicted proteins | sample 8958761 | NCBI WGS metagenome assembly JAEEGJ01 (sample SAMN16246546, study PRJNA631951) | gut metagenome | biome: gut microbiome; feature: rumen; material: RS-attached | host: Bos | place: Iran: Karaj | collected 2018-10
GGATGCATAACAACATGATCACCATCGGCGGACAGAAGATGGGCAAGTCGTTAGGTAACTTCATCACCCTCGACGAGTTCTTCAACGGCAGCCACATCAACGCCAAGGGCGAAGAGATGATCGCTCAGCCCTACAGCCCCATGACCATCCGCTTCTTCATCCTGCAAGCCCACTACCGCAGCACTTTGGACTTCTCCAACGAAGCCCTGCAAGCCGCTGAGAAGGGCTACAACCGCCTGATGGAAGGCGTGAAGACCGCCAAGGACTTGAAAGCCACGGAAGGCGCCGCCGACCTCGATATCCAGAAGATCGTTGATGCCTGCTACGACGCCATGAACGACGACTTCAACAGCCCCATCGTCATCGCCAACCTCTTTGAACTAGTGCGCATCATCAATACCATCAAGGACGGCAAGGCACAGATCAACGCCAAGGAGCTGGAGCTTTTGAATAAGACCTTGAATGACTTCGTGTTCGACATCCTCGGCTTGGTCGACAGCAGCGCCGCCGAAGGCAATGGAGACCTGGTGGAAGGCCTCATGCAGACCATCATCGACATCCGTAAAGAAGCCCGCGCCAAGAAGGATTGGGCTACCTCCGACCTCATCCGCGACGAGCTGGCCAAGTACGACATCGTCCTCAAGGACGGCAAGGAAGGCACGACTTGGAGCAAGAAGTGAGGTGAGAGGTGAAAGGTGAGAGATGAGAGGTTTATGAAGGGGCGTTGTTTCTTGCTCTTGCTATGGGCTTTGGGCTTTTCTTCGATTTGCTTAGGCCAATCATTCTACTTTGAGCCCGGCTTCGACCTTGGGCATTACACTCCGTTTAGCGAAAAGCATAAATACATCGCCAATTATCACCATTATGGATTCGATCTGCGCATAGGGCAAGGCCATCAAGGTCTACTCATTGGATACACCCACAACACCCTTGACAGCGTCATCTATTACACTCACGAAGGCAACCAATACGGTCCCATCGGTGAGTGCTTTTCTTTGGCTTATTTCGTGGACGAACATATCTATAAGGGGAAGCGCTGGTCGTTTGACTTCGACATCATCTTTGGTGCCGACCTTTGGACGCGTCATGGCAACGAGATGTTGGGCTCCGCCTTGAACTTCCACGTCAGCTTTGACTTGGGTCCAACCATCCGCCTTAGCGACCAGTTGGATGCCGCCATCCGATACGGGTACTACCATTCCTCCAACGGTGCCACCTTCCTTCCGGACAATGGCATCAACAGCCATTTCCTGAGGTTGGCGCTACGCTATCATCCCAACGGACAAACAGAGATCATTCAACCTGACAACCAGCCCTTCAAAAAGAAGAATAATTTTATGATTTCGGAAGGCATCGGATGGCTTCAGACCTACACCCGCTTGGAGGGTCAGCTACCTAACGAGACTCCATTTTTCATTGGCAACACCTTGCGTTTCGGCTTTTCAAGACAGTTCCATCCGCGTTTCCGCTGGGATGTCGCCATAGATCTATTATGGACTGGCGAAACCCGTTATTGTCATCAACTTGCCAACGAGCCATATAGTTTCTGGAACTCAACCCATCTGGCTGCCTCTGCGGACTTTGAAGTCCTTTTTGGGCGCTTTGCATTTTGTGCTGGAGCGGCCTACTACCTATTTCACGGATCAAAACTTCTCCCCGAGTTTTACACGCCCTATTACGAACGCGTCGGCTACAAGTTTTACTTAGGTGAAAAACGAAATCATTTCATTGGGACCTTCATGAAGATCCACTTGAATTCCATCGACTACATCGAATGGACCTACGGAATACATTTGTAATTGTGAAGAGAATCGTTTTGTTCTGTTCAAGGGCTAGTGACCGCAGCGTGTTGATGTCCTGATGCGGTCCAGCATAGCGGCAGCCCATGCGGCATCGCCGGGCAGTTGGTAGCGGCAGTTGCCGGTGGCCGACGGTGTGAAGATGGTTTCGGCATTGTCAGTAAGCTGCACAGTGCCACGCTCGGAGAGTGAGAATTGGCTGTCCCCTTCCACAGCATGAATCGCTGACATCGCGTCCCACATGCGCTGGCCGGTGTTGCAGTTGCACTGTAGATAGACCTGCTTGATGGGATGCACGTCGGTCCATGAGACATCGGCGATGACCTGTTCGGGTGTATACTCGACATCCTGTCCCACCTCCATAGGCGAGAACACCATATCGACCTCCTGCGGCCAAAGGCGGAAGAAGGTCTTGGAGAAGTCAATGCTTTGGGCGAAATTGAAATCGGGTTCTTCAGCCTCTCCGAACACACCGCCCATCACGTAAATGCACTTCACCTTGCGTCGAACAAGCTCCACACCGTTGAGTGGAGAGTAGCTGTCGGGTTCAGATTGCAGCAACTGCGCCAGGCAGGTGACAAAGCCGGTGGAAACGATACTCACACTATTATCGGGCTGGGCGGCCAGTAAGCGACGATAGAGTTGCCATCCATCTGGCAGCTGCGAGTAATCGTCGATGCTGCAAGCGAACATCGGGTGTCCGATGCTGTCCACCGTGGCAGCCACGTGGGCGTAGTCGATCCAAATCGGAGGGTTTTTGACACCGTTGCGAACAAGTGCAATGGGAACTTCGGCATGACCGAAATAGGTACCCATCACGTCGGCAAAGCGGGCATTTGCTTCCCCTTCACGGTTCACCACCACGCCCAACAGACGGCACCGTCCCTGCTCCTCGTAGCGGTAGAGCATCTCGAGGGCAAAGAGGTCGTCGGTTGACGAGCAGATGTCGGCGTCGAGGATGACGAGCGGCACGCCGGTGTAGGGCTGGATGTCGTTTTTGCTGCACGAAGTCATCAGCATAGAACCGAGAATGACGGTGGCGGCGAGCACCATGAAAAGTTTCTTCATTGTTGTTGATGTTTTAGGTTATTACTTCCTCATTCCCCAGTGGAAGGTGTAGGAGCTGCCTTCGTCCTGGCAGGTGGCAAGACGGCCATTCTCCACGGTGTAAACGTATTCTGACGTGGTGGTATGAATCGGATTGCCATACATATACACTGTCAACGACCTCGTCGAAGGCATGTGAGCGGGAAGTGTCCCGAAACATCCTTGATGGCAAAGCTCCGACACATCACCGTCATACTTCATCAGGTAAAACAAGGCTTGTGCGGGAGCGTCGCTGGTCTCGAAAGAAAGCACCATATCACCATTAGCTGAACCAGCACCGGTATAGACCGAAGCAAGCTCACCGTTTTCCCATACAAATGTATGGGTAAGCTCACCGTCGTCGGATATTTGGGTGGTTGTAGCCATGTGTCCGTCGGCATCGTATGTGTAGGTGAAGGTGCGGTTCGAGGTGTAACCGGTTGTTGTTGATACGGCGGAGCGGGTCATTTCGGTCATGCGGCCTTGCGCGTCGAGGGCGCATTCGGCGGTTAGATTGTAACCTTCCGTTATGCCTGTGATTGAGATGTGGCCATCGCTGTAGGCGAAGTTGATGTCGCGAACCACGTAGTTGTCGCTGAGGGTGACCTCGTAGATGTGCGTCAGGCGATGGTCAGCATCGTAGGAGTAGCTGTAAGCCACGTTGCTGTACAACAAAACGCCGGTAACGTCCATGCCGGCGAGAACGGTGCGGGGTGTGGTTGTAATCCAGCTGACGCCCTGCTGGAAGGTGGTGCCGTCGGCGTTTTGGCGGAGGGCGGTCCATCGCATCTGACCTTCTTCCACGGAGGCAATTTCCCACCATTCATAGCTCATCTCTTCGCCAGCGGCCTGCCAGCGGGTGCAGAGGAGGTTGCCGTCCACAAAATACTCGTTGCACTCGCGGGGGACGAGGCTCCAGAAGCCGGCGTCGCTGCGGCGGTAGAAGCGGTAGGTGCCATCGGCCAGGAACTCGAGGCGGGCGTTGTCGTCATTGTTGGTCTCGCCGCCGGTGATGCCCTGGCACTCCCAGAGGCCGAGGATGGCGGTGGTGTAGTCGGCGGTGAGCTTGACGTAGCGGACGGTTTCCTCTTTTGTATCCACAATGTTGCCGTCAACGGTGGCGGTCAGCTTGCGGTTGGCCGTGAGCTCGCTGTCGTTGATGGCGGTGACGGTGAGCTCCTCCACGCCGGTGGTGTGCTCGTCGGGATGGCTGGTGACGGTCACCTTGTTGCCGTCGATGGCCACGGCGACTTCCTTTTTGTTAAGCCAGTGCGCCCCAATTTCCGGATTGGCGTTGAACGCCGCGCTGATGTAGGCTTTGGTGGTGGAGACGAAGGTGATGACCTTCTTCTCGTTGGTCAGCAGGGGCTGGCCGTCGACGTCGGCGGTGACCCACTTCCCGATAATCTTCTCCTCGAGTTTGAGGTCTTCATTTTTCTTGCAGGAGGTGAAAAGGCATGCGCCGCAGATGAGGGTGGCGGCGAGCACCATGAAAAGTTTCTTCATTGTTGATATAGTTTTAAGTTATTACAAATCGACCATGTATTCGGCTTTGTCATACAAATTGGAGATGGCGTACAACGGTATTATCTTCACGTGACGCATGGCTCCGTCGGCCTTCTTGTCGCAATTCTCCAACTGGCCGAAGTTTTCCAATGAGCAACGGACGGCATCGGTCAACTGTTTCTGCCGCATGAACTCATAGAGGCTTTTCATCTTGCCGCTGACACCGGCCTTGCATTCGATGGGCATCACCTTCAAGTCGCGGGCGATGATGTAGTCGACCTCGGAGCGTGTTCCTTCGGCGGTGTTCTCCCAATAGTAAAGCTCGTGCTGCGAACGGGGGTTGTTGTATTTCACCAGTTCCCATCCCAGCACCATCTCGGCCAACCCGCCCTTGTTCACCAGGTCTTCGGCGGTGCCGGCAATGATCAACTCGGTCAGTTGGCGGGCACCTCCCAGGTCCATGTCGAGAATGCGCAGCAGCAGGCCGCTGTCGAGGTAGATATATTTGCGGAATTTGTCGTTGACCTCGGCTCCGAGTGGAAGCCCGTTGGCCGCTGTGTGACTGACGCGCTTGATGATACCTGCGTCGCAAAGCAACGCCAACGCCTTTTTCACATCTTCAGCACGGTAGCCACCATCCACACGACTATAGGTGAACTTGTCGCCAATCTGCATAACGACGCTCTGCAAGGTGTTGCGTAGCAGCGTGGGGTCGACCTTCTTGGCATACTTTGGGAAGTCGTCGTAGTAGGTCAGCTGGATGTCGTCGAGTTCGGTTTGGCATTGTCGGTAGTCGTGGGTGGTCACCCATGCGGCCACACTGGCGGGCATGCCGCCCACCATCAGGAAGGTGCGGTAGTGCTGCACGAGGTCGTTGTGCAAGGTGGTGAGCAAGGGTTTCTCGGCGGTTGCCTCCTGTTTGGCCTTCACCCAAGCGGCTTTTCCTTCGGCCACAAGAAATTCGTCGAACGAAAAAGGATAGACGAACAATGAGCGGATGCGCCCCACGCCGAACGACGGCAGCTCCTTGAGGGCGAACTCGAGCAGCGACCCGGCTGCGGCCACGTGGAGCTCAGGGAAGTCCTCCTTGAACGACCAAAGGCTTTTGATGGCATCGGCCGAGGCTTGTATCTCGTCGAGGAACAGCAGGGTTTTTCCAGGTATCACGGGAGTGTTGTAGAGCATGCTCAGGGAGTCAGCCAGCTCGTGAACATTGTGTATTTTTTGGAAAACCTCCAACATATCCGGACGCTTCTCGAAGTTCACCTCGATGAAGTATTCAAAGGTCTCGCCCAGGTGTTTCACCGCCCACGATTTGCCCACCTGTCGCGCTCCTCTGAGCAGAAGCGGCTTGAGCCGAGGGCTGTTTTTCCATTCCAGAAGCAATGTGTCAATCGGTCGTTCTATATACATTTCAGCGTGTTTTTATTGTCAGTTTCGCGGTGCAAAGATACAACTTTTTGACAAAACAGAGAGGAATAAATGCATGAATTTTGATAAAACAGAGAGGAATAAATGTATGGATTTTGACAAAACCGAGAGGAACTCCTTTTTTTAACTCCCAATTATACTCCCATTTTAACTTCCATTTAATTTACTTTCTCCATTTCGAAGGTGGCGGTGAAGGTGGTGCCGTCGGGGTTTTGGCGGAGGGCGGTCCAGTGCATGCGGGTGCCGTCGATGGTGATTTCCCACCATTCGCGGTTCTCGGTCTGCTCGCCGCTGTTGCGCCAGCGGGTGCAGAGGAGGTTGCCGTCGACGAAGTACTGGGCGAAGTCGTCGCCGTAGGGCACCCAGTTGTCGCCGTCCTTCGCATAATAGACGTAGGAGCCGTCGGCATTATATTGCCAGCGGTGCTCCTGGCCGTCGTCGAAGACGGAGCCCTCGCTGGTGCAGTGGCCCTGCCAGGTGCCGAGGATAGCCTGGCGGTAGTCGGCGGTGACTTTAACGAAGCGCACGAGACGTTCAGAGGAATGCCTCACATTGCCATTAACCGTTACGGTCAACTTTTGTTTTGCAGTAAACTCGCTATCGTTGATGGAAATGAAGTCAAACTCAGTCACCGATGTTGTATTTTCGCCTGGATGGCAGGTGATAGTCATTTCGTTTCCGTTTATAACCACATCCATTTCCTGTTGTTGAACCCATATTTCGGTCTCTGTCTGAGGTGACTGGATTGAAGTACTTTGGTAGCCCTTGGTGGTTGAAACGAAAGAGAACAACATCTTCTCGTTTGTCAGCGCCGCCTGTCCGTCGCGCTCGGCCACCATCCACTTCCCGATAATCTTCTCCTCGAGGTTGAGGCTGTTGTCCTCGTCTTTCTTGCACGAGGTGAAAAGGCTTGCGCCGCAGATGAGGGTGGCGGCGAGCACCATGAGGATTCGTTTCATATTACTGCTATTTTTCTTTTCAACATGTAATTGCCATTAATTGGCCATTAATTTCCCATTAATCATTTATGATAATTCGTGGTCAATTTGTGGTAATTTGTGTTCAGTTCACCCGCTCCATCTCGAAGGTGGCGGTGAAGGTGGTGCCGTCGGGGTTCTGGCGGAGGGCGGTCCAGTGCATGCGGGTGCCGTCGATGGTGATTTCCCACCATTCGCGGTTCTCCTGCCCGTTGTCAATCCAGCGGGTGCAGAGCAGGGTGCCGTCGACGAAGTACTCGTTCAGCGTGTTGCCCTCGTAGGGCACCCAGTTGTCGCCGTCCTTCGCATAATAGACGTAGGAGCCGTCGGCATTATATTGCCAGCGGTGCTCCTGTCCGTCGTCGAAGACCGAGCCCTCGCTGGTGCAGTGGCCCTGCCAGGTGCCGACGATGGCGGCGCGGTAGTCGGCGGTGACTTTGACGAGGCGGAAGACGTGATTGTCGTTGTCCACCACGATGCCGTCTTTCGTAACAACTACCTTGTGATTAGCGGTGAACTCCGTGCCGCTGATGTCGGTAACAATGTACTCTTCCACGATCGTTGTGTGCTCGTCAAGATGATAGTTGAGGGTCATCTTGTTGCCGTCAATGGTGACATCCGCATCCAACTTGTCGTTCCAATGTGTCCCTATTTCCGGATGTGTGGTAAACGAAGAACTAACGGTAGCTTTAGTAGCGGAGACAAAGGTGTAAACGATCTTCTTGTTGGTTGGCAGTGACTGTCCTTTCTTGTCAGTAGCAATCCACTTCCCGATAATCTTTTCCTCGAGGTTGAGGCTGTTGTCCTCGTCCTTCTTGCACGAGGAGAAAAGGCATGCGCCGCAGATGACGGTGGCGGCGAGCACCATGAAAAGTTTTTTCATTGTTATTGATGTTTAAATTTAGTAGTTTTTCCTAATCCAATATCCTAAAAAGCGGTCGGCGACGGAATAGACTTTCGTCTTTCCGTCATCTTCGTAGGTCAGTAGTTGGTCCTCCAACAGGGTGGTTATGGCGTATTGTACCGAACTGGCCGACGAAAGAGCATGCTTCTTGACAAAAGCCACTGAAGTCACACCGCTGGCTTTGCCTTCTTTGGCAATGGCGACAAGCGTCTCCTTTTGCTTGAAGTTGAGCTTGTTCATGATGTTTGAGAAGGAACTGCTCCGTGCCTCCAGCACTTCATCCATGGGTATCCGCTCCAGATGGAATTGCTCCGTGCTGTTGTAGAAGGGTCTCGCGGTGGAGTTGAACATGCTTTCGAGGATATGCCGGTTGCTGCCGGCGAAGATGAACAGGCAGTTGTTCATGCGCTGGATATAAGTGCGGAGCAGCGCTTCCACGTTCTTCTCGGGATAATGGGTGATCTGCTGAAACTCATCGATGGCGAAGATGCAAGGTTTGTCGGCCTTTTCCAGATAGCTGAAGATCTCTTGTAGCGTGAGTATAGCACTTCAATTTTCCGGCAAAGATACAAAACTTTTTCAATTATAGAAAATCTATTATAGAAAATATATAAAACATATAGAGCCGCCAATTGGCGGCTCTACATCATAAATCGTTTTGAAGTTTATTATCTTCCAACGGTGCGACCGTAGAACTCATCATTGTCGTACTATAATGCGGATTAAACCATGAGAGCGCCGACCAAACCCAAGATTGCGTAGAACTCAGGAAGAGCAGCGTAGATCAAGGTGTTGGTGAACACATTGTGGCCCTGGCTGACGCCGACGATACCGTTGGCGCAAACCTGACCTTGACGGATGGCGGAGATCATGCAGACCAAACCCACGCAGAGGCCCACGCCAAAGATGACGAGACCCTGGCTCGGATCAGCCTTCAACTTGCCCAGCAGCATGAAGAAAGCCACGAAGCCATAGATACCCTGGGTGGCCGGCAGTGCCGACAGCACCATGAAATTACCCGATGACTCGGGACGTTTCTTAAGACCACCTTCAGCAGCATTGCCTGCCGTCGAAGTGCCGATTGAACTTCCGATACCTGCCAAGGCCAACACAAGGCCCAAACCGAGATAACCTAAAATTGTTGCTAACATAGTTTTGATTTTTTTATTTGTTGATTTGTTATTTTGTTGATTGCAAAGGATTATAATTACGGCCTGAGCCTTCGTAACCGGAGTTTTTGAAGAACTCAAGGAAATTCAAACGTAAGGGATGAACGAAAGCACCCAAGACGCACATGGCAATGTTCAGCACGTGGCCAATCACCACGATGAGGATGAAAAATATCCAATTGACACCGCCGTCGCCCAAGGCCTGCACGCCAATGGCATTGAAAGCCTCACCAAGCTTGGCACCAGCCAAACCCAAGGCATACAGACGTAGGTAACTCAACACGTCGCCGAGCAAGCCCGTGACCATCTGATAGGTGTCCCAAAGTCCAACACCCATATTCACCAACGGGTTTCTGTGCAAATCGTTCAAGAAGAAGATTCCCAACGCCGACAATATACCAATGATGATAATGGCCCATGTCGCCAAAGAGGTCTCCATCACTCCGAGGAGCGCAAAAGCGCCCACGATGACACCGCCCACGATGAGCAAAGTCCAGCCCCAGGTGCCCAAAGAATTGGCAAAGCCTTTAGTCTTAGTGGCCTGGTAGGTCTTCACTATCATGGCGAGACAGATATGCACAACACCGACGAGAAGTGCCAGTACCATAGTGCCGTCAAAGCCCGCTATCTGGGATGGTAGCATGATGCTTTTCACACCTTCTGGGAGCCAGCTCCATTGGAGCATGTCCACCGAGAAAAACGTGTGGAAAAAGAACCCCACCACGGTGGTGGCAATGCCCAAAGTGACGCCCAAAGGAGCGATGTTGCCTAACATCTTCTTCAGTCCAAGGCTGGCACCGATAAGCACCAGACCGTAGCCCATATCGCCCATACAGAAGGCGAAAAACAGCATGAAGAAGATGGAGATGAACACCGTCGGGTCGAACTCATTGTATTTCGGACGACCGTACATGTCGGTCAGTAACTCGAACATCGAGACGTATTTATTGTTTTTCAGCTTGATAGGCGGGTTGTCGTCAACCTTGGCCTTGTCAGCTACATAAAACACATCCTCTTGGTCGAGTAGCGCACGCAGACTCTCTTCGGACGAGACGGGAGCGAAGCCTTCGAATACGGTGATGTAATCCTCAGCCACCTTCTCCCCTGCCACGTGGGCCAGATGAAGGTCAAGCTCTGAGGCCATTTTGTCCATCTCCTTGCGGAGATCGTCCTCGTGGCACTTCAATTCAGAGAGATGCTTGTTCTTCTGCTCGATGTCATCCTCCAAAGCTGCGATTTCCTTCTTAATGGAAGCGCAATCCCTTGTGGGGGCTGGCAGTTCCTTCAAAGGAAATTCATATTCATTTTGGTCATCAACTACTACGAAGTAGGTATTGACACCGTCGTTGGAGATCTCGCTCAAGGCATACTGCTCTTTCCAAGCGGGATCTACTGCCTTAGCCTTGTAGAAATGCAGTTTCAGTCCTTGTTTGGCAAGTCTCTCGATGTCATTCACGTCGAAGTTACCCCAGGGCTGGCACTCCTCGAGATCTCTGCGCAGCTGGGATAGCTGGTTACGATCCGATTCGATGCCGTTGACGGTCTCCAGCACATTGGCAGCGAGGTCGCCGTAGGTCTTTTCGGCGAACTCGGCCGGCTCCACCTCTTTCAAGGCAACGATAGCCTTGCGGTAGATGTCGGCTTGGTAAGAAAGCTTCTCCGACTGCTCATCGATGGGCTTCACCGAGCGGGTGATGTCGACCATTCCGATCTCCTGAAGTTTTTTCAAGAAGGCGTCAGCTTCACCGCTCATGAGGATGAAACCATATTTCGTCATTTCAGTTACCATGTTCTGCCTCCTCTTCTTCCATGTGTTTATTTTTCACGATTTTCTGAGAAGCTTTGTCGAGATTCTCGGCGTCTTCCATATATCGCTTAATCTTACGTATGGCTTCGTTGTAGCCAGGAATTTGCACCTTCTCGTAAAGGTTGACTTTCTGTGTGGTCTTTTTCCGCTGATAATCCAAGATACGGCTCACCTCGGTATAGACCTCCGACTCGATGCCCAGTTGGGCCAGATCTTTCAAGATTTGAACGCCGTCGGCATACCACATCGGCTTGGTAAAGAGGTTGATATCCTTCACATCGAAGAGCACCTCTTCCAAGGCCGGCACGGGAACACCCGCAATCTTGACGGTCTTCAGTTTGACATCGGTCACGGAAATCAGTCCTGGCTCAAATTCATTCCAAAGCCGGGCCATGTACTCATACGACTTGAGTTCGGCCTCTAACTGTGCAACAAGATTCTCCGAATGCTGCTTGGCTTTCTTCACCTCAAGGCGCAGGGCACTCTCCTTGCTCTTCAGCGTGGGCAAGGCACGGGTACGCGTCTTGAGCTGTTTGTTAAGCTCATTCAGCGAGGTCTTGTTATATTGGAACTTGATAGCCATAGTTTATGCTTTTTCTTTCCAGTACTTCTGAATCAACGATTCCTTCAGACCTGTCTCGGCCTTGGTGAAATACTTGCCGAACAACTCCCAAGCGGTGTCGAGCATCTCTGTGATTGAGATGTTGACGTCGATGGCCAGCAGTCTCGTAGCGTATTCCTTGGCATAGTCGAGGCAGCGCAGGTCGTAGTCGCTCAGGTCGAAGCCGTTTTCCAACTTGGTCTTGGCGTTGGAAGCATCGGCGTATAGACGAACTGAGGTGTTCATCACGGCGCTATGGTCCTCACGGGTCTTCTTGTTTTGCACATGCTGTTTCAGACGAGACAGCGAGCGGAACGGGTCAACGATGACTTTACCCGAATCGGGGTCTGCACGGAGGAACAACTGTCCTTCGGTGATGTAACCTGTATTATCAGGAATGGCGTGCGTGATGTCTCCGTCGTTCAGGGTCGTCACAGCGATGATGGTGATGGAACCGCCCGAAGGAAGTTGCACAGCCTTCTCGTAAATCTTCGCCAAGTCGGAGTAGAGCGAACCAGGCATGGAGTCCTTGGAAGGAATCTGGTCCATACGGTTCGAAACGATACTCAGAGCGTCGGCATACAAGGTCATATCGGTAAGCAGCACCAGCACCTTCTCGTTCTTATCAACGGCAAAGTATTCAGCCGCAGTCAGGGCCATATCGGGGACCAACAGACGCTCAACAGGCGGCTGGTCGGTGGTATTCACAAAGCTTACAATCTTATGCAAGGCACCTGCGCTCTCAAACTCGTTCTTGAAGAACAAGTAGTCGTCGTTGGTCAAACCCATGCCGCCAAGGATGATCTTATCCACATCGGCACGGAGAGCCACCATACTCATCACCTGGTTATAGGGTTGGTCCGGGTCAGCGAAGAACGGGATCTTCTGGCCGGAGACCAAGGTATTGTTCAAGTCGATGCCAGCGATACCTGTTGGAATCAGCTCTGAAGGCATACGACGTTTGTACGGGTTCACTGAGGGACCACCAATCTGGCGTTTCTCACCCTCGACAGCCGGACCACCGTCGATAGGCTCGCCGTAAGCGTTGAAGAAACGGCCAGCGAGGTCGTCACTTACATTCAGGGTAGGCGGCTCGCCAAAGAAGGTCACTTCAGCATTGGTCGGGATGTTTTCTGTGCCGCCAAACACCTGTAGGGTGACAGCGTTATCCTTGATTTTCACCACCTGTGCCAAACGGCCTGCCACAAAGGCCAGTTCATCGTTGGTCACGCCTTGGGCCTCAAGGGTCACGGTGGCCTTGGTGATGGCGCTCAGCTTCGTATAGATGCGTTGAAAGGCTTTCTCACTCATGTTTCAGTTCCTCCTTAAGCTGGTTCAAATATTTGTTGAATTCTTCCGACTCGTATTCCGAGTAGTTCATCTGACGGCAGATGTTGATCAGGCCCTTGAAATAGGTCATGCACTCCTCGAAGTTGTCAAACTTGAAGCTGCGGTCGCAGATCTCAAGGATCAAGTCGAGCATGAACTTCTGACGTTCGAGTGGAGAGCAACCGTCGATACTGTCGAAAGCGTCTTGCTGAAGTATGACATAGTCGATGAGTTCCGACTTCCAATACTGCTCATGATACGACATCGGCACGCCGTCGTCGCCCAAGATGTTGATTTGCTCGTAGGAGTCCTTACCTTTTCTAATAATGTATTTCGTCTTGGTGACTTTGTCGACCCAACCCTTCTCAATCTTTTCATCCAGATATTCGATGATTTCAGGATATTCGAGGTATTTCGAATAGGAGTCTACAGGGTCAACGGCGGGATAACGCTTCTTGTCGGCACGGTTCTGCGAGAGGCCGTAGAAGCAACGAGCGGCTTTCTTGGTGCTCTCGGTGACAGGCTCCTTCAGGTTACCGCCTGCAGGCGACACTGTTCCGATGAAGGTGATGGAACCCGACTGGCCGTTGTTGAGTTTCACATAACCTGCACGTGCGTAGAAGTTGGAGATGATCGCGGAGAGGTCCATGGGGAAGCCATCCTGACCGGGCAGCTCTTCCAAACGGTTACTCATCTCACGCAGTGCCTGTGCCCAACGTGAGGTGGAGTCTGCCAGCAACAGCACCTTCATACCCATAGCGCGGTAGTACTCGCCGAGGGTCATAGCCGTGTAGACGGAAGCCTCACGAGCGGCGACAGGCATGTTGGAGGTGTTGCAGATAATGATGGTACGCTCCATCAGGCTACGGCCAGTGTGTTTGTCCTTCAGTTCGGGGAACTCGGTGAAGATTTCCACGACCTCGTTAGCACGCTCGCCGCAGGCCGCCATGATGATGATGTCGGCGTCGGCTTGCTCAGCCAAGGCATGTTGCAACACGGTCTTACCGCAGCCGAAAGGTCCGGGGATGAAGCCTGTGCCGCCTTCGGCGATAGGATTCAGCGTGTCGATGGTACGAACGCCAGTCTCCATCACTTTGAAGGGACGCGGCTTCTCGACATAACCGCCCACAGCCACCTTCACGGGCCACTTCTGCATCATGGTCACCTTCACATCCTCGCCTTCCGCATTGGTCAGCGTGGCGATGGTGTCGGTAATCTTATACTGTCCGGCAGCGGCCACACTCTTCACGGTGTATGTTCCTTTGAAGTTGAACGGCACCATGATTTTGTGAGGCAGCCAGCCTTCCTTGACTTCGCCTAACCAGTCGGCGGCAACGACTTGTTGTCCCGCTTGGGCAATAGGTGTGAAGTCCCATAGTTTTTCTTCATTAAGGGCCTTGGTGTATTCACCGCGTTTCAAGAACACGCTTTCCATAGTGGCAAGGTTGTTCTGCAGGCCGTCGAAATTGCTCGAAAGCAGACCAGGTCCCAGGGTCACCTCAAGCATGTAGCCTTGGAATTCCACTGGGTCGCCGATTTGAAGTCCACGGGTGCTTTCAAACACCTGTACGGAGGCTTTGTTCCCGTTCACCTTGATGACCTCAGCCATCAACTTGACGCCTTGCAAGTCGATAAAGCAGATTTCATTCTGTGCCACAGGTCCGTTCACCTCGACGGTGACCAAGTTGGACATGATTCCTGTAACTTTTCCTGTTGTTTTCATATATTAATCTTTTATTCTTATCTTTTATCTTTTATCTCATTTACCAACTTCTTGAACATCTCCTGTCCTTTGGCAGGGTCAAGTTCAGCCCAACGCTGGACGGTTTTCGCTTTCACCATAAAAGCCAGGATGGCGTTCATGTTGAAATAATCCAAGCGTGCGATGTCGGATGCCTTTTCCCATTTCAGTTCATCCATCTTCTGTTCACGTTGCACGAAGTCGGCATCGGCAAGGATATCCATTATCAGCTTCTCCTCTTCAAAGTCGGCCTCAGGCAGTTCTACGAAGTAGTTGTCGCCTTGTTTGCCGAGGCGTTTGGCCAGGTACTGCACCTTGAGGTTACGCAGGCGTCCGTCGAAGTCGAAGTACTCACGGATGAAGCGGTTTTTGCTCTCGGCTGACTTGGCGTAGAAGTCGGCGCCGAGGGTATTCTCGTCGAAGCCTTCTTCCATGAGCTCGACCAGTTGCTGATCCTTCTCGGAGAGCAGTTCCATGATGCTTTCCTTGACGGCGCTATAGTCGAAGCCCGTATTCTCGAAGCCCGAGGTCAGTTCCGGCAGGCCGGCCACGATATAGACGTAGTTATCCATTAGCCGAAAAGGATTTTCTTGGTAGCGGGACGTAGGTAGTTGGCGATGAGTTGGGTAAACTCTTCGTCGGTGAACTGGAGCACATAGCCTCCGTCGCGTGGAGCGATCTTGAAGCCGCCGTTCATCTTCTTGGAGTAGTCCACCATGACTTCGCCTTTAAACTGGCTGGCGATTTCGTTTTGCACGAAAGGCTCCAGTTGGGCTTTCATCGATTCGGGCAGGATGAGGTCGAGTGCCACGGGGCTGGCGTTTTGGGGGTTGAAGGCCTTCACCACACTAGCTATCAACTCTTTCACGAAGTCGACGTTGGTCATATTGGCTTTCACGCCTTCGGTGGCAGCCTTGCTCACCACCATCTTTTCGATTTCTTGTTTCGTTGCGGCGATGCTTTGGGTAGCAGCCATCTTCACGTCAGCGGTGACTTTGGTCTTCAGCTCTTCAGCCTCTTTGTTGGCTTTGGCGATGATGCGTTCAGCTTCAGCTTTGGCTTGAGCGACAATGTTGTCGGCCTCGGCATGGGCTTTTTGCAGCAGTTCCTCGCCTTCCTGTTTACCTTTTGAAAGACCCTCGTTATAGAGCCTATCGGTTAATTCTTGAAGTTTGTCTTGCATACTATCTTTGTTTATACCTAATTTCGAATTGGGTGCAAAGATAATAAATTAGAAATCGAGAAACAAATTATTTAAGGTAATTTATTAAGTATCGCATACTGCTCTAAAAAAGCATTGAAAAGTATTTCATATCCATTCGTCTACATTTCTAAATAATATTATATACTATATTTATATTTGAAAATATTGCGTTTTCAAGAAACTTAAAAAAGTTATCAACAGACTTCAAAGTCTGTTCATAAATATATCACTAATTAAATCGTGCGCGTGTGTAAAAGTCATACCTTTGCCCAGTATTTAAATGAACAATAATAAACCAAACAACATCTAATTCATTAACAACCAATTTATTAATTAACCCACAAAGTTATGATTAAAAAATCTTTACTTTTAACATTGCTGCTCGCTCTACTCATTCCGTGGGCAGTAGCACAACAATCGTTGCCGTATAGCTACGGCTTCGAAGACAACGACCTGTCTATTGACGGGTGGACTACACAAAACCCAAGCGGACTTAATGCCTCTGAGTTTGGCATTGATGCAAGTGCTAAAAAAACCGGCAATTACGGCTTCCGTTTTTCATCTTACGATGATAATGGTACAAGCACCCAGTATCTGATATCCCCAGAACTATCCGCTCCCAAAGGTGTTAACGTATCATTTTATTACAAAAGTTCCTCAACATATTCAAGCGGCGAAAAATTCAAAGTTGGATATTCAACTACAAACACTGATGTATCGTCTTTCTCATGGAGTGATGAGTATTCTACATCTTCAACAAGTTGGAGTCAGTTACCAGAATTCAACTGTCCGGCAGGCACCAAATACATTGCCATTTATTACTATGCTAACTTCCAGTACAGATTATACATTGATGACATTTCTTTGAATGTACCTCCATCATGTATGAAACCTACAGGCTTAACAGCCACCCTCACCCCGGGCAACGGCACCGTCGCCACCTTGGACTGGATTGCTGGCGGTGAAGAAACAGCTTGGGTCCTTGAATACGGCACAACAAGCGACTTCACAGGAGCCAC
>JAEEGJ010016991.1_pt1 | contig 16571 bp, 17 predicted proteins | sample 8958761 | NCBI WGS metagenome assembly JAEEGJ01 (sample SAMN16246546, study PRJNA631951) | gut metagenome | biome: gut microbiome; feature: rumen; material: RS-attached | host: Bos | place: Iran: Karaj | collected 2018-10
TGCTTGCTAACCACTGCCTACTAGCTACTATTTCGTTTTTGTATTACAATTGAGTGCGAAATATTTTTGTACATTCACGTTACCTAAATGAAGAAATGTTCTTGTAAAATTCTGCAACCGTGGGAATTTAATTCTGCGTCTTTGTCTTATGGCAAGGCGAACGTAAAAATTGAAGTTCAGGAGCGAAATCCGCAACTGGAGCCTCGCGTTGAATGGCGTGTGGGCGGTCGTCATTTTTACAGTACTGATTGTGCAAAATGTTTTGCCGATTTGAAGTACAGCGTTGCTCGAACTTCGATTTATGAATCCAGCGAAGGCGCGCATGCTTTAAAGCTTGCGTCCTCTGAACATCTTGCACCTGTGTTCTTGATGTGGCCGTCACGCAGTTTTATTGTAGATGTTACCTGCAATGAAAATGGAACTGCGGAGGTTCCGTTGATGGATGGTAGTGCGCTTCCGTTCTTTTTGGCGCTTCGCAAGAATGTGGGCGTTCCCGAAGAACTTGCGTTTTATGATGCTCCGGTGCATGCTGCGTGGGATTTGTTCCGCACGGATGTCACAGATCCTGCTCAGGCTCAAAAGCCTTATGGTTCCGTGAAAATTACGCCGAGCGAAGCGTTCGAAGTGGAATACATTTTAGATCGCGATGATGGCGAGAGGCGTTTTACGTCCGCGGCTAGCGTTTCGATTTATTCGGCAGAACATTTGTACGATGTTTTTGCTGCGAGAACTTTTATCTTGAAAAACGAATTTGACGAAGCCCGCAAAGCAGGTTTGCTTGGTGGGGTGGATTCTTCCTGTGGGTTGTTGCTCGATGATTCTGCGGAGGCTAATGTTTCGTTCAGAGTTGCCGATGAACCTGCTCGTCATAAAATCCTCGACCTGTTGGGAGATCTTTGCTTTATTAAGCCTAAGCTCCCGAAAGTTCGTTTGGAAATCATTAACGGTGGTCATTTGAGCCACAGAACAATCTTAGAAAAGGTGTTGCCTTATGCTTTATAATGAAGAACAAGTTCATGCCCTCCTCCCTCAGAAGGCTCCGTTTGCTTTCGTAGATGAAATTCTCGAAATCAACGAAGGTGACCAGCCGTCTATCGTTGCGGTGTGGCACGTGACCGGAAAGGAAAAGTTCTTTGATGGTCATTTCCCGAACAATCCGGTGCTTCCGGGCGTGATTCAGATTGAATCCATGGCTCAGGCTGCTACGCTTTTGACGATGATTGCTAGAAAGACTGATGTCAATGGTAAGCGCCCGGCATTCATGGGTGTCGAAAACTGCCGTTTCCGCGCTCCGGTGATTCCGCCGCAGGATTTGACTCTCAAGGTGACGCTTTTGATGTCTCGTCATGGAATTTATAAGTATTCCGGAGAAATTTATCAAGGCGAAACACTTATTTGCAAGGCTGATTTCAGCGCAGCGATGGTTTAAGTGTTATGACGCGGACTGATGATAAATTGAATGTTTTGATTCTTGCGGCGGGGCTTGGCACAAGGCTAAGGCCGTTGACGAATGAAATCCCGAAACCGTTGGTTCGCGTTTATGACAAAAGCATTCTCGAAATCCAGATGGAACGGGCGAAGTCTCTCGGAGATATTCGCCTGCATGCCAATGCGCACTATTTAGCCGAACAAATTGTGCGTGAAGGCGAACGCCTTGGCTTTGAAAAAGTTTGGGAAGAACCCGAGATTCTTGGAACGGCTGGACCCTTGCGCCGGATTTATGCGGCGGGGTATCGCGGCGGTCTCTTGATTATGAATGGTGATGCGTATTGTAATTTTGACTTGAAAAAGTTTGTTGCAAACGCGCAGGCCGCGTATGAAGCGGGGAAGGCCGATGGCTCGAACCGCTGTGAAGTTGCGCTCTTGGCGGTCGATTTCCCGAAGGTGAACACGTTCCGCGTGAGTGCTGAAGGTTGCCTTGTGGGCGTTGCCGGACGATTCGGAAGTGAAGTTGGTTTGGCGGCGACATTCTCTGGAATCTCGTGGTACAGCGACGGAGCTCTTGCTCGAATCCGCGATGGCGAATTTGATATCCGCGAATTCTGGAAGCAAGAGATTGCGGCGGGCCGTGCACCGTTTGTCGATATGAGCCAATTGCATGCGACTTGGATCGATATGGGTTCGCCCGAAGGCTTGATGGCCGCAGTGGATGCCCGCAAAGAAGAACTCGGTCGCAACAAGAATGAACCTGTTGTGAACGCAGGCGTGTGGGTCCCCGTTTCGGCAGAACTTATTCATTCTGTTCTATATAAGGGTGCTGTAGTTTCTGAAAACGAAGTTGTTCAGAATGAAATTCGAGGAAAAGATTTCATCTGGCGAATCCCTCCTAACCACTAATCACTAATTACTGTCTACTTCTAACTTCCTACTTCCTACTATCCTATGCGTAAATTCAGAGTTGTACTTGTTGAACCGGAGCACCCGCACAATGTGGGTTTTGTCGCACGTGCGATGCATTGCTATGCGTTGCCGGAACTTTATATTGTTTATCCTAAGCGCGATAAGGTTTTGGATAAATCTTACCATACGGCTGCAAATAGCCATGACATCTTGGATAATGCCAAGGTGGTTCACAAGTTCGAAGACGCCATTGGCGATTGCTCTTGCGCGGTTGCTTACAGCCGCCGCATTTTCGCAAGTTCCATCAAGCATACGATGGTGCAGAATTTGTCTGATATGCTCCCCGAAGACGGAACAATTGCGCTTGTGTTCGGCCGAGAATCTTGCGGCCTTGCTCTCGAAGAAGTGAACGCTTGCACGTATCAGTGCGAAATTCCGGTGCCGGGTCTCATGAGTTTGAATTTAGGACAAGCGGTTTCGATTAGCTTGTACGAGCTTTGCCGTTCCGGGGCTCTCGCGAATGGCGAGGGCCGCGCGAAGCGCACAACGCGAGGCGTTGCCGAAACGGGCCCTGCAACAATCCAGCAGATTGATGGCTTCAAGAAGTTCCTCGACCGTTATTTGACAGGCCAATACCACGACCAAGCATGGCGCGACAGTTTCCTCAACACGCTTTTGCAGCGTTTGCACCCGACGCGTAACGAACTTTCGGCGCTCTTTGGACTCTTGCGCAATTTGGCCGGCAAGCCCGCTCGCCTTGAACATGCCGCCGAAAAAGCGGCGAAGGCTGAAAAAGCCGCCAAGCAAGCCGCGCAAAATGCTGAAGGGAAGGTTTTGCAGAAATCGTCAGTCAAGAATTCGCAAAAATCCGAATAGCGTAAAGCGCCGGAGGTATGTATATGTACGAAATTTTGCATTACAGCCCTGAATTAGACCGACGACTCGACCATTTTGTTGAGAAAGAGTCTGTCAATGGCACGTTTTTGCAGACTCGTCGATTCCTGAATTACCATCCGGCTGGACGTTTTACTGATGCCAGTTTTGCTTTGCAAAAAAGCGGGATCATCGTTGCATATTTTCCTGGTGTTGTCAAGGATAAATCGTTCATATCTCATGCGGGTTCAACTTTTGGTGGACCGATTATCGCAAAAACATTTTATCGTGGTTCTAGACTTGGCGAAATTTTAAAAGAAGCGGATCAATACCTCACAAGTTATTTCAAGTCGATACGTTTTAAAATCACCCCGGCAATGTTTTCCGAAGAAAGTCCTGACCTTCTTGAATATACTTTAGAACATTTAGGCTATACGCGATACACAGAATTGAGTTCTTTTTGCTCGCTACAAACATCGGTTGATCCTCTGGAAAATTGTGATAAGGAATGCCGTCGCATTTTCAAAAAATCCGAAATTTCGGGTATCAAATTTGGTGATCTTGTAACAACCAAAGATTTTGAGCAATTCTACAGCTTTTTGGAAATGTCTAAATCCAAGTACCATGTGCGCCCAGTCCACACGTTGCAAGAACTTTATGATTTGAAGGATGTTCATATTCCCGATCATATTCGTTTCCGTGGCATTTGGGATGGCGACACGCTTGTTGCTGCTATGATGTTGTTCTTATTTGATAAGACCAAGACAATTCACGCGCAGTATATTGCACCAAATCCTGATTATAAAAAGTTTCAACCAGCAACGGCTTTATATGTACGCGTGATGCGCGAGGCTGCTCTTGAAGGTTATAAACAAGTTTCTTGGGGCATATCTACAGAAAATGGTGGCGAATATTTAAACGAAAACCTGATTCGATTTAAAGAAGCTTTTGGCGCAAAATCAAGCGTGAACGCCTACTACGTGAAATAGATAGAGCTACTTTGGCCTGTAGGTAATCCTAGAGCAATCTCCGAACGAAGGATAATTTGATATGTACGCAATATTGCCATACAGCCCGGAATTAGAAAAACGTTGGGATCGTTTTGTGATGGATGATTCCATGAACGGTACATTTCTCCAAACGCGTAAGTTTTTGAATTATCATCCCGAAGGCCGATTCATAGATGCTTCTTTTTTTGTACAAAAGAGTGGCATTATTGTTGCTGTTGTTCCGGGCTGCAATGTTGAAGGCAAGTTTGTTTCGCATCAAGGTTCAACTTTTGGTGGCCCAATCTTTTCAAAAGATTTTTATTCGGGCTATAAGATCCTTGAAATTGTGAGGATGATTGATAATTATATTGTTCGTAATTTCAAGGGCGTAAAGTTAAAACCGACTTCTTCGATTTTTGCAACGCTCCCCACGGATTTGCTGGATTACGCTTTAGAACACAATGACTTTAGACGACATACGGAACTCAGCTGTTACACGCCTCTTTCAAAGAATGTGGATCCGCTTAATCTTTGTACGGGCTATTGCCGCCGCAATTTTAGGCAATCCGAAAAGCTGAACTTGACCTATGGCGAGATTCCTAATAGCGAAATGGAACAATTTTACGATTTTCTTGTATTGTCGAAGGCTCGTCATAATACGACTCCAGTCCATTCTTTAGCGGAATTGCGGGACCTCAAGCAGAGATTCCCGAATGAAATTTTATTTCGCGGTGTTTGGTTAAATAATGAAAATGGTCAAGACCATGTTTATCTTTCAGGCATGATGATTTTCGTTTTCAATCAAGCGAAAGTGTTTCATTTCCAGTATCTTGCTCCCGATGATACTAAACGCGATACAAACGCAACTACGGCTTTATTTGTCAACGCTATGCGTGAAGCCGCTAAAGCTGGCTACGAGAAATTCTCATGGGGAATTTCCACCGAAGATGACGGTGCGTATTTGAACGAAAATCTCTATCGTTTCAAGGAATCGTTTGGCGCGCTCCCATGTGTAAACGCTAGATACGAAAAAAGTTACTAGTAACTCAGGACTTGCTTATCTCTTTGTTTCTCGAACAAAGTCATCGTATTCGTAGATGTAATCGCTTTCGTCGTAATGCTCCGAGGCGAGTACCATGCAAACCGCGCCCGAAGAAAAGTTCTCGATTTCGCGCCAGTGCATTGTAGGAATGTATAGCCCGTGGTAAGAGCGGTTCAGCGAAAATTTAGAACGTGTTTTGCCGTCGTCAAGAATAATATCAAAACTGCCGCTTGCGGCAATGATCAGCTGACGCAGCTTGCGATGGGCGTGGCCCCCGCGTGTTGTTCCGCCGGGAACGTCGTACAGGTAATACACGCGCTTGATGTCAAAGGGTATCAGCTCTCCGCCTTCGACAACGCTCAAGTTACCGCGCTGGTCGTGGGCGATGGGGATATCAATCAAACGGGGCTCTTTCAACTGTTGTTCGTTCCATTCCATACCGCTAATATAACAAAACCATCTCGAATGAGATGGCTTGCTTGAAAATTATCTCCAGTGTTTTAGCTGCGAAAGGTGCGTATCAAAAAAGGCGCGTCGTTCGCTGTCGGGCTTGTTTTCTGGGTTCGGCATGTGCGAAAGCAAAAAATCAAGCAATGTATCTTTGCTGGTGTAAGCGAATTTGCCGTCGGCATAGCACCATTTGCAGTAGTCTTCGTTGAACGATCCGTCAATTTCGCGGCTGATTACCGCATCGTCACCGAGAGGCATGCCGCAGCATTGGCAAAAGAGCTGGCGCGGTGCGCCGAGCAATGTGTTAATCGAAACGTTAAATTCCTTCGACAAAACTTTGAGCATTTCGGTGTTTGGCTGCGTTTCACCTGTTTCCCAACGGCTTACAGCTTGCCTTGTCACGTGTACGCGCTCTGCCATCTGTTCTTGTGTCAGGTTGTGCTTTTCACGAATGTTCTTAAGTACTTCTGGAATGGTCATAAATCTCCTTTTGTTGATGGCTCAAATATATCTATGTCCCTGCATTAAATCAAGAAACAGCCTGTTGCTTTCTGTAAAAAGGTTAGGATGTCGCAGTTTCTCTTGAAAAAACGGGACTTTAAGTTTTTTTTGGTTTGTTTTGTGAACATTTTTTTATAATAAAATTGTTATGAAATGTTTAATGAAAATAGCAATTTACGAAATGAGGTGTTCAGATTTTTTTTATGCAAGAGAAAATTTGGTGATGATTTCGAAAAAAATTGAGGTGAAATCGTTCAAAAATTTTTTGAAAAAATCGAAAAAATGCTTCTTTTGAAGTTCTTTCGCCAGAATACTTTTTGCATATGTAAAAAATATCTTTTTGTCGTAAAACCGCGTCGTTGTTGGTTTTGACTATGATTTGTTGTTATTTTATTTAAATTATTGTAACTCTTATAATTTAATTTTTTATTTTTATTTACTTTCTGTTTTTTTTAGCTATATTCAGTTACAGGAATTGGAGACACTTGTAAAATGGACGAATCAGGTGTCTTTGTCGTTTAACACTTTAACTATTCCAACTTGGAATACTAGAAATTGGAGTAAATAAATCCTTACTAAATACTGTCGTGACGTTCTATTTGCAAATATTCTACTTATTTTAGGTGTAAATAAAAGATTGGGTTGACATGAGATTATTTGATGAACATGTGGTGTTGCGTTTTGCGCTATTGTTAGCGTGTTTGTTGTTTGCAGAATCTATTCCGGATATTCTGAACCTCTCTGAGCACGCGTATAATTTTATACCATACATCTTGGCTATTGTATTTTTGGCGTATGTCGCCCTATTTTACAAGTTCCCTGTAGAAACCGGTAAAATTCGAAATGATGTCGAAATTCCAGAACCGAAGGTTGTGGAGCCGATTCGCGATCTTAAAAAAGATCTTCTTGAAAAAGATGAAATGTTCCAGATGATGATCGATGTGTCATCGGATGGTTTCTGGACATTTGATGTGGCTTCGGGGAAGGTTTACTGGTCGAATCGTATTGCCAAGATGCTTGCTGCCGAAAATACAAGCCTTGAAGATTCCTTTGAACCTTTGCAAAAGCGCGTGATTGAAAGCGACTGGAATGCGTTCCGTGAACAGTTGAATGCTGCATTGCAAAAGGCTGGAACATTCTCTTGCAATTTGACTTTGCTGGATGCCTCTAAGAAAAATGCTAAGTTTGTTATTAGTGGACGTGTACAAAGTAATGACTTGGGCCGTCCGATTCGCGTGATTGGTTCCTTGACTGAAAAAATTGATCGTAAACCTGATGAACGCGAAGCCTATAATTTTGTTTATCAAGATGCTTTGACGGGTGTTTATAATCGCAAGTACTTCCTCGAAAAACTCAAGATGGATGTCGATATTGCTGCCAAACGCCCTGACTATGTTTTTGCGGTTGCTCTTTTGGATATCGATAGCTTTGGCGCAATCAACGCATCGTATTCTATCAATATTGGTGATAATGTCCTCCGTACGATTGCTGACCGCTTAAAATCGATTGCTCGCCCTGATGATTGTGTGGCTCGTATTGGCCCAGACGTCTTTGCCGTTATTTTGCACAATATCGAAAGTCGCGACCCTAATGATGATTTAATCCCTCTTGTTCGTAATATTCATAATAAAGTAAAGTCTCCGATTCTTTTAGAAGGCAAGGATCTTTATATTAGCGTTTCGATGTCTATTGTGATTAATCAAGATGTCGATTGCGTTGAAGATATTCTTGCGAATGCAAATGCAAGCCTTCGTGATATGAAGAAGGGCATTAACCACGGCGGAATCCAGTTCTTTAGCGGTGGTATTCGCGAAAAGGCGATGAAACTTTACAAGCTCGAATTTGAAATCCGCAGGGCAATTCAGGCGCAAGAATTTGTTCTCATGTACCAGCCGATTGTCGATATCCGTGCAGGAAACAAGATTGTCGGATTCGAAGCGCTTGTGCGCTGGAACCAGTCTGAACGTGGTATTATTTCTCCTGCTGAATTTATCCCAATTGCCGAAGAAACGGGCCTTATTGTGCCGATGGGTGCGCTGATTTTGCGCATGGCATGCCGCCAGACAAAGCAATGGGTCGATATGGGATTCAAGGATATTCAGGTCGCAGTGAACTTCTCGGCAAAGCAGTTCTCGATGGATTCGATGGTGGACGATGTGCGCCGCGTGTTGACCGAAACGAATTTGAATCCGCGCAATTTGAAGCTTGAGATTACTGAATATACGGCAATGTGCGAAGCCGACAAGACGATTGAAATTATGCGAGCCCTTTCTAATATGGGTATCCAGATTTCGATTGACGACTTTGGTACCGGTTACAGTTCTCTCTCGTACTTAAAGCGCTATCCGGTGCATACGCTCAAGATGGACAAGTACTTTGTGGACCATGTGGCCGATAACGAAGAAGATGCTGCTTTTGCCCGCATGGTGATTGGCATTGCGAAGTCCCTGAATTTGGATTTGATTGCCGAAGGTGTGGAAACTAAGGAACAGTTGGACTTCCTTTATCTTGAAGGATGCCGCTTGATTCAGGGATTCTACTTTAGCAAGCCGCTCAATACGGAAATGGCGCTAGAGTATATGAAGAATCATTACAACGTTCCTGCTCAAGCATCTACATTTGAAACGGAACCGGAAACGGTTAAGGCGTAGTAGGTGTTAGGCATTAGGTATTAGGGGTTAGGAAAATAATCGCGGCGGAGCCGCATATGAAACGACGCACGAAGTGCTTGATACTTAATCCTAAAACCTGTAACCTACAACCTAAAACCTTGTTAAATCCCATAACATTTTCTTGTGTTTTCACGACAGTGGTGGTAGAGTTCTTCTACTGTCACTTTTTTTATTTCGGCGAGTTTGTCTGCGATAAACGGAATGTAGCCGGAGTGGCAAGGTTTGCCGCGGAACGGGACGGGCGCCATGTAAGGGGCGTCAGTTTCCAGGAGAATCTGGTCGAGCGGCACGATGGCGGCGGCGTCACGTACGCTTTGCGCGTTGTTGAACGTGACGATTCCCGTAAAGCCAACGAAAATGTTTGCATCGAGGGCGAGGAGTCGCTCGACAAATTCCGGTGTGCCGGTAAAGCAATGAATGTGGATGTTGCAGTTATGCAAGTTTGCGGAGCGGAGCACGGCGAGTGCGTCTTCATCAGCTTCGCGGAGGTGCAATACGAGAGGCTTGCCGCTTTCTATGCCTAATTGCAAATGGCGCTCGAAAAGCTTGACTTGTGCGGCCTTAGTTTCTGCGCCGTAATGGTAATCGAGCCCGAATTCTCCGCAGGCAGCGCACTTGGGGTGCTTTAGAAATTCCATCATGCGCGATTCGTCTTCGGCGGTTTCTGTTTCGACGTACTCGGGATGGATGCCGTAAGCGGTGTAGACGAATGGGTATTTTTCGCTCAAGGCGCGTGCGGTTTCGAAATCAGCTGGATCGCAGGCCACGTGGATGAATGCTTCTGGCTGTGCAATCTTGGAGGCGGCAGCTTTTTCTTTGGCCGAACTCAGGCTATCGGCAAAGCTCGCGTTCTCGAAACGGGCGAGGAGCGCGTCGAAAGATTCGCCTGCATGGTGCTCGTAAGAATCAATATGGCAATGGGTATCGATGAACATGGTGGTGGGGAGTGGTTAGTGGTTGGTGGTTAGTGATTAGGGAAATACATCTTTTTCCTGTTTACTAACCACTGTTTACTAATCACTTAATAATTTACTTCCAGAATCTCGTAAACAATTTTTCCGCGGGGGGCTTGCACTTCGATGATGTCGCCGGCTTTTTTGCCTTGGAGCGCTTCGCCGATGGGGGATTTCATGCTGATACGGCCTTGCAGCGGGTCGATTTCCTTGTCACCGACGATGCTGTAGACCTTTTCACGTTTGGTCTTTTTGTCGAGCATTTTGACGGTGGCGCCAAAGCGGATAGAGCCGTCTTTGGTGGCGGCGTTTTCGACGATTTTTGCACCATCTAGAATGCGGTCGAGTTCACGCAGGCGGCGGTCGATTTCGCGCACGCGCATGCGGCCGTACGTGTAGGCGGCGTTCTCGCTGCGGTCGCCTTCGGCTGCGGCTGCTTGGACCTGGTTGATCATGGCCGGGCGTTCAACGTATTTAAGGTGTTCCCATTCTGCCTTGAATTTTTCAAAGCCTTCTTTCGAAATCAAGTGTTGCATGGGCTAAAATTAAAAAATTTAGTGGCAAGATGTTTAGTTGCTGCTTAGTTACTAGATACTAGAGATTGCTATAAGAACATTTCTAGTAACTCAGGACTTAGGACTCAGAACTGCGGCGAAGTCGCCTCTGTAACTAGCAACTTAGAACTTGTAACTTATTATGTCTGAATGTGCTAAAAGTGGAGCGTGAGCGCTATCATATTGTATAATAGAGCCTCTTCACATCTTTAGTTTAATTTTGTAATTTACTATCTTTGGCGCAAATAATTAAAGAGGTGATATGGTAAGGAAAAAACGGTCCGAATCAAAGTACAAGCGATTGAGCCGTATTTATTATAATCGGATGTTTCCGCGTAGGCAAGATGCAATGCGTGTGGCATGGTCGGTTGCAGCAGGGGTATTTATTGGCATTTGGCCCACTATTGGTGTTGCCATTATTTTGACTGTTGCTTTTTGTGCGCTTTTCCGGTTGCCGAAAGTGCCGGGGATTGTATCTTCGTTTGTGGCAAACCCGCTGACCCAGTTTGGTTTTTTCTACCCGACGGGGTACATGCTCGGCTGCAAAATTATCCATCCCGAAGCGATTAAGTTTGATTTTCTTGAAGAATTCCAGGGGCTTTCATTCAAAAATTTTACAACGGTGATAGGTCATTTGTGGAATGATGCTGCAGATCACCTGTTAGCGTTCATGATTGGCATCACAATTGTCGCAGCCATCGGCGGGACCATCTTCTTTTTTCTAGCTTATTTCATCGTAAGTTACAGAAAGAAAAAATGGATTGCGGCAAAGACGGGTTATATCCATAACTTGATTGCCGAAGATGAAGTTTTAATCAAAGAAGCACACAAAGGAAAGAAACCTATGATGCACATCTATCCGTTCAAGGCTTTGCGTCCGGTCAATCCGGCTGAAGCTGAGACCATCTCTGCGCTCCCTTATGACGTGATGAACCGCGCCGAAGCCAAGGCTATGGCTGAAGGGCTCCCGCATTCTTATTTGCGCGTGACCCGTGCTGAACTTGAACTTCCGGATTCCGTTGACGCTTACGATCCGAAGGTTTACGCTCATGCTCGTGAAAATCTTGACAAGATGATTGAAGACGGTGTTATTGCCTTCGACAAGAAGCCTTGCCTTTATGTTTATCGCCAGACCATGAACGGTCGCGAACAGTATGGCCTTGTTTGCTGCGTTCCGGCTGCTGATTATTTCAATGGCACCATCAAGAAGCACGAACTTACTCGCGCTGACAAGGAAGAAGACCGCTTGCGCCATGTGCTTGCTACGAATGCCAACACGGGTCCGGTGTTCCTCACTTATCGCGATCAGGGCCAGTTCGACGTGTTCGGTGCTGTGACCAAGCGCAAGCCTGTTTATGACTTTGTTAGCAAAGGCGACGGCTTTGGCCACACGGTTTGGGTCATCGATGACGATGCTGAAATCGAAGCCATCCGCAAGTCCTTTGAATCTGTGCCGGTAAGCTATATTGCTGACGGTCACCACCGCAGTGCCGCTGGTGCTCGTGCCGCCAGCTACCGTGCTGAACAGAATCCGAACAACACGGGCAACGAAGAATACAACCGTTACCTCGCCATCCTCTTCCCGAGCACCCAGCTCAAGATTCTCGATTACAACCGCGTCTTGAAGGACTTGAACGGTCGTACTCCGGAACAGCTCATGGAAGAAATGAAGCTTGTGTTCGACATTGAAGAACTCGATTCTATGCAGAGCCCGGCCAAGCAGAACCAGGTGAACTTCTACATGGGTGGCAAGTGGTATGCTTGCACGTTCAAGGACAAGTTCCTCAAGAATCTCGGTCCGGTCGATAGCCTCGATGTGGCTCTCCTCCAGAAGCTCGTGTTGAAGCCGCTCTTCGATATCGACGATCCGCGTACATCGAAGCGCATTGACTTTGTCGGTGGCATCCGTGGCCTCGGCGAACTTGTGAAGCGCGTCGATAGCGGTGAATGCGCTTGCGCCTTTGCTATGTACCCGACCACGCTCGATCAGCTCATGAGCATTGCTGATGCTGGCGAAATCATGCCGCCGAAGAGCACGTGGTTCGAACCGAAGCTCCGCGACGGTCTCTTGGTCCACACGCTCGACTAGTGATTGCGGCCGCGAGCTGTGATGCTTGCGACTTGCTTTTGCAAATTTAAGAACGCACTCGATTAAAATCGGGTGCGCTTTTTTTTACCTACTAATTTTACATGAATTTCTCTGCCTACTTCCTACTTCCTACTTCCTACTTTCCTATATTTTCCCCGCAAAAATTTTTAACAAGGATATTATTATGGCAAAGATTGCTATTCTCGGTTATGGTAACCTGGGTCGCGGTGTGGAATGCGCCGTGAAGCAGGCTCCGGATATGGAACTCGTCGCTGTTTTCACTCGTCGCGATCCGTCAACGGTGAAGATTCAGACGGCGGGCGTTCCGGTGCTGAACGTTTCTGAAATGGAAGCCTGGAAAGACAAGGTGGACCTGCTCATCATCTGTGGCGGTTCCGCTACGGACTTGCCGGTGCTCACCCCGAAGTACGCCGCTATGTTCAACGTGATCGACTCCTTCGATACGCACGCCAAGATTCCGCAGCATTTCGCCGCCGTCGATGCTGCCGCCAAGGCCGCCGGCAAGATCGCGATGATTTCTGTGGGTTGGGACCCGGGCATGTTCAGCCTGAACCGCGTGTACGCCCAGTCTATCCTTCCGGAAGGCAAGGACTACACGTTCTGGGGCAAGGGTGTTTCCCAGGGCCACAGCGACGCTGTCCGCCGCATCAAGGGCGTGAAGAATGCGAAGCAGTACACCTGCCCGGTGGAAGCGGCTCTCGAAGCCGTGCGTAGCGGTTCCATGCCGGAACTCACCACGCGCCAGAAGCACACGCGCCTGGTTTACGTTGTTGCAGAAGAAGGTGCAGACAAGGCTTATATCGAAAACGCCATCAAGACGATGCCGAACTACTTCGATGAATACGACACCACGGTGAACTTCATCAGCGAAGAAGAATTCAACAAGAACCACAGCGGCCTCGCTCACGGCGGTTTCGTGATCCGTACCGGCAAGACCGGCATGAACAATGAACACACCCACGTGATCGAATATAGCCTGAAGCTCGATTCCAACCCGGAATTCACGACGAGCGTTCTTGTGGCCTACGCCCGCGCCGCTCTCCGCATGAAGGCTCAGGACGGCAAGACTGGTTGCTACACTGTGCTCGATGTGCCGCCTGCATACCTCAGCACCTTGAGCGACGACGATCTCCGCGCTCATTGTTTGTAAAAACGATGATTCCGGCTCGGAGGCCGGAATGACATGCAAATGAAAATTGCCTCGGATGAAATAATCCGGGGCTTTTTTCGTTGTTTTAGTTTATATTTAGTGGTATGAAAGCGTTTAGAAAACTTTGTATGCTCGCTTATGTGTGGCTTTGTTGTTGCTGTTTTTTTTGTCACCCTGAGGATGATTTTGATTACAAACCGGGTTATGTCAAGTCGCTGAAGCCGGCCTCTGTAGATTCGCTTGAAATGCGCGTTTATAGCAATGATTCGCTGATAGTTTCTGAATACTGCCGTTCGTCCGAATATGGCGAGGAAGCTAGTTATTCTTATGAGGAATTTTGCGGTGGTAAGGACCGCGCTGATAAGAACTGTGATTTGACAATCGCTATCACGTTCTTCTGTAATGACAAGAAAATCGAGCTACCTACTTATACTGTCAAAACAAAGACGGATTCCCATGGCTTTGCTGATGATGTCAGAATTTATATGGCCGAATTCGACGAACGAAAGGTCAGCGGCGATTACACGCTTGAAACATTCCTTGCTCCCGAAGATACTTCTTGCGGTAAGCTTGTGAACTATGCCGTCCTCAAAGTCAAGGAGGAATGATGAAGCGTATCGTTGTATTGGTGTTCTGTTTAGTGGCTTACTCTATGGCGGGGATGTTTGAGCTTTCTCCTTTGGATCGAAAGTTTATCCAAAATACACGTCTATATTTTGAACTTTCTACGGGTGCAATGTATTCGGTTTCGGATTATAAAACCAAATCAAGGACCAACTATTATCATGATTTAGAACGTGATGAGATGGTTTACGACAAGGACCTTTATTACAATATCTATTCTTTTGAAGGTTTTGAGCCTCTGCTAGAATCAAAGGTTGGCTTCATCTTTTTTAGAAGAGTCGCCTTGTTTTTGAATTTAGGTTGTTTCTGGTCTATTGGGGAATATCGCTATAAAATTTCTTCACGCGACAAAGAGGAATATTCCGAAGAAGATGCTAGATTCAGATTCTTTGGGGGATTGGGACTCAAATGGTATCCTGTTGTAAATGAACAAAATCCTCTTAATGGAATTTTCCTCGGAACGTCTTTTAAACTTGTTTCCCTTTTCGGAAACGAAAAATCAAGGGAAAAGTACGGAATGTACTATGTCGAGGGTGAATCTTTTATTGAGTTTGAAATAGGAAAGGTCTGGAATATTTCGGATTCCTATTCGTTAGGCTTTTCTGTAAAGGTTGCAGGTGGTTTCGGAGGTGAAACAGAAAAGGTTGATGGCTTCCGAGTCGATAAAAACAGGGAACAAAAGGATGACGATATTACGCTAAATAGCAAGCATATCGGAGCAGTTATTACGTTTGTCCGGAAATAATTACTTCAGCTTTTCTTTCAATGCGGAAATTTCTTCCGCAGTCATTCCGAGTTTTTGCAAGTATTTTTCTGTAGCGGAAGCCCAGTCGGCAGTTGTTGCGTCGGGCACGTCAATGCCTTCGGCGTGGTAGACCGATTGCAAATTCTTTAGAACGACTGCTTTGTAAAAATCGATTTGATGTGCGTTTAAGGTGACTTGCATGTCATCAATGACCGTGAAGTAGTTGATGAATGTCTGGGCGTAGTCTGCTTGGATTTCTTCGGCAGTGGCGCCCATCAGTGCTTCTAGAACGGCGATTGTAAAGCCGGTACGGTCCATGCCGTAGGTGCAATGCACTAAATAGGGTGCTTCATGTTCAATCATGTAGCGGAAACCTGTTGCAAGCCCTACTTTGAATGGCATGGAATAGAATTGTACGGGCATCGACAAGAAGACGGCGTCTTGCGATGAGTAATAGGAACTATCAAAGTTCTGGTAAGATCTAGCGTAAATTTCGGTATCTGTTAAATTGATAAACGTGGCGATGCCGGCTTCTTTTGCAAGTGAATCCGCATAGTGGTTGCGACCGATAGAGTAGTCTATGGGACTTGATGAACGGTATAGTTTGTTTGCGCCCATGCCTGTAGTGTGGACTTTTCGGAAGTTGGCGAAATCTTGAATTGAAAGTTCGGGGTAACTTTCTTTGTATAAACTCATGTATTGAACATGCCGCATTATATCAATGCCGAAAAGATAGCCGCCCTTGTCTTTCATCTTCACGGTGACTTTTATGGGCGTCTTGACGTCGGATATTTTAAGGACTTCAGCGGCTTCGCCGTAATGGATGGCTAGCATTAGGCGCTCGGCACCGCTAACTGCTGAAAGCGAAAAACCAGCAATGGGCACGTCGTTGGTCGATTCTACGACAGGCATTTCAAGGGTATCGTAGCCGACGATTGCAACCGTTACGATATCGCCAATTTCGAATTCTGTTAAAAATGAATCCGCCGGATAATTGAGGAATAGGTCGGTGGATAAAAGCTGACCTGTGCTATCTCCCCAGATGGTGGTGTGAATTCCTGAGTTATCTTCTACGACAAAGGCCGGATTGGGTTCGCAACAGCCTATAAAAGACAAGGCGCAGAAAACGAATGCTGTAAAATATCGCATAGTTCCCTCGCCCCTAAATCTAAATCTTAGATTCTAATCGTGGATTGCGTTTTTCAAGCTTTCGATCAAGCGGGCGAAGCTCGGATCCGTTTCCATCTCTTTCTTGACGCTCTTGATAGCGTGAACGACGGTGGAGTGGTCCTTGCCGCCAAAGCGGGAACCGATGCTCTGCAAGCTGATGGGGGAGAGCTCGCGCATGAGGAACATGGCGACTTGGCGTGCCTTCGAGATTTCCTTGGTGCCGCGGCCCGGTTCGATGAGCTTGGTCTCGGGGACTTCGTAGTGCTGCGAGACGGCATGGAGCACGGCGTCAAGGCTTACGCGGCGGCGGAGCGTCGGGGCGATTTCGGTGACGACCTTCTGTGCGATGTTCATGTCGATGTCGTGGCTCATGAGGCTCGACTGGAGCGTGAGCTTGA
>JAEEGJ010016994.1_pt1 | contig 16568 bp, 16 predicted proteins | sample 8958761 | NCBI WGS metagenome assembly JAEEGJ01 (sample SAMN16246546, study PRJNA631951) | gut metagenome | biome: gut microbiome; feature: rumen; material: RS-attached | host: Bos | place: Iran: Karaj | collected 2018-10
TACGGAATAAAGGGACAAAATAAAAGACACTGACGAGGGGGTGTCAGTGTCTTAAGGAGGGTGTTATGAAGTAAGGAACAATTACTTTGAACAACCATATCTTACCACCCTGAATATTTACTTTAAGATTCAAAAAAGGCAAAATAGTGGCAAAGAAATGGAGCAATTGAGGAGGTATAGTGGTTTGACACTCGAAGGCCGGCTTTTCATCGCTAACAGAATGACCGAGATCAAGACGGTTACGACCGAGGATACAGACACCTCCTATGCAAAATGCCTGGAAAAAGCCCTTATAGAGCTTTGCAGGCAGCTCGACATACCTGTTCCGATGTGGATGAAAAAGAACACCAAGGAATTTGCGGCATTCGGACAGACGATCTTTTTCCGTGAGCAGTATACGGAGGATGTCAGGTTCGACAGATTCCAGATCAAGGTTACCGAAGAGTAACCGTCAGTAGGTCGTTTCCCAAAGTGAGTGAAGGAAAAATACGTGTAGGAATAGCAGGCGGAGGCGCGGCAGGCCTCTATTCGGCATGCCAGCTCAAAAGACTGTCGGGCGGCAGGGACATAGAGATCACGCTGCTTGAGAAGACTTCCATTCCTGGCAAGAAGCTGATACTTACAGGCCACGGGCGCTGCAACATCACCAACCGCAAAGATGCTTCCGAGCTTAAAAAGGGCTATCACGAAGCTGACAACTTCATCTATCCGGCACTCAAGGAATTCGGACCTGATGAGACAATCAAGTTTTTTGAGAACGATCTGCGCCTTAAGACCAAGGAAGAGGATAACAACAGGATCTTCCCGGTATGCGACAGCGCAATAACCGTAAGGGATACGATCCTGTCCTACATCGCGGACAGTGTTAAAACCGTTACTGATGCAAAGATTACCGGCATTTCCAGAGAGGATTCTTTCGAGGTTATAACATCGAAAGGCAAATTCAACTTCGACTGTCTTATTCTTTCCTGTGGCGGAAGCTCATTTCAGAAGACCGGATCTGCCGGAGATTCATACAGACTCGCCGAACGCCTGGGCCACACGATAGTTCCCGTAAGGCCGGCGCTCGTGCCCGTAAACGCGGATAAGGAATCGGTTAAGCTCACGTCAAATCTCAGCGGTGTGTCTGCCGCGGCGAAGGTATCGTTATATTGCGCAGGCAAATCCATTGCTTCATACACGGGCGAGATCCTCTTTGCTGATTTCGGACTCACGGGTCCTGCGATAATGGAGCTGTCACGTGAGATCCCGTGCGACATAACCGGCATGGATGCTTATCTGGAACTCGATCTGGTGCCTGATATGAACGACGAACAGTTTGATCAGGAATTCCAGAAGCTCATCCGTGAGCATTCAGACACGAAGATAACAACACTCCTGGCTAAGTTCGTTCCGCAGTCAGTGGCATGTGAGATAGCCGCAAAATCCGATGTTGCCGGCCTGTACGCACAGGGCTTTACGAAGGAGAACCGCAAGAGCCTTATTAAGAATACAAAGCATCTGAAGATAAACCTCGCAGGTGTTCCCGTTATGGACAGGGCATATGTTACGAGAGGCGGCGTGTCGCTCAAGGAAGTTGACCGCAAGACCATGCAGTCGAAGAAGGTTCCGGGCCTCTACATCATAGGTGAAGCACTGGATATCGACGGTATCAGCGGCGGATATAACCTCCAGGCATGCATGAGCGAAGCTTATCTGGCCTCCAAATCAATTCTCGGAATATAACGCAAATTAAAACGGTGACCGCTAATGCGATCACCGTTTATATGTCATTTCTTTTCCAAAGATCAATTATATTTCTCGCCTGTTACTCGGAAGATAACCTCGCCGGGATATACCATGTCGAGCTGTGTTCTTGCTACGCTCTCGATGTAAGCATCGTCCTGGCCGAACTCTTCCTGTGCTCTGATCTGTTTGAGCTTCTCGGATAACGCTTCTGACTGGGCTACAAGAGAAGCATTCTCTGCGAGGAGACGCTCCTTCTGCTTGCTGATGTTGGCATACTTCGTAATGCAGAGGATTCCGATAACAACACATGCGATGCAGATCATCGCTGTGAGGAAGGAAATTCCGCCTGTCTTACGTCTGAGCTTACGCACTTATATGCCTCCGAATCAGATGGTTATATGGTTATATTACACATAACCCCGAGTGCAAAACAACAGCTCGGGGTTAAACTTAAACTACTTGTAATATTAGGTTTGGGTTAAACCTGAAAAAGCCTTATTCCAGGAGTTCGTACATGGATGCGGCTTCGTCTTTGCGGACCGTCTCGGGCAGGGCAGTTACCCTGAATCTGACCTCTCCGCTGCCGAATAAAATCGAGACTTCATCTCCGACTTTGAGCTTAACGGAAGGCTTTGCGGGCTTGCCGTTTACTGTAACTCTTCCGGCCTGGCAGACGTCGTTTGCGACCGTCCTGCGCTTTATTACTCTCGATAACTTAAGGAACTTATCCAGTCTCATTCTTTTTCTCCAGTGAGCATTACTCTGCCTTTGAGTGCTGACAGGAGAGTAAGATCATCTGCGTATTCGATATCTGAACCCATCGGAAGGCCTGATGCGAGTCTCGATACCCTGATGCCGGACGGGCCGAGCATTCTGGATAAATAGAGCGCTGTTGCATTGCCTTCTGCTGTCTGGTTCGTAGCCACGATGACCTCCGTAACTTCCGGGTGATCAGCCAGTCGCTTGATCAGATCCGGAATGGTGGTATCTGAAATGCTCATGGACTTCATGGGGTTGAACACTCCGTGAAGCACATGATAGAGACCCTTATATTCATGCGCACGCTCAAATGTCGATACGTCTCTGGGAGATTCGACAACGAGTACCGTAGTCTTGTCTCTTAACGGATCGGCACAGATAGGGCAGGGGTCAGAGTCCGTGAAATTCTGGCAGCATGTGCATCTCTTAGTAGAATGCCTTGCTGACATAATAGCGGATGTCAGAGCCTCGGCTTCCTTGTCATCCATAGCGAGGATGTGGAACGCCAGACGCTGCGCGGACTTGCCTCCGATTCCCGGAAGACTGCTGAGCTGCGCTATTAGATTCTGAATTGAAGGTGAATATCTTGCCATTATCAGAAAGGCATCTTCATGCCGCCTGTGATAGCGGTGATACGCTCCTGATTGGTCTTGTCGATCTGTGCGAGTGCCTGGTTAGCAGCTGCGATGATGAGATCCTGGAGACCTTCGATATCCTCGGGATCAACAACGTCCTTAGCGATCTCAACGCTCTCTAACTGATGCTTACCTGTAACAACTACCTTAACGAGTTCGCCGCCGGCTGTACCTGTGAAACGCATTTCCTGGATCTCAGCCTGTGCCATCTCTATCTGTCTCTGCATTCTCTGAGCCTGAGCAACTACCTGATTCATGTTGCCGCCCATACCCATTCCGCGGAATCCTTTTGCCATTGTAATAACCTCCGAAAATTTAACTTTTTGAATTATATACTAATTATCAGTCGCCGAAATGAACGTCTGTGGGGATACCCATGTTCTGTGAACGTTCATTCAGGTCGTCTAATCTTCTGTCCTGTTCGCTCTCTTTGTTCTTCTTCTCCTGGTTGGCATACTGTGTTCCGGTGCACAGATACAGGTGATCCACACCGAATTCTTCCTTGATGCCTGTGGAGATCTGCTTGAATGCCTGTGACTTCTTGAGGTTGGACAAAAGCTTCATGTCGTTATCTTCGAATACGACATAAGCAGAAGTTCCTGCCTTCTTGAAATTAGCGCGTTCAAGGATCTGGGCGATGTTGTCGTTTGTCTCGTGAAGCTTTGCCGTTACGTTGGACCATCTGAGAGCAACTTCTGCGTCTTCTCCGGTATATGAAGGTGCTCTGACGGATGCTTTTGTGGAGTGGCCGTCAACGATAAGTCCGCTCTTGTCTGCCTGTGCAACGAGCTGCGAACGGGGCTTTACCTGCGGAGCTGCGGGCTCTTCAGGTTCCTCATCCTTGCCTGAAACATCCAGATCGCCCGTGATGTCGTGCAGGAAAGAAGATGAGAGATGTGAGAAAAATCCTTTTGACGAATCGAAAGAAGTTGCCGGTTCATCTGCCGGTTCTTCAGGTTCATCAAGTCCGAAAGTCAGAGGCTTTGCGGGCTCTTCAGGGATATATGAGAATATTGTCGGTTCAGGAGGAATATCCGCAGGATCAGCTGCAGGGATATATTCTGAATCGTCGGAATCGTCTTCTGCGGGTTCTTCGGGATCCGGAACAGAAGGCTCTTCGGTCTTGAATGAGAATAAAGACTCAAAAGGTGACTTGTAAGGTTCAGATTCAGATGAGCTTGCTTCCTTGGCCTTTGCTGTGAATGAGAAAGTACCTGAAGGAGCTGAAGACGGCTTAGGTCTGTAAGGAGCGGGAGCTGCAGGCTGTTCCTCTGCCTTTTCTTCCTTTTTCTCCTCGTCTTTTTCTTCTTCCTTGTCTGAATCTTCAGAATCTGTCTGTGACTTGTTCTCTGATGCCATGAATGAAGGCTGCGGCCTGTAGGGTGCAGGCATTGTGAAGGTTGACTTTACCTTCTTTTCTTCCTTTTCTTCATTGTCGGAACTGTCATCCTTGGAAGGTTCATCCTCTGTCTTGGCAGGCTCTTCAGCCTCAGCCTTGACGGGTTTTTCTTCCTTTTTGGGCTCTTCCGGCTTTTCTTCTTTTGATGTTTCCGGAGCCTTTACGGAATCTAATGTAATAGTAGCTGCCTTCTCAGCCTGCTTCTTCTCGAAGTCGGGAATAACGATGGGCGTTACCGGCAGTGCGGACTTCCTTCCGCAAAGACGCATGAGCATGAGTTCGAAGCTCGTCGGAATATCAGGAGACTTACGGAGTTCTGCATATTCCTTGGAGAGGTAGCTGATATATCCGGTCAATGTATCGGCGCTGACCTTTGCAGCTGTCTGATACATGTCCTTGATCGTTTCCTTCGGGTACGGCAGATAGATAACCGGATCTGCCTTGACTCTGATGATGAGAAGGTCCCTGAAATAAGCAGCAAGATCCAATGTAAAACGTGCCTGGTTCTTGCCTGAAGCATTCAGGATCTCACACAGGTCGATGAGTTCGTCAAATCGTGCATCGATGAGACAGTTTGCCATCTTGAAAAGGAATGAACTGTCTACGGTGCCCGTGATCTTCTCGACATCCTGTGAGCTGATCTCGTTGTCGTTGCCTGAGATGGCAGAGATCTGGTCCAAAAGTGAGAGGGCATCACGGAGTGCGCCGTCTGATCTCGATGCGATGAGGCGGAGAGCGTCATCTGATGCCTTGATGCCGGACTTGCCGCATACTTCTCTTAATCTGCCGGTGATGAGGTCCAAAGGGATCCTCTTGAAATCGTATCTCTGGCAGCGTGAAATGATCGTTGCAGGGATCTTGTCTGATTCCGTGGTGGCAAAAAGGAAGATTACGTGCTTCGGAGGTTCCTCGATCGTCTTGAGGAGTGCGTTGAAAGCACCCTTGGAGAGCATGTGGACCTCGTCGATTATGTAAACCTTGTATGTTGTTCTCGTAGGAGCAAAATTGACTTCCTGGAGTATTGGTCTGATGTCATCAACACCGTTGTTTGATGCAGCGTCCATCTCGGTAACATCGAGAATGGAGCCGTCTAAAATGCCCTTACATGTGGGGCACTCGTTACAGGGATTGCCGTTTACGGGGTGTTCGCAGTTTACTGCTCTTGCGAAGATCTTGGCGATCGTGGTCTTACCGGTACCGTGCTGACCGCAGAAGAGATATGCGTGAGCGAGTTTCTTTGCTACAACTGATTGTCTTAAGGCACCGACAGCAGCTTCCTGGCCGACTACATCATCGAAGGTTACAGGTCTGTACTGTCTGTAGAGAACGATATGATCTTCCATAATTAATCCCTTGAGCTTGATACTTAAAACCGAAAATTAAAAAAGTCCGTCCCGCCCGAACTGCCGTCGGTAAGGCTTGACCCGCGGCGCACTTCGTAAACCGCTTACTGCTGCTTCCTTCCGGACCTGACAGGGTTCACAGCCCGAAATCGCACGGGACCTTGGCCGGCGGCAGACCGCGCGGGACGAACTCAATCATCAAACAAAAGAATTATAACATAAAAGATCTGTATTACTATTCGCTTATAAGGACAGATATTTTAAGGCTGGTAACATGCCTCAACGTATTTCTGCGTGTAACCTCCGAGCGTTGCGATCGCAGTACCGGCTGATGCCGGAGATGAAGCTTCAACGTAGATTATCAGAACGAAAGGTTCCTTGTAATCCACGATCGCGCATTCGAGATAAGCGCCTCTGTCGGTATTGCGTCCCAGAACGTGAAGGATCCTCGTGCCGTCAGGGAAAGCATCCTTGAGGGGAGAGTCGATCTCGTTGTGGGCCAGATCGTTGATGAGTCTCTGGTTGATCTGTGAGTTATTGATGAATTCACGGTACATGTACGCCATGTAGTTGCTCATGTCGTAGCATGAAACCGTACCCGGAGCGCGGTATTCGCGTCCGCGGTAATCCTTATAAATCACGGAATCGTTATATGAGATGTAGTTGCTGATCTTATCAACTTCTTCAACGGCTGCGTCGATTCCGCCGAGCTTGTCGAGAACATAGTTCAGGGCAATGCTGTCGTTTTTGGAGATCGCATAGTTGAGGATGGTCCTCATATAGAATTCCTTGCCGTAAGAATATGTTTTAGCGATGTAAGATGAAGTTCTCGAACCGCTGTAGTTGCTGTCGTATGTGACAGTTTCTGATAACGGTCCCGTGATTCCTGCAATCTTGTCGTAGTAAACGATCTCAAACGGTATTGCCATCGCACCTGAAGGAACTACCGGATCGAGCTCATCGACGCCTATGTGGTCGCCTGTGGACAGCGATACGAAATCAAAGCAGATCCTCATGTTCTTATGGCTGTTCTGGTAGGTTACGACCTTCTCTTTAAGTTCTTCAAGTCCTACCGCACGTTCCTGATATGTAGCCGTCTGTACGCTCATGGGGCTGAAACTGAAGTTTCTGTCCTCGGTGAACGGTTCGGGTGCATTGTTCTGTGATCCGCTCGGAGTATAGTCGTCTTCCGGAACAGGCGTAGGCGTAGCTGCGAGGATCGCGTGCGGCTGTGTGGTCGTCGCGACAGTCGTAACTTCAGTCGTTGTTTCCGTTGTCGTATGGACGGGTCTCTTATATTCCGAATAAGCGGTAGTTGTGCTGGTAGCTGCTCCGACAAGTCCGGGGTACTGGAGACGGTACTGCTCCTGGGCTGCTGCAACCGAGCTTATAAATACGATTGCGAAAGTGATCACCACGAGAATCAAGATGATTATCAGGGTGCGCTTTTTACGGGATGATCTTATCCCTTCAGCCTTTTTCAGAAATGTCGGATTCGGTCTTACCATTAACTATCAGAACAGTCCTGTGATAACACCGTCTTTGTCGATGTCGATATCCATTGCTGCAGGGTGCTTGGGAAGACCCGGCATGGTAACGATCGTACCTGTGAGGATAACGAGATAGCCTGCGCCTGCAGAGATGTAGCAGTCTCTGACGGTGAGGGTGAAGCCTTCGGGATTGCCGAGCTTCTTCGGGTCATCGGACAGTGAGTATTGTGTCTTTGCGATGCAGATCGGGAGGTTGCCGTAGCCCTTAGCCACGAACTCGTCGATCTTTGCCTTTGCTTCAGGGAGGATGTCGACGCTGCCTGCACCGTAAACCTTTGTAGCAACCTTAGTGATCTTTTCTTCAACTGAATCTGTCAGCTCATAGCTGAATACAGGCTTCTTCCCGTTGTTCTGCTCAAGGATGGAGAGTGCCTTGGAAGCGAGTTCCGTTCCGCCTTCGCCGCCCTTTGCAAAGATCTCTGCAGGTGCGAATTCAGCGCCTGTAGCCTTGCATGCTTCTTCAACGATTGCGAGCTCTTCTTCGGTATCTGTGAGGAATCTGTTGGATGCAACGAGAACCGGAACGCCGAAGCTCTGCATGTTCTTGATGTGTCTCAATACATTTGCAAGACCGTTTCTTACTGCGTCCGGATTAGGCTTGTTGAGCTCTTCCTTCGGAATGCCTGCGTTGTATTTGAGTGATCTTACGGTAGTAACGATGACTACGAGGTCAGGCCAGATGCCCAAACCTCTGCACTTGATGTCGAGGAACTTCTCAGCGCCCAAGTCTGCGCCGAAGCCGGCCTCGGTAACGACGATGTCGCTGAGCTTAAGTGCTGTCTTTGTAGCGATGCAGGAATTGCATCCGTGTGAGATATTCGCGAAAGGTCCGCCGTGAACAAGCGCGGGAACGCCTTCTAATGACTGTACGAGGTTAGGTGCCATTGCATCCTTGAGGCAGGTAGCGAGAGCGCCTGTAGCGCCTAACTGTCCTGCTGTAACGAGGTTGCCGTCCAAGTCGTAAGCGATGGCGATCCTGTCGAGTCTTACCTTGAGATCGTCCATGTCTTTCGCGAGGCAGAGGATAGCCATGATCTCAGATGCTGCAGTGATCTGGAAGATCTCGGGACGTGTAACGCCCTTTGTGCCGCCGCCGACACCGACAGTAACTGCTCTTAAGCATCTGTCGTTCATGTCGAGGCATCTCTTCCATAAGATCCTGTCCTTGTCGATATTGAGTTCATTGCCCTGGAAGAGATGATTGTCGATCATGGCTGCCAGGAGATTGTTAGCTGTTGTGATTGCGTGGATGTCGCCTGTGAAATGGAGATTGATGTCTTCCATCGGAACGACCTGTGAATATCCGCCGCCGCATGCACCGCCCTTAACGCCGAAGACGGGTCCGAGTGATGGTTCTCTCAATGCGAGAATGGGGTTCTTGCCGATCTTTTTAAGACCCTGTGCAAGACCGATGCTGATGGTTGTCTTACCTTCGCCTGCGGGTGTAGGGTTCATCGCAGTGACCAGTACCAGCTTGGCATTGGGTCTCTCGGGTAAGCTCTCAACATAATCTAAAGGAAGCTTTGCTTTGTATTTACCGTATAAATCGAGCTTATCAGGATCGATACCTGCAGTTTCCGCGATCTCTGTGATGGGTTTGATCTTTGCGTTTTGAGCGATTTCGATGTCACTAAGCATAGTTTGACTCCTTTAGAAAATAGTAATGATACGATTGTAAAGAAAAAGAATGGTCATTTCAATTAGAACGAAAATGATTATTGTAAGAAGTTATAAAAAGAGAAAAACAGTCCGTTTTATCTCCCAATGGCCTCAAACCCACTATTCTCAAGGCATTCGGGCTAAACACTATATTTTGTATAAATCGTTGCAAAACTTTACTAAATGTTGTGTTTTTCGTTGACAACTTGTCAAGGAAATGTTAGCATTGGTGCATATTGGTAATATTTCCGTAATATTCCTTTAAGGTATCTGAAATATTTAATTTGATAAGCTCCGGGCGGGGGGAAAACAAATGATAATTAGTTCTGATTTGAATAAGTGCAAGGCTATGTTCGAGGAACTCATCGGCAAGCGTATCGTTTGCAAGACAAACGGCGGTCGTAAGAGAATCATTACTTACATCGGTACGGTTGAGCACTGCTATCCCAACGTATTCACAATGCGTTGCAACAACGAAACTGGTAAGCAGTCCATCGTTTCTTTCTCCTACATCGATGTACTTACAAGAACAGTCAGAGTAGGCATCATGCCTGAGAAGCAGGAAGACACATTAGCCGTCTGATCCTTATATTAAATTTATAATTTATTGGACACTGTCAGAACTGAATTGGTCAGATTTTGACAGTGTCTTTTTTATGGAGAGCACATATATTGCGGAATCCGCCCTTTCGCTTTTATTTGTTCCCATCTTATTGTAAAATTTATTTAGTTTCTTTTGTTTGAACTAAGAGGTAATAAGGAGATCCTTATGGATTCTTACGAGATCACAGCTTATGCAAAATTGAACCTTTTCCTGCGTGTCAGAGGAATACTTCCCAATGGTTATCACAGTCTGTATTCGATAATGCAGGAGATAGATATTGCGGATAACATCACTATCAATATTGATTCCAAGCGCAAGACCGGTTTTGACATCAAGTGCATCGGCAGAAATGACATTGATCCCGAGAAGAACCTCTGCAGCAAGGCAAAAGACAGATTCTTCTCAAGCCTCAGGAAGAAGGCAAAAGAAGATCCTTCCATCAAGGTTAAGGTCCCTTATATCGAGATAGTCCTCACCAAGAGGATCCCTTCCGAATCCGGAATGGGCGGCGGAAGCTCAGATGCTGCCGCAGTGCTCATGGTACTCCAGGAGCATTTCGGAAATCCTTTTACAGATGAGGAATTAAACCAGCTCGCAGTTAACGTCGGCGCTGATGTTCCGTTCTTCCTTTACGGCGGAACGTGCCTTTGTGAGAGCGTCGGTGAAGATATCAACATGCTTGAGTCTCTGGCAGACATTCCGCTTGTCATCATCAAGCCTGCCAAGGGCGTATCAACTCCCGAATGTTTCCATGCGATAGACAGCAAGCCTCTGCCTGAGTTTGACGAAGACAGATACAGTGCATTTATCGATGGTCTGAATAATGCTGACAAGGATCCTCTTGCAAGATTCCTTGAGGGTGCAGATCTTCTTACGAACGATCTTGAGATCCCTTCAATGGAGATGCTTCCTGAGATCAATGAAGCCAGGGAAGCACTGCTTGCAACAGGTGCAAGTTTTGCGAGAATGACAGGTTCGGGAAGTGCGGTTTTCGCGATGTATGAGAATGAAGAAGCAAGAGATGCCGCTTACGAGAAGATAAAGGCAGATCCTAAGTTCTCAAGCTGCGACGTATTCTCGTCAAAGACTATTTAAGCTGCTGGCAAACAGACCTCTCATATAGCCTCTGGAACTCTCGGAATCGATAAGATCGAATCCTCTCTTGCCATAGAATTCCACCATGTTTTTATTTGATGCGGCAGAATGGAGCAGAACATAGTCTGCGCCTGATTCTTTTGCCATGTCCATTGCCTTTGTGATCAGGTCAATTCCAAGGCCTGTTTTCCTGTAGTTCTCGAGTACTGCAAATCTCGAGATATAGCTGCACTTTTTGATTTCCTGAAGGAACCCGAGTGTCTTGTCGGAAAAGTTGTAGACAAGGGGATTGGGGCAGTCTTTTAAGCAGATGCTGCCGACAATTTTGCCGTCGCATTCTGCTATGAGACATGTCTGCCTTGATATTCTGTCAGCGACGCTTTCTACGGATTCGGTCATGGCTTCGAGCATGGATGATGAGATGCCGGAATCCGCGCAATAAGTAAGCATCGCGCTCTTGAGCAAGCGCGATACCCCTTCAGCGTCATTGACGTTAGCGATTCTTATTTCAGGCTTTTTCTTCATTAATTGAGGAAGCAGTTAACGAGGATAGCCTTGTGTGCGTGAAGTCTGTTTTCAGCCTCATCGAAGACAACGCTTTGAGGTCCGTCGATAACATCTTCAGTAACTTCGTAGCCTCTGTAAGCAGGGAGGCAGTGCATGAAGATGGCGTCCTTGTGAGCAACGCCCATGATCTTTGAGTTGACCTGATAGTTCTTGAAGATCTCAACTCTCTTAGCCTTCTCAGCTTCCTGGCCCATTGATGTCCATGTGTCTGTATAGATAACGTCAGCGCCTTCTGCAGCCTCGAAAGGATCCTCTGTCATGACGATCTTTGAACCTGTAACCTTGGCGTCTTCGTTAGCTTCGATAACATACTTTTCAGGGCATGTGTAATCCTTGGGGCTTGCTACGGAGATATCCATGCCTGCCTTGGCGCAAGCGTGGAGAAGGGAATTAGCCATGTTGTTTCCGTCGCCTAAGTAAGCCATCTTAAGCCCCTTGAGATCACCCTTGTGCTCCTTGATTGTAAGAAGGTCAGCCAATACCTGAGTAGGGTGCTGATCATCTGTAAGTCCGTTGATTACGGGAATCTTACCGTACTTTGCAAGGTCCTCAACATCCTGGTGCTTGAAGGTTCTGATCATGATGCCGTCAACCATTCCGGACAGTACGTTAGCTGTATCGTAGATTGTCTCGCCTCTGCCGATCTGGATGTCGTTGTTGCTGAGAAACAGAGCCTGACCGCCCAACTGATACATGCCGACTTCGAAAGATACTCTTGTTCTTGTTGATGACTTTGTGAAGATCATGGCAAGAGACTTACCCTTGAGCAGGTGGTGCTCGATGCCTGCCTTTGTTTTTGCCTTGAGATCGATCGCTGTGTCGAGAAGATAGTCGAGGTCTTCAAAGCTTACGTCTCTGTGGAAATCTATATAATGCTTCATGTTATTTCTCCTTGATCCTTATATTCCGTTTTGTTTTACTCGTCATCGTCATCTGCGGGAGCTGACGGAGCCTTGCTGTCGATTGCCAGTGTGTCGAGCTTGTCGATCTTTGCAGAACCGATCTTTGATACGCTCTCCTTTGTCTGCTTCTTTGAAGGGAATGCGCTCTTGATCTTATCGAAAACATTCTGGGGACCTGATACGGTCTTTAAGATCTTCTCCAAAGCCTTAACGAACGATGCTGCCTGCTGCTTTGTGATGATGAGCGGGGGAGCGAGTCTGATCGTTGACTTGCCGATCGCACTTACCAGGAATCCCATTGTGAAGAGCTGTTCACGCATACCCTGTGCAGTGATCGTATCGTCGAATTCGATACCGATGAGGAGTCCCATTCCTCTTACTGAACGGATGCAGTTGTATTTAGCCCTTAAGTTGTTGAGCTTCTCGAACAGGTCTGCGCTTACGTCCCTTACGTTGTCGATGATGTTCTCATCTTCGAAGACTTCCATCACGGTGTTTCCTGCAGCGCAAGCCAGAGGATTGCCGCCGAATGTTGAACCGTGGTCTCCGGGTCTGAAGCCTGTGGCAACCTCATTGGTGCAGCACATAGCTCCGATCGGAACGCCGCCGCCCAGGCCTTTCGCGAGGGTCATGATATCAGGTGTGACACCGAAGTTCTGATAGCAGAAGAGCTTGCCTGTACGTCCGATACCTGTCTGAACCTCATCAACGATGAAGAGGATGCCCTTCTCGGTGCAGAGCTTTCTAACTGCCTTAACATATTCAGCGTCTGCGGGATGAACGCCGCTCTCGCCCTGAATGAGCTCTAACATGATTGCTGCTGTATGAGGGTTAACGGCTTCGATCATTGCGTCGATGTCGTTGTAAGGAACGTGTACAAAACCGGGAACATTAGGCTCGAAAGGTCTTGAGAACTTCGCCTGGCCTGTTGCCGCGATGGTTCCCATCGTTCTTCCGTGGAAGCTCATGTCAGCAGTGATGATCTCGTACTTATTAATATCCTTATAATAGAAATAGCTTCTTGCGATCTTGATCGCAGCTTCGTTTGCCTCAGCGCCTGAGTTGCAGAAGAATACCTTCTCTGCAAAGCTTGCGCGGCAGAGTCTGTATGCGAGTTCGGACTTCTGCGGAATGTAGTAGTAGTTGCACGCATGCATGATTTCCTTTGCCTGCTTTGCAACAGCGGCAGAGAGCTTCGGATGGCCGTAACCTAAGCAGTTTACGGCGATGCCGCCGATCATGTCGAGATACTTCTTGCCATCCATGTCATACAGATAGCAGCCTTTGCCCTTTGTGAAAGCAACGGGCAGGAGATTGAACACCTGCAGGCAGTAATTCTTATCAAAATCCATTACCAGGGAGAGATCATTTTCTATACTCATAATTGTCTTTTTTCTCCTTTACGATCATTGTTCCGATTCCGTTCTTGGTGAATGTCTCAAGAATGATGGAATGAGGGATTCGTCCGTCGATGATGTGTGCTCTGCCTACTCCTCGGAGGACTGTGTTAAGACAACCTTCGATCTTGGGGATCATTCCTCCGCTGATGATTCCTTCGTTTACAAGATCCTTGATGTCGTTCTCATCGAGAACGGGGATGATGTAATCTGAGCCGTCTTCCTGCTTTCTTAATACGCCGCCAACGTCTGTCAGTGTGATGAGCTTTGATGCGCCAAGTGCGACAGCGACTTCTGCTGCGACAGTATCTGCGTTGATGTTATAACTCTCGCCGTCTGCGCCTACGCCGATGGGGGCGATGACGGGAATGTACTCGTCGTTTGCAAGCATTGAGATGACCTTTGTGTTGATCTTCTTGATCTTGCCTACGTAACCGATGTCTATGGGATTGCCTTCAGCATCTTCGGTCATTTTCTCTGCTTCGATGAGGTTGCCGTCGATGCCGGAAATACCGATTGCCTTGGCACCCTTGCCGCAGAGAGTGGATACGATATCCTTGTTTGTCTTACCGATAAGTACCATCTGGGCATATCCCATTGTCTCATCGTCTGTATATCTTAATCCGTTTACGAAGTGTGATTCCTTGTTGACCTTTTTGAGCATGTCGCTGATGTCAGGTCCGCCGCCGTGTACGATGACGGGATTGATGCCGATGTACTTAAGGAGTGTGATATCGTCCATGACTGACTGCTTAAGCTCTTCGTTTACCATGGCATTTCCGCCGTACTTGATAACGAATGTCTGACCGCGCATCTTCCTGATATAGGGGAGTGCCTCAATGAGGATCGATGCCCTGTCTACGTTGTTCTTCATGTCACCCGTGATTACGGGATTTTCTTTCTGTCCTGCCATATCAGATACCTCTTACGATATTCTTAAGTCCTGTTGATTCGTCGAAACCGAACATTGCGTTTGCTGCCTGTATCGCCTGGAGAGCTGCACCCTTGCCGAGGTTGTCCTGTGCAGTGAAGAGCTTGATGATTCCAGTGTCGGAATCGAAAACTCCGTTTACGTCAATGTAGTTTGAGCCGGCTACTGCCTTAACGTCAGGCAGTGTCTTGCCGGAGAGGACTCTTACGAATGTCTCGTCCTTATAAAATTCATTATATATAGCGTTGATCTTCTCGGAAGATACGTCAGCAAATTCCTTTGTGGGCTTAACGTATACTGTTGCAAGCATTCCGCGCTTAAAAGGTGCCAGGTGGGGAGTGAACGTTACGTTGATCGCACCCGGGTTCTTGCCTGCGAGGAAAGAGCACTGCTCTGAGATCTCCGTTGTGTGACGGTGACCTACTGCTCCGTAAGGCTTGAATGATTCGTCTACTTCACAGAATGCATAAGCGAGATCTGACTTTCTGCCTGCGCCGCTTACGCCTGATACCGCGTCGATGATGATGGAATCCTCTTCGATGAGGTGGTTCTTAAGGAACGGTGCCAGTGCGATGAGTGAGCATGTCGGATAGCATCCGGGATTTGCTACGAGATTAGCTGTCTTGAGCTGCTCTCTGTAGAATTCGGGAAGTCCGTAAACTGCATTCTGCAGAAGCTCCGGATTCGGATGAGTAAGCTTATAGGACTTCTCGTATGTTGCAAGATCCTTATATCTGAAGTCACCGCTGTGGTCGATTACCTTTACGCCTTCAGCGAGGAGTTCGGGTACGATCTTTGCTGATACTCCGTGGGGGAGTGCAGTGATTACGAGATCTGAATCCTTTGCAACCTCTGCGTAAGGGAGATCCTCGCAGAGATTATCAACGATGCCCCTGAATTCAGGATAGATATCTGAATAGGGCTGACCTGCGAAAGTCTGGCTTGTGAGATGGCGGAATCTGAAGCAGGGATGTGCTGCAAAACCTCGGACGAGTTCTGCACCTACATATCCTGTTGAACCGATGATCGATACGTACTTTACAGATTCTTCAATTGCCATATTTTTATGCCTCCGGATAGGGGAATAGGAAATCTCCCCGATGTTAGTTTATGCATTATGATGCATAAAAATACAAAAGTCAATATAATTATTACATATAACAAACATTAAACATCCGTTATGCATCTTATCCCAATTAGTCTTATGCAGGTCGCGGAAACGTCATTAGTAATCAAATAGTAATAATAGAAATCGGGTTTTTATGTGCCAAAAAGGTATATTGCACAATGCTAAAAAAGCTTAAAAAAGCCTTATTTTATTGAATTTGCCTCTTTTTCTTGTACAACACACACAAAAGGTGTTTGGGCTTTTTGATATATTAGACAAGCACCCGGTTTTACTATGCCAAATTACGAAAACTTTTTTTGGGAAATGTGTCATATAGTAAAGAAAATGCCCTTTTGATACTATTCTCGTAGTTATCAAGCCCTCTTAACGGGTGGGCACAATTTGGAGGTTAATAAGATATGGCAAGTTTATCTTTCCAGCACGTTTACAAAAAGTATGAGGGCGGCGTAGTAGCAGTTTCAGATTTCAATCTTGACGTAGCAGATAAGGAATTCGTTATCCTCGTAGGACCTTCAGGATGCGGTAAGTCAACAACTCTCCGTATGCTCGCTGGTCTCGAAGATATTTCAGAAGGTGAGATTTACATCGACGATCGTTGCGTAAACGACGTACTCCCTAAGGACAGAGATATCGCGATGGTTTTCCAGAACTACGCTTTGTATCCTCACATGTCTGTTCGTGACAACATGGCATTCGCTCTTAAGCTCAGAAAGATGCCTAAGGACGAGATCAACCGTCGTGTACAGGAAGCAGCTAAGATCCTCGAGATCGAGCACCTCCTCGACAGAAAGCCTAAGGCTCTCTCCGGTGGTCAGCGTCAGAGAGTTGCTCTCGGCCGTGCTATCGTACGTGACCCTAAGGTCTTCCTCA
>JAEEGJ010017001.1_pt1 | contig 16565 bp, 11 predicted proteins | sample 8958761 | NCBI WGS metagenome assembly JAEEGJ01 (sample SAMN16246546, study PRJNA631951) | gut metagenome | biome: gut microbiome; feature: rumen; material: RS-attached | host: Bos | place: Iran: Karaj | collected 2018-10
GGCTGAGGCCGCCCTTGTGTGCCGCCCATACGTGTGCGGAACTGTCGACGGCGAGTGCGGTCGGGTGCAGGTCCATGATGCCGTCCTCTTCGTTGAAGAGGCTCCAGCGGTCCTTGTCGTTCACGCTTTTCTTGGGCACGAGCCTTGCGATGCCTGCGCCATCGACGGCGACAAACAGTTCCTTGCGGCTTTCGGACCACACGAGCGCGTTAATCTTCTGGCTCGGGAGCACCTTGCCCTTCTGCTCGAACTGACCGTTACGGTAGAGGAACAGGCCGTTGTCGGTACCGATCCAGAGCGATGCACCCTGGTTCTCGAGCGCAGTGATGCGGTGGCTGCCGATTTCGTCCTCATAGCTCTTCCATGCCTTGCCGTCAAAGCGGTAGAGTGTCTTGGGGGTACCGACCCAGAGCTTTTCTGTGCGGCTCTCGTAGAGGAGTGCCGTGATGGTGTCCTTAACGATGAGGTTCCATGGGATCTTTACTTCCACCACGTGCGATTCGTCGTCGGCATTCTTGATGTCGTTAAACTTCTTGACCTGGCGGGTGTATTCGTCAAGCCCGCGTTCGGTGCCCGCGAATACGCGTACGGCGTCCTTCACTTTAGCGTTGCCCTGCAGGGTCACGGTGTGGTAGTCTACCCACTGCTCGCTGTCAAACTTGAGGATGCCGTTGACGGTACCTGCCCAGAGTTCGCTCTTGGAGAAGAACCCGTTCTTGGCACGGCTTGCCATGTTGGTAAAGTGTGGGGTCGTCTTTGCATCGGCGGGGAACGATACCTTCCATTCATCGGCAAGTGGCCCGAAGGCGAGACCTGCGGGGTTGTAGTACATGGCGGTAGCGTCGTCGGCCAGCGCTGCGCCCACTTCGCCCATACCGAGCTGGCGTGCGCCAACGGGCATTTCGAGCGTAATGATTGCCGAACCTGCGGCTAGCGAGAGTGCTGGTGCAAAAAGGAGCGCGGAAAGTAGGGATTTATGCAAGGTGCCTCCAGTCCGGAACGTCGTAACTGCTTCCGTGCGTGGGGAGTACCGCCTTCCAGCCCGACTTGCTCGGGTTTTCCCAGGGCTGCTTGGGCAAAAGCTTGCAATCGCAGCCGAGAACGTACGGCGGGAGAATTTCTGCGTGGTTTCTGATCTGTTCACGGGTAATGAAGTTCTCCTCGTGGACGAACTTCACGTATTCCTTGCCCTTGGGGCCAAGTTCAATGCGGTAGGTGACGGTGCCGTTCTGGTCGCCCTCGTCGATGGTGCGGATGGTTTCCTCGATGCTGCGGTTCCACTTGTCGAGGTATTCCTTGCGCTGTTCGGGGGTGAGCTGCGCCTGCGTTTCGAGCCATGCGCGGATCGAGTTTTCGGAAGGCTTTACGGCGGTAATGGATTCCCTTGCCGGGCGGACCACCACGGCGTACTTGCCGGACACGTCGATGACCGGCTTGATTTCCTCTTTTTCGTCGGCGCTGTGGATGACCACGTACGCACCGATGCCTGCGAGGATTATGGACAGGAGTACGATAACGATGACAATGACGACAGAGAGCATAATCTTTCCCGTTCTATATTGCAATTCCTCTTTTTTTCAAAACTAGCATTTTTCTATCTTGTAGAGTAGGAGTTTTTATGTCAAAATTCAAGATTTTTATTGTTCTGTTGTTTTCCAGCGTAGTATGGGCGGTCCCTTTCAATGTAGAAGTGGTAAAAACCGGTGATGGCGACGAGATTCGTGCGGGCCAGCTCATCAAGGTGCACTACAAGGGCTACCTGTATGCCGACATGCTCCATTACGACAGCCTGAAGGTCGCTGCGGCCCAGGATTCTATCGCGAAGGCCCAGGCAGATTCCATTGCTGCCGCTACGGCGAAGAAGGACACGAAATCGAAGAAGGACAAGAAGGCTAAGGCTCCGGTAGATACGGTTGCGGTCGCGAACAGTGCCGCTGTGGATAGTTCGCTTGTGGAAGAGGCTTCTGCAGATACGCTTACGCCCTTTGCCGATACGTATGCAAGTGGTGAACCGCTCGAGTTCACGATTGGCGTGGGCCAGGTGATTGCCGGCTGGGACAAGGGTATCCTCGGCATGAAGGTGGGCGAGGTCCGCAAGCTTACGATTCCCTATGTGCTGGCGTATGGCGAGAATTCGCTCGAGGGTATTCCTCCGTATTCCGACTTGTATTTCGAGGTGGAACTTGTCTCTGCCGAAAAGCCGATGGAACCCGACGTGTTCCCGAAGGATGTGAACAAGCTCGCATGGAAGGAAAAGGACAAGGGCCTCAAGATTTATGACGAGAAGGTGGGTACGGGCAAGCCTGCGGTTGCTGGCTCTACCCTGAAGGTGCATTATACGGGATGGCTCGTTGCGGGCCGCAAGTTCGGCAGTTCCAAGGACCTGGGCAAGCCTTTCGAGGTGGTGCTCGGCGCAGGCAAGATGATCAAGGGCTGGGAATCTGGACTTGACGGCATGCGCGAGGGCGGTGTCCGCTGGCTTCGCGTTGCCCCCTCCATGGGATACGGCGCGAGCGCATTCACGATGATTCCGCCGAACTCCACGCTTGTGTTCCGCGTTGAACTTGTGGAATCCATGGTAGACCCGGAACTCGCGGCAAGCATGGATTTCTTCCCCGATACGACGATGCTCACGTTCGAGAACGGTTCCGAGGGCCTGCGCTATGCGGTAATCCAGCAGGGCGAAGGCGAACCCGCGAAGGTGGGTTCTCCGGTGAAGGTGCATTATACCGGTTGGATGACGAACGGCTACAAGTTCGACAGTTCCCGTGACCGCGGGCAGCCCTTCGTGTTCCCGCTCGGGCAGGGCCGCGTGATTCGCGGTTGGGACCTGGGTGTCGCGGGCATGCTCCCGGGTGAAAAGCGCATCCTCATGATTCCTCCTGGACTTGGCTACGGGAGCCGCGGTGCGGGCCCGATTCCGGGTGGCGCAACGCTCATATTTGCAGTGGAGTACCTGGGCGAGTAATGCTAAAAATCTTGTCCGAAAAGCTGAAGGAGTCTTTCGCGTCTGTCTTACCCGTGACGCTTATAGTCCTCGTGCTTTCGTTCACCCCGCTGGTTGATTTCTCGCTAAAGCAGCTAGTCGTTTTTTGTATTTGCGCGGTGTTCCTGGTAATTGGCATCGGGTTGTTTAACCTGGGCGCCGACCTTGCTATGACGCCGATGGGCGAGCATGTGGGTTCGGGCCTTACCAAGTCGCGCAAGTTGCTTTTGCTCGTTTCGGTTTGCTTTGTGATGGGCGTGCTCATTACGGTCGCGGAGCCCGACCTCTCGGTGCTTGCCGAGCAGGTGAAGAACGCGGTCGAGCCGGTGCTGCTTATCGTTACCGTGGGTATCGGTGTCGGGCTTTTCCTGCTCCTTGCCATCATGAAGGTGGTCTGGAAGAAGGACCTCTCGACCATCATCATCTTTTTCTACATGGCACTGTTCATGCTCGGCATGCTCATGCTCACTTTCGGCAAGGAACAGTTCGTGCCGCTCGCTTTCGATTCGGGCGGCGTGACGACAGGGCCGATTACGGTGCCGTTCATCATGGCGCTCGGTGTGGGTGTCGCGGGTGCCATCGGTGGTAAGCGCGCGAACGAGAACAGCTTCGGACTTATCGCCCTCTGTTCTATCGGCCCGATTATTGCGCTTATGGGGCTCGTGCTTTTTGCGAAGGGGAACCTCACTTACCAGCTTTCTCCTGCAAGCTATTCCATCGATGCGAGCCTCGGGCATAACTTTTTCCCGACGGTCGGCGCCGTCGCGAAGGAAGTGCTTGTGGCCCTTGGGCTCATCGTGGCGTTTTTCCTTGCCCTCCAGTTTGTGGCGCTCCGGCTTTCGAAGGCGAAACTCGTGCAGATGTCTTTCGGTATCTGCTACACCTTCGTGGGTCTCGTGATATTCCTTACGGCGGTGACGGTCGGGTTCATGCCCGTGGGTTTTGAACTTGGGTGCAATCTCGCGAAGATGCCCCGCGCGCTCGTCGTCTCGGGCTTTATCATCGGGATGGTGGTGGTGCTCGCCGAGCCCGCGGTTCACGTGCTCAACAAGCAGGTGGAAGACATCACCGGTGGTCTCGTGAGCAAGCGTTCCATGCTCATCGCGCTCTCTGTAGGTGTCGGGCTTTCCATCGGGCTTTCGATGATCCGCATTATCATCGGGTTCCCGATTATCTACTACCTGATTCCGGGTTACTTCCTTTCCCTCGCGCTCTCGTTCTTTGTGCCCAAACTCTATACCGCCATCGCGTTTGACTCGGGTGGAGTTGCGAGCGGGCCCTTGACCTCGAGCTTTATTCTCCCGCTGGCGATTGGCGCCTGCTCCGTGATTCATGATGGGGGCGATTCCATACTGAGTTACGCCTTCGGTATTGTCGCGATGGTCGCGATGACTCCGCTCATTACCATCCAGGTGATGGGCTTCAGGGCGATTGCATCCAAGAAAATCAAGAACCGCCTGATGATGCGCCGCATCCAGGATGCCGACGACGAGCAGATTATAGACTTTGTGTAGGTAGGCCATGGCAGAGATTAGGAAGTCAAGCATAGCAAGAAGGCTTTACGGGCGGTCGAACGGACGCTCCCGCGTGTCCATGAACCGCCTCAAGATTCTCGTGACCGTCGTGAACCGTGCAAAGGCAGATTTCTACATGGACCATATCCAGTCCTTTGGCGTGAACATGCAGATGCTCGTGTTTGGGCACGGTACCGCCCCGCGCGAGATTGCGACTGCGATGGGCCTTGCGGATTCCGAACGTGCGGTTATCTTCAGCGTCATTGGCGAGAACAACCTGCGCGCGGCCCTCGATAGCCTCGACGAGAAGTTCAACACTATTGCGGGGGGCAAGGGAATTGCCTACACGATCCCGATGTCGAGTATTATCGGCAAATCCATTTTCAACTTTCTGAGCGATAACCGCGATGCGGTACGGAGGAACGAAGCATGAGTGCATTCAACCACGAAGTCATCTTCTGCATTGTGAATACCGGGTTCTCGGAAACCGTGATGGAGGCGGCGAAGGATGCCGGTGCACGCGGTGGCACTATCCTGAACGCCCGTGGTACGGCGAACAAGGAGGCCGAATCGTTCTTCCACATTGCGATACAGCCCGAAAAGGAAATCGTGATGATCCTCGTGGATTCAAAAATCAAGGATGCCGTGCTGCATGCGCTATACCAGAAGGCAGGCCTCGATACCATGGGGCAGGGGATTGCGTTCTCGCTGCCCGTAGAAGACGTGGTGGGGCTTACCCCGTGGAAGGCGGTCGACAAGGATGGCAAGACCATCAAGATGCCCGTGTTCAAGAAGCCCAGCGAAACTGCCGAAGAAACTAAATAAAAAACACCCGGCTTTTTGCAGGGCACCCCTTCTTAACTTTCAAAGCCTTGATGCAGATCTGCACAAGGCTTTTCGCTTTTTTGCCTTTGCAGAAAATTTTTTACGGGCTGACTTTACATTGGCGGAACTGCCTACGATAATTATACAGGAGTAACATCATGAAACCGCTAATCGGTATCACCCTTTCTTTTGTCGCCATGGCATTCGCTGACGATATGCAGGAGTAGAATATGGCAGTTTTTGAAACGCTTTTTATCTTGGCCGGCCTTCTCATGGGCCTTGTGTCGCGGGGCGGAATGTACCTATTCCTGCTTCCGCTTGCCGTAGTGGCGTTCGCGCTCGCCATTATGAACAGGCCGAGCCCAACGGGTTCCAAGGCAAAAAAAATCGTAAGTTCGATTTTGTCGGCAGCATACCTTGTCGCGGTAGTTGCCTGCTCGCTTGCTTTATTCAAAAGCGATTCCAAAGAATCGGAAGTTACTCCCAAAAAGGAACCGACAGTTGCATTGCAGGCTCAGGATGACAAGGACTTGTCCGTTCTGGAAGAGAAGGTGGATAAAATCCATTCCATGCTTGCCGACATGAAAACAGAATACAGCCTGATTGGAAAAAGCGATCTGGAACGGGTCAAGGCGGAAATCGCCATGCATGACGATGAATTGATTGAGTGCGACCCCACAAAAATGAAGGGCTGTATGCAATTCACCAATTATGGAACAATACTCGACAGCAACAGGTTTTACACGGTTTCCTTGCATTGGAAGTTGCCAAGGTTCCAGGTTTATCCTAAATGGCTCCACCGGAAAATCATCAAGGGGCTGTTGGGCAAGGACTTGACCGATGCCGACACGGTCCTTGATGCTAGACATTTAGGAGAAATTCAAAAAAGAGCCCTTTACCGTCAGGCGGAAGAATACAAGAGGAGCATCGAATACGAACTCAGGAATTATCCCAATGACTGGTATTTTGACAGCGCCCACACGGAAGTTGCCGCCACCCTCAAATACGAACGCCGGGACAGTATAGATGTTGCGTTCGATTCATTGCTGTGGACGACCTATTATATTTCAAATGTCGGGTACGAAGCCGGAGCCGCCGGAGGATACTTTTACGAGTATCATCGGACCTTCTCGAAGAAAGACGGGTCGTTGGTTGATTCCACTGTTTTCAATCCAAGTGAAAAGAAAGCGATTGTATCGCTTCTCCGTAAATATGCGGAAAAATACGATGCCAACCCCGATGCCATCCACATGGATTTCAAACTGGAGCCGTCTTTTTTGAAGAACGGTATCGGTTTTGACGGCTTGTCTTTCGAAATCGGCTGGCATACCCACGGTAGCGTGATGATTGTGGTGCCTTACAAGGAAATTCTGCCCTATATGGAAACTTGGGCTCGCCGAGAATTCGGTCTTACTGAAGATGGTCATTACTTTTAAAGGAACAGACTATGCTCAAACCAGCAAATAAAGAAGAACTGAAGAAAATCATCAAGAATCGCATTCTGACTGAGGGATTTAGATGCGACCTGAACGACATCGATGTTTCGGACATCACCGACATGAGTAGGCTGTTTTATGGTAGTTCATTCAACGGCGACATCAGCGAGTGGGACGTATCCAACGTGACTAACATGAGCCATATGTTTGAAGGCGATTGTTGGGGTGATGAAAATGATGAAAAAAATCCGTTTACTGGCGACATCAGTAGATGGGATGTATCCAATGTGACCGACATGAGCATGATGTTCAACTGTAGCACATTCAACGGTGACATCAGCCAGTGGAACGTATCCAATGTGACTAACATGAGTGGAATGTTCAACTATAGCACATTCAACGGCGACATCAGTAGGTGGGATGTGTCCAAAGTGACGGATATGAGCGCTATGTTTTGCTATTCCGAATTCAATAGAGACATCTGCGAGTGGGACGTATCCAACGTGACCGATATGAGCAGGATGTTTGAAGGTAGCTGTTTCAATGGCGACATCAGTAGGTGGGATGTGTCTAATGTGACGAACATGATGAGTATGTTTAAAGAATGCTCGTTCAATGGCGACATTAGCGAATGGAATGTATCAAATAAAAATTTAGATCAGGATAGCTGGGTTTGTTGTACTTACTTTAAAAAACAGTTTTTAACAGCATCCGCTCTCAATAAAAAAGATATTTTGAGAATTCTTATTCATGAAAGGATTAATCACTTCGGACCCGAATGCGACCTGAACGATATCGATGTTTCGGACATTACCGATATGAGCTGGTTGTTCTACGGTAGTTCATTCAACGGCGACATCAGTAAGTGGGATGTGTCTAATGTGACGAACATGAGGAGCATGTTTAAAGAAAGCTCGTTCAATGGCGACATTGGCAAGTGGAACGTATCCAATGTGACTAATATGTGCGAAATGTTCTTTGGTAGCCAGTTCAATGGCGACATCAGCCAGTGGGACGTGTCCAATGTGACGAACATGAGCGGAATGTTTTCTGGTAGTCAATTTAACGGCGACATCAGCGAGTGGAATGTTTCCAACGTAACCGACATGAGCAGAATGTTTTTTGAAAAAGTTATTTCTGATCAATGTGCCGTTTGTAGGCTTCGCAATCCTTTTAATGGTGATATCGGCAGATGGAATGTATCCAAAGTGACGAACATGGGGGGTATGTTTAAAGGAAGCTCGTTCAATGGCGACATCAGCCAGTGGGACGTGTCTAATGTGACCGACATGGGTTGGATGTTCGGCAATAGCTTATTCAATGGCGATATCAGCCAGTGGAACGTGTCCAAAGTGACGAACATGAGGAGTATGTTTAAAGAAAGTTCATTCAACGGTGACATCAGCGAATGGGATGTATCCCCAAAAAATTTGAATCAGGATGGCTGGGTTCGTTGTACTTACTTAAAAAAACAGTTTTTAACAGCAACCGCTCTTGATAAAAAAGAAATTTTGAGAAATCTTATTGAAGAAAGAATTAAGGTGTTCGGATCCGAATGCGACCTGAACGATATTGATGTTTCGGACATCACCGATATGAGCGGGATGTTCCGTAAAAGCCCATTTAATGGCGACATCAGCCAGTGGAACGTCTCCAATGTGACCAACATGCGCGAAATGTTCTGGGGTAGCCAGTTCAACGGCAACATTAGCAAGTGGGATGTGTCTAACGTGACTAATATGCGCGCTATGTTTTGCTATTCCAAATTCAATAGAGACATTAGCCAGTGGAACGTGTCGAATGTGGCCGACATGAGTGATATGTTTTCCCATAGCAACTTCAACGGCGACATCAGCAAATGGGACGTATCCAATGTGACCGACGATTACGGGATGTTCTTCCATAGCAACTTCGATGGAGACACCAGCAATTGGACCATACGCCCTGACTGAGCCACCAAGAACATCTCCACTTCCAACCCAAGTATTAATCCAAAGAAACCTGATGCCCCAAAATCAGGACTCTTTATAAGCCGAGGAATATTTTTATATAAATTTATGCCATGAATATTCTTATTTACTTCCTGTTTGCGCTTTCGGGCTTTGCGGGCCTGATTTACGAAGGTTCGTGGGCGCGCTACCTTAAACTCTTCCTCGGGCATTCCAGTTACGGCCAGGTGCTCACGCTCTGCATCTACATGGGCGGCCTTGCCATAGGCAGCTTTATTGCGGGCAAGATGGTCGAGAAGGTCAAGCGTCCGCTGCTCGGGTATGCCGCGGTGGAACTTGCCATCGGTATCGGCGGTGTGGCGTACCACCCGCTGTACAACGCGCTTACGGGGTTCTTCTTCGATAGCGAATGGATTGCGGGCCTCGGCTTTACCGGCGCAGAGATTGCGAAGGTGGTGCTTGCGACGGGTTCTACGCTCCCGATTGCGATTGCGGTCGGTATGACGTTCCCCTTCATTGCGGCAGGTCTCATGCGCAAGAGCGGCGCGGAAGTCTCGCTCCCGATGCTCTACTTCACGAACAGTTTTGGTTCTGCCATCGGCATCCTGGTGACAAGCTACACGCTCATTCCGGTACTCGGCAACCATGTTACCTTGTGTGTAGCCGCTTCGATAAACTTCTTGCTCGCGATGATCTTTGGCTTTATCGGGTTCACGACTTCGCCGAATCACGAGGATGACGAGGACGATGTTACCGAGAGTGCTGCCCGCGAGCCCTTGAACGAGGACTACGCGGCAGAGCACAAGCTTGCGATGCCCCCGAAGTCCACCTGGTTCTGGATTGCGGGCATTACGGGCCTTACCTCGTTCGTGTACGAGATTGTGTGGATCCGCCTGCTCAGCCTGTTGATGGGGTCCTCGAGCCACAGCTTTGACCAGATGCTTTCTGCGTTTATCCTGGGCCTAGCCATAGGCAGCGCCGTGAGCGGCAAGCTCCTCAAGAAGGATTCGCTTATCGTGCTTTCGCTGGCGCAGATATTCATGGCGTTCTTCGCGCTGTGTACGCTGTATTTCCACAAGCCGTTCTGGGAGATGATGAACGAGGCAAACCAGATATTCAACCCCACGAATGACGGTTACGTTTGCTGGAGTCTCTTCAAGTATGCGCTCTCTGTACTGTGGATGGTGCCCACAAGTTTCTTTGCGGGCATGACGCTCCCGATTATTACGGTTATCCTTACGCGTGCGTTCAAGAGCGAGGCACCGATTGGTAAGGTCTACGGCTGGAATACGGTCGGTTCCATCATCGGTTCTGCGGGTGGCGGACTCCTGTTGCTCCCGCTGCTGCAGCTCAAGGGTGCCCTCGTGCTTGCTGCTTTCCTCGACTTCGCGATTGGCTTTATGCTGCTTGTCGTTTATCGCAAGCGGTTCCGCTACAGCGTGGCGTTCTATGTGATTTGCGCGTTCATGATGCTGCCTTCGCTGCTGGTGAATTTCGACCCGCACCTGATTACTTCGGGCGCGTTCCGTGCCTACAAGAACCTCCATCCGGACGAGAAGATCATTGTGCGCGACGGCAAGACGGCCACCATCAGTTTCCATGAATCGAAGGTCCACTACTACATCAAGACGAACGGCAAGGCCGACGCGAGCTTGGGCAAGGACCGTTCGCGCCCCATCGAGGGTGACGAACTGACCCAGGCGGCAACGGCGTTCATGCCCATGGCAGTGAAGGATAAGCCTTACGATGCCGCGATGGTCGGCTTCGGGAGTGGCATGGGGGCGCACTACCTGCTTGCCGACCCGCTCCTGAAGGATTTTGACTGCGTCGAGATTGAGCAGGAGATGATGGACCTCGCGAAGGGGTTCTACCCGTGGAACTCCCGCGGTTACGATGACCCGCGCATCCATATCTACATTGACGACGCGCAGACGTTCTTCCTCACGAACCGCCGCAAGTACGACCTGATGATTAGCGTGCCCAGTAACCCGTGGGTCTCCGGTGTGGCAAGCCTCTTCAGTCACGAGTTCTACACCAAGATGCGCCGCTACATTAAGCCGGGTGGCCTGTGGGTGCAGTGGATCCAGACCTACGAGTTTAACGACCAGCTGTTCCTGAACATATTGAAGGCGCTCGATGTCGCGTTCCCGTACGTGAGCCTGTACAAGGCGCCGGAGGAACCCGACATCATCATTATCGCAAGCGACGAGCCCGTCTACCAAAAGGCGATATCGCGCTTCAGCACCGATAGCACGCTTGTGAAGGAATTCAATCGCATCCATCGCGACCCGGAATTCTTCGGCGAGCAGAATTTCCTGTTCACCTCCAAGATGGTGCAGTCGCTCATGGACGGCGTTGCCCCGAACAGCATCTTCACGCCGATGGTCGACAACAAGGCCGAAGAGGCGCGCTTCGTGCATTCGCAGGCGCATATCGTGCAGGTATTCGACAGCTGCGAAGTGTGCTGGCCCGAGTACCTCGATTCCGCCGAGAACGCCCTGCGCCGCCCTGCCCGCGTGAAACAGATGATGCAGAATGCAGTTGACCCGTACAAGCAGCTCGCACTGAACGCCTACCTCGACGACGTGCAGGCGAAGATGGATTCCGCGAGGGGCTTTACGGTCAAGGAACCCGATTCCGTCTCTGAACTTTCTGCGATGCCCGCACTGCCTGCCGCCGCGGAAGGGTCGCCCCTGTGGGTCAAGTTCCGCATAGACTATATCGAGTGGATTCGCGGCATCCCGCTGGAGGCCCGCGATACGAACGAGGTGTACGTGAAGGTTCGCAGGCTCGTGAACGAGGGCGCCTTCCCGGCATCGTTCGTGGACGAGTTCAACATTATGGAATGTGCCCGCACCAAGGACTACCATACGGCCGCCCGCCTTGTGGCCGGCTTCTACGAGAAGTACGAGATGAAGGCGATGGACGAGTTCTTCCTCCGGAATGCGCTGCTTATCGCGATGCTTGCGAAGGAACCCGAACTTGCTAACGCCATCTACCTCGATGCCATCAAGGAACACGAAAGCTTCTTCCCGGTGGAGAAGTTCCTTATCGAGCGCGAGATCGTGAAGCTCCGCCGCAGTTCTATCAGGAGATAAACGGGCTTGCGCTAGAAATAAACGCGCAGGGCCTGTAATCGCCTGCATTTTCTAATGACCAATGACTGTTAATCAATAAAAAAAGCGGGCTTGATACCCGCTTTTTCTAATGGCTATTGGCCAACAACTAATTGCTAACTAGAACAGGAAGCTCACGCCCATCATCACGTACGATGTAAGGAAGTTTGCGTCCTTGAAGGCGACTTCCGCATTGAGTGTCTGGTTCAGGAGGTTCGTGAATCCCTGCACGCAGCGCAGGTTCACCTGCACCCAGCGGGTCACCATGTAGCCGAGGTCGAGTGCCACGCCCACTTCGAAGCCCGTGGTGGCGAGAGTATTGGTACGCGTGCTGTTGTCACCCATGTCCATGTTCTGGTTGAACTCTGAAGAACCCGTAAGCTTGAGGCCGAGGTTCACGCCCAGACCCACGAACATGTTGAGGTCGACGAACGTGTAACGCACGATGAGCGGGATTTCAAAGAGCATGATGTTGATGCTTGCATCGTCGTCGCCGAATTCGGTGTCGGTCGCGTAAGAGTAGTAGCGGTACGAGAATACCAGTTCGGGAACCATGTTCAGGTTCTTGACGCCGAGAGGCAACTGCACCGAGAGGCCTGCCGCGCCCTGGAAGCCGAGACCCCAGCCTTCGGTGTCCTGGCCGATAAACGTGTTTACGCCCGCGCTCGCGTGGACGCCCAGGATGATTGTCCTTGCAAAGCCTTCGGTACGCTGGCGGTTGATTTCTGCCTTGGAGGTCTTCTCCTTGCGGTACTGCGCGTACTCCGCCGCATATTCGGCATCATCGGCGAATTCGCTTGCCTGTGAACCGTCGTATGTTTCTGAACTTGAGGCGTCGCTACCGGCAGAGACTGCGGTATTGTCGTTGTCAAAGTCATCGAACTCATCCGCGAAGGATGGTGTGAACACAGCTAGGAATGTCGCTGCCAGGAATGGAGCAATTCTCGATTTCATGCTAGAATTATAATAAATCCAAAGTTAAACACCCCCCTTATTATAAATTTATTTTGTCCAAAGGGAGTGTGGCAAATTTTTTTTTACCTGCCGCCGGTATTGGCCGGGGCTTTTTATACCGATTTTTCGGTTTTTAGGCTAGAGGAACAGCGAGAAGCCGAGTGTCGCGTGCGATGCGAGCAGTTTCATGCCGGTCATCGAGGTCACGGCGACCACGTCCTGGTTCAGGAGGTTCAGCACGCGCTGGTTCAGTCGCAGGTCCACCGCGAAGTTCTTGTTGATGGTGTAGCCGATTTCGAAGATGCCGCCGACTTCTACGCCTGCAGAGGGGATAAGGTCATCTTCGGATTCGTCTGTCTCGGTAATGGTGCTTGTCTCGATGGTCTGCTTGAACTTCGACGATCCCGTGAGTTTCAGGCCGATGCTGGCACCGAGCCCCAGGGTGAGGTTTCCGCCACCGATGGCGTACTTGAGCACCACGGGGACCTCGAAAAGTACCACGTTGAGGGTTGCTTCGTCCTGTTCGTTGTAGTCTTCTTCGTCGAGCTTGGCCTCGTAACGGTAGCGGTAGTAGCCGACGGAAAGTTCTGCCGAAGCGTATAGTCCGGAGTTTCCAAGCTTCGTCAATGTGATGATGCCGCCATTGGCCTCGTACCCGATTCCCCAGTCATCGAATTCTTCGCCCAGGAAAATCTTGTTCAGGCCGCCTGCAACTCTGAATCCGAGCGAGAATCCGCTGGAGAACCCTTCGCGGCTTGCTCGGGAAATGTCGGTATTGTCGTTCACGTAGCGGTCGTAGGTGTCGTCATCCACGTCGTCGTCATCGTCGCTTGCGACGGTCTCTTCCTGGCATTCGGGGAGCAGGGAGTCTGCCGGGGTGCATTCATCCTCGTCGGCCGGGCCCTTGGCGTCTTCCTTTTCCCAGGACTTGCGTGTTGCTTCGGCAGACTTTACCGGAGCGGACGCAGCCTGTTCTCCGCAGCCATCCCCGATGCAGTCGGGGTTCGGTTCTTCGGAACCGTCGTTCAGTTCGGTGCTGCCCCCATTTTGCGAGGCGATCCATGCCGGGTCGGTCTCGGCAGGGTATTCGCTCTGGGCGAGGGCGACCGTTGCAGAAAGTGCGGCAAGTGCCAGTATGGATTTGAAGAATTTCATGCGCCAAATATAGTTTTTGAGGGGTGAACGCATCCAGCTGGTTTGGGAAAATACCCCTGTTTTATGCCCAAAACCTTATTTTTTTAGAACGTAAGGGTAATTTTACGCTATAAACAACATACAAATTAGTCTTTGCTGAATGGGAATTGTATTTTAAAGGTGAGGACGATGGGAGAAAATTCTTAGGAGGATATCGTGGTGAAGAAGAATTCTTTAAGGCTGCTTGCGGCCTTTGCTGCTTTCCCGTTGATGTTTTTTGTTGCTTGCGACGATTCCTCGTCTGCAAGTGGCGATGAAAAACCGGCATCGTCGTCATCTGTACCGGCGTCGTCGGATTCGAAAATTTCTTCTGAAGTGGAATATAGGGACCCCTACCAGCCGAGTACGGAATGTTCTGCCGAGAACGAAGGGGCTTCTGAGTGGGTGTGCACTAGCTACTGGAAAGGTACTTGTGCTAGTTCGTCTTATTACAAGTGCGAAAAAGAAAAATGGGTAGAGACAGAATACATTCCTCCATTGCCGGAAAAGGAATGTACTGCCGAAAAAGAAGGCGTAGTGGATTCTGTTGCCGAACCGCATTACGATCAAAGTAAGAAAGTGCAAGTCGGACACTATTACTACATATGTAACAAAAACAAGTGGAACTTGATCAACGAAACTCTCGCAAAGTGCACCACGGCAGATACAAAGGTGGGTGATGAATGCTGTGATGTTATCTACGGTCTCCTTACGACAGTGTATCCGTCTCATAGCGAGCTTTATGAATATACCGAAGATGGTTGGACAAGGCAGGGCGTCTACAGCGACCTTGAATGTAAGGAATTCAGCTATGACCCGGCAGATTCGTGTTCTGTTCCGGCCGAGGCGTGTACCGAAGGCGGTAACAATAAGATCGATTCTACGCTCAAGTCTGCAAAGACTTCCGAGACGTGTTACTCTTTATGTTTGAATAACGAATGGAAGCGTCTTGTTATAGATGATGTGAAGGTATACGCCCATTGCGGTGAGCCGAAAGAGAAAGGCGAAAATCGGTGCTGTTATACGCCGCCAGCGGAGATTACTGAACAGTATCCATGGTATGGGAGCGCCATTTATGTTTACGATTACCTTTTTGGGTGGGCTGTCAGCGAATACTACGGTGCCCCTAATTGCGAGGATCCGGCAGAGTAGATTTGTAAATACACAATTTGTGGATATCTCGCCCCGGGATTGCAAGCCGCATTCCCGGGCATTTTCTATCTTTACACCCGAAAAATTTAATGAGGCCGCGGCGGCTCCGCCGGGGCGTTAGAGGATAAAATGGCTAAGTATAATCCGCAAGAGATCGAAACCAAGTGGCAGGCCTACTGGGAAGAACATCAGACTTTCAAGACGGGCACCGATAAGTCCAAGCCCAAATATTACTGCCTGGACATGTTCCCGTACCCGAGTGGCGCAGGCCTCCATGTGGGCCACCCCGAAGGTTACACCGCTACCGATATCATCTGCCGCTACAAGCGCAGCCGCGGTTTCAACGTGCTCCACCCGATGGGTTGGGACGCTTTCGGCCTCCCCGCTGAACAGTACGCCATTCAGACCGGTACGCACCCGGCCATTACCACCAAGAAGAACTGCGACAATTTCCGCCGCCAGATCAAGCGCCTCGGCCTTAGCTACGACTGGAACAAGGAAGTCAACACCACCGACCCGAAGTACTACAAGTGGACGCAGTGGATTTTCAAGCGCCTTTACGGCACCTGGTTCGATGAAGACCAGCAGAAGGGCCGCCCCATCGAAGAGCTCCTGATTCCTGCTGACGTGGAAGCCAAGGGCAAGGAAGAAGTCCGCAAGTACAAGGATTCTAAGCGCCTCGCTTACTACGCCGACGCTCAGGTGTGGTGGTGCAAGCACTGCAAGATTGTTTGCGCGAACGAAGAAGTCTTGAATGACGGCAGCCACGAAAAGTGCGGCACCAAGGAAGTCGAACGCCGTAACCTGAAGCAGTGGCTCATGCGCATTCCTCTGTATGGCGACCGCCTGCTGAAGGGTCTCGACAAGCTCGACTGGCCGCAGGGCGTGAAGGACATGCAGAAGAACTGGATCGGCAAGAGCTACGGTGCCGAAGTGGATTTCCCGATTGCCGACGCTAACGGCAAGCCGACTGAAAAGAAACTCCGCGTCTATACGACCCGTTGCGATACGCTGTTCGGTGCTACCTACATGGTTGTCGCTCCGGAACATGCGATGGTGCCGGAACTCACGACCGCCGAACAGAAGGCCGCCGTGGAGGAATACGTGCACGCCGCTGCTCTCAAGAGTGACCTCGACCGTACCGAACTCGCCAAGGAAAAGACCGGCGTGTTTACCGGTAGCTACGCCGTGAACCCGCTCACCGGCACCAAGATTCCGGTGTGGGTCGCCGACTACGTTTTGACGGGCTATGGCACCGGCGCCATCATGGCCGTGCCCGCCCACGATACCCGCGACTTCGATTTCGCGAAGAAGTTTAACCTGCCCGTCATCTGCATCATGGAACCCGATGCAAGCTGCCCCGAAGACGTTCGCCCGAAGGTCCTCGCTGGCGAAGCTTGCTGGGCTGCCGACGGCACCTACATCAACAGCCAGAACGACACGCTTTGCCTGAACGGCCT
>JAEEGJ010017004.1_pt1 | contig 16561 bp, 9 predicted proteins | sample 8958761 | NCBI WGS metagenome assembly JAEEGJ01 (sample SAMN16246546, study PRJNA631951) | gut metagenome | biome: gut microbiome; feature: rumen; material: RS-attached | host: Bos | place: Iran: Karaj | collected 2018-10
GGAACTTAACAAGGCCGACCTCTATCGTCTCTATCTTGCAGAGGCTCCGTTGACTATTGCGGGATGTGCTCATCTTGATTTGGCTACCGACATGGACGAGTACTATAAGGTCGTGGGAAGTCTTAGCGACCTCACAATCATCGACTCTGTGCAGGCATATCGCCCGGATGATATGACCATCGACCTCCTTACACGTACGGATACCACCCATGCTGTGGCTGATTGTGGAGACTTCCACCTGAAAGCCGACCTTAGCGGCGGATATAAGAAGCTGATGAAGGTTTCGGATGTGCTGATGGAGGAGGTGATGCGCCAATGGGAGAAGCGTATCATCAGTGAGAAGGATATCCGCAGTAAGTTGCCGCAAGGTAATGTATATCTGTCACTTGGCAGAGATAATCCTGTGGCAGATGCCATGAAGCGCTTTGACATCGACATTAAGCAGGTGTTGGCTGATTTCAGAATCTCACCTGTTTCGGGTATCAATGGTGAGATGACTATCGATACGCTCAAGACGGAATCCCTGCAACTTGACAGGATAAAGGCTGTCCTCACTTCTGACTCCGAACAGATACGATATACTGTCGATGTGGAGAATGGCAAGGACAATCCGCAGTATGTGTTTACGGCTCAGGCAAAAGGCTCTCTCCTTCCAAACGGAACATCGGTTGACCTGATAATTGACGATGCCCGAAAGCAGAGAATCCTGGATTTGGGCGCTCTTGCCGTGATGGAAACACGAGGTATCCGCATCTCGCTTGACGATAGGAAACATGTGCTTGGATATAAGCCGTTCAGCGTAAATCCTGATAACTATATCCTGTTCTCGCCAAATATGCGACTCTCTGCCGACCTTAAACTGAAATCTGCCGACGGCATGGGTTTGCTGGTATATACCGACGATGATAATCTTGAGGCACTTCAGGACGTTACGCTCTCTTTGCACAGATTTAATCTTGCCGAGATAGTGTCTGTAATTCCTTACATGCCTCAGATGGGTGGTATCATGGATGGTGACTTCCACGTCATACAGACACCGAATGATCTCTCTGTTTCAAGTTCTGTGGAATTCAAGGACCTCGTCTATGAGAATTGCGGCATAGGTAATATATCTTCCGAGTTCGTGTATATGCCTATGGAAGACGGCACTCACCATATTGACGGAATCCTGCTGAAGGATGGCGTTGAGGTGGCAAGTGTTGTTGGTGGCTATAACCCAGAGGAATATGTTGAGGAAGGAGGAGGTATTGACCTTGACGTGAACATGCAGAAACTGCCGTTGAATATTGCCAATGGCTTTGTGCCTGATCAGATCATAGGTCTTGAGGGAACAGGCGAAGGACAGCTCACGGTACGCGGTTCTGTCTCAAAGCCTGTGGTTAATGGTGATATCTATTTGCAGGGAGCTTCTCTCATTTCTGTTCCTTACGGCATAACGATGAAGTTTGATGACGACCCGGTTCGCATCACCAACTCAAAGCTCTTGCTTGAGAACTTCCAGATGTATGCCAACAATGATCAGCCACTCGTGATAATGGGCGACATAGACTTCTCCAACCTTGACCATATCAGCCTGAACATGCGTATGCGTGCAAGGGACTTCCTGCTTATTGATGCGAAGGAAAGCCGTCGTTCCGAGGCTTATGGTAAGGGCTACGTAAACTTCTTCGGAAGAATAAACGGCGAACTTTCAGAACTTAAGGTAAGGGGTAATCTCACCGTACTCTCAAAGAGTGACCTTTATTATATCCTTCGTGATTCTCCTATCACAACCGATAACCGCCTAAAGGAACTCGTAACGTTTACCGACTTCTCTGGCGATGAGCCTTTGGTGGTGAACCGTCCGGAGGTGGATGGTATGTCTGTTGATTTGTCGGTTACTGTTCAGGAAGGTGCCCATGTGACTTGCTGGCTCAACACCAACCACACCAACTACCTTGACATCCTCGGAGGCGGAAGTCTCAGAATGAAATATATAGGTGGTGATATCTCAATGACAGGAAGATACACCATCTCATCAGGTGAGATGAAGTATTCTCTGCCTGTAATTCCTCTGAAGACATTTGAGATATCTCCTGATTCGTATATCGAGTTTACGGGCGACATTATGAATCCTCGTCTCAGCATCACGGCGAAGGAGAAGAACAAGGCTATGGTGGAAGAGAACGGCGTGAAGAAATCCGTACTCTTCGAGTGTGGAGTGGTACTCTCAAAGACTCTTCAAGATATGGGACTTGAGTTCGTCATTGAGGCTCCGGAAGATTCATACGTTAGTGATGAACTCAGTATGCTGACGCTTGAGGAACGAGGAAAACGTGCCGTGACGATGCTCACCACGGGTATGTATCTCACGGAGAACAACACCTCAAGTTTCACCATGAACTCGGCTCTCAGCTCATTCCTGCAACAGGAAATAAATCAGATAGCTGGTTCTGCTCTCCGCACTCTCGACCTCTCGGTTGGTATGGAGACAAGCTCTGACGAGACAGGTAGGATGCACACCGACTACTCATTCAAGTTCGCAAAGCGTTTCTGGAACAACCGCCTTTCTGTTTCTGTAGGTGGAAAGATATCCACAGGCTCTGATGTAAGCGGTCAGAACAACACGTTCTTTGATAACGTGGAACTCCAGTATCGCACCTCCGATATCTCCAACCAATATCTCCAGCTCTTCTACAAACGTGCCGTATATGATTTCCTCGAAGGCTATGTAGGACAGTATGGTGCCGGTTATATGTGGAAACGTAAGTTGCAGAACTTCAGGGATATCTTCCAGTTTGGTGATAAGAACCTTGAGATGAGGAGAAGGATGATGAATCAGAACGGGAGCCCAGCGACCCCTAACCCCGGCCCTTCCCCCGTGATGGGGAAGGGAGCTGGAAGGCGACAGGTAGATAGTGTAGAGGTTAAAGTGGATAGTGCAAAAGTAAAAGTGGAAGCCCCCCAGCCCCCCAAGGGGGAGACTTCTAAGATAGTAGTGTCTCAATGAATAAGATAAGCAAATATATAAAAAAGATATTCGCGGCTATAGGTGATGTCGTTCTGCGACAGCCTTCTCCCTTCCCCATCACGGGGGAAGGGCTGGGGTTAGGGGTCTTTATTTTCCTCCTCTCTTCCTGCTCCACCCACCTTGAGCCGGGCGAACAGCTATTCACAGGATTGAAGCCTATCGACTATCAGAATCATGATAACAGCGAGCATTTCATTGAGACACAGGCAGAAGTGGAGGCGGCTCTTGCAACCGCTCCTAACGGTGCCCTGTTCGGTTCTTCTTACTATCGCACCATCCCTTACGCCCTCTGGATTCACAATGCCTGTGAGGGAAAGAAGAGCGGATTTGCAAAGTGGATGGGCAAGACATTCGGTAAGGCTCCTGTGCTTATGGGTAATGTGAACCCTGAGCTTCGCGTGTCAGTTGCTGAGAACGTGCTCCAGAATCATGGCTATTTCCGTGGAAATGTGGATTATGACATAGTGTATGGCAAGGCAAAGACAACGAAAACCGATACCGTGGCACGTCCTCGAACGGCTAAGGTGGCATATACCGTGGATATGGGCCCGCTATACAAAATTGATACGATCAGCTATCATAACTTCCCGCAGGATGCCGTAAACCTCATTCTTGCCGACAAGCCGAAGATAAAGGTTGGTGATCCGTTTGATGTAGCTGCTCTTGATGCCGAGCGTTCACGCATAGCCTCCATCTTCCGCAATCATGGCTATTACTATTACAATCAGTCCTACACCTCATATCTTGCCGATACCGTGAAAGTGCCCGAGAAGGTGCAGCTACAGGTTCACATGGTTGACTCCCTCCCCGATGAGGCTACCCAGAAATGGATGATCGGAAAAATTGATGTGAATATTCGCAGACAGAATCAGGAACAGCTAACCGACTCTACAAGCCGTCGTCATGTCACCCTGCACTTTCATGGCAAGAAATCGCCTATCCGTGGCCGTGTGATATTCTCTGATATGAAGCTGCGCTCTGGTGAACTCTACTCGCAGGATCTCTACGAGGAGTCCTTGAACCGTTTCATAGGTCAGGGCGTATATGCAAGCACGAGCATTGAGTTCAAGAAGAAACTGCGCCCTGACGGAACGGTCCTGACAGTTCCTGATACCGTAAGGTCGCTAACCCGTGACGGACAGGAGCGCCGTGGGGCGGGTATCCTCGACATGACGGTGAACTGTATCCTCGACAAGCCATACGATGTAACCCTTCAGGCTAACTATCTCGGAAAGACATCTGGCAGAATGGGCCCGGGTGCGAGTCTTGGCTTTGCAAAGAGAAACGCTTTCCGTGGAGGTGAGGTCTTGGGCTTCAATCTGGCAGGAAGCTATGAGTTCCAGACAGGAGGTAGTGGCGATAATGGTGCCAACTATGAGATTTCGGGCGATATGACCCTGACAATGCCACGACTCCTTATGCCTACGTTCTTGAAGAAACATCGTCGTCGCTGGATGAATACCCCTTCTACTATGATAACCGTGGCTCGTGAGACTATCAACCGAAGCGGATTCTTCAGAAGGCACATCCTTTCCGGCGAACTTGCATATACCATACAGCCGGCATCGCAGTCGGTTCATCAGTTCTCGCCTCTCATAGTGGAGTACGACCGACTGGCGGAGGTGTCTGCCGACTATCACGAGAAAGTGAAGAAGTCGCCTGTGCTCCTTGCATCCATGAACGACTATTTCCTCATGAAGATGAAGTATAACTACAAATATACCTCACCTTCCAACTATCATAACCCAATCTATCTGTCAGCTACGGTAACAGAGTCCTCCAACCTCATCGCACTTGGCTATGCCCTCGTGGGAAGAAGCTGGAACGAGAAGGACAAGACCTGTTTCAAGACCCCGTTCTCGCAGTTCCTGAAGTTCGATGTCGATTGGCGTAAGACATGGATGCTCGACGAACACTCATCCGTAGTGGCGCATGCCAGTCTTGGCGTGTTGAAATGCTACGGCAATTCTACCTCAGCACCATATTCCGAGCGATACTATGTGGGTGGCGCAAACTCCATAAGGGCATTCTCTGCAAGATCCGTAGGACCGGGAAGGTCTTCCTTGCCTGATTCTTTGAAAAACTATCAGTATGTATCAAACGTAGGTGACTTGAAATGCGTTCTCAATCTTGAATACCGCCCTCGTCTGTTCGGTTCTCTCTATGGCGCTCTCTTTGTTGATGCCGGTAATGTATGGACATTCAGCGATGCAAGGAAATCCCTCGAATACGATATACTGGGCAATGGAGTAGGCAAGAAGTTTGAGGCAAGCAAGTTCCTTACCGACTTTGCCGTAGGCGCAGGAGTGGGTATCAGATACGACCTCGATTTCTTCGTCCTTCGAATAGACTGGGGCTTTGTAGTTCACGACCCACGCTATGACTCCAAGAGCGGATACTTCAACTTCCCCCGTTTCTCCAAAGGTCAATGTCTGAACTTCGCCATCGGATATCCGTTCTAAGAAGAATTTCCCTCCGTTGTTCCTCCTATGACCCTTCGCTCTTCCTCCGTACCAAAGTCGGTGCAAAGTCGGTGCAAAGTCGGTGAAGATGCTATTTTATAGCGGAGTTTCATCGAGTTTGGTTAGGAGGTATAACGGAGGTTTATTGGAGAATGAACAGCATTAAAAGCATAGAATGTTCCTTAATCTCTTAGTTCCTGTGCTTCGTAAAAGCATCGCAAGGGCTGAGAGAAAGAAATTAGAGGCTGAAAAAAGAAAAATCCCACACTCCATGCTCTGAGTGTGGGATACATTGTGTAAAATATATTCATATGCTGTCGCATTTGAATATAAGAGAATCTAATAATTCCTGAAAATTCACATTGCACTCATAATAGTATTTTTTGTCATTGATTTATTTAACTATATGGCCATAATCTATCAATTATTTTAAAGACATAGTTTGATTTAAGAAGCCAATCAACTTCTATTTCTTCATTATCAGATAGTTCACCACATTCACAAAGATGATATACATTCCTAATTTCAAATATTGTTTCTACTCTAAAATGAAGTTCATGTAATCCTCGATGCAATATATCTAGAGCGCCATATATATCTGGAGCTATTAATGCTATATAGGCAACAGCACCAATGATATTTTCTTTAGGCTCACCTTCTGAATCAATAAGGTCTGGAAAATTATAGCCTTCTTCTGCATTTATATTGACAAATGCAATCCATACGTTTAAGTATTTCTTCGATATTTTTTTCTTCATTCAGGATTCTTTTTACTATAGTTGTTAAACTTTCTTCTGTATGAATTGATTGCAAAAGTAAACAAAAAATCTAATACACCAAAGGAAATAGGGAAAAGATTTCCTGTTTTTGTTTTATCAAGAATTAGAGAATTAGAGAAATTTTTCTTTTGAATTTTAGGAGAATTTGAGAAGGGTCGCTTACGCTCCTGCAATCACGCGCCCATTTCAAATGCTACGCAAGTAGCAAAACTTCTCTCTTTCGCATTAATTCAAAAAATCTCAAATTTCTTCCTTATGGTCAGAGGGTCTTCGACAAATCTCTCTAATTCGATAAATATAAAATTGTTTCGGACTATAAGAATTTATGATGTTTGCAAAAGTAAACAAAAATCTCAGAACTGCCAAAGATGTGAGAGATTGTGTGGGAATTAAGTAAATAGTTGAGAAGATTGTTAATCTAATATCAGATCTTCTCCTTCTTTGAATCTTGATACAACATATTTCTTGACAGGACTATTTACTATTTTTGTAGATAGACTTCGGTCTTGGAACTTTATAGACATGCTATCTGGCAATGCTTGTTTCTTGTCTATACTGAAGATAAAATAAAAATGAATAAGACTGTCATTGATTCCCCAAGAACTGCGGAGGTAGGCATTCTGGAGAATCTCTATAGCGTCATTCAAAGTTACAAGATTCCGTGGTTCGACTTTTGCTTCATTCTCGGTCTGGGTGTTCTCCTTTAAATAGATGTGGGTAATGTTTACATCATTGTATTTCTTATAGATGTTGATAGTAGAATCTGGTATTTCTTGATTTTTCTTGAAGAAATTAATCCCACATATTGAATCTATGGAACCCAAATCATGTGATAATCGACCTGATAGTTTATCATTGGTTTCATGATTACAATCAGAAACTATGGCATCAAATAGAAATAGTACATTCTCTGTATTTATCGTGTCGTTTATGTCGATACGACACATAGAGATGCTGTCAATCCGGTAGTTGTGGGTATATACAAACGTATCTTTTCTTTTGCATGAAAACAATCCAGAAACAAGGATGATAAGCAAAAGAATAATCTGTATTAGATGTTTCTTGTTATTTCTCATATTTTATTTTCCTATCGTTATTGTTAATCTAATATCAAGTCTTCTCCTTCTTTGAATCTTGATACAACATATTTCTTGACAGGACTATTTACTATTTTAGTAGATAGGTTCCTGTCTTGGAACTTTATAGATATGCTATCTGGCAATGCTTGTTTCTTGTCTATACTGAAGATAAAATAAAAATGTCTAAGACTGTCATTGATTCCCAGAGAACCGCTTAGGTAGCGATTTTGGAGAATCTCTATAACGTCATTCAAAGTTACAAGATTCCATGGTTCGACTTTTGCTTCATTCTCGGTATGAGCATTCTCCTTTAGATAGATGTGGCTAATATTTGTATTGTTGTATTTCTTATAGATGTTGATAGTAGAATCTGGTGTTTCTTGGTTTTTCTTGAAGAAACTAATCCCACATATTGAATCTATAGAACCCAAATCATGTGATAATCGACCTGATAGTTTATCATTGGTTTCTTGATTACAATCAGAAACTATGGCATCAAACAAATATAGAGCATTGGCTGTATTTATCGTGTCGTTTATGTCGATACGATACATAGAGATGCTGTCAATCCGATAGTTGTGGGTATATACAAACGTATCTTTTCTTTTGCATGAAAACAATACGGATAAAAAAACGATCAGCATAAAACTGATAGAAATCAGATATCCCTTTTTATTGGTCATAGTTCTTTTTGTTTTGTCGTTATTAGATTTCTTGATGTATTTCGTATGATTAATTGATTACAAAAGTAAACAAAAAATCTAAAACGCCCAAGGAAAACAGGGAAAAAGTTTCGACTTGTACGAATTTCCATGACATCATTCCTGCATAGAAAAAATGAGCAACGACTGAATGAAGGAATTACAGACGCAAGCCTAAAAGATATACCGCAAATTGTAATGTGGAGATTACAATTTTGCTTTCAAAAAAAGAGTTTTTAAAAAACTCGTCACTCGTCACCCGTAACGCTGTAAGTCGTTATGCCCTTGGTGTTTACAACGCTGATTCACCCTATGCCACTCGTCACCCGACTCGTTACCAAAATCTGTGTATCTTATTGATAATGTGGGTGTTATATGCGTAATTCACCCTCTTGCCACTCGTCACCTATTTTGGGGTGACGAGTGAATTGATTCTGCAAGTTATTCTATATCAGATGGATATGTAATGTGAGGGTGACGAGTGGGTGACGAGTGCTTTGAAATGAATCACCGCTGTAACCAAAAGAGTCACAACGACTTGCAGCGCTGAGGGTGACGAGTTGACGAGTGTTGTAAAAATTCTTTTTTTCTAGTTCATTTTGTCTCGCCTCTATCTTAGGTACGTTATAGGTCCGTTCTACCTCCGTTGTAAATCCGTTCCAGGTCCGTTCCGGAACTATAGGATCATAGGAGGTACATAGGAGGATCATAGGAGGGAGAACCTCGATTTTACTGAACGCAAAGACGCTAAGGCGCAAAGAGTTTATCTGACCACGGAAAGCACGAAAGGAACGGAGGTTTTTCGCATAAGTTGCTTTCGCCATTTAGAAACGACCCCTTTCTGTCCTGCGGACATCTTTCCCCGTGAAGGGGCAAGAAGCTATCGCCGTATGGGCATTATCGCGATTATTTTTTCTGCGCCAGCCTCCCCCTTGCCTCTTCACGGGGAAAGGGTTGGGGAAAGGGGTCTCTTTTCTGTTTTTTTTTAGAAGGCGAAAGCAAATAGCAAGTCCGTTTCTTCTGTGTCTTCCGTGTTCATGTTTATATTGACCACAGATATTAGGGATCTCACAGATGTCAATCACGAGCGTAAGCGAAAAAATCCCTTTAATCTGTGCTATCTGTGGTCGTTTAAATAAAAATTTACTGTTTTTTATTTGCGAATAATTTACTTTCTACATCAGGGCGCAAGCGGGATTTCCGTTAAGCGTGAAATACGTGATGCTCGATGAAATGGGCATTTTTAGTAAATCTCGGATAATTTTGACGAAAAAATACAAATTTTTGACGAAAAATTACATAAGGCTTTTCTATATTTGGTGTAATTTTGCCACTAAATTCATAATTACACCAAATTTAATAATTAATAAACAAAAAAACATAAGGTAAAATGAAGAAAAATGTAAAATTGTTTTTTTGTCCAACTTTTTTGCGTACTTTTGTGCACAAATTCCAGAAAGAAATGGAAGGGATGTGATTTGACTTTATCAAATCTGATCACATACTAAAACCTGATAGATACGACAAAAGACGGTTATTTACATGTGCAATACCACATGAAAAAGTTCTATGTATATTAAATTGTAACTATTAACAAAATAAAAAATGAAGCAAAAGCTAAATTCATTCATTCTGTTCCTGATATTATTTATCGGGCAAGTTTATTATGTCAAGGCGGATACCACTATTGCAAGTGGTACTATTTCCGGTACATCAATCAAGTGGACGCTTACTTCACCCAATGGTGCTCAGGAGAATATGAAACTGAGTATCACAGGCTCTGGTGCTATGCCTAATTATATCTCATCATCGATTAGACCTTGGGAGGATTTTCGTCAGGAAATCACTTCTGTTTCTATTGGGGAAGGTATAACAAAAATTGGCAATTTTGCATTTGATAATGTTGGAATTGATTATGTTGATATTCCTTCTTCTGTTACTTTAATCGGTGCCCGTGCATTCTCTCGTACCAACATTAAGGAAATCAATATTCCTTCATCTGTTACAAGTGTCTATGGTGGTGCATTCATGAATACCGCTCTTAAGGAAATCTATATCCCTTCATCTGTTACATATCTAGCCACAGGTGCATTTGATAATTGTTCAAATCTTAGCCTTATTCATTATGATGGCCGTTGCACCACTAACACGGGTATTGCATTCTCTGGTGTTGCTGCAAAAGGTAAGATCATAGAGAAAGAGGGAACAGATGCCAGTTGTGTCATTGTTCCTGCTGGCTGGGAATATTACACTCACGGAGTACAATGTAATGGTGGCGCGTGGGTTGCAGAGAGTGGCACAGGCTACGACAGAAAGCTATTCTTCTATGGGCAAAAGCCTGGTGCTTCGGTCAACTATGCTTCGCCAGAAACACTTACATCGACTAAGCAAAATGATAAGCTGTATCATCCGTGGAGAGAGAACTGCGATACATACACAAGTCTTGAAATCAACAGAAATATATCTTCTATTGGTACACATGAATTCTATGGGTATTCAAATTCTCACACTGGAGTAATGATGGGATATACAAATATGCAGACCATCACGGTGGAGAGTGGAAACGAGAAATACGTAGTAGGTGAGGATGGGGTATTGTATAACAAGGCGAAGACGAAAATCAGACTCTATCCTGCAAAAAAGCCAGATACTCATTTTGATGTTCCAGCAACTGTTACATCGATAGGCTGTGGCGCTTTCTTGGGTGCAAAGAATCTTCAGTCCATCACGTTCCTTGGAACAGTCGCTTCATTTCCTGCATATTCATTTTCATCTACAAGTTCTCTCAGCAATATTTACTTTGCCACGGAAACAGCCCCGTCAGTTCCTAGCGAATTAGCGTTTAAGTGGCATTCGGGTGCAGGCTTGGTTACTGCCCCAGTTGAAAATGATGGATTCGTGGCATTTACGAATTATTTAGGCACTAACTGGACTTTAAGTGTTGGTGCAGGTTCTTATATTTCTTCCGACGGCACTCTGTATGTCGTTGGTAAGGGTGCATACAACACTTCAAGTTCAAATGCGAGTTGGTATTCACAGAGGAGTTCTATCAATAAAATTGTCGTAGAAGAAAGTGTTACCGACATCGGTAGTGGTGCATTCGCAAATTGTGCTAATGTTACGGAGGTCACTCTCAACAATACCGGCACTATAGGCGAATCTGCGTTCAAAGACTGTACGGCTCTTACCCGAGTAAACATAGGTACAGGAGTGACGGGATTTGAAGATGTAACGTCTAATACTTATAGGTATCCATTCTTAGGCTGTTCAAAACTGTCAATAGTAAATGTCGAAGACCTTGCTTCATTCCTTGAAATGGAGAATCTCGTTTATCTTACCGACAGGGCTTTTTATACCGCCTCAGAAAAGACTCTGATGGTAAACGGCGTTACACATGATTCTTCAAGCGAACTCGTAATCCCTGAAGGAGTAACAAAAATTCCGAATGTTGCTTTCCGCTATTTCAAGAATGTGACGAAGATAAAGTTTCCGTCAACAATGACCGATATTCCAAGTTACAATTTCTATTCTCATACCTATCTCACAGAGGTTACTCTCGACAATACCGGCACTATAGGCAGCAATGCATTCGAAGGCTGTACGGCTCTTACCCGTGTAAACATAGGTACAAACTTGACACGCTTTTCTTCTTCATCATTCTCTGGCTGTCCAAGTTTGTCAGAGGTGAATGTAGCCAGCGTTGCTTCATTCCTTAAAATTGGGTTTCTCGAGGGGCTTACCCGTTATGCCGAGACTCTGATGGTAAACGGCGTTACGCATAGTTCTTTAAGCGATTTGGTAATCCCGGAAGGAGTAACCTCTATTCCGAGTGATGCTTTCCGCTATTTCAAGAATGTGACGAAGATAAAGCTTCCGTCAACAATGACCAAGATTGCAAATAATAACTTTAAGGATCATACTTATCTCAAAAGGATAATATTGCCTTATACTGTTACTTCTGTGGGAAGTGGTGCGTTTAGCGGCTGCACAAACCTTGATCGCATTATTTGTGAGGCAAATACACCTCCTGCGACAACTGGCAGCATAGCAGAAAATCCAAGCGAGATTATTTTGAAAGTCCCAACAAACGAGACTATAACCTATAAGTTTGCAAACATTTGGAAGGAGTTTCGTATTAATGAAGTTAGAACATTTAACTATAATGTAGCAATACGTGCCAATGAGAGTAAGCAGATTACAAACGACTTGCTTAATGAACAGAAAATAAAATCGATTTCTGAGACAAATAGTTCCGTCGCTACTTCGACAGTTTCCTCAAATATTGTTACAATAAAGGCTGGTAATAATCCAACATACGACGGAACTACAACCGATCCTTGTAAGTCTGCTGTCGTCAGATTGTATCTTGAAGACGACGATCAGTTAGTGTATAATGTTTCTGTAACTCCACGAGAGGTAGAGCTTACTGATGGTAATGCGTATATGAATACCAAGGAATTCGAGGTTGATAAGGTTAGCTATACCCGTTCATTCTCTGAAAAAATTATTGGCAAGTGGCAATGTTTCTATGCTCCATTTGACATAGAAATAACAGATGAACTTCTTGAGGACTTTGATTTCGCGAAGCTCTATATGGTAAGCTATAAGGATGAAAATGACAACGGAGAGATTGAAGATGGTGAGCCATTGAAGATGATGCTCAACAAACTCTCTGCTGGTAAGATTCTTCACGCAAACAAGCCATATTTCGTAAAAACGAAGTCTGCTTGTACAAAGACATTTGTGGCTACAAATGCCGTTCTAAAGGCTGCTGCAATGGGTTCTGTAAGATGTTGTACGACAGAGCATGAATATAGTCTTGTAGGTATCTATAATCCAACGAATATCAAGGGATTCTATACAATGGGTACAAGTGGCGGTTTCAGCTACTACACAACAGACAAGACGATAAATCAATATCGATGGTATATGGAGATTAAGAGTCTGACAGAAGACGGTGGTGAGTATGAGAATTATGCTCGTCCAATCGAAATCTTTGTTGAAGGTGAGGATGAGACTACTGGCATTATAGCTCTTGAGAATAAGGTTTCTGATTCTCAGAACGACAAGATATATACTCTTGATGGTCGTCAGGTAACAGACTTTGAGACTCTTCCAAGCGGTATCTATATCGTTAATGAAAAGAAGGTATTTAAGAAATAACCCCAATAACAACCCTTCCCCCACAAAGGGGGAGGGGAGAGTTTTAACATAACGAAGACATAAAGACGTATAAAAATGAAAAAGAATTATTACACTCCAGAGGTGAAGTTTCATCAATTACTGGCAAAATCTTTAATACTTACAAGTGAAGTTGGACGTGCAGACGATAATGATGATACTGAGGCAAAAGGTTTTTCTTCTATCTCATTTGATGAGGATGAGGAGTAAAATCCTCTAAATCTGACGCATACTCGGAGATGCTCAATCTCCGACTTCCCTGCATAGGAGGACTTGAGAATGAAACGGATTTATCCGATTTGTCTGAATAATTTGCTGAATATAATTTATTGATAATTTGCTTTCAGTAACTCGCATAAGCGAGCCTTTCAGATACATCAGATAAATCCGTTTCTTTTTTATACCCTCTGCATAGAGGGATTTTTATCTGTGTTATCCGAGATTTCTGTGGTCGAAAAAATATCAGAAAAAGAATTAATGCGATATTAATGTGTTATTGATGATGATTAATGTAGGTTCGCAAAGCGAAAACATATAATTCCTCATTTAATATCACGATAATACCGCATTAAATTTTATGTGACCACAGATTTCACAGATATAAGGGATTGTCTCGCTTGCGCTCGTGATTAACATCTGTGAGATCCAGAATATCTGTGGTCATAAAATAAAACGAACACAGAATACAGATTTCCGTTCCTTCCGTTCTTTCCTTGTTCGTAAAAGAAATAAAACTCTGCGTTTTTGGGCCTCTGCGTTTGGAATTTTAGTTTTTTTTGTGGTAAAGCCGATGCAACGAGGTTGCGTTTGTAAAAGTATTTTGAATTAAAATTTGTGTAGGTAAAAAAAAAGTTGTAATTTTGCACTCGCAACTCCAGAGTTGAGAGGTTAGGGGTTAGAGGTTAGAGTTCTGCACTCGCAACTTCAAGGGTTAGAGGTTTGACTTTTGACTTTGACCTTTGTCTTTTGACCTTAGACTTTAGACAATAATTTCGACAATAAAATAACAAAAAAATATTTATGAAGCCAACACTTTTTCTCCTCGCTGCTGGTATGGGAAGCCGTTATGGCGGCTTGAAGCAGCTTGACGGTCTGGGCCCTAACGGCGAGACCATTATGGACTATAGTATATATGATGCAATAGAGGCCGGTTTCGGTAAGATTGTATGGGTTATCCGTAAGGATTTTGAGGAGCAGTTCCGTAAGCAGATCTTATCAAAGTATGAGGGTAAGATCAAGTGCGAGCTCTGTTTCCAGGGCATTGACGCATTGCCAGAGGGTTTCTCTGTACCAGAGGGTCGTGAGAAGCCATGGGGAACTAACCATGCTGTGCTTATGGGTAAGGACGTTATCAAGGAACCTTTCTGCGTAATCAACTGCGATGACTTCTATAACCGTGATGCGTTCAAGGTTATCGGCAAGTATCTTGCTGATCTTCCTGAGGGTGCTAAGGGACAGTATGCTATGGTTGGTTTCCGCGTAGGCAACACTCTGAGTGAGAACGGTACTGTTAGCCGTGGCGTTTGCTCAAAGGATGAGAACGGCAACCTCACAACTTGCGTTGAGCGCACAAAGATTGCTCGTCTTGATGATGGTACTGTTGCTTATCGTGCTGACAACAAGGAGGATGGCGAGTGGGTTCGCGTGGATGAGAATGCTCCTGTTAGTATGAATATGTGGGGCTTCACTCCTGACTACTTCGAGTATTCTGAGGAGTATTTCAAGGAGTTCCTTTCTGATGAGGCTAATATTAAGAACCTCAAGTCAGAGTTCTTCATTCCTTTGATGGTGAATAAGCTCATCAACGACGGCACAGCAACATGTAAGGTGCTCGACACTACAAGTAAGTGGTTTGGCGTAACTTATTCTGAGGATCGTCCTGATACCGTAGCTCGCATCGCGAAGCTTGTAGAGGAGGGCGTGTATCCGGAGAAGTTGTTCTAAAGACCCCTTTCCCGCCCTTCGGGCACCCTTCCCCCGTGATGGGGAAGGGGATAGTAATGAAACCTTTAAAGAAACCCCTATAACGGAAAAAGGTAACTTTTCCCCCTTGCCCCTTCACGGGGAAAGGGTGCCCGCAGGGCGGGAAAGGGGTTGCTTCTTTTCTTTTTTTTGATGAATATAACTCTCATTTCTGAGGCTGAACTTTCTCAGCTTCGTGATATTGTGGCCGGGGCTGAGCGTGTGCTTGTCCTCGGCCACACTAACCCTGATGGTGATGCGATAGGTTCTACCCTTACATGGGCGGAATATATGCGTCAGCAGGGTAAGGAGGCCACGGTGGTGGTTCCTGATATGTTCCCGGACTTCCTTCATTGGATGCCTGGGTCAGAGACCATTGTGCGTTATGACAAGCGTCCGGATGTGGTGGAGAAACTGTTTGCAGAGTGCGATACTATCTTCTGCCTTGACTTCAACGTGCCGTCGCGCATTACCGAGCCTCTGGGCGATATGCTTCTGAAAGCTCAGGGAAAGAAGGTGCTTATTGATCATCATCTTGGTCCTGAGGTGCCTACCGTTCTCACAATCTCACGTCCGGAGATGAGTAGTGCGTCGGAGATGGTCTTCCGTCTGATTTATCAGTTGGGTGGCTATGAGCAGATGACGCATAGGATGGCGGTTACGGCTTATTGCGGTATGATGACGGATACAGGCGGTTTTACGTTCAATTCCAGCCGTCCTGAGATATTCTTTATCATTAGTCTGTTGCTTGAGAAGGGCATTGACAAGGATAAGATATACCGTAATGTGTTCAATAACTTCAGCGAGTATCGCCTGCGCCTTGTGGGGTATGTGCTGTATGAGAAACTGCGAATCCTTACCCCTCTCAGGGCATCGTATTACATTCTGACAAAGCAGGATCTGAAGCGTTTTCACTATCTGAAGGGTGATGCTGAGGGACTTGTGAACATGCCTCTGCAACTCAAGGGGCATCGCCTGTCAATCTCTCTTCGTGAGGATACCGACAAGCCAAATGTCATCTGGGTGAGTCTGAGGTCTGTGGATGATTTCCCTTGCAACGAGATGGCTGCACAGTTCTTTAACGGTGGTGGTCATAAGAATGCCTCTGGTGGCAGACTGTACTGCTCTGTGGAAGAGGCTGAGAAGATTGTGAAGAAGGCAGTAAAGGCATTTGCGGAGCTGCTATAGGAGACCCATGTAATTAACAATTAAAAATTAACAATTAACATGGGCTCGCGCATAAGAATATTGTTCCGATATGCATGTTAATTATTAATTGTTAATTGAATCTGTAAATTATTAATTATTAACTGTTATTTGTGATAATAGTTCGTAATTATTTATTAATTTTGCAGCGCAATTTTGGGGTGTTTAGAGTTATGCGCTC
>JAEEGJ010017009.1_pt1 | contig 16556 bp, 17 predicted proteins | sample 8958761 | NCBI WGS metagenome assembly JAEEGJ01 (sample SAMN16246546, study PRJNA631951) | gut metagenome | biome: gut microbiome; feature: rumen; material: RS-attached | host: Bos | place: Iran: Karaj | collected 2018-10
AAAGCCAAGCTAAAGGGCTTACCTCCTGCTGTTCACAGAAAGCAAGCCCTCAAAGCTGCTTGATTTAATTCTTTTGTCTAACTTTTTGGGTTCAGTTCAAGTACTCCCGGAGCTTTTTGATCTCCTTATTGAGCAAAAATGTTATTGTAGAGATCGAAATAGCAATAATCGATAAAATATCGGATGTTTTCATCTAGTTCCCAATTAATTGGTTGCACCTCACTTATGCTTTACAGATAGTTTTTGTGCAGCAGTCCTTGCCCTATTATTCTTTCGAGAAAGGAATCAATGCATTGGGATTCGCTTCAATAAACACGTCCAGCACTTTATTTATATCAGCAATGTTTTTACCTTTAATTACAAGAACATTTTCGTTGTTAAAGGTCACATACTCTGCCCCACCGAAAAGGAATCCGGCGCTCGCGCTTCCGTTAGCTCCTTCATTGATTTTTGTTCGATTTGAAACCTTTTTGTAGTATGAGGAGGCATCTTCCCTCGTCTCAAAAACGTATGCCCTTACAGTGCATTTTGCGTTTTCAACACATATCACCCGTTCCCAACTTTCTTTTATTGTAAATCCATTCAAACGACGATCGATTTTGGGAATCTCATTTGAGATAGAGTGTTCTTCCAACGCGGACATTTCTTCTATCTTGCTGAAAATCGCGAATTTCAATGAACCGTTGCGAGGAACATTCCTGATTATCATAACAGCAGTTAAAACAAGAATTACGCAAAGAGTTAGCAATACATTAATAGCTATCTTAGTCTTTTTCATGTCAAATCCTCCTTGTCTTTTTCATGCTAAATCACCGATTCGAACAACGAAGACAGGTCGCCGGCGGAAGACGAGCCGAGGAGCAGCACGCCAATAACAAGGAACGCGACGATCGCAATTACCGCGAGCAGCTCTACGCCCAGCACTATCGCGGTCAGGACGACGCCCGTGACCGCAAGCCCCTTGAGCGGGAACCTGTAATCGCCGGACCTCGCCTTTCCGACGGCGATACAGCTCATTATAAAGCAGGCGAAGCAAACGATCAGCGCTCCGATAGCCGTCACGTAATAGACGTAGAACGGGAGCGACGCCACGAAGAGCGCCATGCTCACGATCGCGAGCGCGTTCGCGCCGTGCTTGTACTGCGGAACGGCGTAATAATTGTTCTGAACGTACGCCGGCTGCGCGCCGTAAACGGGCGCCTGATACACGGCGGGAGCGGTCCTCGCCGCCTTCGTCCTTGCGCCGCAGTTGGGGCAGAACGACTCGCTGTCGTTCAGCCGCTGCCCGCAGTTTTCACAGAAGCTCATATCTTCTCCTTATCAGATCGCGCTGATAAACATTTCCGCAAGCTTAACGATCAGCTCCAGCAGCTCGACCAGTATCACCGAATGGAACAGCACGAGGAAAAGCCCGACGAGCAGGGTGAGCACGATCATGATTATGCTGACGGCAAAGCCCCAGTCCGCAAGGCTCTTGTAAGGCTTGTCGAAACGACCGGACCTGACGTTTTCCTTTGCGATAAGGGAAAGCACGAGACCCGCAACGGGCACGAAGAACGCGATCGAAAGACCGACTATAGCGCAGACGTTCGCAGACCTTCTGCGTTTGGGTTCCCCCGTCCTTTTCGGACGGGTCGGGATCCGAAGATCCGCGCCGCAGACGTGGCAGTAAAGCTCGCCCTCCCTAAGGGGAGCGCCGCATTTTACGCATTTAGCCATTTCGGATAAGCCTCCCGGAACAAAATATCAAGGATCAATAGTACTTGGACTGCGACAGCCCGCTGCCTATTGCGGCGCCGCCGAGTATCACAACGACGATGATGATATACGCGATGTAGGCAAGCACGGCAAGAACGGCAAAGCCGGTGACTACCGCGCCGATGATGACGCCCGCCAGCGCAAGCCCCTTGAGGGGAGTCCTGAACTCGCCCGCCTTCGCCTTCTTGAGAGCGATGATACTGACGATGAGACCGGCAAGCGAGGAAAGACCGAACCAGGACAGCGCGACGCCGATGATAGCCATTACGTTGAGTCCCTTCTGGGGCTGGGGCTCCTCTTCAACGTAATTGACGCCCTTGTCATACTCGGGTGCGGGCGCATAGACGGGCTCGGGATCGGGCGCTTTGACGAACGCGCCGTTCCTCGCGCCGCAGTTGGGGCAGAATGCATCCTGCTCGGAAAGATACTGTCCGCAGTTTTCACAATAGCTCATGGGTGACCTCCTTGATGGATTTGATTGCTTATAATGCTCCGCTGCCCGGTCAAAAGACCGGCGCCTCCGGATAAAGCGTCAGAATAAACGCATGGCGCTGAATATGCTGTCCGAAAATTCGGGACCTTTTCCCATGCGTATCATGAAGAAGATGTATAACACGCTGAGGGCGATGATAAGCATGCTGTAGACGGTGGACGCCGCGCCGACGATGATTCCGGCTTTCGAAAGCCCGGCGAGCGGGTTCCTGAACCTGTCGGGCACAGCCCGCTTGCGGGCGATAATGCTCACTATAAGTCCCGCCAGGGGTAAGCCGATCACGGAGAGACCCATGCCGACTATCGCCAGCACGTTCAGGCCGGAGCGCGAATCAGCCCCGGCAGCGGAAGGATTCCTTTCGCCGCACTCCGGACAGAATACGTCTTCGCCGGTAAGCTCGCGTCCGCATTTAGTGCAGTTTGCCATAAAAAACCTCCGTTAAGAATACTGTGAGAGAACGTAGATCGATCCCCAGATCAAGGGGAAAAGCAGTAAGTGCGCGGCATACAGGAGCAGTATCAGCGCAAAGATACCTGTGGCGACCGCGCCGGATATTATGCCCGCCTTCGCAAGCCCCTTCAGGGGGTACCTGAATTCGGCGGCGACCGCCTTTTTGTATGCGAGCACGCTTACGATAAGCCCCGCCAGGGGGGAAGCTCCGCTTGCGGAGAGCGCCATGCCGACTATCGCCAGCACGTTAAGATACGGTTTCCCGCCGGAGGGCAGCAGGGCGTTCGGCGCGCCGCACTTCGGGCAGTATTCGTCCCCGTCCGCGAGCTCGCGCCCGCATTTGTTGCAAAAGCCCATACTCCGCCTCCTCTGTGTGTATCATATCTATTTTACGACATACGTCGTCCCGTGTCAACACGTAAATATATTTTCCGCGCGCGGCGCGGCGCATTTTTACGCTTGCATTCCGATCAGGCTCGTGCTATATCCCCCTTGCCGAATGGCGAAGGGCGAACGGCGCGCCTCTTCTGCGGTTGCACCGAAAAAAACCTTGTTTTTTCGGAAAGGGGAGGGAACCTTTTTTCATCCTCATCCGTTATATATACAGAAACAGATCCTGGAGGTATACGCACCATGAAAAGGCTTATTTCCATACTTGCGGTTATACTGCTCACAGTCGCCGCGGTCCTGTCGGCGCTGCCCATTTCCGCCGTCGGCGTCCGCGAATACGATACGCCGGAAGGCTATAACGAGCACGATTATCAAAAGCTGCTCGCCTTCTATGAAACGGCGGATGAGAACGGCGTAAAGAACGGCTCCAAGCTTTCGCCCGATTACGATCCAGCCGATCCCGCTACATGGGGCGGCGAGCCGAGCTTTGAAGATTACGTCGGGCTTACATGGACGGACGAGCCCGAAAAACGCCTGTCTTCCTTCGGATGTGAGGCGGGCGTTTTCAGCGTGATGTACGGTGCACTCGATCTTTCGGGCTGCACGGCGCTCACGGCGCTTTGGTGCGGGTATAACCGGATAGAGGTGCTGAACTTATCCGGCTGCACGGCGCTCAAAACGCTGAGCTGTTCCGAAAACCCGCTTAATGACTCCCTTGATCTTACCGGATGTACGGCGCTTTCGGAGCTGAGCTGCTCCAACTGCGGGCTTACCGAGCTTGATCTTGGCGCTCTTCCCGGGCTCACGAAGCTGGAAATGTCCAGCAACTATCTGGATTCGCTCGACCTGACGCTTTGCCCGTCGCTTGAAGAGGTTTATCTTACCTATATGCTCATGAAGGAACTTAAAGTTTCGGGGCATCCCTCGCTCAGGACCCTCGTCGCGGAGGGCCTGGACCTGACCGAGCTCGACTTATCCGACTGCGCCGCGCTAGCAGCGCTTTCATGTGAGGGAAACAGGCTTACAAAGCTCGAGCTTTCGGGCTGCACCGGTCTTAGAAGCCTCTTCTGCGGATACACGGGGCTGACCTCGCTTGATGTGACTCAGCTTCCACAGCTCGCTTATCTTGACTGCTACGGGGACGGTCTTACCGAACTCGACCTTTCAAATAATCCGGAGCTCGTTTATCTCAATATTTTCTCAAACAATATCACCGGCATAGACCTTTCGGGCTGCCCCCTGCTTGAAAACCTTAACTGCGACTTGAACCCCCTTACTTCGCTCGATCTTTCCGGCTGTCCGCTGATACCCTTCGATCATATCGATTCCGTGGGGAACGGGTATATCGGATTAGTGAAGGATGATGAGGGCGAAGGCGGGTACTATGCGATTGCGCATCAGCTTCAGCCCCTCGGCTTCGTCGGATGGTATGATGAGGACGGCGCGCTTATCACCATGACGGATCATCTTTGCGCGGAGGAGTATCCCTATGCCGACGTCACCGCTGTATTCCTTTCCGACGGTATCGCGGGCGATTCCAACGGCGATGGAACGGTCGACGCCTCCGATGCGCTTAACGTGATGCGCTGCGCGATGGGGATAACGGAGCTTGCTTCCGAAGCGGAGCAGCTTTGCGACGTGGACGGCAGCGGGAGCATAGAGGCAAGCGACGCGCTGTTGATACTGCGCTTTGTTATGGGTATCGCCGATACGCTTTGAAGTTAAATAATGTTTAACCTCCAGAGACGGTTCTGATTGGTTGGCTGAGAACGCGAGAGTGAAACGAAGGCGCGAATAACCACTCAGAACCGTCCCCGGTGGTTGCGGACTTTTTTTACTTGCATTCCGGCTCCGTCCGTGCTATAATCCCCCTTGCCGAAGGGCGAGCGGTGTCTCTTGAAAACCACCGTAAAAAAACAAGGAGCAATCGAATAAAATGAAAAAGGCTTTCTCCGAATTCCGCAGTTTGCTGCGAACCGTTCCTCCCGTGCTTGCCGCCGTGATGATACTCTCCGTCGTGGGGATGAATCTTCTCGCCAACAAAAGCATCAACACGGGGCTTGAATGGCTGGCGCTCGACTGCGGTATTGTTTTCTCCTGGCTCACGTTCCTTTCGATGGACGTTATGACCCATTGCTACGGTCCCCGCGCGGCGAGCCTCATGTCAGTCCTCGCGCTCGGGCTCAACCTGTTCATGGCACTCATGTTCTTCATCGCGAGCCGCATACCCGGCGTCTGGGGCGAGAGCTTCGTCGAGGGGAGCGAGGCGGTAATAAACGCCGCGCTCGACAACACCTTCGGCGGCGCGTGGTACGTGATACTCGGCAGCTCCGTCGCGTTCATCGCGTCCGCGCTCATAAACAATTTTCTTAATCACGGCATAGGAAAGCTCCTCAAAAAGGAGTCCGGCTTCGGGCGGTTCGCGCTGCGCTCCTACGTTTCGACGTTCATCGCGCAGTTTGCGGACAATCTGATATTCGCGCTGATAGTAAGCAAGGTCTTCTTCGGCTGGACCCTTACCCAGTGCTTCACCTGCGCGCTCACCGGCGCCGTGATGGAGCTTCTGTTCGAGGTCGTGTTCTCGCCGCTTGGCTACAGGATCTCCCGCAGCATCATCAAAAAGAGGGAGGCGGCGGTATGAAGGTCGTAATAAGCGGAACGTCCCGCGGGATAGGCAGGGCGATAGCGCTGAAATTCCTTGAGGAAGGGCATACCGTCTGGGGCGTCGATATCGCCGGGAGCACCGTTTCCGACCCCGCGTATTTTCACGTGACCGCGGACGTGCGGGAGCCCATAGATGCTTCCGTGCCCGATCCCGAGGTGCTTATAAGCTGCGCCGGCACGCAGGAGGAGAAGGACGCCATCGACGTGAATCTCAAGGGCGCCATCTGCTTCACGGAGCGGTTCGCGGACAGCCCTGTTCTCAGGTCCGTGCTCTTCATCGCGTCCGCCTCGGCAAGGAACGGCGCCGAGTTCCCGTACTACTCCGCAAGCAAGGCGGGGCTCGTCGGCTATATGAAGAACGCCGCGCTCTCTCTTGCGAAGCGGGGCGTCACCTGCAACAGCATCTCCCCCGGCGGCGTTATCACCGAGTCGAACGCGCACATACTCGAAAGCAGCGAGCTCTATTCTGCGGTAAGGGCGGAGACCCTGCTCGGCAAATGGGCGGAGCCCGCGGAGATCGCCGAGCTTGCGTATTTTATGACCGTCGTCAACCGCTCCATAACCGGCGAGGATATCCTCATCGACAATGGCGAGATGCTCAAATCGAATTTCATCTGGTGATCACTTTTAAGAAGGGAACGATCACCGGCCGATACAAAAACCCTGCCCTATGCTGATGCGTCAAGGCAGGGTTTTTCATGTTTTTCTTACGTTTTTTTGATGAAAGTCTTTCCGCATTTCGGGCAGGTGATGCGGATTTTGCCCTTGCCCTTCGGCACGCGCACGGTCTGGCGGCATGCGGGGCATTTGAAGAACTTATGCGTCGCGGACTGCGCTTTCCTCGCCTTCCTTTTCGCGGAGCCTTTTTTGAAGGGATCGATGAAGCGGGTGCGGAACCACTCATACTCCGCGCGGCGGGCGGAGAGGTTGCGGCTGAAGGTCCTGAATATGCTCAAAACGAGCGCGCCGAGCGAAACGAGATACATGACGACGCCGATGATCGTGCCGGCGGGGCTCCTGAACACGGAGACGACTATGACCGCCGCGACGAGCGCGACGAGCGAGAACACGCTTATTACCGTATTGAGCGGATCGCCGCCGTAACGGCCGGCGAGGAACCGGCGAAGCTTTTCTTTGAAATCCATACGAAAGGTTCTCCTTCGATAGTTGCTTACTCAATATTATATCAACAAGAGCGGCTTTTCAATAACCGGGGGACAAAATATACATATTTTTTACATTTGCGCCGCAAGATTGACAGCGGGCGGGATTCGGATTATAATCACGGTATGAAGAAGCTCGTCGCCAAAATGCCCCGATTCCTTAAGGGGATCATATTTCACACGCTTCAATGGACGTGGTGCCTGCCGCAGAACCTTGCGGGGCTTTTCATGCTGATGATACTGCCCGGGGAGCATTACCGCTACCACGGCGCGCTCGTCACGATCTACCGCAAAAAGAAGCATCTCTCCAACACGGCGGGGTTCTCGCTCGGCTCGTTCATATTCATGCCGGAGACCTGGTCGGATTACAACAAGGAGCATATCGTAGTGCACGAATACGGGCATACGGTGCAGTCCCTTCTGACCGGACCGTTCTACATTTTTATAATAGGTCTGCCCTCCGTCGTCTGGTGCAGGCGATTCGTGAAGCACAGCGAGAAATACCGCGTGCGCGGCATAGCCTATACCGACCGCTTCCCCGAGCACAGCGCCGACAATCTGGGCGAGACCTATACCGGGGACAAAGTCACGTGATCAAAAAAACCTTTGGCGTTTTGCCAAAGGCGTTTTTTTGATTTACGTTATTTTTTCGCAAGCTCGCGAAGGAGCGAGACTATCGTCCCGTTCTCAAGATACCCGATCAGCACGCCGGGATACTCCTCCTCTTTTCCGAATATCTCCATAAGCTGCTTGACGATCTGCGCCGCGTCGGGATCCTTCGGCGGCGTCTTTTCGGCAAACGCCTCCAGCACGTCAAGGAAGCGGAAAACCACGTCCTGATACTCCGCCTCCGGCAGGGCGCCGGACGCGCTTTCTTCCGGCAGGAGCCACCTGCCGAGCCCTTCCGCCTCGAGCGCGGGAATGAATTTCGTCAGCTTTTCATACTTTTTCATACTCCACCTCTTGAATGATTTTTTATATTATATCTTATACTAACCAAAATTGCACGCATTTTTTTTATTTTTTTATAAAATATTTTTGCGGACGGCGCGAATGCCGCGAGTTTTCACCGTGCCGCGTTCGTATTTTAACGGATTTTGCGCCGCGGCGGGAGGGTGAACGGTCTTCCGGACGGGGCTGTTTCTTCCTTTTACAAAGAATTTACATTTTGGGGTTTGAACAACAATGCGTTTTATGGTAATATAATGGGGTAATATAATAGAATGGGGTGTTATGCACCGGGGCTTTGTTCACCGGCGCGGCACAGGAAAGGATCAGGATTTGAAAAAATACAGGAAATACGGTACGGCCGTCATTTATCTTCTGATAGCGGCGGCGGTCATACTGCTGATAGTCGGCGGTCAGAGCATGCGCCGCGAAAAACCCGTGGAGTACGACTTCGGCGAGTTTTCGGACGTGCTGCGCGCCGGCATGACCGTTACGGAGGACGGCAAAAACGGAGCTAACGCCCGCGTCGCCGCCGTCCGCGTCTCGGGCTCGGAGCTTTACGGAATATTCACTCCCGAATATTATAAGGAAGTAAGGGGCAAGGAGCTCTCCGAAAAGGAGATCGCCTCCCGCCTTGAGACCTTCAAAAAGGGCAAGGTCTACGACTTCCATACCACCGTCATTTCGGCGGAGACCTTCCAGCAGGAGATGACCGGCCTCATCTGCAGCGCGACCGGGGTGAGCAAGGATTCCGTTTCGGTAAACGATTACGGCTTCGCCTACATTTTGAAAGTGGAGCAGACCTCGTGGATATGGATCGTGCTCCCGTATCTCTTCCTCGGCGCGATCATCATCGGCACCACGATACTGATAATCCGCGCCACCGGCAGGGACAACCGCCAGGCGATGAACTTCGGCAAGAGCACGGCGAGGATATCCGACGGCAAGAACCAGAAGACCTTTGACGACGTGCGCGGCTGCGACGAGGAAAAGGAGGAGCTTAAAGAGGTAGTCGATTTCCTCAAGGATCCCAAGGCGTTCACCGAGATGGGCGCAAGGATCCCCAAGGGCGTGCTGCTCGTCGGCCCTCCCGGTACGGGCAAAACGCTGCTCGCGAAGGCGGTTGCGGGCGAAGCGAACGTCCCCTTCCTCTCCATCAGCGGTTCCGATTTCGTTGAGATGTTCGTCGGCGTCGGCGCGAGCCGCGTGCGCGACCTGTTCAACAACGCGAAGAAGCTTGCTCCGTCCCTCGTATTCATTGACGAGATCGACGCCGTCGGCAGGCAGCGCGGCGCGGGTCTCGGCGGCGGGCACGACGAAAAGGAGCAGACGCTCAATCAGCTCCTCGTCGAAATGGACGGCTTTGAAGGCAATCAGGGCGTTATCGTCATCGCCGCCACCAACAGACCGGACGTTTTAGACCCCGCTCTGCTCCGTCCCGGCAGGTTCGACCGCCAGGTGACCGTCGATTATCCCGACGTTAAGGGCAGGCAGGAGATCCTGGAGCTTTACGCGAAGAACAAGCCCATGAGCGACGAGGTCGATCTCTCGAAGATCGCGAAGCTCACCCCCGGCATGACGGGCGCGGACCTTGAAAACGTAATGAACGAGGCGGCGATACTTGCGGTCCGCCGCAAGATGCCCAAGATCACCACCGACCTTATCGCCGAGGCGATGAAGCGCGTCGCGTGGGGTCCCGAAAAGAAGAGCCGCGTCGTGAGCGAGAAGGATCGCTTCATCACCGCCACGCACGAGGTGGGTCACGCGATAGTATCGAAGATGCTTCCGAACTGCGACCCGATCGACGAGCTTTCCGTCATTCAGCGCGGCAGGGCTGCGGGCTATACCAGCTACCTTCCCGACGACGATCACGCCCACATGACCAAGGCGAAGCTCCTTGACGAGATCGCCTCCTTCCTCGGCGGACGCATGGCGGAGGAAGTCAGGCTCGACGACGTTTCCACCGGCGCGCAGAACGATCTCAAGCGCGCGACGGAGCTTGCGAAGCGCATGGTTACGGAGTTCGGCATGAGCGACGCGATCGGTCCCGTGTTCCTTGCCGGCGACGAAGAGGTGTTCATCGGGCGCGAATGGGGGCATCAGCCCAATTATTCCGAGGCGATGGCTGCCGAGATCGACCGCGAGGTGCGCCGCATAATGGAAGAAGCCGCCGCCCGCGCGAAGAAGATAATCGAGGATAACGCCGACGCGATGACCGCCATAATAAATGCGCTCATCGAGAACGAGCACGTCTCCGGCACGGAGTTCGACAGGCTGCTCAACGGCGAATCCGATTGGAAGGATAAGCCCGAGAACCACACCAAGACCCCGGTCGAAGAGACCGCCGCTGAAGAGACCGCCGCTGAAGCTGAAGAAACCGAGGCTCCCGCCGAGACGGAGGACCCGGGACGGGAAGCCGGGGACGAGGCTCCCGAAAAAGAAAACGAATAAAATGTACGATCTCCATACACATTCCGATTTCTCGGACGGCGTACTGCCGCCCGAGAAATTGATAGAAGAAGCGAAAGCTAAGGGCTTTACCCTCTTCGCGCTGACCGATCACGACACCGTGGGCGGCATAGTCCGCGCGGCTGAAGCGGCGGCGCGGCTTCGCGTGCCTTTTATTCCCGGGATAGAGATCTCCGCCGAGTACCCGTGCGAGCTGCATATACTCGGGCTCGGCGTCGATATCGCCTCCCCCTCTATAAAGCGGCTTGAAAAGATACAGGAGAAGCACCGCTTCGACAGGAACGAGCGCGTGCTGAAGCTGCTTACGGACGCGGGGATCGACGCGCAAAAGCATCTTGACAAGGAGCGCAGATTCCTGACCAAGGCGGATATCGCCTCCGCCATGGTCAGCGAGCGCCTTGCGGACTCGGTTAACGACGCGTTTGCCCGCTGGCTGAGGAAGGGACGCCCCTTCTACGTGCCTATGCTCCACCCCTCCATGGAGGATGTCATGGACGTTATCGTTTCCGCCGGAGGGCTGCCGGTGCTCGCGCATCCGATGAAGATGGACTGTGACCACAGGGCGCTCGTTAAGGAGCTCAAGGAGCTGGGGCTTTGGGGTATCGAGGCGTATTACTCCTCCGCTTCAAGTGAGGAGACCGGGTATTTCAAGTCCCTGGCGGAGGAATTCTCGCTCCGCGTCACCTGCGGGAGCGATTTCCACGGTCCGCACAGACCGGAAGCCGCCCTCGGCTGCGCCTGGGAGGACGCGCCCGAGCTTAACGAGACGGAGACGCTTCTCAAAAAGCGTTACGGGATATGCCCCGCGGCGCCGACCGGCTGGCTGTTCGCCCCGCGCCGCGCGCAGCATACCGAGAGCGAATTCCAGCTGATCGCCGACAGGATCGTTTCCGATCTGCCGGAGGAGCTTTTCAAGGGGCTTAACGGCGGCATCGCGATAGCGAGCCGCGCGAAGCTCCATCGCGAGAGCGTGCCCGCGCACCCGCTCTACATATTGGGCGAATACTCCCACGGGTACGCGACGGGCGCCTTCGTTACGCTCTATTACGGCTCGTTCATGGCGGTCCACGGCAGGAAGCAGGGGCAGGCGTTCATCGACGAGGTGAGGAAGGTCATACTTCACGAGCTTCGTCATCATCTTGAAATACGCGCCGGCGAACACGACCTCGAACACGAGGACGACGCGGTGATCGCGGCGTACGTCGAGGAAAACGAATGACAAGATGCGCCCGTTAAGCTATACCGTCACAAAAGGATCGGAGGGCATGAGCGTAAAGCACGTGCTCACGGAAATATTTTCAATGTCGCACTCGCATATTTCAAGGCTTAAACGCCGCGAGGGCGGCATACTTATTAACGGCGAAGCGTGTTACGTCAATAAAAGATGCGTCCCCGGGGACACGGTAACGGCGCTCATTTCCGACCCGCCCGATACGAAACGGCTCGATCCCATGGATAAGCCCCTCGATATCGTTTACGAGGACGAATGGCTCTGCGTCGTCGACAAGCCCGCGGGGCTCACCGTGCACCCGGAGCGGTCGGGGCTGGGCGGCTCGGTCGAAAACGCGCTTACCGCGCATTTTAAGGAGGACGAGTTCGTGCATACCGTCAGCCGCCTCGACAGAGGCACGAGCGGACTTATGACCGTTGCAAAGAGCGGCTACGTGCACGAGCGGATGATACGCCTGCTTCACACGCCGGATTTTTATAAGGAATACCTCGGCGTTTTGAGCCGCGTGCCCGACGAAAGGAGCGGCTTCGTGCGGCTTCCGATCGCGCATCCCGAGGGCTCGAATTTCAAAATGGAAGTCCGCGGTGACGGGCTCCCCTCCGAAACGGAGTACGAGGTGCTGAGCGTTTCCGGCGAAAGGGCGCTCGCGCGGCTCGTCCCGCACACGGGGCGTATGCACCAGCTTCGCGTGCACATGGCGGCGATAGGCTGCCCGCTCGCCGGAGACTGGCTCTACGGCGAGGAGATCGAAGAGATCTCCCACGCGGCGCTGCACTCGCATTATCTTAAATTCCGCCACCCGATGACCGGCGGGATAGTCGAGCTTGAAAGCGAGCTCCCCGACGAGATAAAGCGGCTGATGGGATCGATATGACGCCGGCGGCGTTTCGATATGCGCGCGGCGCATGAGCGGCGATCCCCGATCGCCATGCCGCTTTGCAAAAAAATATATGGAACCGAACGCCGCGTTCGTGCGTTCTATCTATGAAGACCGTTCTGATAGCGGTCTTTGAAAACGATTTTAACCAGGGCTTCGTGCCCGAAGGAGGATATAATCATGAAACGAGTTGTTTCGATACTGCTTGCCGCGCTGATCGTTCTCGGCGTATGCGGCACCGCATTTGCAATGAATGAGGGCGAGCGCCGTCTTGTGCTCGGCTCCGATCTTACCGACGCCCAGCGCATAGAGGCGATCGAATATTTCGGCGTTCAGGACCAGGACGTTCAGGTGCTCTTCGTCACCAACGCGGACGAGCGCCAGTATTTCGAGGGCAAGCTCCCCGATAAAAAGCTCGGTCACGTCGCGCTTTCCAGCATCTATATCGTCGCCAAGGCGCCCGGCAGCGGGCTTGATATAACCACCCACAACATCAACTACGTCACGCCCGAGATGTACGAGAACGCGCTGATCTCCGCCGGCATCACCGACGCCGAGATCAGTATCTGGGCGCCCCGCCCCATCAGCGGCACCGCGGCGCTGACCGGCATCTACAAGGCGTATGAGGATATCACCGGCAGGATACTCGACGACGCCGCCAAGGACCTCGGCATAGAAGAGCTCATCGCCACCGGCGAGCTTGCCGAATACATCGGCTCCGAGGACGCGCTTGCGATAATCAACGACTTAAAGAAGATACTCGACGAGACCAAGTACATGACCGACGACGAGGTCATGGATAAGATCGACTCCATCGCCGCGGATTACAACGCCGAGCTCACCGACGAGCAGGCGAAGCAGATATTCACCCTTGCCCGCATGTTCGAGGGGCTCTCCGCGGAGGAAATCCAGCAGCGCCTCGTCAACATGGCGAAGGCGGCGCAGAAGGCGCAGTCCTTCGGCGAGACTGTGCAGTCCGTCATCAACTCCATCGGCGAGTTCATAAAGACCGTCGGCGATTTCTTCAAGGACGTATGGAACCGCTGGTTCGGCGGCAACGAATAAGACATTTTCCAATAAACACCTCTTATAAAACGAAAAAGCCCTGCCCGGGAGCGATCCCAAGCGGGGCTTTTCCGTTCCCGGCGAGCGATGAAAAAATATATTTTGTTTTTTCGCAAAAAACCTGTCCACTTTCGGCAGGTCAAAGCGTAATAGATATAGAGGGGTTTTCATGACCCTCCGGAAAGGAGAAGGGATCAATGAAATCGATAGCTAAAAAATCGGCAGAGAATATGAAAAGGCGCTTATCCGAGATCGGACAGGCGCCTTTACGTTCATTTTTTCCGAACTGAATCGATCCATGATACAAAAACTTCGGGGTCGACGTAAGAAGTGTATGCCAGGGAGAAATAATAGCCGTCATATATCCATGCTGCGTGAACGCAGTCGTCGGCAATGTGCATACGCACTGTTTTATCCCCGATCGTACGTTCAACAAACGTACCGTGTTCATTGTCGACGCTTTCGCCCTTAAAACCCTTTGCGGCTTGGATCATCGCAATAGCGTTTCTGGCGCCGTCCTGATATACAACAACAGAAAACTTCTCCGTCTTTTCGGCGCCGATAAAGGAAAACCCCTCCGGGATCAGCGTCAATTCATACTCCTCCTCGAGCTTCTCCTTTGTTATTGCCGGATCGAAATAATCATCGTGATCACTGAAAACCTTAACAAAGAACCCGGCAATGCTTTCATGGACTTTGGGTACAGCGCAGGCGGCTGCAGACAGTATAAGCAGCGCTGCGGCAGCTATCAATATGAATCGGCGCAGGCGCTTTGACGAGCCGCTCCCGTTATTCGGCTTTCCGGTCCTGATAAGCTCAGCCATTTGTTTTCTGAACTTTTTCGACGGCTTTACAGGCTCCTTCTTAACTGCTTCTATTGCCTGTTCGATATCTTCGTCGATAAGCTCGCCGTAATAATCTGCAAGTTCGGTCTTTAGGTCCCGCATTATGCTTCCCCTCCTCTCTTGCCGAGAACAGCTCCCAATCTTTTTTTGCCGCGGTAAAGCCTTTTCTTTATTGTTTCGGGCTTTTCGTTAAACAACAGTGCTATCTCCTCAACAGTGTATCCTTCAATATACATCCAGATCACGTCTGCGGTGCTTTGATCGAGGGACCGGACCGCAGCCTTTACCTCGGATAATAACGCCTCGTCAACGACGGCGTCGAATTCCGGCGCTTCTTTTGATCCGGAAGGGACGAGTTGGTCGACGCACTCCACTTCTTCATAAAAAACAAGTTTTGATCTGTGTCTTAAAAAGCTGACGGCACGATTTCTTACGCACAGAAAAAGAAACCGCTTGACGACAACTTCGTCTTTCTTCATCAGTTCGCCCCAACGATCGGCAGCAATGCAGAAAACGTCGTGAGCGACATCTTCGGCGTCCGCATAATTGTTCAGATATTTATTGGCGTACCAAATCAGCTCTTTGTGATATTTTTTGTAATATTCCGAAAAACAATTCCGTTCCTCAGGCGTTTCGAGCACAGCCAGGAAAGAGATCAGCATATTGAAAAACCTCAAAATCAATGCTTTTTCAGGACAATGATAAACCAACCACAGCCCATTTTCAACAGCAGGAGAAATATATTTTGTTTTTTCGCAAAAAGCCTGTCCCCTTTTGGCGGGTCAAAGCGTAATAGATATAGAGGGGGTCGATCGCATTATAAAACCACGAGAAAATATATTTTGAAACCCCCTTGCAAGGAACCGGGAGCGCGCCAATATAATAAAAGATCAATTGACAATAAAGAAAGGGTTACTGAATGAAAAATCTCACAAAAGTGCTGATACTGATTTTCGTAATGGTTTTTGCCTCAGCTGGTTGTAAAGGGAATACAAATAAACAAGGTCATTACGACCCGGACGAGCAGTCTGCGGTCTTTATGAGAAGCCGCGGATTTGCACAGACGTTGAATGGGATACTGTATTTTGCGGAACGAAAAGGTAATCGCAATCTGATATATGTCGATCTCGACAGCGGCGAGTCAATGCCTCTGTGTGCAAGACCAGAATGTCTTCATAATGATGATAAATGTGATGCATATCTCAATTATTTCGAATCACCGGAGTTGATGATCTGGAACAAAAGGATTTTTTGGATCAATGTCGGAAACGAGTTGTATTCAATGCGGCTTGACGGGACAGACAGACGGTTTGAAAAAAGGTTGGATAAAGAGCTGTTTGTTAACGACAGATTCGGCTTGACGGTTATCAAAAACGGCAGGCTCTATTCATGCAGCACAATAGGGAGCATTAAAAACGGAGAGCCGATCTCGATCTGTACGGTTTACTCTGAACCGATTTCAGGCAATGGAAGCTCCGAGATCATTTACAGGGGCGAGGCTTCATGGATGTATACGACCGGAACAATATCGGAAGATTCCTTGTTTTTCACAATACAGAAAAAAGAATCGGATGTTTACCATATTGAGTTATACACGTTCTCGCTTGAAACCGGGAAAACGGATCTTTTGTATGAATGGAGCTCCGCTGAAAGCTATCAGGATCTTTCAAAAGAAAACGATACCATTCGAATGTCAGGTAAAAGAGGCTGGATCAATTATGAGATAGGAAAGAGAGAATTGACGGAATACAAGATCCCGGGCGCAGAGAACGACTCATATTGTATTCTTGATAACGACAGATGTGTCAGGTCGACAAGCACGACAACGTTTTCATGTTTCCTTTACAATGGCGCTCTCCTTTATGAGGGCAGGATCAAAACCGATGGGGTCGATCTTGAGAAAAACGGCAGGTCCCCTCTTGGCTTTTACAATGGGAAAGTTTTATACTACCTCAGCAATTGGGAGGAAGGCGAGGCAGACAGCATCATTTCCGTCGACCCGCTGAACGGTGAAGCGAAGGTGCTTTGGCGCGGAGAAAACGGCGGCAATTGAACGAGCAAAAGCGAAGCGCGGCTTATTCGGCGCTTGCGGCGGGGACATCGATCGTTCGCCTCTTGTTCCGCACCGCAAAATTATATTTTGAAAACCCTGTCCGCTTTCGGGCTTCTTGATTGCTTTATTGGTATAGGAGCAAAACAGACA
>JAEEGJ010017010.1_pt1 | contig 16555 bp, 11 predicted proteins | sample 8958761 | NCBI WGS metagenome assembly JAEEGJ01 (sample SAMN16246546, study PRJNA631951) | gut metagenome | biome: gut microbiome; feature: rumen; material: RS-attached | host: Bos | place: Iran: Karaj | collected 2018-10
CAAACATCCTCGATTACCTCCGCAAGTTGAAAGACGAGCTGAAGATGACCGTGGTGTTCGTGACCCACGATATCGGTCTTGCAAACTACGTTTCTGACCGTATCTTCATCATGCACGACGGTAAGATCGTGAACCAGGGTACTCCTGCTGAAGTGCTCGACAACACGAACGAACCGCACACGCTCCGCTTGCTCGATGACATCCCGGAAGTCCACAAGACCGAATGGATCAAGAACAGCCATCGTTCTAAGAAGTAATCGCAAGGCGAGAGTCGCGAAAACAAGCTTGCTTGTTTTCATGACCGAGCCGAAGATTACTGCGTTCGTAGAACGCAACTAATCGGTGATTCGACGGGCTTACTTCGACACAGCTCTGTACAGGCACCAACCTTGAATAAGGTTCCTGAGCTTGCCGAAGGCCCAAGCGAAGCCTTTAGAAAAGCCGCAGCTTTCCGCTGTGGTTTTTCTTTTTTTTCTCATAGATTTCCATCATTCTTTTTTGAAAATGAGCGTGGCGGTTATCTAATACGTGAACAGTTTTCCGCATTGTACGACTTTGCATAAGTCCTTCGCGTAACCGAAAATCCGTTACTTTACTTTACCACATAAAGTTCGAAAAACTTGTTTAAAATGGGTTCTGAGTAAGCTAAAAAGAGCTTGTTTGGGATAATTTATACTGATATAATAAATTTATAATATAAAAATAACAAAAAGTCGCTGGTTTTCCCCTACAAAATACGCTTTTATTTTATTAATTATTATTTCATGATACATTTTGTATCATGAAATAATAGGAGTGTGGTATGAATAAAACAGTGCTGACAGTGGCAGCAATGGCGGTTCTTGTTGGAGGTTCCGCTTCTTATGCAAAATCGGTTTCGAAGGACGCGCAGCCCGTAGAAAAGGAATTTGTGAGTGAATCGGCTAATTCCCGCATGGACAAGAGTGTCCAGAAGTTTGTCGAAGCGCAAAAGAAAAACAACCAACAACGCAGTGTTTCGGTGACTTCCGACTTGCTTGGCCGTCGTGGAGGCGCCGTCAAGGGCAAGGCCGCTTTGAACTACAAAGTAAATGATGCCGATGTCCAGAAAATGAAAGTCATCATTAGGGATGTCAAGGTTGACGAGGCGCCTTTGGCCGCAGTTAGTGGCCGTTACGAATACAGACCGGTTGCAGACCAAAAAGAATTCTGGCTGAATGGTTCCAAAGTTAGCGAAAAAAGCTATTTGGATCAGGCGAAAAAACGCAAGCAGAAATATGATCGCGCTAGGAAGTCCTTTAAGTCCTCGCGTGTAGCGTACCTTACGGCTAGCGAAATCGAAAAGGAACTCGCAAGCAGCGAGACTAAGTATATCTCTGAGTTCAAGAAGCCTCAGCCGCAGGTCAAGTATGGCCAGGACGGTAGCTGGGATTATCGTTATATATTTAAAAAGGCTGGAGTTACTGACTACGCGCATAACGTGGGAATTAAGGGGCAAGGCGTGGGCATCCATTACAACGAAGGCGGCTGCGTCCCGTTGCAGTATGTGGATGAAAACTATTTTGAACAGCTGGAAATGCCGTGTAACGAATATTCTACGCATGCTATCGGTGTCGCTAGAATTTTGCAGACAACGGCTCCGCAGGCAAAGCTTTACGCATTGCAGGGGACCGATGGTCCTGCAAATCCGTCGAGCTATGATGTGCCCATTTTGATTGGTTCGAATTCATGGACTTATGGCTCGGATCTCCCGCATTACGAAGATACCGATGCGACGATGGATAACTACATCTACGAAAATAGAGTGGTTGAATTTATCGCAGCTGGTAATGAAGGCCGTGACGCTATCATTCCTCCTCCGGCCCGTGCGTTCAACGTGATTACGGTCGGTGCTGTATCTCCGGCGGACGATATGTTTATGGGTTACTCGACATCTGGAAATCCGAGTCCTGGAAACGATAAGCCCGAAGTCGGCGTCTATTCTCATTTCCGTTTCCCGGACAAACCTTACACTGCTGGGCCGGGTGATACGTACGACGGAACTTTCTGCTGTACTAGCGGAGCGACTCCGTTTATTGCCGGTATGACCGCCGATCTGCTTTCTCAACACCAGTTCCTTTGGTGGCATCCGGAAGTAGTCAGGGCCATCTTGATTGCAGGGAGCAACCCCATCCAAAATCCTGATTACGACATTGATGATGCGCCTAGCGGCTTTGATGCTGGCATTCCGCATTATTCCAACTTCTCCTGGACGGATTCTTATCGATGGAACTTCTGGGAAGGCGAAAACTCTTCTTGGTTTGATTCGAATCGAGAAATCACGTTCCCGGAATACGATATCACTAAGGGCAAGCGCTACCGTATCGCTATTTCGTGGCTGACTTCGGGTGAGTTTGCGGTTCGCTATCAGAGCGTCGCTCAAGATATCGACCTGAGCGTTTGGCAGGATGGTGTTAGAATCGCTCGTTCAGAATCGCCATCGAATCCGTTTGAACTTGTGGATTTTGTGGCTCGTTCTTCTAGCCCGCTAACGATTAAGATTAAGCGCTATTCTAATAGCTCGTCAAAAGAAAAAGTTGTTCTCGGCTACGCCTTCGTGTCGAAGAACTAGCTTGAATCTTTGAAATTTGGTGGTACGCGATGTTCTCGACAGAGGAGGGGCTGTCGAGTTTTTATTGATTTTGCGTGAAAATTTGTTGTGTATATTATTTATGTTGTAAATAAAAATATGTGCAAATTGTCATTTATAAATTTTAAGTAAGCTAATAAAAATTTGTAGAGAATAATTTACACGAAAATAGTTATTTTGTATTGTAAAAATATGAAAACACCCTGTTTTTTCTTAACAAAAACGTCTGTTATTTTATTAAATATTGTCATGATACAATCCGTATCATGAATAATAGGAGCACACTATGAATAAAAAAATACTAACAATGACAGCTATGGCGGTTCTTGTAGGAGGATCCGCTTCTTATGCGCAGACAGTTTCTGATGACTTCCAGTCAGAAGAAGTTGCTTTTGTTGATGAATCTTCTGCAGCACCTTCTCGAATGGATAGTGGTGTTAGAAAATTTGTTGAAAAGCAGAAAGCCAATACGCAGAAGCGTAAGGTTACGCTGAAGTCTGACGTTCTTGGCCGTCGTGGCGGAGCACAGAAGGGCGCGTTAAACTACGAAATCAATGCAGCCGATGTCGAAAAGATGAAGGTTGTTATTAGTGATGTCAAGGCTGACGATGCCCCGCTGCCAACCGTAAGCGGTCGCTACGAATTCGATCCGGAAAAGAACCAGAAGAAATTCTGGTTGAACGGATCTAAGGTGAGCGAAGCGAATTACCTTGCTCAAGCTGAAAAGCGCGAGAAGAAGTATAGCGAATCGAAGAAGTTCAATTCTCCTCGCGTTGCATACCTTACGGCAAACGAAATCGAAAAGGAACTTTCGAGCAGCGAAACCAAGTACATTTCTGAATACAAGGAACCTAAGCCGGCTTTGACGTACGGCGTACAGGATTATCGCGATTATACGTATATCCTCCAGAAGTCAGAAATCACTTCTCAGGCACATAATAACGGCGTTAAGGGCCAAGGCGTTGGCGTTTACTATAACGAAGGTGGTTGCCCTCCGCTTAACTATGTGAATACAGCTTACTATACCCGCATCGGATCTTGCCCCGGCTATGCAACGCACGTTATTGGCGTTACAAGAATCCTGCAAACCACCGCTCCGCAAGCGATGATTTACGGTATCGATGGCGTTAACTATCCGCAGAATGTGCGTAGCTATGCTCAGCCGATCTTGATTGGTTCTCAGTCTTGGGGCTTTGTCACGGACGAAACGGGATACACCGCTGGCGATGCAGATATGGACAACTTTATTTATTCGAATAGAGTTGTTGAATTTGTTGCTGCTGGCAACGGTGGTAGAAATAGTCTTATCGGCGCTCCGGGTAGAGCTCTGAATGCTATTTCTGTTGGTGCAGTTTCTCCGGTAGATGACAAGTATGTTTCTTATTCGTCATCTAAGAATGCTCGTACCAAGATTGACAAGCCCGAAGTCGCGAACTACACGAGCTTCCGTTTCCCGGGCGATCCTTCTTACACGGCAGGCTCTAACGATACCTATCGCGGCACCTTCAACGGAACAAGCGCAGCTACGCCGTTTATGGCTGGCATGACAGCTAACTTGCTCTCTCAGCATCAGTTCCTCTGGTGGCATCCGGAAGTTGTCAAGGCTGTGTTGATTGCCGGAAGCAAGCCGGTTCAGAACCCGGAATACGATATTGATGGAAGTTCTACCTTCTTGGCTGGCATTCCGCATTATTCCAGCTTCTCTTGGAGTGACGCTTATCGTTGGCGCTTCTGGCAAGGCGAAAATAAGAGCAACTTCAATTCGAATAACGAAATTGTTCTTACGGAATATGGTCTGGAAAAGGGCAAACGCTATCGCGTTGCCATTGCTTGGTTGACTTCCGGTCAGTATGCTTTGAACAACCAGCAAGCTGCTCAGGATATCGACTTGAGCGTTTGGCAGAATGGTTCGCTCCTTGCAAAATCGGAATCTCGTAATAACCCGTTCGAATTGGTCGAATTTACGGCAAAGAACTGGGAAGGTGTTACGATTAAGATTAAGCGCGTTGCAAACCGTGCTTCGTCCGAAAAGGTCCTCCTTGGTTACGCTTTTGTGAAGGCTAACTAATTCCTGATATTACGTCAGAAAGATGAAATGTAAGGGCCCGGCGTTACTGCCGGGCTTTTTGTTGTTCTCGTCATTTACGGAGTGCTGGCTTGTTCCAGGGACAATCTCATTCCCGATTTACGAAGAGATTATATATATTCATTTTATGATGTTACTTTCAACTCGTTTTCGCCGTTTAAGTGCGGTCGCGCATTTTGGGCTATCCGCACGCATTGTGCCGTCTGCACGTTATTCGCGTTTTGCGTTTGTGGCTTTGTCGCTTGCCATGATGCAAACTTCTGCTCTCGCTGCGGATCTCGTGAAGCAGAATATCGACACAACGGATGCTATGGCCACGCTTTCTAACTACGACCGTGGTTTCTATACGCCGCAGGTCTTGCACATCAAGCCTTCGGGCGGCAAGCCGATTGAAAATCCGTATAGCAAGCTCTTGCATCTCCGTGCTGAAATTTCGGAATTCAGTAGCCGCGCATGGTTGGGGATTGACACGACTGGCGGTAAAAAGGATACGACTTGGGGCAGGAGCCAAGACCTCACGGAAGATGCTCTGAACGTTTTGCAGACGACGTTTGACAACATCCGCAAGAACAATGGCTTTGCTGTTGTGCGCATTTGTTATGACCCATGGTACAATGGCCGCAGCAATGTGACGCCAGAACACAAGTGGGTGCTGCGCCATGTGGAGCAACTCGCTCCGGTGCTTTCGAAAAATACCGACGTGATTGTCGCTCTCGAAATGGGCATGCACGGTGCTTACGGCGAAATGCACAGCGACACAAGTATCACTTACGACCGCATCGCTGAGGCGACGAACTTGATGCTCCGCAACACGCCTCCCGAACTCAAGATTCTCACGCGCACGGGGAACTACTCGGCAAAAGTCCTTGGCTTTGACAATTGGGGCGTGGATTTCCATATCGATGGCGAAAAGTTTGCCGAAATTGCAAAGGCAAAGGGCGATACGATGTACCGTGTGGGCATGTTCAACGACGGCTATCTTGGAACGCAATACGATTACGGCACATGGGGTACCGACTGCAAAACTTCCATTTGCCGCGAAGAAGGCGTTGCTTGGCTTGAAAAGTACAGTATCAACACACCGTACGGCGGCGAAGCGCTTACAACGGCAAATGGCTATCAGGTCATCAATACCCCGGAATTTCTTGCTTACGAGGGTTTCCGCACGCATACAAGCTATCTGAATATCCAGTGGAACAACAACCTAATCGATAGCTGGAAAAAATCGCATTTTAAGGGCAAAGATTTCGAATATGACGGTGCGAAAGATTCTTCGCTCACGGGTTTCAAGTACATCAATGACCATTTGGGCTACCGCTATGTGCTGCGCGAATCGTGGATTACCGATACGGTTGGCGCTGATGGTGTTTTCAAGGCTAAACTCCGCATCCAAAACGTTGGCTTTGGCAATCTGACACGCAATGTTCCTGTGAAACTTGCTGTTGTGGAAGACTTGGAAGGGAGCCTGTTGACTGTGTGCCCGAGAATTTCTTATATAAATTTGCCTGATATCGATTTCCGCAATGTGCGTAGCCGTACCATTTCGATTGCGGGAGGCGATACGGTGATGACATTCGACGGAAACAACGAAATTGAGATTTCTGCCAAGTTGAAAGTGTTCTCGAAAGAACGCTATCAAGTGTATTTGAAAGTGGGCCAAGTTGAGTTTGCCAATCGCGAACCTGTAGGAATGGGGTCTTGCGGCGAGGAACAACCCGCTGTCTTTTTGGGCAAAGTCTATTATGACGAGGGCTTGACGGGTATTTCTCCACGCACTTTATCTCGGGCGTCGATAAACTCACAACAAAGCGTTCCGTTTGTGCAACGGACCCGCAATAATATCATTATCCATAACGGCAATAAACGCTATCGCGCAAACGGCGCGGGAATACAGTAAATATGTTAACCCCCTTCGACAGGGCGTAGGGAGACATTCCTTTTGCTTTATCATTCTGGAGCCTCGGAGGCGATAGAATCCATAAAAAAGTCCCGACCGATGGTCGGGACTTTTCAAACTTCAATTTTATGTAACAAACTTTAATCGATTACTTGTTTGTCCAGCGGATCGAAGCCTTCTGGCTGCCTTGGCGGATGACCAACGTGTAAGAACCATTAGAAAGACTGTTGAGGTCAATCGAGTGGTTGCCTGCAGCGTAAATGTCGGATTGCTGCATCACGTTTACACCGAGCGCGTCATAAACATCGATCTTGACAAGGCCCGTGCGCTTGGTTGTGAACTGGAGCGTGGAACCATGTACGCTTGCCTTGAGGCTGTTCACAATCTTGTTGACCGGCTTGATGGAAATCGGGTTCGTGTATTCATACCATTCAGCCAAGTTGACGGCACTTTGTGCATCGCCAATGATGATGGTTACGGATCTATTAGTTTCCTGATAATTGGCACTTTCGTCAATATGGGCCGTGACAACGACAATTGCATTCTGATTTCCGCCGACAAATGCTTCGCCGCTCTTGGTCAGGTAAGGCGTAGATTCCTTGCCGTTAAACGTATAAGTAACTGGATTTCCCAACATGTCATCCTGGAAGCCTGTGGTTGTTTTTCCGCCGAGAGCGATGGTTTGGTCCTTGAACTTGCCGCTAAAGTTGTACGTGCCCTTCTGGTATGAAATTTCGAAGGTGTCTTGCATGGCGCGGAAGCCCGTAATTGCGGGGGCCGATGCCACGATGCGGGCGTTCCCGTATGAGTGGAAGTGCAACATCCAAACTTGCTGATTCTTATACGTGTTAGAGCAGTTGGCGTCTGTGCATTTGGACTTGCTTACAGAAACAATCGTCGGGTCAAGTGCTGTGAGTTTGAAACTAGAACCTTGATTAGTCTTGTCTTCCATGCTGAGAACGTAATCATTTACGCCATCGCCGTCAAAGTCGAGTATTCTACTCGACTTTGAGTCTGAAACGCAAGTGCTAGGGTACTGGCAGCGTAAGTCTTTGAGATTCTGGATGGTTTGACCCGCGACTTCCTTAACGGTCACGACAGACTGAGAACCATCATTACCCGTGAGGATAGCGAAACCGTAATCATTCAAAATAATGTCGCTGCCAGAAACGGTGGCAACATTTTCGTTGCTGGAAGTGTAGGTGCAGCCGGACTTGAGAACACCGGAAATCTTGCCGTCGGTCTGCTTGGCAGATGTGGCCTTGAAGGAGCAGCTGCCGCTCTTGCCCTTGACAAGAGAGTCAGTCCAGGAGCGTGCATTCTTGGTGAGATAGCTCTTGATGATATTACCAGAAGAGGTGAGCGTTGCTGCGTCAAGATCCGCGATTGTTGTGAGAGCTTTATCGCCTGCGAAGATTGCGGACTTTTCGCTCTTTTTGTCTACGTGGCTGGTCTGCTGACGCAAGCTCCAGTTGCAGTTCGGAATGTTGTTCTGGTCCATGAAAGATGTCCATTCATTTGTGGCTCCAGAACTTGGTTCGCCATCGCCGTCGGCGTTCGTTGTACCCCATTCACTGATGAACACCGGGTAGCCGGCGCTAAGAGCGCTTGAAACGTTGCCGCCATAAGAGCCTTTGGAGTGGCTTGCTGCATAGAAGTGCAAAACATAGGCGATATTTGTCGAGTTAACTGGATCTCTTGCACCTTGTTCCGGGTGTTGAGACCAGTTTGGCGTACCGACGATAATCAGGTTTTGCGTGTTGGCGCGGATAATGGGGCAGATTGTGTTGGCATAGCTCTTGATTGCACCCCAGTCGCCACCGCTACCGCTGACCGGTTCGTTATAAATTTCGTAAATGATGTTCGGAACATCCTTGTACTTTTCAGAAACCGTCTTGAAGAACTCTTTAGCTATGCTTGTTTCTTGGTGGGCTCTGTGGCTGTGCCAGTCGATAATGATATAAACATCGTTTTCAATGGCTGCCTGGACCATTCTGTCAATTACGGATAACTGTCCAGTAGGGTTTTGTTTGTAGGAAGAACCCGCATCGACTTTGTTCTTTGTCCCGCCATCGGAATCGTAGTATTCGATAGCCATGGCATAACGGAACACGTCGATTTTAAAGTTGTCTACGGCCCATGAAATGACGGTCGGATTGTAATACGAGTCGCCTGTTGCATCGGACCAGAAAAGGCTAACGCCGCGGAGCATGACTTGCTGGTTGTTCTTTGCGCCAATAATTTTGCTGCCGCTAGTGTGAAGGGCTCCATAATAAGAAACCGGACCCACTTTTTTGGGAGTTGCTGTTGCCGCATCGGCCGCGAACGCGGAAATCGCCGTGCATGCCAAAATGCTTGTCAGGAGCTTTGTCAATTTCATGAGTGTTTTCCTTTTGTTTTGACAAAAAATATTTAAATAAAACAAAGATAGTAAACAATTTACGCTAATTTTTTGTTTACTATTGTAACACGATGCTCGTTAAGCTTTGTGTTGGGGCTTTACACCGTCACCCTGTTTGGTATTACTATACAATGTAGCTTTCTGTAGGCTAGAATGAAATACCCGTTATCGTAATAAAAAAGTTGCGTTCAGTTTATGTGATAAAATACACAAAAGAAATTTGTAAGGAAATTTGTATGTGCTCTGCCTATTGCCAAAGTGCTATATTACTAAGGAAAGGGTGCTGTAAAGACTTTAATGTAAATTTTTTTTTCAAATGGCTTGAAGTATGGCATTTTTGGAGAAAAAAAAATATATTGTTGTCCAAATCACCCATTTTGGGTAAAACAGTTAAAAAGAGAGAGAATTATGAATAAGAAACTTACACTTGCATCTGCACTTCTCGCAGCTTCTGCTGTATATGCATTTGAAACCTGGATTGGTAATCAGTCTATCTATCAGATTGATACTGGTCTTGACAATAAAACCAATACTTCTGGTTACTGGTTTAGCTATGCTGACGATAGCGACGGTGGTAAGTCCGAAGTTCAGTGGCCGGCTCCGCTTGGCAATGACTACTCTGAGACTGCTTTGGATCAGGTTATCGATCATTGCGGTGGCGTTTGCGGTACCGCAGTGCTTGATAAGGGTGATTTGAGCTATGACCCGTTCGTTGGTATTGGCTTTAACGTTGCCGGTGAAAATAAGGAAAATAAGAATAAGACGGATCCTGCTGACGCTTCTGATTGGGGTGGCATCTGCATTACTTATACGTCCGATATTTCTCCGGAACTCGAACTCGGTCTCGGTGATTATGACTCTAAGATCGAATATGCAAACCCGTCTGCAACTCTTCCCAAGGCTGCAACTAAGGCTGTGTCGAAGGCCATTGCTTGGTCTGGCTTTGCTCAGCCGGCTTGGTACAAGGGCGAAGTCACAATTACCGGTCCTGAAGCAGCTAAACAGCTCGTTGCTGTAAAGTTCAAACTTCAGAACAAGAACGGTAGCTACAAGTTCAATATCTGCGGTGTCGGTCCGTTTGATGGTTCCTGCCCGACTGATTGCGAAGGCAGTGCAATTCAGTCTGTCCGTGGTGCATCCTCTGTTAAGGCTCTCCTCTCTGGCCGTACCCTCAGCTTCTCTGGCGTTAAGTCTAGTGCTACTGCAGAAGTCATGAATCTCCAGGGTCAGGTTGTTGCTAAGGGTGACGCTTCTAGCGCAATGAACCTCGCTGCTCTCGATGCTGGCGTTTACGTGATTCGCGTTGCTGGCAAGTCTGTCAACTTCACCAACAAGATTGTCTTGAAGTAATTTCAGATTAGCAAAGATTTAAAGAAGGGTCGCAAATGCGGCCCTTCTTTTTTGCTATATCTCACAGGTAAAAATGATTTTTACTTTCAGTTTGGCGATAATAACTATATTTATATATATTACATTCGCATTTACTAGCCCCGCTTTTGGGGGATTTTTTTTGAGAGGCCTTATGTTCTACAAGAAAATTCTGGTACCTGTTTTGATGGGTTCAGCTTTCTTCCTGGGCGCTTGTGGCGATGATGCTCCAATAGCTCCCAATAATTCGACTCCGAGCTCTGCGATTATCTATCCGACGTTGAGCTCTTCTTCTGCAATTACTCCGGTTCCGACTTCTTCGACTCCGGTACCAGCAAGTTCTGCAGCACCGACCCCGGTTGGAACTTATGCTCCGCTTGCTCCTACAGCAGCTCCGCAATACGCCATGAACCATTATGCAGTATGGAAGAGTTACCATTACGTGACTGAAGAAACGGAAATGGCAACGTATCCTGACCTTGCTACAGAATTCGATATGGTGTTCCCGGCAAGCTTTATGCCGGCAGCTCGTGTTATCTGGTCTAGCCAGACAGGTTTTTATAAGAATTCCTGTATGGATAAAAACACTACTGTTCCGAATATGAAAACCCGCGGTTGCACGGTGTCTGAAGGTATTGGTTATGGTATGCTTTTGGCCTATTTCAATGGCGATGAAGAGGCGTTCCTTCGCTTGTGGAATTATACTAGAGGTTTTAGAGCATATACTGGCAGAAGGCTTATGCCATGGATTACAAAATCGTTCCATTGGGATGTCGCTGATGAAACCAGCGCTACAGATGCCGATGAAGATATTGCTACGGCTTTGATTTTGATGTCTTTTAAGAAACTGAGTGCGGGTGACGTTGCATCTGCGAACGCCTATTTGGCTGATGCATTGACGTTTGTGAATGCCATTTGGGAATTAGAAGTAAATCCGTCGAATTTGCTTATCTACTCCGGTGACGACGATTCATGGAAAAAATCTAACCCGGTTTACAACTTGAGCTACTTCTCTCCGGTGGCCCTTAGACTCTTTGCTTTAGTGGATGCTGCCCACGATTGGACGGGTGTGCTAAATGCCATGTACGCTTATATGCAGAAGGTTCAGGATGCAGGCACAAGTGTCTTCCCGGACTGGAGTAATGATGCTGGCATGGCTGCAAAACCTTCTAACGGTTCTGCTGACCTTACTTATTGGCAGTTCAATAAGGAATCTGTTCGTATTCCGTGGCGTATTGCATGGGATTACTATTGGTATCAGGATCCGCGAGCTGCTGCAATCCTTACCAAGTTGAATACCTTTATTTCTACAAAGGCTAGCGGTAATCCAGACGACATGGCCCTTGCGGTCAACTATTCTTGGAACTTGTCTGTTGGTAAGGATTACACGGGCAATACGGTCATTCCGCCGCAGTGGTACGGTGCATGGTGCGCTACGGGTATTGCTGGCAATGCGACTTGGCTCTCTGCCTGCACCGCGGGCTTGAATGCAAAACTGCCTAGCCTTACTGTCCAGAGCTACTTTGCGGATATCTTGCTCTCGATGTATTCCGCCTTGCTGAACGGCTTGTTCATTCGCCCGGCTGGAGTTTAGCTGTTCCGTGTCATCCTAAATCTGTTCGGCAAGCTTTAGGGTAATGCCATCCTGAGCGAGGGCATAGCCCGTCGTCGAAGGATCTAGGCTTAAATCTTTCTTTATCTGTCGCCCCGCATGTTATTGCGGGGTCGATTTTTTTAGGTGGAATTTGTATATTCTTTAGTATGAAAAAGAACGCGAATACTAAGGCCGTGAAGGCTGCCAAGGCGAAAAAAGCTAAGGCCGAGACTCAAGAAAAAAATGCTGACACGTTGCTTGTTGCAACGAAAAACGATTCGACGAATGTCCTTGCCGTGCAACCGGATAGTGTTGCTCAAGATGCTTCGAATGAACTCCAGCTCCCGACGCCGGAGCAATTAGGTATTTCTATATCGACGGGATTGTCTGGCGCTCCGCTTAAGGTGACGGTGGGCGATACGATTGATTTTCCGGTGACGGTTTCATGGAATGTTCAAGGCAGTGCCATTTTGGTGGTGCCGACGAGTTCTGCCAATGCGAAGGGCCTTTTGCAGTTGGGCGTTTCGCAGGAATCGAGTCGTACGGTGAAGGATGGCAAGGAACTGGCCCAGATTACGTTCAACTACAAGCTCGTTGTGCAGGATACGGGTAACTTGAATATCCCGGCGATGCGTTTTGAAATCCCGACGCCGATGGGCCAGTCGCTGGACTTGCGTAGCGATTCTGTGCCGCTGCGTGCTGATGCTCCTGTGAGTATGTTGCCGATTGCGGTAGGCTTTGTTGTAGCTTTGTGCTTGGTTATCGCTGGTATGTGGCGCGTGCATCGCAGAGCGAAGGCTAAAAAGGTTCTTGAAAAATGGAGAGACTCATTATCTGCTATTCGTGAACGCATGGCGGTCTTGAAGCAGCGCGTGATGGTGGCCGATAGCCGCGAATGGCTATTGGAACTCGAAAGCGTTTGCAAAGAATACGTGGCGCTTCGCTTTCATGCCAAGGATGCTTCTACGGTCAATCTCGATAATCTTGTGAAAGAGGGTGTGCTCGATGGCTGGGAACACCTTGTCGAAGAATTTGCACATGCCCGCTATGGTGGCGGTATCCGCGACAGTTTTGAGAATAAGGAAACCTGGAAACTTGCCATGTCGCTGATGGGCTTGGAAGAAGACGAGTAAGGATTAGACGAAAGAACGGCTCTGCTCCCCATTCGCGGATCATGACCACGTAAGCGCTAAAGCGCAAGTGGTCAAAGAGAGCCTACAGACGAGAGACGAAAGACGAAGGAAACTGTCGTTCTCGCGAACTGAGCTTAGAACATTGTCATCCTGGAGGCTGAAAGCCGATAGGATCCAGTGACATTGTTATACATTTTTTTATTTCTGACAAGCGGATAAAATCCGCTGATGAAATGCTCTTGCATTTGTTAGAAATAATCTAATTTTGAAGAATGGTTCGGAAGTACTATTCTGTTGTTTTGTTTGCGTTAGCCCTGCTCTTTGCGGGGTGTTCAAATCATCCGCCTTCTGCTGCGCAGTTTATGAATGTGAAAAAGGAAGAAGGGAAGTTTAATAAATCTTTTATTATTGGAGCTTCTCTTCGATTTGGAGATATTTATAAAGGCACATCTCATATTCATGAAGATTATGATGATGAGGAAGGTTTTGCAAATTCTGATTTTTCTCTTTTGTTTAGATATAGCCATTTTGTAGCAGGTGGTTCATTTGAGAATATGTCTTTCAGATATATTATGGGGTTTCGAAGCCAATATATTGGATTGCAGGGGTGGGCTGGTATGGGCTCGGATAAAAAGAACGAGGCCCCCATTTCTGGAGGCTTAATGCTGATAGAAGAGATTCCTATCTGTGATGAATTTAGAGTTGGGCTTAGTGAATATATTGCTAATAATGGTTATTCGGTTGATGAAAATCTGGGAGGTCTTGGTTTTCGATCTACGCATACATACAGTGAATTTGGTATAGGAGCTTATTTTACTTACGAAGATTTTTCTTTTGAATTCCGCTATGGTCGAGAAATCGATGAACCGCGAAATAGATTTTATTTTATGACGCACTACGCAATCTTTAATTAGTAAGAACTATAATTTAGTTGTATGATTATTGATGATTGTGGATGATTATCAAGGAGATGGTATCATGCCGAGTTCACAGAAGTTTAGGGATTATGTGGTGGGGCAGTTCAAGGGCGAACAGTTTAATGGTGGGTTCCGCGTGACGACCCGCAAGATGATGGGCGAGTTTATTCTTTATGCCGACGGAAAAGTTTTCGGCGGGATTTACGATGACCGCTTGCTGGTAAAGCCTGTGCCTGCCGCGCTCAAGCTTTTGCCGACTGCGAAAAAGCAGTTGCCTTACGATGGCGCAAAGCCGATGCTCCGCATCACCGATGAACAAATTGCAGATAGTGCATTCCTCGCGAAACTTTTGGATGCGATGCTTCCTGAAGTTCCCGCCCCGAAGAAGAAATAGTTCTACCGTTCCAGCATCGGATTGTACATCATGATGGCGTTGTTTTCGGTAACCAATTCCGTTGTTTCTTCGCCGGTAGATAAGTTGGTAACGCGTTTCCAAATGCAATTGTGCCGTGTATAGCCGCCCCACCACTGGAGTTCAAAGCGGTGGTCGGTTTCGTAGACTTCGTACTTTGAGTAGAGCGGAATATCGCATGTGATGCGCCCATTCAAATACTCGTCATCGACCCAGAGCTTGATTTGGAATGCATGATCTGTGTTGTTTTGTAGTTGAAGGTCGATGTAGTTGTACGATAGCGTGGCCCCGCAGGCGAAGGGGATTGTTCTTCCGGCATCGGGGAATACGTCAAAACTATGGCGCCAGCGTTCCTTTATGGAGAGGTCTGTGTGCAACGCCATCCAATAAAGCAAGTTCCCGAGTTGGCATAGCCCGCCGCCTATGCCCGAACCGACTTTTCCGTTGTGAATCATCATGCCTTCTTTGTAACCTTTCCGTTTGCAGGGCCTGCCTACCAGACGCCAGACGGAAAACGTTTCGCCGGGTTTAATCACTACACCATCTAGCTTGGCGACCGCCAGTTTTAGGTTGGTGATTTTGTTGTATTGGAGGTGCATATCCACATCTTTCAACTGGCGCAGAAGAAAGGACTTGTGGTCTATCCAGACGTTGGAAAAATTCACGGCGCGGTCAACTTTAGAAAACCGCGTTCGGGAAAACAGCCAAGCGAAGCGACGCTTGGCGATGTAAAATTCCTTGCCCAGCATGCGTCGAAGCTTGATGCGATGTATGGGCTTTTCGACTTGATGAATCATCGGCCCCAATATACAATTTTACGATGCTGTTAAGACTGGTTCATAGGCGGTTATGAGAATTTGGACTGCAAAAACTGATGACTAGTTAATTTGTGTCGATGAAATGCATTTACACTTTTGCGGAATAAGCTATTTTATAATTAATGTGTAATAAATTTTCTTTGCTTGTTTTGTTTGTTGCCTTTATGTTTGCGGGGTGCTCATCGCATGCGCCTTCTGCATCGCGCTTTATGGCCGTTAAACCGAATTCAATTTCGGTAGGTTTAGGTGGTGGTGGCGTTTTAGGGGACGATAATTCTCACCGTGAAGAGGATGATGGAAAAGTCTATAACTACTCCGAGTTGCGTTTTTTGATTGAGTGGGCAACCTTTTTTAGAAATGACAATTTTGTATTTGGCTTTGGGGTGGGAGAACATTCTCTTGTTCGTTTGACTTTGGGATTTGCGAACGATTATTTGGGAGTCCAAGGATGGATTAGTCCTGTTGTTCTTGGTGAAAAGCCGTCGGCAAATTGGAATCTACCGGCTGGTTTGATGCTGATAGAACAGTTTCCGGTTAGTCCGGATTTTAGGGTTGGCGTGAGCCAGTTTTTTGCGTACAACTCTTATTCGGGATGTGAAGAAGGAAATGGTTCGCTGAATTTTTCTTCTTATGTTAAGTTCTATAGGGAATGGGGTGTAGGGGCGTACATTAGCTATAGTCATTATTCTTTGGAATTCCGTTACGGGAATGAATTGGCTTCGGACAATCAGCGATTTTATATTGAATTTAGCATGATGCAATAGTTGCTGCTTGTTTTTTTACCCGAAAAAGCTGCGGGCCGTTAATTCAAGTGCTGCCGCAAATGCGAGTAGCGAGAGTCCGTTTTTGGGGCGGAATTTTTTGCTCAATGGGAAGAATGCGTTGATAATGAATAAGACCGCATAGATCAGGGTGGCCCCTGCGATAACGTAAATGACTGGATCTGTGCCGGAATAGAAAATTCCGTCGTATTTTCCGGTAATTAAGGTTGCTATAGAATGCAACGAAAGAACCGATGCTATGGTGAGGGCGATTTTATGGTGGGCTAGCCAATAGTTGCAAATCAGGTCAGCTTTTGTTGACGTGTGATACCCGAAAATGGTGGATGCGATAGGTATGATTTGAATGAATGTCAGTATATCACCAAATGTAAGATCGTGAAATCCATTGTTTCCCCAACGGCCTCCGTTTCCCATGCCGGCTCCAAAGAATAATACCGCGAGGACTATGCCGAGGCCAAATCCTTGGACAAAGATAAAGTGACAGAATCCATCTGTGTCCGGTAGGATTTGAGGTTCATCGACATAGCTGTCTCCATACC
>JAEEGJ010017011.1_pt1 | contig 16553 bp, 7 predicted proteins | sample 8958761 | NCBI WGS metagenome assembly JAEEGJ01 (sample SAMN16246546, study PRJNA631951) | gut metagenome | biome: gut microbiome; feature: rumen; material: RS-attached | host: Bos | place: Iran: Karaj | collected 2018-10
CACTTGATGCAATACCAGTGGAAGTGATCGCGCCCAATCGATTGTTGCCATTCGGATACGTATATCGGATACTATGCATTACCTGACCAGATTGGTTTTTACGCTGCAAAAATAGCAAATTTCCGTTCCAGTCGTAGGTGTAATCCGTGGCAAAATTGTCGGAGGCTGATTCCCAACCGGGGGCGTTGTCATAATGTACCGCTGTACGCATCCTTTTGATCCTGTTCAGCTTGTCGTAGCGGAAAAGTTTCAAGAGCCCTCTGTCGTACAAGTTATAGATACTTTCGGAAAGGGCGGAAATGTTCCCGTTGTAAAGGGGAACGGCCTCCTGCGAATAATCGTTGAAATAGTTGCTGCCCGCCACTGGCGTATAGTCGCCTTGGAAGTATTGGATGGAGGAGGTGTAGCCGTCATGGGCAAACAACCGATTGACATTGTCTGTTTGGATGACACCGTCATTTCCGATGTCGTAACTGTCATAGCTGTCATACATGTCTAATCCCGAACTCCTATATCCATTGATGTCTTTCAACCACCCTTGTAAGGTGTAGGCATAGTCAATCCCTTGTATCTGCTTGTGTCCCAGCTCTGTTCGCGACAATGCTCCAGTGGGCAGGTAGAAATAGCGGGCTTCAAGACGCTCCTGGGAGACGACGGAATCCCGTTTAACCTTGAAAATGTTGGAAGTATAGACATGGGTGATTCGATTGTCGGCATCGTAGCGGTAGCGGTGTGAGAATTGCTCCAGTGCCCCCTTTTGGTACCACACGCGGTTCACGTTGCCGCTGATGAGATCATATTCATAATCCAACACGGTGAACCGACGGTCATACGTGGCAAGGTTCGGAATATCCTGTACAAGCCGCTTCACATTGCCGTGGATGTCGTAGCTGTAATGCGTGGCCGACTGGTAGTTGTTGTCATCCGCAAGTGCAAACGACACGGCGGCGATACGGTTGCGCAAGTGTGTCTGGTTCAGGTTCAACGAAAGTGACATTGGTTCGTCATACCATGTCTTTGTGATTTCGCTCTTCACACCTCCGTTTAAGAACTCTGTGATGAAATTCAGGGTGTCGGCATCATTGCGAGAGAAGGGTGTGCTGTTTGTCACTTGTCCAACTTCCTTTATGCGTCCCAAACTATCGTAATCCGTATAGCTATATTTGTGTTGCGGTTTCTGTTTCCCGTCTTGGCTCAATATCGGTCTAGACAAGATGTCGTAATAGACGTATGATACGTTGTCATAATCCGGCTGATAGCTTTGTATTACCTGATTCAGGGTGTTGTAACGGTAATTGGTGACCATCGTATGATTCGGACGGACAAATCCCGGCTGAATTATGTCGTAGCGGGCAACATTGTTCCGATATGCGGCTACAGCATCTAAAGTAGTTTGGTTGTCAATGACATGAACACCTTCAGGAGGAACTGTTTTTATAAGATTGTCCGCTTGGTCGTAATAATACAAGGTGTAAAGGAACTCTGTAGAAGAATCTATTATCGTCAGAGATTCCTGCAAATTTCTCATACAATGCGAAGCATAAATTGCACGATGTTCGGCTACAAGACTGTCCAATGCATGATAGAACGAGATGGTGTCTTGTGCTGCGGCTGCAAGGATGGCTTGCTGATGGCAGAGAACACTGTCTGGCAGGTCAGGATAGCAGCGGAATTGTTCAGGGAAATGCAAACCATAAAGGGCTGTCGTGTCATCAATGCCGTGTAACATGTTGCTATATCTGGTTTTTATGCAGAATCCATTCCATTTGGAGACTTCTGATGTTGACGCAGTTATCCCTCCTAAGACTAGACTTTCCACGATGTCACGCGGATCACTCCAAAAAGTAAGAGCGTAGCTGTTCAAATATTGATGATAATTTTCGCAACCGCAATCCGAATACTGGTTGTTTACGCGTGGGTACACGATAGGAGGGTAATTTTCGGAAAAGTGGCGGCAGTATTGAGTCAACAGTCCCCTGAGAGCAACGCTGTCCAACCGCTGGTGGGCATAAAAGTTCTGGTAGTCCAACGATTCTTGACAACTCTCTGTACAGATTGCTATCAAATCATTGCGGAGGTTCTTCCATGTCAAGGTGTCAAGCAAAACATCTTCGCAGAAATTGGCGAAATAATCCCGCAGTTCGCTCATCCAGGAGTTGGCGTATGCCTCGCAATCCTCCCGACAGTTTTCGTATAGGCTATTCAGGGCTGTTGCGGATGAGTTCATAAGGTTCTCCGGTGTAATACCATGCACCGGGTTACATAGAAAACGAATTTGGAATCCACCCTGTTGCCCGAAACATCGTCCTGCTGTCAACGGACATGCCGGGCAGTCATCGTTGGCGGAAAGATAGTAGTCGCAACAATTGTTGGTGCCGACATCAAAATAATCGCTCCACAAGCCACTTTGGCCCCAATAAAACTCTGGTTTGTGGCAACAAATATCATGCATGGTGTCACCATCTCCTATGGAACAGCTCAACATACAACCTGGCAACACCGTTCGTCGTATTTCGTCTTTTAAATAGGTGTAAATGCTTTTAAACAACAGCCATCTAGCATCACTGTCAGAGCAATGATAATTCTCTGCCCATTGATCGACAATGTTCTTTTGAAAATCAACCATTATCTTTTCTATTTCGTCACTATACTTAATGCGCTGTCCGTTGGCAATTTTAGCAGGGTCGAACAACAGCCACCAAATGCTCGTACAGTGTCCTTCCCAAGAAAAGTAAGAGAAGAGTCTCTCGACCATACTTATGTACATTTTATCGAAATTTTCTTGGCAACAAGCTGTTTCCTCTTTGAAAAACGGGTCGACCATAGCAGCGTTGAATGGTTGGAATCCCGTTTCATTAGAATTTTGGATTTCAATGTCTGTATTGACGTCCATTCCCAAAGGATTGAGCAACCCCAATTCTAATGCAGACTCGTATGTATAAGTGTTCATAAACACACTGTCAAAATAATGTTGTGCTTCAGCATCCCCACAATCACATAAAGCCTGATACAGATGGTATTCGGGGTGATATTTGAGCATCACTTCAGCATATTCCTCAATCCAATGGTCACGCATATAGTCCCAAAGGGTGTCCTTATAGGTGACGCATCCAGCATCGGACATAATATTATGAAAGAAAACAGAATCCTCCATAAACCTCCAAGCACATATCGAATCTAAAAAACTGTTTGGGTTGGTTTCACAGTAACAGTTGGTGTCATTGGGACAGCATGTACGGATGTTGTCGAAATATTGGCCACCAGGGCTCATGTCGGCCAACATTGCCGCCCGCTTTGCCTCACACTCCGTATTGAAACTTTGTGGCGGATTTTCACATTCTGCCAAGGTCTGGACATACGTCGGGTTTGTCGGGTCGGGCTTTTTTATGTCGGCTACTTTCATGGCATATTCCTCACAGGGTGTGTAGCAAGGACACACTTCGGCTGTATCGTAATGTACGCAGGGACGCTGCCTATTCGCGAATAATTCGAAACCGTAAGCAGTCATATCATCGTTCACCATCGTTATATTTTTATACAACTGATAATTACCAGGCAAGAGGATTGTGTCATGGATAATAGTGTCTCTTTCTGAAACAACAAGCGAATCCTTAAAAACATATTGCATATTTTCAGTATTCCATAGACTGAAAATGAGCTGGTATCTGCAATCAATACAACCAACAGTTCCAGAACAAGTATCCCTCAACCCTTCAGAAGGCGAGACGAAATAGGTGAAATTATAATATGTCGGCATGCCAACGGCTATGTTTTGTACATACTGGCGGCTGCTATCATCAAAGAAGATTGTGCTGTGCAAGTTGTGGACGGGTGGTGTACTGTCAACAGCCAGCAGGGATGTGTCAGCGGACGGGACGATGGCGGAGGCGATAAGTCTCTCTTTCATGTCATAGTAGGACACCGTCACCTCACCGTTGGCATCAACGGCCAACACTTTCTGATAATGCGAAGCATCTCCTACCTCGTTGCCGAAGAGACGGTCAAGTTCCACTTGGGAAGGGTTGCCGTAAAAGTATCTGGTTTCTCGTCCGCCGCCCATTTTAAAGGTGCTTCCAACGGTGCTTTGAGAATGAATCCTGTCGGTCCCGTCGTTTAAGTATCGCACATGAGTGTAGGTGTATCCGCTGTCCCAAGGTGTCTGATTGACATTTGGCCAGTGCGGATGGTTTGCGAACGGATTATTTGACGAATAGTACAACACACTGCCTGCATTAGCCGGAAACATCTGGTTATGGGCAATTGTAACGTCATAGTCGTATTGTGATTTTGGGAAATACCCGTTGAACTGCCCGACAGCCGTTCCATTGGTGCCATAGTATCGGATTCCTCTGCTTGGCGTCGGAGCGGGAAGTGCCTGCAAGGCCTGTCGCCCGATATGATCATAGAACGTCTCACCCACTACCGCAATACTGTCTGTGTTCAGTACCGTGACTTCTTGTCGGTTACGGAGAGTCCCGTCATAGAATGTAATCACTTCCTTGCGCTTACCCTCTTCAGCATATACTGCGGTGTATTGCCAAGTAAGACTGTCCTCCAAACCCGCAAAGTCATAGCGGCAGATGTGATTGGAATCTGGGATGACGATGCCCGAAGAGGTGGCGAAACTCCATGGCCCGAAGACAGGATAATACCCACCATTGTAGTAGTGGGTGCCCCGGCCACGTACCCTGCATAAGATATTCCCTTTGGGGTATGCCAGCGGAATCTTATAATAGTTGTTGGAAGTAGTAATCCGCGTTGCATTGGCAAAATCGTACGAAACGTTATTGGACATCATGGGATTGTCCACAAACAGCCATTCCAAATCATATTCATCAGCACCGTCAAGATAGCCCCAAGTGAGCAAGAGTTCATTGGTGCTTTCGAAGTATTTCCGTCTCAAGTCAAAAGGGGTACCAACCGAGCCCGTCTTTGTGAATCGAGGGTAGCATAGTTGCAGCTCAAAGACAATGTCTTCCGCGATGTTGGGTAAGTCGGAAGTTATTTTCAAGGATGCTGCTTTATAGTTTTGATATTCGTTAATATCCAAGTCTCGGTACGGAGAGTTTTGACGATAACCTATGTTTAATGTGTCGGTTAATGTGATTGATGGAATATTATTACCTGTTAAAGTGATGTCGTAGGTAACCAAGATGTTTTCGTTGTTGGAGTGTACCACATAACGGTCTTCTGCAAGGTACAGTCGTACTCTCACAAACGGATTAGATACGTTCCAGTTGAACCGATCATATTGTTGCGCATTGATGGCCAGCTGAGCGTTATAATGAATATCCGACCCACGCAGACACCTGCTGTAGGTCTCATTCGAAGCATTTGAACTCATCAGCAGTCCAAACAGTGTCAAGACAAATAGTGATAACTTTTTCATAATTAATCATTTTCATTGGTTGTTTGGACTAATCTTGGCATAGAATGAACACATCGGAAGCGCAGGAAACTCCTCTCCCCTTTGCTGTCCCACACTTCAAGGTAGTAATCATCAGGATAATCATGTGAAAAGCTGTCGTAATAAGAGCATAATCCAACAGAAAAACTGAGCCAGTTCTCGCCCGTTTGAATGGTCGGGGAAGTCATTGAATATCCAGCAGGTTCCACAATAAGACCATTGTCATTGGTTCGAAGGACAATGTCCCTGTGAGAGTCATAAACGCAAAACCGCAACTTTTGGTCTGTATTCACCTCGTATGGTTCGGTGTAATGTATGCGTAGCACCCTGTCGTAAGCGATATGATAGCTCCCGTCTAGTTTTTCTTTGGTGTACATCCATACATTCTGCGGTGTAGAAATTTCATAACCAGAAGAATTCACTTCGCCAATGACAAAATGGGTTGTCAGAAGTGTCTTTCCATCGGCGTTTTTAATCTGCCAAGCGTATTCGCCAAACACTAAAGGAGGCGCGTCGCACGGGTATTGGACATAATAGCTTCTAATATCATTTTCCTGCACTATTGGTTTGTTGTCCGACAAAGCTTCCTCTACTGTCTGACCTTTGTTGACTGCCACCAAAACAAAAGATAGGCTGGATTTCGCCGACCACTTTTCCGGCCATAAAAAAGTGAAAAAGTCATTCGGGTCAAAAGTCACGGTTACGCCGTCTCCTGGAAAATAAGACGGTGTTTTGGATACGTTTACACCTTCTTGCCAGTCACAAGGATTGGTTGCCATGGAGACCAGTCCGGACAACAGCAACAAATTGATTGTCAATAAAGTTATTTTATTCATACGGATGGTTTCTATGGATTTTGGGATTGTGATAGGTTGGTTTTAATATGCTGGCGTGTGGTTTTTACCGTCATAATTCCTCTTTCGGTCTCCTTTTTTATTTGGACCAAGGTCCCTTCCTCGTCATAATTGTAGTATGTGGCATAATGGTTCTCATCCAGTTCCGCTAACAATCTGTAATTCTGAGGACTATACACGTATGTCTTACAAGTTGCATCGGCGGGTGTAATTCGGATGTCATCCACATAGAATTCCCTTCCTGAAAGCGGTTGCAGTTCGAATGTATTACTGCCGTTATAGGTAAATTCCACTTCAATCCGCTGCCAACATTCCACTTTTGGCTCTTTGATGAAAATGGGTGCCATATTGCCGTACGAAACGAGGTAGTCATCACCCAAGTTGCCAGATGTCGGGCATTCGATTCTTCGGACCCAACAGGAGAACAAATACTTCTTGCCGGCTTGCAGATTCAGATTAGAACGCTTTTTGTCCAAATAAATTTTCAAATTCTGAGTGTAAAGCGAATGTTTGCCCGTGTGTGCGAAATCGGTTGAGATCACGGAGCTACTTGATGTTGCGCAGACTATATGTCCTCTTTTGTTTCCAATGAGGATGTCCGGGTCGTTTTCGAAGCTGTCGAACCCGATTTCATCATATCGGGCGTTGTTCGCTACGGCTGTCACCAAAGAGTTCTTGTATCCATACAAGGCGGAAGAATAGATGCCGAGCGCGTTCACATTTTCAATCTCAAAGTTGAAGGGGCTGTATTTGGTGATCTCGGCCGTCCATGTCCAGGGGTTTTGCATATTGTTTGCATTGCCGCGCCCGTAATAGAAGGGCGAGAACGAGGCAAACGTGCCGTCATACGCTGAATTGGTGGCGTATTGGTTGTGCGAGCCCGTCTGATTCCTTTCCGTCACATACAGGTTTGCCCGGAGACTGCGATAGATGTTCGGAATACCAAGATAATTTTGGTTGTCAATATCAATATTCACGTCTTCATAATCGTATGGCCATACAGAGCTGTATTCTGTCGCCGAGGCTTGCAGAACCCCGTCCATGCACTCGGGAAAGATACCTTCAGGGTCGTTCCAAATAAAGGATTCCACTAATGTTTCGGGATTGGAAGTGTAAATATTTACAGTGCCACCTGACTTCTTGAAAATAAATTGGCTGAGAGGAACAGACACAGGCAAATCAATGTTGTGAAACACAATATGAGGATACTCAGGAATGTTGTCAATCTGAATTCTGCACAATCCCTTTGTCGTGTCTCCTGTGACAAAATATAACTTATGTTTTAATTGATCATACATTACCCGAACCCACTGTGTCTCGCCTGCGCAATCCTCAAACTTCACACAAGAGGTGTCCTGTACTCTATTAATGGCATCCAGCACTGGCAAACGCCTATTGTTCAGATCGGCGGCATTCCGCATGGAGACAATTTCCGCCGCCATGGCCGACAGCTGGTTTGAATTCCGGGAACGGATAATTTCCGTACCCGGCAAGGGGACTAGAAAAGAATCACTTGCGGTCCAACATTGGGCAGCATATCCGGACGCGAATTTAATCCGGTAATTTTGAGGTTCATCATAGATCATATCATATCTGGCAAAAGCTGGCTGGCCGTTCGCAAGTCTGGTCGTATCGAAGAAGGTCGCCCTATAGTTGTCGGCCGCGCTGCCCATATTGGGGTAATACCAATAGGCGGGCATGTTGTAATGATAAACAGGTTGCTCAAATTCATTGGTCACGGTGGTCAACAAAGGCTGTCCTGTGTAGGGGTCGTATTGCAGATTGGTTGTGGTGATGACAGAACCGTTGTTGTATGCTTTGGTTGACTCCAAAACCCCAGTCCTATAGATGATTTTCGTGGTCGCCACGGACTTCACATCCTCCTCAAAGCAGTCAAAAGAGGGAAATGCCGACACCCCTGCAATAGGTGGTGTAATATTACCTAACATAAACTGGGCGTTTGCACCTCCACCAATACTCTTGGAGTGGTTCCTCCGCTGGTCGATGACGAAGTCATACGTTTGGCCAAGTACTTTCGTCTCTGCTTTGCCGTCGGCAAGCAGAACTTCCACCCGATTGTCCAGTTTCCGCACTTCGCCTTCCAATTTGGTTTTGTAGTAGTATTCCACTCTGGAAGTGTATCCGGCCTGTTCAACATTGGCAATCAGTGAGTCATTCACGGTGCCTTTTACAAACGGGCATGTGCTGATGGCCTTCTGCTTTCCATGCATGTCGTTCAGTTCAATCAGATAGCCCTGCGAATAACAGGACGAGCTGGCCTGCTTGAATCCCGATGTAATTAGCGCAAAGACGTTGGGTACAGGGTCAACCATGCATTGCAGATTGGTTTGGGAAACAGATATGGGGAAATCCTTTGCCGTATAAAACTCGAAACGCTGAATCCCTGCTGTTGACAGTGTCACACTGTTTGGTGTATATGTTTTCACGATAATCTGGCTGTAGCCGACATTGGCGGCCGGGAAATAGGATTCCCCGTATGGCTCTTCGCTGTAAATCTCATCCTCTATGAAAAAAATCTCTTTCTGTTCATCATAGACGGGATAGCGCATGGCGTTTTCCTCTGCCCCTACCGTAGGCTCATATTCGGCCACACCGCTACTGATCAGTTTCCCGTTCTCTATTTTCCTGTAGAAATACTCCTGCTTGTAGGAACTGCTGTCAGATTTTCTCCACCTATCGTGTAAGGTGATGGACTTCACCCTGCTCCCTCCGCCATATTTGATCTTGTCAGGTACATTCAGCCGGACGTACGAGGGCATATTAGATGTTCCAATCGCCAAGTGGTTGAAATCTTCCCTGTTGACGCAATGGCGGTAGAAGTTGTCTTTCCCATACATGGCTTTCACTTTGCCGATGACTCCGCCAGATTCCAGGGCTCTGAAAAATGCCTGAGCATCGCTGTCTTCATAAACATCTGCTCCATCAAACATAAGGTCTGGGCGATTGTTTTTCAGATATTGCAGGGCAAAGAAATAGACAGGGTGGATGTCGTAGGCAGGGAATGGCTTGACCTCAATTCTGCCCACTGTGGACGATACGTTCATGGCAGACTTTACTTTCGCATAACCTTGTATGTAGTCGGGGGCCTTGTTCACATCATACTTTACAGCTATCTTGAAGAACATCAGATCGTTTTTAAAATCCGACACGTATTCCGTTGCATCAATATCCGGCTTTTTCTTGAAATAGATATAGTATTTGCCTCCATTGTCCTTCTGGAATGAGGTTTGGCTGTCAACCTCGGCCATATACATGGCCTGCGTATTCTGCACGTATGCGTAGTCATCGCTTTCGTATTCAATTTCAATGGATCCTCCCTCTGGCAGTTCAATTCGTGTCAGGAGCCACGCGCTCGCCCATCGATTCGCGGAATCAGCGTCTTGGGTTACGTAATGTTCGAAATAGTTGGCGTCGCCCTTGTAATTCCCCCACCGATCCATTTTTTCAGGAGCGTACGGCGGATTGGCCCCCTCATAATGGAAAACGTATGGATTTTCCATCCCTTTGATATTGTTGGCATATCTAAAATACAGCCTCTTCAGCGTAAGTTTCCCTTGGTTGTCAGCGGTGCTGTTTGGAACACCCTGACAGAGGGAGTAGTCATATTCGAATACGGCTGTCTTTATGGCGACAGCGGGGTCTTCCTTGCTGAAAAGTTTGATGCTGTCCAACTTGAAAAGATGTTGTGACCGCTCTGGTGAGAACCCGCCCATCTGTTCGTTATTCGGATCGGCTCCGCGTGCATCGTCCCTTGGCGAGACGTAGAAGACCGCATAATGGGTTTTGGTGCTGATGGTGTCCACGTATTCGATTTCTTTTTTCCCGAAATTATAGCTGCCTATGTCATCGTTCAGGTTCGACCTGTCTCCCATGAAATAGTTGGCACCCCGATAAGGGAAACGCCAGCAGTAGGCGGTGTCACCGAAACACTTTGTCGAATATCCGAGTTTCACCCAATAGCCCAAATCGTCTTCGGAAGGCCCGTTTCCGGTAAGGTCAACGTAATCCGGTGAAGTGATGGAGGTGAGCAGGTATGAGTAGGGATAAGCAGGGGTTGTAGTGCTGGTAAAAAGCTTCTCCTTACCAACTCGCTGACTGTTTGGGGTGTTTGCACAGGCAAGGATGGAGTCGTAATTAGTTGTCACGGTACCGCCCGTCAAAGCGTAACCAGGCCAAATGGAAAACGAGACTTCCTTTTCAATATAATTGTACAGTGTCCTACCATACGTAAATCGTTCCCCATTGGCGTTCAGAATGGAGAGTTGGGAAATATGGTGTCCTTTTCTGTAACTGTCGGAGCCATCACCCGTTGTGTCATATTCGATGGAATTTGTCCTGACGGTGCGCTCCGCCTGTTCGTAATGGGATGATGCATCCCTTCCAGGAAGATTATCTTTCGTATAGTATCGGAACCATGCTCCTTGCCAAAATGTTTTCTTGGGTTCTTTACAGATATGGAAAAACACAGCTTTTTCAGATCCAATTGCCAGCAGTTGATTCACATCAGATGCAGTCTGCTCCCCTGACATTTTGAAATAGAAAGGCTCGTAAAGGGTAGGATGTATGCTTCGGGAAGATTGTCCATGGTAAGTCTCCTTGTCCTTGAATATCAAAAGAGTATCATAATCTTCAGTATTCCAGTCTCCCGTTTCGGATTTTCCTGATGTAAACGAAAGATTTGTACCCAACTGTGTGCCATTGCCGAAAGCCAAATCAACTCCCGCATCTGTAGAGAACGTACTGTTTTCAATGCGGTTGTCGTAGAAATGACCATAATCGGATCGGTAAGCCCTAAATGTTCCACCTTGTAGTTCACCCGTGATATGGTACAGGTCGTTGGTCATCACGGGAAGTGGCAAATTACGGGAATCATGATCCACAAGAAGTTCCTTTTCCCTATTAAAATCTTGTAGAGAGTTTACATCAGCCTTCTCAGCGTATAAAATGCCACAAGCGGGGTTTAGCACAGGATTTGAAGGTGTTTTCTGAGATATAATATTGCAATTGACAGCCCCGTAACCTTCCGCAAACCCTCCAGCGCCTCCGGCCTGAAAAGAGATGCCCCAGCTGGTCGAATTCATGGGTATGCGTATAGGTGGGAGGCTGGCTGCTGTTGAGAAGGATAGACCGACACCCCCGTAGCCAATGTGCATGGGGTCTTCTCCTTTCTCTTTTGATTCCTTGGATTGAAAAGGAGCAGTTAGTGAAATCTGGTTGCCATACGTGAAAGAACCGCTCTTGCTGTTATAGCCATAGTGAAAACCGCCTTTCAGATATTTCCCGCCATTCATGGAAAAAGAGGGGGTTATCCCGTTGTCCGAATCAAGGTTTAACGCTACGCCAACTGTCGCAATTTTGTTATGTTGTACGCTGGAGTCCTTCTCTATTGTCTGCTCTCTGGCGTATGAGGCTGAAATCCCGAATCTTTGACAAAGGGTGATACCGTGATAGGTGTTGTAGATGAATGAACTCGATTTGGTCAGGCCGAGCCCAAAGTCTCCGCCATAGAATTCTCCGCCTCCTGAGGGGGAAAACAGGAAGGTGTTGTTGTCACGCCGGTGATAGACTTTCTCAATCGTGTCGTTCCGGAAATCGTCAGGAACGCCCCGCACTTGCCGGTTGATGGCTCCTGGATTGAGATTCCAGCCGAGACCGACCCACGATGCCTCGTGTTCCATACCCACACCCGAGGTGTAATTCAGGTTTATTGGGAAACCACCGTTTGGTCCGGGAACCGTCATGATTGGAATCGTGTAGTGGAAATCCCCGCTGAAAAGGTCCACCATACTGTCTGTGTTTGTCGGGGTGAATCCAGCCATCTCTGGTTGGCTTGGACCACCCGTGATGGCGTACAGACTTAAGGGATTGATTATTTCCGTAAACATCAATATCACTAGCCCCAAAGCGACCACTTTAGACCATTTGCTATTTCTAATGCGTTGTAACATGTTTATCTATTTACAAAAGTAAATCATTAAAAATTGTTGTAAGCTGCCGTTTCACTGAAGAACAACCCCGTGAAGGTGAACTGCAGGGTGGCGGTGTCACGATAGACCATCTGTTCGGGGATGTTCAGGAAGATACGTCTGCCTTTCTCGTCCGTGTAGTTCAACGAGCGATCTGGCATGAGAAAAAAGTCCTCTGATGTCAGGTCGAACGTGTCAGTAGTGGTAGCGGTCACGGAAGAGGCGACCTGGTTTAGGGTGACGGCTGCAGAGTGAAGGCAAGCGTCCCCCCAGCCTTGACAATTGATGTGTATCAGTCTTCCATTGAACAGGATGCATCCCGAACAGTCTTTAGCATCATGTCCCGCATAAGTAAGAAGAACATAGTTGTTCGAACTTTTTTCACATGTCTGAACTGGCACCACCCTGTTTAAATTATCACAATTTGATGCGATTTCCTTACTACATGAATGACCACCGAAAAACAATGTGATTAGGACAACAAACCTGATTACTGCTGTGTGATTTTTCTTCATAATTATATTATTTATTTGCTGACAAAAATATTCATTTTTCTTCATTAAAGACGTGTGATTTCGTTATTATCGTTTCATTTATGACGAACATTCGTATTTGGATGGATAAACAAGAGAATAAATAGGAATAAAGAAGCTTATATTAAACTGACAACCAGAAAAATAGATTCACATCTCCTTTCAAGAGTTTTTTTCGGACTTTATCGTGCCATATATGACTAGTTTTGTTATTTGAATGGATAAAAAGATTATTTTTGCAAAAAAAAATTAATATGGAAAATCCAAAAATCGCAGTAAAATGGAAGTACATTGCCTTGGTGATAATCTGTTCCTTGTTTCTGTACTTCTTCGCTAACTATTCCATCCTCCGTCCAAGCCCATTGAATATCCACACTAAGGAATATTGCATTGGGGTGCTATTGCTGGTTGTCTATTTCGTGAATGCTTTTGTCCTGCATCCGCTGTTTTACCAACAAAACAGGGCTGTGGCTTATGCTGTCGGTTCTATCATCAGTGTGCTTTTGGCGATTGTTGTCGAATTTACGTGGCTGTATTCCGACATTATGAGTTGCATACCCGACGTGCTGACCCCTAAGGAAGCTCATTCTTATTATTGGGGGTGCGTGTGGTTCGCCACTCTTAGAAACTCAGGACTTCTCGCCTTCACCTTTCTTCTTTGCGAGTTCCATCGAAGTCAGAAGGAGGGGAAAAACACGGAGGCTCTTTTGTTAAAGTCGGGCGACCAAATATTGGTCAGAGATTCGGCCAGCAACACAATACTGCTGAATTACAAAACCATTCGCTATTGTGAGCAAGAGCAAAATGTCACAAAAATTTATGGGAAAGAAGACAATATCTTTTTCAGATATGGTTCGTTGAAGAGCTTCAAAAATCTTTTCGGCAGCGAAAACTTTATACAAATAAATCGTAATACTCTGGTTGCAAGCAAACTGATAAGCGCATATTCGGGAGGACAATTGTGGCTCGAAAACGAAAACACTCCTTTTGAAGTGTCCAGCACCTTTTTGGAACAGGCAGATTTGCATGCTCTGATTCCGAAACTTGATTCCTCTTCGGAAAGTACAAGGGGGGCAAAGCAGAACAAAACACCAATCCTTGAAAATAAAAAGACTGCAAAAATACTTCAACTTATAACCGACAGCCCCATAATTTCTGCCGTCAGGCTTTCTGAGATCACCCGTTTTTCTCAATCCACCATCAACCGCATCCTTTTACAACTCAAAGCGGAAAATTTAGTCGAGTACGTTGGATCGAAAAAAAGCGGTGGGTATCGGGTGGTTGGAGCCACACAAGAAGGGGAGACGGCAAAAACTGACCGACAGGAGAATGCGATTGAAAAGGGAACAGTCCAGTAAATGAAGAATCTATGTACAAAAAATTTGAAGATCACCTACGCAAAAAGAATCTTGCAAATAATACGATACGATCGTATTCGACAGCAGTGGAACGCTACTATTCGTTTTACGACACTGTCAACAAAGCTAATCTGCTGAATTTCAAGGAACATTGCGTCACCCATTATAAGCCGGCTTCCGCCAACATCCAAATCTTTGGGCTCAATCAATACTTGGAATATTTAGGAAGAGAAGACCTGAAGTTAAGGTCGGTCAAGGTACAACAGAAACGTTATTTGGAAAATGTTATAAGTAATGAGGATTACCAGTATTTAAAAAAGAGAATGAAGAAGGACGGGCGCATGAAATGGTACTTCATGGTATGGTTCATGACGGCCACAGGTGCACGAATCAGCGAACTTTTGCAAATCAAAGTGGAACATGTGCATACGGGCTACATAGACTTGTGTACAAAAGGCGGAAAAATCAGACGTATCTACATCCCCAAAACACTAGTGACGGCGGCCTTGGAATGGTTGGAATCCCAGCAAATCGAATCGGGTTTCATCTTCAGAAATCGTTGGGGAAGGCTGATTTCTCGGGAAGGCATCTACCGGCGGCTACAGAAATACGCCAAAGAATACGGCATTGACCCCAAAGTAGTTCATCCTCATTCTTTCAGACACCGTTTTGCAAAGAATTTTCTAGAAAAATACAATGATATTGCACTTCTGGCTGACCTCATGGGGCATGAAAATATCGAAACTACCCGCATCTATCTGCGTATGACAGCCGGCGAGCAATATTCGATTGTGAACAAAGTGGTAACGTGGTGATTAGTAAAAAATGTATTTTTGCCACATTAATTATCAAACGATTTTGAATATTTCATAGTGAATTTATATCACAAATGATTAATTATCAACAATATAACAGTCAAAGTTACTATAACGGGGGTTATCGGTACTTCTTCAACGGGCAGGAGGGCGACGGAGAGGTCTATGGATCAGGCGGTTTGGCAGGGTACGAGTTCCGAGAGTATGACACGAGACTGGGACGGTGGTGGGGAGTGGATCCTGTTGTTACAAAAAATATTGGACATAGTGCTTTTGGCTTTTGTAGCGGCAACCCTATTTCACGAAATGATCCAGATGGTTCTTTTGATGACTGGATATACAACAAAGCGACAAAAGAATACGTTTGGGATGAAAGAGTACATGGTTGGGGATCTACGCCTCTTGGTTATGAATATGTGGGACCTACCTTGTCTGATGTGAACAAGCATTTTAGTGCACGATACCCATTCCCACTTTCTAAAGTTTTTCATCCCCAATTTGGGCTGAATAGGACTCCTTACAACGGTGAGATAAACATTCCTAAATTCAGATCAAGAATAGAGCTCTGGTTGGATTCTCCTGCCAAAAATATTGGCCAGTTCTTTATTAAAGGGTTCGCTAATTATGGGTATGATTTAATCAACGCCCCTTATACTATGGTTTTTAACAAAACCATTGCAGGTGCATCTGTGACTCCAATCCAAAGGATGGACGCTCTAGTAAACACGGCACCCTCCATGTTAACTTTTGAAATTAGGTTTTCTACAAAATTTTTAGAAACAGGTTTTGATACAGGGAAAGGACTGTTGGGCTATAATAATTTTCTGCAAAAGAGTAAAGAGCTGGGGACGTTTCCTAAGCAGAGCGTTCTCCCTCCTAATCTTAAATGGCAGACAGCAGTAGGACAGATGTTCCAAGTCAACAAACTAAATTTTCAAGCATTAGAAGAAAGCACCAAGTTTTTGCAAAGATTTTCTGTTTGGAGTTCGTATTACCACGTAGAAATAGAAAAACAAACTGATAATAGAAGCCATAGTCCAAAACAATAATAATTTAGATAATAATGTATTGGTTGGTAAATATTGGAGCATTTTTGCGTTGGTTGTTCAAGGGCTGTAAAACCAATTTGCGTGATGAATTACATGGAGTGGGAGAACCCACCTGGGGACCCAGCATCGATTTTGAAAATTATATTATTGGACTTGTCGCAGATATTATTATCCTTTTTATCATATTTCGCTTTGTCGTTCGAGTTTAGTGTTCTGACGGCGATTTTTTGATCTGTACATATTCGTATAAATGCTCAAACCTGAATTATTCACGTTTTCGCAAAAAATGTATCTTTGCCGAACTTAAGAAACGATTGAAATTGACGGAATAAAATGGAGAAAAAGCAGCAGAACATATCGTATTTTGTGTCGTTTTGCGTGGAACAGTACAAGCACGCCAAAAAGTTGACGGGAAGTGAGGCAATGGCGCAGCTCGACCGATATGGTGTGCTCGATTATCTGGCAGAGAACTATGAGATTCTGCACACCCAAAGCCATCAATGGATATTGGAAGATATTGACGAATTCATTCACATCAGACAAAAGCAGG
>JAEEGJ010017012.1_pt1 | contig 16553 bp, 15 predicted proteins | sample 8958761 | NCBI WGS metagenome assembly JAEEGJ01 (sample SAMN16246546, study PRJNA631951) | gut metagenome | biome: gut microbiome; feature: rumen; material: RS-attached | host: Bos | place: Iran: Karaj | collected 2018-10
CACGAAACGGGGAAAGGGTTACGGCGAGATTGCAGCGGCTATGTATGAAGATGCATCGTCGGGTACCACATTGGTAACGACCTTTACACCCCAGACGATTACCGTAAGAGGCGGCGAGGATACGAAATGGATGACCACGGTCTTTAACCCTGCAACGGCTACGCCCAAGCCCGATGACACCGTTGTTGACACGGGTTCCCTCGGCTTCGAGGTTACGCCCATGGCTGTGGCAAAGGGCGAAAAAGTCTATCTGAAAGACTTGTCGGGGCTGCCCGAGACGCGCATTGCCTGGCAAGTGACGGGTCCCACAACCTGTACGCTCATTGCGGGAGGTAACACGTCGTTTATTCCCGAGGCGCCAGGCCGCTACGATGTTACTCAACTGGACTTGGCTGATCGCGTAGAATTGACAAAGACCTCTGCTTTCACCGTCTGCAATGCTCCCTCAGGCATGGGATGGTCTTTTCGCAATGGAGCGACCGTGACGCTGCCTTCTCCCCTGACGGTGCGCTCCTATAAATACACTCTCGACTGGTGGATGAAGCCCCTCGGTAGCACAGAAAGTTGCCTGACAATGTACGAGCCTTCGCGAAGCCAGTTTGTGTTGACAGTGGATGCGGATGGTATCCTAACGGTGGCGTCTGAAGATGTTACGGCTACCACAAAAGCGGGTTTTGTCGTCGCTGACGAATGGCATCATTATGCTGTCGTGTTCTACTATTCCCGCTTCTACTTTTACCGCGATGGCGAGCTTATCAGCAACGTGGCAGGCCCTACCGTCAGCCCTGCATGGGAGAACGACTTCACCATCGAGGGCCGTCATTGTATCATCGATGAGTGGCGTTTCTGGGGAAACCGTCTCACGCAGGACCGACTGCGTCAGATATGCGTTGCCCCGCTGAACGATGCGGAGGGAGAGGCGGTTTCGTCGGCCTTGACTACTTATTTGGATTTTAATGAATCCGATGGCAGCGAGGCCAAGAACCTTGCTCTCCCTGCCAATACCGCACATCTCGATGATGGTGGCGAAAGGGTGCCTTCGACGGGGGTCTTCGGTTTCGATTTCTCGGAGAATACGGCAAAGCCTGTGGATGTTACGGCCGACTATCTCACCAACTACTGCGCTCCCTTTATCCATACCGATACCCCAGCAAATGAGAGCTATCCCTCACGTTTCTATGGTTTGGAAATGCAGACGGAAAACTCGGGCTGGGAGGAATGGGATTCGCTCGCATCGGCGCTAAAAGGCGATGTGACTGTAGATACGCGCGAAGGATCAGTCATGACTATACAAGCCGGCTGGTATGGTACCTCTGATGTCTTCACTAGCCGCAATCTGTCGCAGTGGGTGACGTTGCCTGCAGGCTGCTATACCTTCTCTGTCACGTTGGCAGAGGAGTACAACGCCTGGGACAGTTATGTGTTTTCTGATTATTGTTGTAATTCATTGATAGACGGAGGTTCCGTCACCTTCACGCTGGCTCATGAACAGATGCTACGCTTGGGTATAAACCTTCAGCTTTTTGCTTACAGCAAGCTTTCCATTCGCAGGTTCACGCTATTGCGCCATCCTGTTGAGGCTCTTGAGGCAAACGGAGAGACAGGTATTCAGTCGCCCCTCCTTCAGAATGAGGTGGAGGATTCATCTGTTTCCTATACCCTGCAAGGTGTTCCCGTTGCAAACCTCAGTACTCCAGGCATCTACATCCAGCAAGGGCGTAAAATCATCGTTCGCTAATTCCTCGTTTTCTTCCATTAATCCTTCCATCTAATGAAACGTTATCACTTCTTTTTGCTCTCTTTGCTCATGTGCGGCATCGTTTCCGCGCAGACCATCCGTATCTCCACCTCCAAGACCGACCTCGTCTTCCGCGTAGGCGGTGACGGACGTCTGTATCAATCCTATTTGGGAAGTCGCCTCGGCGGCAATGGTGATTTTGACCATCTTGCCGCTGGCCCCGAGGCCTACGTCACCCATGGCATGGAGGACTACTTCGAACCTGCGCTTGAAGTCCGCCAGTCCGACGGCCGTTCGTCTCTTCTTTTAAAATATAAGGAGCATAGCGTCGCCACACTTTCCGATGGCGTCACTGAAACCGCCATCACCCTTGCCGACGAGGTCTATCCCGTCACCGTGTGTCTGCACTTTACCGCCTACGAGCGCGACAACATTATCCGTGCCTCCACCGAAATCAGCAATACGGGTAAAGGCCGCAAGGCGCCCGTCATGACGCTCTGTCGCTACGCTTCGTCCATGCTCCATCTTGATGCAGCATCCTACGAACTAACCGAGTTCTCTGGTGATTGGGCCGAGGAGGCAAAGATGACCTCTGCGCCTCTCACCTTTGGCAAGAAGGTGCTCGACACGAAGTTAGGCACTCGCGCCAATATGTTTACTCCTCCCATGTTTATCGTCTCGCTTGACGGCAAGGCCGACGAGCACAGCGGCACGGCCGTTCTTGGCACGCTGGGCTGGACGGGCAACTTCCGCTTTACTTTCGAAGTCACTCAAACGGGTTCACTACGTATCATCAGCGGCATAAACCCCTACTTCTCAGAACGGGCTTTGAAAGGCGGCGAGACATTCACCACTCCCGACTTTTTCTTCACCCTCACCTCTACGGGTTTGGGCGACGCTTCGCGCGACTTTCACCGTTGGGCCCGTGACTACCAGCTTTATCAAGGTCATGAGGAACGCTATACCCTGCTCAACAATTGGGAGGCTACCTACTTCAGTTTTGACGAGGAACGCCTCGTTCACCTCATGGACAACGCTGCCGACATGGGCGTTGACCTCTTCTTGCTCGACGACGGTTGGTTCGGAAACAAATTTCCCCGCTCGTCCGACCGCCAGGGTCTTGGTGACTGGGAGGAAACACACGACAAACTTCCTGGTGGCGTCGCTCGCCTCACGCAGGCAGCCTCCGAAAAGGGCATCCGTTTTGGCATATGGGTGGAGCCTGAGATGGTCAATCCTAAAAGCGAACTCTATGAGAAACACCCCGACTGGGTTATCCACCAGCCCGAGGTGCGCGACGAGTACTACTTCCGTAACCAACTCGTCCTTGACCTAAGCAACCCTGCCGTGCAAGACTATGTTTTTGGTGTTATCGATCGACTTATGACCGACTATCCGGACATCGCTTTCATGAAGTGGGACTGCAACAGCCCCATCACCAACATCTGGTCACCCTATTTGAAAGAAAAGCAGACACAACTTTACGTTGATTATGTCCACGGCCTCTACAGCGTCCTCGAGCGCATCAACGCCAAGTACCCCAAATTGCGTATGATGCTCTGCTCGGGCGGCAGCGGACGAATTGACTATAAGGCGCTCAGTTATTTCACCGAATTCTGGGCCAGCGATAACACCAATCCCATTGATCGCCTTTTCATTCAGTATGGCTACTCGTTCTTCTATCCCGCCCGTGCCGTCTGTGCCCACGTTACCTCGTGGAACCGAAATGCAAGCATCAAGTTCCGTACCGACGTCGCCTCGATGGGCAAGCTTGGTTTCGACATCCGTTTCAGCGAACTGGCTGAAAACGACCAGGAGTATATCCGTCAGGCCGTCAAGAATTGGAAGCGCCTTTCTTACGTTATCGCCGACGGTGATCAATATCGCCTCTTTTCTCCTTACGACGGTCCGCATGCCGCTACTCAGTTTGTCAGTACTAATGGTGACAAGAGTGTCCTCTTTGCCTTTGACGTTCATCCTGCCGCCTACGATCGAACGCGTCCCCTGCGTCTCGAAGGCCTTGACCCTGTTGCTGACTACACTGTGGAGGAAATCAACCTCATGCCCGGCTCGCGCAGCAGCCTACGTGGCAACGGCCAGACCTTCTCCGGCCGTTATCTAATGACTGTCGGTCTTCCCGTCTTTACCAGCAGCGAACTCCGTAGCCGAGTCATCGAAATCACCCGGAAATAATTATAATAGGCAGAATTAAAAGGGGGCGCAACTTTTAGGTTGCGCCCCTTTTGCGGTTACTATGTTTGAAATCCGTAGAGATTAGTCCTCTTCCATCTCAGGAATGGGAATCTGACGGCGGAAGACCTCCTCGTAGGAGATGATAGATGTTGTACGAACACCAAGCGGGTGTATCTTTTCCTGAATGATTCTACTCAGGGCAAGATTGTTCTTGGCATACATCTTAATGAACACGTCATACTCGCCCGTCGTATAGTGACATTCCACTACTTCTGGGATTTGCTTCAGACCTTCGATGACTGACTCTGCATCAGAAGAGGGGCCTTTGAGGAATAGTCCTACATAGGCACAGGTCTCCCAACCCACCCTCTGCGGGTCAAGAATGAACTCCGAACCTTTCAGCACGCCTAGACTGGTTAGCTTCTGTATGCGCTGATGGATAGCGGCACCCGACACGTCGCAAGCGCGTGCTACCTCCAAGAAGGGTACGCGCGCATTTGCGGCTATCAATGACAGGATCTTTTGATCCAAGGCGTCAAGCTGATGGTGTCCCATATAAACCTTTTCTGCGTTTACTGGCGTTTCGTAGCCGAATAGTTGATGTTCAGAGCCCAAGCCTCACGTAATGCCATCTTCACATCGGTGACGATACCCATCTGAGTGTTCTTGTCCATCTTCAAACTGACCTTCATGAAGGGTTTGTCGCGCTCCTGCATGCTCTCACGCTCCTGAATGATATACTCGTGAATAGCATCAACTTCGGCGAAGTCCTCATTAAGCTGAATGCGGCTTTCCGTACCCAACTTGGCTCGATACTCACGCGTGGGAGGGCCAATGTAGATGTAGGATACCAGTGACTTCTTTTCGAGCTTCTGAAGCTCCGTTCCTGCGGGAACTTCGAACTCGACCTTCAGCGTAACCTCACGCATGGAGGTAACAATCATGAAGAAGAAGAGGATGGAGAAAATCAAGTCGGGGAGTGAAGAGGTATTCAACTCCGGCATTTCACGTTTTCCGTTCTTATTAAATTTTCCCATAATCAGTTTCCTCCATATTGTTTAGGTTCAGCCTCGGATATCTTCATCGGATAGACGCCACGGACGGCGAGATCCTCATCGCTCTCAGAAACGATGTCGGCATAGTGCTTGCCGAAACGTGCCAAGGCGAACTCATCGCGGACATCGTTGTAGGCACGCACCAGTTCATTCTGAATCTGGAAATAGACATCGTACTTCGTGGTACGGTCAGTCTGAATAGAGATGATGTGGTTCTTCGTGACCGGATAGGCCCCCAGCAATGGAAGGGGAGGATCAGCGGGGTGGAACTCGGGCATGTTGGCCTTGTTGTTCGGGTTAGCGATGAACTCCTTCGCAATGGTGTAGAGATCCGACGGCTGCACGTTGTACTGGGCTACGCGCGATGCCTGGTCACCATAGTAGTAGCTGATTTCGTTGTTCATGTTCACCTGAACAACCAGCACGTTCCTACCTTTCACCTTGACGTCTTCTTCCTGCTGATTGGGATCGGGTGGATTGGGCAGACGACGTGCCAAACCAGTATCCGTGTCCATGGAGGTGACGACAAGGAAGAAGATAAGCAGGATGAACGAGATGTCAGCCGTAGAGCTGGCGTTCAGTCCAGGAACTTTTCTTTTTGATCTTGCCATAATTAAATCTCCTTTACTTTACTTAATTATGACTTACTTCTTGAAAATGCCCGTCAGATTAAGGATAAGTCCGAGAAGGGTAACAGCAACGAGGGCATAAATTGTATAAAGCAACGCATCGGTGGCCTGGCACCAGAAGGGGTTGTCATAGATGCCCTGACCCGTGCGGACGGCGGCACTACTGCCGAGTACGAAGCCCACGATAAGCAGGGGAACGAAGAGGAAGCTGCCGATAGTGCGGAGCACGCCAGCTGCCTTCGGCATCTGTGAGTCAATTTTGGCACCCTTTGCAATAAGGATACCGATGATGGTGCAGATAAGGCATAGCGCCACAAGGAAATACATCCAGAACATGAGCAGGTCGGTGAACTTAGGCCAACGGACAATGCCACTGGCGACCGAGCCGGTCTCATCAAATCCCACCGTGAAGAACACCACGAGCACTGCAGCCGAGAGGATGAAGAGCACGGCCATCACGATGGATGCTATTTTTGAACATTTGTCTTTCATTTTCTCTTACTTTAAGTATTAACGTTTACTCTTTTTGTGGAAACGCAACGCGTCTCCATGCATCTGATACGGGAACAGATTACTTTCCGTACTTCAGGTTGTACTTCATGATCATATCAAGCAGTGTGATGGAGCTGTCCTCCATGTCGCTGTTGATAGCCTCGATCTTCGTGAGGATGAAGTTGTAGAACACCTGAAGCACAAGAGCAACGATAATACCGAAGATGGTGGTGATAAGAGCGACCTTCATACCAGCAGCAACGATGGTCGGGCTGATGTCACCAGCTTTCTGGATATTATCAAATGCCTGGACCATACCGATGACGGTGCCCAAGAATCCGAGTGACGGAGCCATTGCGATGAACAGGGTAACCCAAGAGCAGTTCTTTTCAAGAGCAGCAGCCTGAACGCCACCATAACTGACAACCGAGCGCTCGACAACATCAAGACCGTCGTTAACGCGCATCAGGCCCTGATAGCAGATGGAAGCAACGGGGCCACGAGTGTTGCGGCAAACGTCCTTGGCGCCTTCCAAATCGCCCTTTTCCAGACAAGCTTCAACCTTCTTGAGCATCTTGTTGGTGTTCACCTCGGCAAGGCTCAGATAGATAATACGTTCAATGCAGAAAGCAAGACCGATGATCAGAGCGATGGCAACGAGTGACATAAAGCCGGCGTTACCTTCGATGAACTTAACCTTAAGGGCTTTGTGGAAGCTCTGCGTTTCCTCCTCAACGGGAGCAGCGGGTTCTTCAACAGCCTGAACAGGAGCGGCGGCGACAGCAGAGTCACCAGCAACAGCCTCTACATTTTCCTGACCTGCGGAAGCAGCATCCTGGGCTTTCACGGTCTGAGTCATTCCTAATGAAAGGAGTCCGAACATTGCAATAACTGCAAAAATCTTTTTCATGTGTGTTACGTTTTTTAATTAATACTTTTAATATATTACTTCAATTTTTCCTCTTTTGTGGAGAGACTTGCGCCTATCCTTTTTTGCGGAAAGACGGGGATTCGAACCCCGGAAACCCTTTAGGAGTTTACACGCTTTCCAGGCGTGCCTCTTCAGCCACTCGAGCATCTTTCCTTCGTTTGAAAACTTCCCTTTTAAGAGAGAAAGTTTTCAAGAAATCGGGAGCAAAGTTCGCACTTTTTTTGGAAGCTCCGAATTTTTCAGCCACAAATGTATTCATTTTTTTCTTTGCAACCATAATTTTTTCAATTATTCTATAAAAAATCGTCATTTTTTTCCTTTTTTTAGGCGAAAAGGGCTTTTTTGAGGTTCATTTTCTTTAAAAAAGTGAATTAGATTGGTCACATCGCGAATTTGTGATTACCTTTGTTTCCGCTTTTGAATGCGAACAACTATTAACCAAAAAAAGTATAGAAGAAATGAAGGATTTTTTGAAGTACACCTTAGCCACCATCGTTGGCATTTTGGTGTTGAGTGTAGTAGTTACTGTTATCGGCATTGGCTCAATGGCGAGTGCTATCGCGTCCAGTGAAAGCGAAACCCGCGTCCGTGAGAACTCCGTCTTTCACCTCAAGCTGCAGGGTACTGTTCATGAACGTTGTGCCGACAATCCCATCTTGAGCATTCTCTCTCAGGACGAGCAGACTGAAGTGGGGCTTGACGACATACTCTCGTCATTGACCAAAGCTGCAGAAAACGACAAAATAAAGGGTCTTTTCCTAGAGGCTAAAGGCCTCAGCGCCAGTCCTGCCACCGTGCTTTGCATCCGCGATGCCGTCAAAAAGTTCAAGGAAAGCGGCAAGTTTGTCTATGCTTACGGCGATACTTACACGCAGGCCGACTACATCATCTGCAGCACCGCTGACAAACTCATACTTAATCCTCAGGGCATGGTTGACTGGCATGGCCTTGCCACACAATCGATGTTCTTTAAGGATGCCTTAGAGCAGTTTGGTGTGAAGATGCAGATTTTTAAGGTCGGCACCTACAAGAGCGCCGTTGAACCGTTCACCGAGACAAAGATGAGTGACGCTAACCGCGAGCAGGTTACCGCCTACCTCACTTCCATCTGGGACAACATGGTGAAGGCTGTTTCTGAGTCGCGCAATGTTGATGCTGCCACCCTCAATGCCTATGCCGACGAATATCTGGCGCTTAACACCGCAGAAGATGTCATTACAAAGGGCATGGCCGATACCTTATTATATATGGACGGCACAAAAACCCTCCTCCAACAGGCTATGGGTCTTGGCGAAAAAGCCTCCGTGCCCTTGATTACTCTTGAGGAAATGAAGAACATCCGCCACAAGCAGCCTCTTGACAAGAGCGGCAATGTCATTGTTGTCTATTATGCCCAGGGCGATATCGTTCAGAAGCCCTCGCAGACTAATTTCACAGGTGAGCCTGAGATAGCCAGCGACAAGGTTATCATGGACCTTCGCAAGCTGCGCGACGATGAGAGTGTCAAGGCTGTCGTTTTCCGCGTCAACTCCGGTGGTGGAAGCGCCTATGCCAGCGAGCAGATTTGGAACGAGGTCGTCCGTATCAAAGAGAAGAAGCCCATTATCGTTAGCATGGGTGACATGGCAGCCTCGGGCGGCTACTACATCTCATGTGCTGCCGACGTCATTGTGGCTGAGCCCACTACCCTTACCGGCTCTATCGGCATCTTTGGCATGTTCCCCTGCGCCGAGGAATTGGTACAGAACAAGGTGAAGCTCCATTTCGACGGCGTCAAGACGAACGCCCTCAGCGACATGGGTAGTCCCTACCGCGCAATGAACGCTGCTGAATCAGCCAAGATGCAGCAGATGATTGAGCACGGCTATCAGACTTTCATCACCCGCTGCGCTAACGGTCGCGGAAAGACCACTGAGCAGATTGACGCCATCGGCCAAGGTCGTGTCTGGACAGGTGAAGCCGCTCTCGGTCTCGGTCTTGTAGACGTTCTCGGCGACATCCAGACGGCAGAGAAAATCGCCGCAGAAAAAGCCGGTATAGAAAACTATGCCCTCGTCGCTTATCCTGAAATGGAAAAACCCTTTGCTTCAATCCTCAAAAAGACGAAGGAGAACTATTTCAATACCCGCTTCAACAAGGTCCTCGGCGAGTTCTCCGAGCAATTCCATTACTTCGAGAATCTCTCCAACATGGACCGTATTCAGGCTCGCTTGCCTTACTTCTTCCAAGTAGAGATGTAAAAAAGATGAAGAAGCGTCGCTATCTTGCCCCGCTCAGTTGGTGGTATGGCAGTGTGGTCGGCCTGCGCAACAAGCTGTTCGACTGGAGGATTCTCCCGTCTGAATCGTTTTCGTTGCCCGTCATTGCCGTTGGGAACCTCACCGTGGGCGGGACAGGAAAGACGCCTTTCACCGAACATCTCATCCGTCTGTTGAAGGAAGAATATCACGTCGCCTTTCTCAGTCGCGGATACAAACGTACAACCCGAGGCTACGTCCTCGCCGATGCCGAAAGCACGGCCCGCACTCTTGGCGACGAACCTTTTCAGGTGTGGCGCAAGTATCCCGACATCCACGTGGCTGTTGATGCTAATCGCCGACGCGGAATACACCGCCTATGTAGTGATGCTGCAACGGCCGACACCAATGTCGTGTTGTTGGACGATGCTTTCCAGCACCGCTACGTCACCCCCGGACTTAACCTTCTTCTCATGGACTACCATAGGATGCCCTACGAGGACGCTTTGCTCCCGTATGGTCTCTTGCGTGAGCCCTTCAGCAGCAAGGAACGTGCCGATGCGGTTGTTGTAACCAAGTGCCCGTCCAACCTGCGGCCCATTGATTACCGTATCATTCAGGGACGTCTCAGCCTGCGGCCTTATCAGCGACTTTTTTATACTACCATACGTTACGGCGCCCTATATCCCTCAGGGCGTAGGCTCAATACCCTCACGGCCGATACAGCCGTTCTGCTTATCACGGGCATTGCCAATCCCGCCCCGCTCATAGCCGAACTCCGACGGCGTACGCCCGACGTCCGTGTTCTCTCCTTCCCCGACCACCACGCTTTTACGTCTGCCGAGATTCAACACATCCAGCAGGAGTGGGATGCCGTTCAAGCCGCCGACCGTCTCCTCATCACCACGGAGAAGGATGCTGCGCGGCTAGGAACATCTTTGCCCGATCTCTCTGTCCTCCCCATTGAGGTCGCCTTTCTAAAAGACCAGGAAAAAACATTCAACCATTACATTAAGAACTATGTTAGAAAAAATTCAAGAAACGGCAGCGTTCATTCGCGAACGCATGCATAATGCTCCCGAGACAGCCATTGTGCTTGGCACAGGCCTAGGTAGCCTTGTGAACGAGATTGACATCATCGACGCCATTCCTTATTCCGACATCATCAACTTCCCCGTTTCCACTGTTGAGGGACACAAGGGCCGCCTTATCTTCGGCCGTTTGGGGGGCAAGGACGTCATGGCAATGCAGGGACGCTTTCACTACTATGAGGGCTACTCCATGAAAGAGGTTACCTTCCCCATCCGCGTCATGCGTGAACTGGGCATCAAGACACTCTTTGTCAGCAACGCCTCGGGCGGCATGAATCCTGATTTCCACATTGGCGACCTCATGATTATCCGCGACCATATCAACCTCTTCCCCGAGCATCCCCTCCACGGCAAAAACCTTCCTTATGGAAGCCGCTTCCCCGATATGCACGAGGCCTATGACCACACGCTCATCGCTGCCGCAAAGCAGATTGCTGCCGAAAAAGGCATACATCTGGTGGAAGGTGTCTATGTGGGTGTACAGGGTCCCACGTTCGAGACGCCGTCTGAATACCGCTGTTACCACATCCTTGGCGGCGATGCCGTGGGCATGAGCACTGTGCCCGAAGTCATCGTGGCCCGCCATTGCGGCATCCGCGTGTTTGGCATCTCCGTTATCACCGACCTCGGCATTGAGGGCCGTCCCGTGGAAGTCAGCCACGAGGAGGTACAGCAGGCTGCCGATGCGGCCCAGCCTCTGATGACCACTATCATGCGCGAACTTATCAGCCGCACCGCATGAGCCGCACTGAGATTTCCACGCTCGGTGAGTTTGGGCTCATCGAGCGTTTGACGAAGGACATCCAGCCGCGTAACGCCAGCACGCTGCGCGGCGTCGGCGATGATTGCGCCGTGCTCCACTACCCCGATCGTGAGGTGCTCGTCACCACCGACTTGCTGCTTGAGGGCATTCACTTCGACCTTACCTACGTCCCCCTCAAGCATCTCGGCTACAAGGCCGTCATGGTCAATCTTTCCGACATCTGCGCCATGAACGGAACACCCCGTCAAGTTACCGTTTCGCTCGGTCTTTCACGCAAGTTCAGCGTGGAGGCTGTTGAAGAACTCTACCAGGGAATGCGTCTCGCCTGCGAGCATTGCGGCGTGGATATCGTGGGCGGCGACACCGTCAGCTCGCTCACGGGCCTCACCATCAGCATCACCGCCATCGGCGAAGTCCGCAAGGACGACATCGTCTATCGCAACGGCGCTCACCCCACCGACCTCATCTGCGTTAGCGGCAACCTTGGCGCTGCCTACATGGGACTCCAGCTGCTTGAGCGCGAGAAATCGGTACTCCATTCCTCCGACGGCGTTCAGCCCGCCTTCGAGGGCAAGGAGTACATCCTTGAGCGTCAGCTGAAGCCCGAAGCACGTCTTGACATCGTCCGAGCCTTAGCCGATGCCGGCATCCGCCCCACCGCCATGATGGATATCTCCGACGGCCTTTCGTCGGAACTTCTCCATATCTGCCGCCAGTCGGGCTGCGGCTGCCGCATTTATGAGGAGCACATCCCCATCGACTACGAAACCGCCGTAATGGCCGAGGAACTGAACATGAACGTCTCCACCTGCGCTCTCAACGGCGGCGAGGACTATGAATTGCTCTTCACCATCGACCAAAAAGACTACGAGAAGATTCAAAAAATAAGTGATGATGTCACCGTGATTGGCTATATGACCGCTGATAAAGGCATTGCTGAACTGATCACGCCCGACCGTCATGTCATCCCGCTTAAGGCGCAGGGTTGGAATCATTTTAGAGATGGGAATTGAGCGTTGAGATGGGAGAGGGAGTAAAGGCGATATTGGCTACTTTGCCTAACAAACCTGGCGTTTACCGTTATTATGACAAAGACGGTACCATCATCTATGTGGGTAAGGCGAAGAACCTCAAACGGCGTGTGTCGAGCTATTTCAACAAGGAACAGAGCGGTAAGACTCGCGTGTTGGTAAGCCGTATCGCCGACATCAAGTTCATCGTGGTGGATTCTGAGTCGGAGGCTTTGCTGCTTGAGAACAACCTTATCAAACAGTACAAGCCTCGTTATAATATCATGCTCAAGGATGACAAGACCTATCCTTGGATTTGCATCAAAAAAGAGCCTTATCCGCGTGTCTTCCTGACGCGCCGGAAGGTCAACGACGGGTCGGAGTATTTTGGCCCCTATCCTTCGGTGCGTACTGCCAATGTGTTGCTGGAGCTGTTGCGTCAGGCTTATCAGATTCGTTCTTGTAAGACCACCTTGCTCGAGTCGAATGTGGAAAAAGGGAAATACCGCATCTGTCTCGATTATCATATCCATAAGTGTTCGGGTCCCTGCGAGGGTCATGTCTCCATGACGGATTATCGTAAGATGATTGCTGAGGTTCGAGAGGTGATCCGAGGCAACCTTCAAGGGGTGCTTCGTGATTTGAAGGCTGAGATGATGGACCATGCTTCTCGCATGGAGTTCGAGGAGGCTCAGTTGTTGAAAGAGAAGTATGACCTTTTGGAAAACTATCGTAGTCATTCCACCGTGGTTAGCACGACGATTCATAATGTGGATGTCTTCTCGTATGTGGATGCCAAGGAGCTTTTTTATGTGAACTACATGCGTGTAGTTGAGGGAGCGGTGGTTCAGGCTCATACGGTGGAGATGAAACGGAAGCTGGATGAGAGTGCCGAGGAGCTGCTCACCTTGGCGGTCACGGAGCTGCGGTGTCAGTTTGAAAGCCAGTCGCATGAAGTGGTGTTGCCGATGCGCCTCGACTTCGACCTCGGCGGAGTGGAGGTCACCGTGCCTCAACGGGGCGACAAGATGAAGCTGCTTGAGTTGTCGCGCCGTAATGCCTTGCAGTATAAGATGGATTTAGAGAAGCAGCGTACCCTGGCGGATCCCGAACGGCATCAGAAACGGGTCTTGAACCAGATGAAAGAAGAGTTGCATCTGCCCGTCCTTCCCGAGGTCATCGAGTGTTTCGACAACTCCAACTTTCAAGGGGATTATCCGGTGGCGGCCATGGTGCAGTTTGTCAACGGCAAGCCCAATAAAAACGCTTACCGTCATTTCAACATCAAGACGGTGGTGGGTCCCGACGACTATGCCTCGATGAAGGAGGTGGTGCGTCGCCGCTATTCCCGTCTGGTAGAGGAGGAGCAGCCTTTGCCTGATTTAATCATCACCGATGGTGGCAAGGGTCAGATGGAGGTGGTGCGCCAGGTGGTCGAGGATGAGTTGCATCTCGACATCCCCATTGCGGGACTGGTGAAAGACGACCGTCACCGTACCACGGAGATGCTATATGGCTTCCCACCCCGTGCGGTGGGCATCCGTGCCGATTCTGAGCTGTTTCGTCTGCTCACCCATATCCAGGATGAGGTGCATCGTTTCGCCATCACCTTCCACAGGAAAAAGTTCGAGAAGGGCTTCATGCATTCCGAGTTGGCTGATATCAAAGGCATTGGCAAGGCCACTGCGGAGAAGCTGCTCATTGAAATGAAGTCTGTAAAAACAATCAAGGAAGCTGAGCTCGAGAGCTTAGCTTCCTTGATTGGACCAGCAAAGGCGAAGTTGGTCTATGACCACTTCCACCCGATTACTGCAACTTGAAGTTCACAGGCAGGATGTAGCTGACACGCACAGCCTTGCCACGTTGTTTGCCAGGTTTCCATTTCGGCATGGTTTTCACCACGCGCATAGCTTCTTCGTCGCAGCCGCCACCGAGTGAACGAAGCACCTTGACGTTGGAGACGTGACCGTCGGGTTCCACCACGAAGTTGACGAACACACGGCCTTGGATACCACTCTCACGTGCCATCTGAGGATACTTGATGTTCTTTTGCAGGTACTCAGCGAGTTTTGCGGTTCCGCCTGGGAAGTCAGGCATCTCTTCTACGATTTGGAAGATCTCCTGCTCGACGACTTCTTCTTCCTCGACTTCAGGAGCGACATACTCTTCAATGACTTCGTTCTGATCGACATCGGCGTTGATTTCAACGTCTTCAACTTCCACGTCGTCTTCCACAACTTGGATTTGAGTGGTCTGCTTGGGGACTTCCACCGGCTGGGGCTTCTGTTCCTGCTTGGTGATCTCCACCATCTCTTCTTCAACCACTTCTACAGTTCTGCCGACATCAGCAAATTGCTGTTTGTCATAACTTTTGATCTCGAAAACTGCCCATGCAATCGCTAAGCTAATGATTAAGCCTATCTGGATGAACATCAATTTCTTGTTCTCAAGATTCGCTTTAGGTGATTTCTTCTCTTCCATGGTATTGTGTCTTTTTGTTAATTCGCATACTTTTTGCGTTGCGAAATTACTAATAATTTATTTACAAAACGCTTGATTTTTCAAATTATTTCTGTTTCTGAAGAAAAAATAGAAAAATACGGCGCCGATGAGACTTCCGATGGCATCAGCGATCCAGTCGTAGAGGCTTCCTACGCGGCCTGGGATGAGGGTGTGCTGCATGACTTCGGTCAGGGCTCCGAAAGCCAGGCTGATGGCCAGGGTGATCATGATGGCTTTGCGTTGGTAGGCTTTCCCTTGTTCCTGATAGGGTTGGCGATAGCCCCATAGCGTGATGAAGGCGAACCCTAAATACATGATCAGATGCGCCAGTTTGTCCAAACCGATCAAGGGTTTCGCTTTGGGCAAATAAGAACCCGGAAGTCCTGTGAGCAGCAAGATAATCACTGCGCAAGCGACTCCCGGGTAGCTGTTTCTTGTGAATCTTTCTAACGAACGGATCACTTGATCTTCTCTTCGTAGGCGGCGGCGTCGAGGAGGTTGTCGAGCTCGGCGGCGTCGTTCACTTTGATTTTCAGCATCCAGCCTTCACCGTAAGGATCGGTGTTGACTAACTTGGCGTTCTCTTCGTCGGCGAGGGCTTCGTTGACTTCAACGACTTCACCTGCGACAGGCATCAACAGCTCAGCGGTGGTTTTCACGGCCTCGACAGCGCCGAATTCTTCTTCAGCTTCGAGAGCCTCACCAACGAGGTCGGGATCAATGTCAACAAAGGTGATGTCACCAAGTTCGTGTTGTGCGTAATCAGTAATGCCGATGTAGCCGAATTCGCCTTCCAGACGGATCCATTCATCGTCTTTCGTGTACTTCAGGTTTGATGGAATGTTCATTTTATTTGTTATTAAACTGTTAGTTGTTTTCGTTGCCAAAATTACATAAATTAACTATGTCCTTTGCACTTTCCTTAAAAAAATCTTTATTGGGCGAGGTTGAACCTGATCATCATGCCGGCAAAAGTAGTGGAGGTCGGGAAACTGGTTGAGACAAACGGGGTGTTCATATCGCGCTTGAAGAAGACCTGGGCGCTCAACCGGGCACTGAACTGGTAGTCGCCAGTGATGTAGATGTTCATCTTGTTCTGTCCGGCAGAGACTTGGCTGTTATTCTCGTCAATACGGCGCAACGTGGTCTTATCCTTCTTGAATCCGATATCAACTTTCAGTACGAGGTCGTTCTTCACAGTCTTTCTGTTTTGGCCTCCTGTTATCGACATAACATTGAAAGTCAAACCTTTGATTCTATATCCTGCGCCGATGACGAACTCTCTTCCCGCAACTTCGGTGAGCTGGTTATTGGAGAAACTTATGGTCAGCGATCTTGATTTCTTGTATTGGACATTGCAGGTCAGCGAGTTTTGGAATCCGACATCAACACCGACCAAAGGCGTAAATTGTTCGTTGAGAACCATCTGGCTGATGTCGAACTGCGGGATGATGTTGCTTGTGTTTTCGTAGGTTTGGATGGTGTTGTTGGGGTCGTAATAGACGTTGCTCGCCCAGTTGCTGATGGTGTAAGTTGAACGGTAGCCGTGGGTGATGTTGACGGTTTTGAAGATGGATGCCACCGCTGGGATGTTGGTCAATCCGTTGAAAGATACGGTCCAGTTGGGGAACGGTATCCTTTGGAAAGGCGTCAGATCGATAGTGTTGGCGTCTTCACCAGAATAGGCGGCGAGGAAAGAATAAAGAAGCACTTCCATAGATGACGCTCCATAGCCTCTCGGGAAATAGTCGCCAGCGATAGTGTCGAAGTAGTAACTGTTGACATTGGAAATCCAATTCGGGTTGCCTTTAGCGATACGGTCAGCGATGACGGAGCGGTTGGCCAACATCTGGTCGAAGACGGGAGAACCGTTGCCATCGTCGCCATATTCTTTGGCGAAGGCAGTCTTGAT
>JAEEGJ010017013.1_pt1 | contig 16553 bp, 15 predicted proteins | sample 8958761 | NCBI WGS metagenome assembly JAEEGJ01 (sample SAMN16246546, study PRJNA631951) | gut metagenome | biome: gut microbiome; feature: rumen; material: RS-attached | host: Bos | place: Iran: Karaj | collected 2018-10
GTTATTATGCGTATGCGTCTTATGCCGAGCGTTTTGCCCACGTCCTCTAAGTCCGCGTTTACTTTACCTAACGTATTATACATCATCAGGTAAGGCGAGGCGAAAAAGTGGACGGCGTTTGCAAGACCGATTATGAATACCGTACCGTATATAAACGAGTTTTTGAAGAATATAACGTACGAAAGACCCAGAACAAGACCCGGTATCGCGACCGACGTTATGGACATCAGATGCACGGCTTTCGTAACTTTGCTTTTTGCTCTTGTCGTCATATACGCGCATATAAACGCGAGCAGCGTGCCGAACAGAGCGGCAAAAAGCGAATACAAAAGCGAATTCAGCAGAAATCCGTCCGCGCCGCTTCTCATCGTGTCCTTTATGTGGGACAGCGAAAACGACAGATCGGTCGGGTATGATTTTGAAAATACCTGTATTACAAACGCTGTTATCGGCATGATTATCGCGACGGACAGTATAATGCAGAACAGATACGCGAGTATTTTCTGCAGTTTGCCCTTGCTTTCGTCCACAGCCTCGGACACGAAACCGGACTGGCTGAGCTCCGGTACGAGCATATCCACCGCAAACGCGACGACGGCCGGTACGAGAAGCATAACGCCTATGATGCCCGCGATGCCGAATGAAGAATTCTCCACGCTGCGCAGCATCAGGATAGACAATGTATAACCGAATTCACGCGTGTGAAGAGCTTCCGGCACGCCGTAGTCCGTCATTATCATCGTGAACACCGCGAAAAACATCGATATGAGCGTTTTTCTCATATACGGCAGCGTTATGCTGAAAAACCTTCTGTACGCGGGGATCCCGAGCACCGCGGCGGCTTTGTACTGCATACCGTCCTCATACTGCAGGATACTTTGCAGCATCAGAAACGCCACCGGGAAAGAATACATAACCGAGCCGGCGACAATACCCCAGAAGCCGAGCACGCTCAGATCCAGTCCGAGCAGGGACGATAAGATCCCGGAGCCGTTTACGCCTATAAGCGCTTTTAATCCGTACGCGTGCGATATGGACGGTATCAGCATAGGCAGAACGAAAAGCATACCGAAAACGCCCTTGCCGCGTATATTCGTGCGGCAAAGCGAAAACGACGCGCCCAGCGCCAAAAGCATGGAAATGACCGTCGCCGTAAGCGCCGTCGTTATTGAGTTTATAATAGACGGCACAAAGTCTGCCGAGCCTGTGAGTTCCGCCAGGTTTTCCGGCTTTATGCGCGTAAACATCATGATTATAGGCGCTATGACCACCGTTATGAAAAACAGCGCAAGGCAAACCTGTATCACGATGCGGCTTACGTTTCTGCGTTTCATCTGTCAAGCCCCGCCGCGTATTTTGATAATGACTTTATCTTAGCCGCCAGATTGTCGAGCACGAACGTCTTTACGTAGTCGTTTGCGGGATTTTTGCAGATGTTCTCCGGGGTGTCAAGCTGGCTTATCTCGCCTTTGTCCATTATCATTATCCGGTCGGATAATGCGAACGCCTCTTCCTGGTCGTGCGTGACGTATATCATCGTCGTGCCGAAGGAAGCCTGCAGCTTTTTCAGCTCGGACCGCATGGAAAGCCTCGTCGCGACGTCAAGCGCGGACATAGGCTCGTCAAACAGTATCACGTCCGGCTTTAACGCCAGCGTTCTTGCTATCGCGACTCTCTGCTGCTGACCGCCGGAGAGATTTTTGGGCAGCGCCTTTGCGTTATCCGATAAGCCCACTACCATAAGCATCTGCTCCGCCGTTTCCTTTGCCGTAGCTTTCGTGCTTTTGTTTATTTTCAGCGCGTATTCCACATTCTGCAGCGCCGTCATATTCTCAAATAAGGCGTAATTTTGAAAAACTATTCCCATACCGCGTTTGTCCGGCGCAGCGTTAGTTATATCAACGCCGTCCTTCGTTATGGTACCGGTATCCGCTTTCAGCAGCCCTATGAGAATTCGCAAAAGCGTCGTTTTTCCGCAGCCGGACGGTCCTAAGATGGAGAGAAACTCCCCGTCTTTGACCGTGAAGCTGACGGACCGCAGCACTTCTTTTTCTTTATACTGTTTTGATACGCCGTCTATGATCAGCTTATCGTTTAGTGATCCCATTTAGCCTGCAGCCTTTCTTTTTCAGAAAGCGTGTCGTTTGCCATGTTGCCGTATTTGATGTCCGTCGGGAAACCTTCTACAACGGGGATGAAGTCTTTATAAATCTGATCCGGGAAGTATTTTTCGTTATCGCCCTTGCACAGATCCGTTGCGACGTAGTTGAATACGTCCATAACGGCCTGCCTGCCCGCGCTCTTCGCGAGAACGGCGTTGCCGTACATGCTGTAGGGAGAGCCTTCCTCGAAGAACAGTATTTTAAGTTCCGTGTTGCCCGCGTTTATCTTGACGACCGCCTGGGAGGTCATGCCGAGACCGACGGCGACTTCACGCGCCTCAAGCGCTTTGACGGGGCCGGAGCCGGAGGACGTGTACTGAAGAACGTTTTCGGAGAATTTGTCAAAGTATTCGTAAGCTTTGTCCTCGCCCCACTCGTTTGTCAGCTGTCTTAAGAACATATATCCAGTGCCGGACGATTTCGGGGACGGCATGGACAGAAGTCCTTTGAATTCGGGTTTGAGCAGATCTTCATAGCTTGTCGGCTCCGCGATGCCTTTGTCTGCTAAAACTTTAGTATTGACTATAACGCAGCCGCCGTTTTTGAGCTCGGGGGTGTATTTTTTGCTCTCCGGCACTATCTCCGGCAGAAATACGGAATAATCAAAGTCGGACAGAGTCGCGAGCTGATCCGCGCATTTTTCAAGATAACCGTATTCTTCGGATATTATGATGTCCGCGGAGCATTTGTCGCCCTCTTCAATCACCTTTTCCGATATGACGTTGGTGCTCATGTATATGAGCTCTATATCGTATTCCGGGAATTTCTTCTGAGCTTCGGTAAGATAATACTCGTTTTTGTATTCCTCACCGCTTGTCCAGATGACCACTTTTTCCTTCTTTGCGCCGCAGCCCGCGAATGCGGATACGACCATTGCGATAACGAATATCGCCGCTAATACTCTTGTTGCTGTTTTTTTCATTGTTTTACTCCTTTTTTTATCATAAACGTAATCAAACGTCGTATGTTCTGTCTATCTGTTTAAGCTCTTTGAACGTGTCTATCTCAACAATCGAGCCTTCTTTACATTCTCTTATCTCAACTTTGTACTCGTCTTTGAAGCACTCGAAAATCGTGCTGTCCCAGAAACGCTCTTTTCCGCCGGGCATATCGTACGTGAGCTTAATATGCCCCGCCATTTTTCTGCCGTCTTCGCCGTTTACGTACCAGAGCCCTATCTCCTGGTAGCAGTCTATGCCGCCCACCTTCTGCTCCGTTATGACGCCGTCCTTTACGGTGAAGCACCAGTCGTCCGAGCGGTCCATCTTGATGCCTAAAATATTCGTCGCGTAGTTGTATTTTCTTACAAGCGACGGGTCGCGTATAAGAAGGTCCGCTTCAAAAACGTACGCGTTCTGCATAAGATATCTCGCGCACATGGCGGAGCTTATGTTGTTAGACTCGTTATACGCGGGATTTTCTAAAAACTTTATCATAGGATACTTGTATAAAAGTTGGTCGAACTGCTCAGCAAGATATCCGCGCACGACGTATATCTCGTCTATCCCCGCGGCGAGCACCGCGTCTATCAGCCCGTCTATTATGCGCTTGCCGTTTACGCGGACGAGCGGTTTCGGTGTGTTCAGAGTCACCGGCACGAGCCTTGTGCCGAAGCCGGCGGCAAGGAACACCGCGCGTTTTGCCCTGTACGGTTCAAGTGCTTCAAGCCCGTTGTTAGTGATATGTCCGTCGCACAGATAGCCGAGGTCCGTTAACTCGCCTATGAGCTTGTTTACCGTGCCGACGGAGCAGTCAAGCTTCTCCGCAAGCGTCCTCTGCGGCGACAGCGCCGTCTCCGACGCGGCAACGAGCAGATTGAACTGTTTTCTTGTTAATTTACCCATTTTATCTCCTTCTTGTTCAACAGCGCGTTATTTATATCGCTTATCTGAACGAATATTCTGAAATTACGGCTAAAAATCGGCAAGAAAAACCTTGCGTTCATTCACGCACGGTTTTTCTTTGATTTTGAACGTTAATCTTTTTTCGTATCTTCAGTGACGGCGTTTTCCGTTGTTTCCGTCTGTGCCTCGTCATTTATCACAATGTCTTCTTCTACCTCTTTGCCGGCATTTTCATCAATACCGAGCTTTTTGGAAACTTTTGATTTGGCGCGGCGGAAATGCAGAAACAGCCAGGAACCTATACCGACGACCACACCGGCGATAGCGGGTATGATGATCGATACGGCGCTTGCATCAATATACAACAGTCTCATTCTGTTTTTCTCCCGGTTATATTTGTATCTTACATTATAACACGGGCGCGGTATTTTTCAATATATATATTGTAAACAATTATTTCTTTGCTTTTTGTTTTTCGGACAGTCTGTTCAGTATATATCTGACGCCTTCCGCGCCGTTTGTGCCGTAGCTGTAAAGATGCGCGGTCTTCAGTTCGTTTATCTTGTCGTGATATTCCGCGCTGTGATCTATAAGGTCCGATACCGCTTCAGCGGTCTTTGAATCAAGCTCTGACTTTTCAAGCGCGTGACCTATCTGCGGCCTTAAATATATCTCGGACGGCGTTTCGCCTATTTTCTCCCACTCCTCGTTTTCCACTTTCATCTTAGTGTTGACGAAAAGCACGGGTTTCTTTGTGGCAAACGCGAACTCGTACGCTATACCGGACCAGTCCGTTATAAGAAGATCGGACGAATAAATAGATCTGTTCGTCGTAAAGTCAAGCTCAAACGACAGCCTGCTCTCCGGTATGTCTTTATACTTTTCCGTCAGAAGCTTCAGCTTTTCGCCGTATCTTTTCGTATATTCCGGGTGAGGTCTAACGGTGAGATGGTATTTATCCGACAACAGTTTTTCAATAAGCATGTCCACGCAGCTGTCAAGCAGGTTGTCCTCCTGCCACGACGGCGCTATGAGTATCTCTTTTACGGCGCGTTCCTCTTTCGGCTGAGCCTCGTACGACGCCTCTAATTTCTCCGCCAACGGATAACCGAATTTAACGAGCGTTTTTTCGGGCAGGCCGTATACCCTCTCCGTCGCTCTTATCTCGCGCTGCACGTGTTCGCCGGTGCAGAACACGGTGTCAAAATTATCAAGCGCGCCTTTGCGGAAGCCCATGTGCACGCTCATCATATCGTGCGGGACGTAGATATATTCAACGTCTTTTTTGACAAGCGAGCGCTTTATATACTGCGTCTGCAGATCCGGCGTCGTCATGACGACGATGTCCGCGTCCATACGCATCATAAGCGTTATGAGCTTTTTCTGACCTATATAATACGGCTTTATGCGCGGCTCTTCTTTGGCTTTTTCAAATATCGCGTCGTTCGGGTCGTTCGTGATATAATGGATGACAACGTTTGATTTTTTAAGAAGCCCGTCTATCAGCGCTTCAAAATACTTGTAAAATCCGCTGCGCTCGCTCCAGATCACGAGATGCTTGTTTACGACCTTGAAAAAGCGTTTGTAATCCGCTCTTTCGCGTTTGGCGTTCGCCCTGCGGTTCTTGTCGTCTTTTTCGCTGCCGAGCGACTGTATTTTTCTTAGCTCCTCGCGGCTCTTTTCAAGCTGCTCGTAGTCTACGTATTTTTTCGGGTTTATAACGGCGTTTAAAATAAACTGCTGTATTATCGCAAGAATGTTGCCCGCTACCCAGTAAAGGACAACGCCGGTGTACGCTACAAATCCGAGGAACAGCGAAAGTCCTACCGACAGTACCGTAAGTCCGTATTTATTGAACTTGCCCTGCTCCGCCTGGACGACGTTACATTTGTTCTGTACGAATATCATCAGAAACGACGAAAGCCCTGCGGCAAACGGGACGAGCGTGTACCAGCCCCATACCTGTGAGGCAACGTTATCAAGCCTTATGCCGATAAAGTCAAGATCAAACGTTTTTATAAGCTCTATCGCGGACGTCGTTTCTTCGGTCGGTATGATCCTGCCGTCTATGACCGCGCGGATTATCGCAAACTGATTTGCGTCAATATCGCTCGTTATACCTATCTGGCCGGCAAGCGCCGTGCGCACTTCCGACGATATGTTGAATATATACGTAAGCGGCTCTTTTACTATATAAAGCACCGCGAACAGAAGTATTATCTGTATGACAAGCGGCAGTATGGATAAAAGAGGGTTGTATTTCTCACGCTTGTGGAGCTTGCTCTCCTCTTCCGCTATACGCTCCCTGTCGCCGAAAAATCTGACCTTTAAAAAGTTGACCTCCGGCTGTATTTTAACTATCTTTATGGAGTTTTTATGCACCCATACGGAGATCGGCAGCAAAACTATCCTTGTAAGAACGGTGAACAAAATGATGGCGAGGCCGTAATTGTGTACGAGCTCCCAGCACCATTTCATAAGGATGCCGAACGGATAGCATATATAATACATCAAAGCACCTCTTTAATCGTAGAACTTGCCCGGAAGCTCAACGTAAGATTCAAGTTCCCAGTTATTGAAATCCTCGCCGTTGCCGGTTACCTTGTAAATAACGAGCTTGTTGGGTTTGCCGGACAGTTCAAATCTGTGGTATCTTACGCGGTTTTCGTTTTCCGGCACGTCAAAGTATGAAAGCCCGTAATCGTGCTCCGTACTGATCCCCGCGGATTTTACTATCGTGGGTATGAGATTTTCTTCGCTTACCTGCGCTTTTGAATACGCAAGCTTTCCGGTCGAGCCGGCGGGTTTTACGAACAGCGCCGTAAGTCTCGGCTGGCTGGGTTCCAACGTGTCGTTTCTTGCTCTCGGATGGTCTCCGGTAATTATTATAGTGGAATCGTCGTAAACGCCGAGCCGCTTCATCTCGTCAAGATAGAAGAATATCGTCTTCATGCATCCGCGCAGCTGTTCTACCGAGCCCGCCATGTCTTTTCTTTCGATATCAAGCGGTTTTGCGTCCGCGTCCATGTTGGAAGGCGTGTGACAGCCGTTGAAATGCAAGAATATATATGAGTTTTCGTCGCCGTCGAACGCCAGGCCGTTTTTCAGTATCTGCCCGCAGACTATCGGGTCGTTTATCTCATAAAGCGCGTCTACACCGTCCATCTCCACCACGCCGGAGGAGAATGAAGCGGACGATATGTTTATGCTTCCCTTCAGAATGTTCGGAGAATATCTGTAAGCCGACAACATAAACAGCTTGCCCACAAGCGCGCTCTTATCCGTTATGGTGTAGCTCTTTGCAACGGAGATATTATCCGCTATGTCAACAAGCGGCGTGCCTTCGCTGTACGCGTAGTATTTATTTGTATAAAGTTTTATTTTGTAGTTGTTGGCTTTTAAGTCTTTTAAAAATTCGGATTCCGTATATGCTTTGTCGAAATACTCGGAGCGTTTGATGGAGAAATCGTTTGTAATACCGGTTATCATGCCCGTAACGGCCGGCCACGTGCGAGAATAGCGCGATATGTTATCGGAAAAATACGTAAATCCGTCAAGCTTGTCAAAATAGTCCGGCTCTTTTTTCGTTATATCCTGGAAAAACGACACGTCAAATCTGTCAACTATGAATATAACTACGTTTTTGCCTTTTGATACCTTGTCAAATCCCTGTACCGTAAGATACGCGTTTTTGGCGTCCGCGGCGTCGGTCGTCTCCGATGCAGCAGCCGACGTATCGGTTGTTTCCGTCGCAGACGCGGTATCCGCCGCTTTGTCGCCCGCGATCTTGCCGATCTGCGAAACGCATCCGGCCGCCTGCATGACGAAAAGAACTATGATGCCTATAAGAAATACTCTTTTGAGCCATTCCTTGTTTTCCATTATCATAGTTCCTGCGATAATGGCTATTCCCGTGACTGCCCATAATATCGTGTCTATCACGACAAGCACGACGTTCTGCTTTTGTCCCGTATCGCCCATGAGCGAACCGGTGCCGTTTAAGAAAAGCACCTGCAAATATCCCATAAACGTTACCCAGACCAAAAGACCGAATACGATGTTCGAGGCGGTCTTAGGCAAAAAGAGGATAAGGGCGGAAAGCACGACCGCGACGGATAAGGCGATAACAGTTATCGGCCAGATAAAATCCGACACGGAAAACATAAATTCGTCGCGGTTCCCGGCGTATATCTCAAGCACGCCGAAAAAGAAAAACATAAAAGAAAACGTAAATCCCGCAAGCAGCGCAAAAGGCAGCCTGCTTTTGATCTCTTTTTTGTCAAATATTTTTTTAAGCACTTCTTTTGTTTCAGTTTCCATATTTTTTACCGTTCATTACCCGGCATATACCGCCGGCTGTTTTCATATTATTGTCATAGTATAACGTGTTGATATTATACTACATATAAATATTCAAGTCAACCCTTTTTAGGTACAAAATTGATGTTATTGTTTAAAATTAAATAAAATAATATATATTGCGACAGGCGTATATCCTATCCTATGAACATTTTAAGCTTTATAAATGAATATCTTACCTCACCCGCGCTCGTTTCCGCAATGGCGCTGTGCGGCGTTTTTTTCGCGGTAAAATTAAAAATTTTACGCCCGAAACGCTTGATTTTCGCCGCAAAAGATCTGAAAAACGGAAAAAAAGAAGGCGGTATTTCTCCGCTTTCTTCGCTGTCCGTCGCGCTTGCCGGCACGCTCGGCGTCGGCAATATCGCCGGCGTCGCCGTCGCAATATCCGTAGGCGGCGCGGGAGCCGTTTTCTGGATGACGGTCTCCGCGCTCCTCGGCTCCGTCCTCAAATACTGCGAGGCGTATCTTTCGGTAAAGCTCAGACCGGCGGGCAGTCACGAGGGCGGGGCGCCGTACTACATAGAAAAAATCGCCGGCAAAGGTGCCGGTCTCGTTTTTTCCGTTTTGTGCATAACAATGTCTTTCATCTCCGGCTCGTTCGTTCAGATGAACGCGGCTTCGTCCGCTCTTAAAATGACGTACGGCGCTCCGAAGATCGCCGCGGGCGCCGTTTTTGCGGCGGTCTGTCTGCTCGTCGCACTCGGCGGTATTGCACGCGTTTCCGCTTTCACCTCCGCGGCTATGCCGCTTTTCTGCGCGGTTTTCGCCGCCGTGTCAGTAATTGCGATATCAATGAGGATAAACGACGTCCCCGCCGTCATCGCCCGTATTTTTTCGGAAGCTTTCGGCGTATCGCAGGTGACCGGCGGCTTTTCCGGCGCGGTCATAGCCGCCGGCATTCGCGAAGGTATGACAAAAGGCGTTTTCTCGCATGAGGCGGGATGCGGCACGTCGTCTTTTTCGCACGCCGCATCTTCTCTTGAATCACCGTCCGCGCAGGGCGTTATCGGAGTGATTGAGGTTTTGGTTGATACGCTGTTTTTCGGCGGACTTACCGCGCTCGTGATACTTTTATCGCCCGCGGGAAAAGGATACGGCGGCTACGACGGCGCGGCGCTGTCCATTTCCGCGTATTCTTACTTTTTCGGGGAGGCCGCGGAGCATATCCTTACGGTCCTGACCGTGTTTTTCGCGTTTGCGACGGTTTTGTGCTGGGCGTATTACGGCTGCTGCTGCGTCCGGTTCGTATTCAAAAGCGAAAAATACGTAAAGATTTATCTGTTTTTATACTGCATATCCACCGCCGCCGGCTCTGTCATATCCGCGTCCGTTATATGGCAGATATCCGATATTTTATGCGCGCTTCTCCTTACCGTAAACTGCGTCTGTATGGTCAAAGGGCTGCCGTATTTTCGCCGGAAATGAAACAAGCACCGCTTTCGCGGTGCCATTTCAACCGATATTATTACTGACGGTTGTTCTTCATTTCAGCGTAGCATTCGCTGCAATAAACGGGTCTGCCTTCGGTAGGCTGGAAACGGACCTTCGCTACGCCGCCGCATTTTGAGCAAACGGTTTCAAAAAGCTCTCTGTTCTCACCTGCCGCCGCTTTTCTTTTATCGCGGCACGCCTTGCATCTCTGAGGCTGGTTCTGGAAGCCTTTTTCCGCATAGAATTCCTGTTCACGTGCGGTGAAAACGAACTCCTGACCGCAGTCTTTGCAGGTTAATGTGATGTCCTCGTACATTGTGATTGCTGTTCCTTTCTTTATTGTGTATAAACCGCGCTTATCGCAGCGCATGATTTTATTTTTGCGCTCACTGCAACGTGAGTTTTTTGAGCTTTTTCCGCGCTCTCTGCAGCGTATTGTAAACGGATTTCGGCTCTCTTTTGAGCTTTTTTGCTATTTCCGACGGCGAGGCGCCGTCCGCATAACTCATAAAAACGTTATATTCGTAATCCGTAAGTTCCGCTTTTATACGCTCTTTCAGCGTTTCGCAGGTCTCTTTTGACGCCGCCCTGTCAATAGGCTGCCCGTCAATATCCGCAGCAAGCTCATTTATACCGTTGTTAAAGCAATCATCAATACTTTCGGTCTGCGGCTCGGGATTCTTGGTGATCTTTTTAGCGTATGTGGTCAGTCGGTTTTCTATGCAGATCTTTGCGTACAATCCAAAGGTGACGCCCTTGTCTTCTTTATATGAAAGCGCCGCCGAATAAAGTGCTATAAGCGCTTCCTGATTAAGATCGTCCTCATCTGCTTTGAGCACTCCGTACGTGCTCATGAACCGGAAAACAAGAGATTTTATAAGGGGGGCATAATCCGCCGTCAGTTGTCCGAATTTTTCATTCTTCTGCTGTGAATTCATATAAACCTGTCTCCCCGAACGGTTTGTATGATAACACACCTCACGGTGAGAATACCGCTCCAAGTAATTATTATATACAAGTTTTTAAAAATGTCAATAGTTTTTAAAAAATATTTTTCATAAAATTTCAAAAATTATAGTCATGCTTTTAAAAAAACAGGTATTTTTACATCTAACGCTTGAAATATCCAAAGCGGTATGATATAATATTAAACACTAAAGCAAGGAAGGTGTCTTTATGGCTGTCATACCTTTGACCGATCCGGGCGATATAAAGCTTTACATCCTCTGCATCATGCAGAAGGTGGGCTATCCGCTCTCATACTCCGATATAAACGATCTTGCGCTTTATGAAGGCGTTATTTCAAATATGAATTTCATAGAGGCTTTTGACGCGCTTGAAAACGACAATCTCATACGTAAGGACGAAAGCGGCAATTACGCCGTGACCGAGGACGGCGAGTTTATCGAAAAAACGCTTAAAAGCGAGCTTTCCGGCTATATACACGACAGATCTTTGCGCGCGGCGCTGAAACGCATATCGTTTCGCGACGTAAAAACGGAAATAAAGATCACCGAGCTTGAAGACAAGACTTACAGAGTGGATATGTCGCTCATACGCAAAAAGATGAAGCTGCTGCACATGGAGCTTACGTTTGATACTATGTACCAGGCAAAAAAAGCCGCCGGCGCGTTCTCGGATGATCCGGAGCTGATATACACGCGGCTCATTTCCCTGCTCGGCGGAGTTTAAATATGTTCTTATCACGCTCTTCACTTATCAAAACGGTGCTTATAGCGTCGCTGCTTTTATTGATCGGCATCGCGCTGTTCGTCGTCGCGTATTATATAAGCAAAGGCGATATAAATCCCGCGCCGTCGATCACCGCGGGCGTTATTATGACGTGCCTGTCCGGTGTCGCTGTCTTTATCGGCATATATGCGGACGGCGTATCAAAGCCGTTTGCGGAGGGTACGCGGCTCGTTAAAAAAGACCTGCAGCCGAAAAAGTATATTGAGATGTATAAAGAAAAAAGCGGGGGCGAAGGATACGTCATCGCGCGTCCGCGTTTTGATATGCTGGAGCTTTTGTATACGGCTTACGACCTTACCGACGACAGAGTCGGCAGAGCCTTCGCGATCGAAGAGATGAAAGCGAAAATGAAGCCGAAATATAAAGGAAAGATCGCCGTTTACGCCGCGGACGAGCAGTACAGGCAGGGCAATATCGAAGAGGGCGACAGACTGCTTGCCTACGCCGAAAAGCACGATACGTCCTCAACCGTTTACGCAATGGCGGACGCGGTAAGAAAAACGTCAAAAGCCGCCGCGGAAGGCGACGCGGAGACGGAGGAGAGCTATTATAACGGTCTGCTTTCCGCCGCCGGCATCTTCAAAGCGGACAACGACGCGATCCTCACGGCGCACTACCGTCTGTATCATATCTGCAAAAATTCCGGCAGAGATAAAGAGGCAAAAGAACACCTGACGTACTGCGCCGAGCACGGCGGCAGCACCGCCATACGCAAAGCGGCAAAAGCGTTGTTATAATCGTACGGGCGATCATCGATCGCCCGCTTTAAATTTCGCGTCAGCGACAATTCATGCGCCGCAGGCAATTCACGTCCCTGCGGGACGCGATACCCGTAAGGGAGGTGGTCTCCCCTCCCGCCGACCGCCGCGCCCCCTCAAATCTTTTGAGGGAGGGGACAGGGGGGTATGGGGGGTTCTCGGCGAAGCCGAGCTTGAGGGGTGGGGACCCACCATATTTGTCGGCTTTGCCGACACCGATTTTTATTCTTTATTCTTTATTCTTTATTATTTATTCTTTAAGACGGACGACCAACGGTCTCCCCTACCTGCGAAACCCCGAGTTGCCGCCCTCTGAATTCTGAATTCTGAATTCTTAATTCTCCATTATCGTCTTCACCATCTGCTCCGCGAGGATTTTTGCGGAGCGTTTTGCTTCTACTATGCTGTTGCCATCCGAGCCGACCTCGATCAGTACAGACAGCGGCGTATAATACTGGTTGAATGCGCCCTGTTTTATATTTATCGGCCGCATTAATCCCGGGTATTTTTCATCAAGCGCGTACTGCAGCTTTATCGCGAGAGTCAAATTGTCGCGCCAGTTTACGTTTTCGTCTTCAAGTCTGTCTGAGCCGACGACGAACATGAGCTGCGCCGCGATCTGCCCGTCAGCCGCCGTGACCATGCGCGCCTTTGACCCGTCTGACAGCTCTATAGCGTCCCTGTGTATATCGAACATATATTTTATTGTCGGGTACTTTTTTATATATTCCTTTATTATCTTCGCCGCGTTTGAATACGCTTTTGAATAAGATTCCTTATCTATCGGTATCTCGCAATGCAGCGCTTTTATGCCGGCGGCGTTGAAAATATCTTCAAAAATATCGCCTAAACACACCACGTTTTCGTCCTTTACAGCCGATCTCGGGTACGAGCCCGGCTCGGTGTAAAACGCGCCGTCAGCCGAGAACGCTTCCGTTCCGTGCGTATGTATTATAAGCACCTGATATTCGTCGCTTTCCTCGTATGTAACTGCAAGCGGCTTTTGCAGATAAGGCTCGGCGTCTATCTGTTTTTTATCGCCCGCGTCGGATACGTAAACGCAGCCTTCGTCCGCTTCTCTGTAAAGCGACACGGGAACTATGCCGACGTACCCGTCCGGCACCGCCGTGCCGTCGAATTCGTAAAGCCTTTGGAGCAGATCTTCGTCATAATCTCTTACGTCCTCGCAGTTTTCGTCCGGCGGGGACGTTTTGCTTTTGCTTGATTTTTCGGCTTTTTCAAATTTCAAAAACATCCCGTTTCTGCTTGTTTTCTCTTTCGTTACGGAATCCGCCGCGGTAAAAACTCCGCCGGCAAGCACCGCGCATATAACGAGCGGAAAAACAACGTATTTTATAAAAGCCCTGCCCAAAAGATAAAGATTCTGCCTTGCTTTGTACGATTGCTCCGACGTGTCTTTCATTTTCATAAACAGCCTGTTCGCGTCCATATTTGTCACCTTCCTTTTACTTAATTTTATTCGGTGAAGGCGTCAAATATACGCCATATCCTCATACGTAAGAAAAGGATGGCAGACGCGGTTTACGGAATATCCTACAAGTCTCGCAAGTTCGCCGACAGACCTGTCGCTGTCCTTCGGGCAGACGTAGCAGCCTTTCAGTCTTTTGTATTCTTCATCACTCCCGTTTTTTACAAGCGCCGCCGCGTCTATCACGGTAGGCACGCCTACGGCTATCACCGGCGCACCGAGAGTCAGCTCTGACATCTCGCCTCTGTCGTTTCCGACGCCGGAGCCGGGAGATATTCCGGTATCCGTTATCTGAACAGAGGCGGAAAGCGTTTCAATACCCGCCGCCGCAAGCGAATCTATGATTATGATAATGGTGGGCTTTATTTTCTCCGCCGCCGCTTTTATCTGCTCCGCCGCATCTATCCCGGTCTGTGAAAGCACGCCGGGAGACAGCGCCGCGCAGTCGCCCAGGCCGCTTTTTTCAAAAACGTCCGTGTCTTTTATATGATGCGTAGCCGTGACGTGCTTTATCGCAAGCGGGCCGAGCGCGTCCGCGGTGACGTATCTGTTGCCCAAACCCACGGCAAGAACGCACCCGTCGGTCCGCGCCATTGATTTTATGACTCCGGATAACGTATCCGCGCACTTTTTGAAATTGTCCGCGTCCGTCTCCCAGATCTTGCCGACGTTTACTGTGACGTATCTGCCTACGGGCTTGCCGAGCAGCTTTGCGCCGTTTTCGTTGAATATCTCTACCGTGCAGACCCTGCCGTGCTCCGTGTATCTTATCCCGTCCGGGCAGCCCTCGTGATCTTTTGAATACTCCTTCATCACCCTGTCGTGAACTTCTTTTGCCATATCGGACCTGAAATACATAATACCACCCCCGATAGGTATTATTGACAGAACGAGGGGAAGTTATGAGTTTAGAGTTATGAGTTTAGAGTTAGGTGTCGGCGCCTCCCTTCTGAATTCTTAATTCGCGCCCCGCGATCTCTTTTGAGATCGTGGGCCCGTGATTTCCCGAAAACGAGGTACGAGTTTTTAGGGGTTCACGGGTGGGAAACCCACAGTATTTCGTCCCGTAGGGACTCCGGTTTTTATTCTTTATTCTTTATTCTTTATTCTTTCTTATTTATTCTTTATTATTTGAAAAGCGGGCGACCAACGGTCGCCCCTGCATTCTTATTTCTTAATTCTGAATTCTTAATTATTCCCCCGGTTTTCCGTCTATCCAAAGCTGTCTTACGTGCGCGTATACCTCGTCCGGTATATCGACCTCGCCGTAGGAGGTTTTCGGGAGCAGGTCTTCGCCTTTTGCTATGGCTTTATTCGTGCATTTGTTATCGTGCCTGTAAGCCTCGCGGACTGCGGGGTCGCGCAGGTCGGGTATCTGCATCGGTTTGCCGCCCTCAAGCACGGAGCGATATGCGAATATGCCGCATAAGCCCATTGAAACGGCGGTATATACGTCAATGGTCCATTCCTTGCCCTCGGGTCTGCCTAAGATCCTCTGAATAAAGAAATGCGTGGGATAGAAGTCCGAGCCGCCGTGACCGACGTGGTTTCTTGCCATTTCTCCCTCTATCTTAAGCTCCGGCGTGTAGCTTTCCCACTCGCCGTGACAGATCTGCTCGCCCTCGCGGTAGACGTAAAGCGGCTGCGTGCCCTCGACTCTGCCGGTCTCCATACTTCCCTTCGTGCCGTAAAGCTCGTAGTTGACGCTTCCCGGCTCGCGTTTCAGGTGACCGTGTATGCTTTTGAGCACGGCGCCGTTTTCCAGCTTCACCATTTCAAGCCCCGCGCCGAAATACGCGCCGAGCCTCTTCATCTCCTCCGGCGGAGGACATTCGAAACCGACGACGGAAACGGGGCGCAGTCCGGTCATTGCAAGAAGCGGACCGACGGAATGCGTGCAGTAATAGTTGCAGTAAAGATTGTTTCTCCAGTGATCGCGCTCTCCGTACGTTATCTGCGGCCATATACCCGCGCAGTCGTGTATGTATTCGCCCTCTCCGTACGTTACCGTGCCGATATCGCCCTTTTTGTATCTCTGCCACATCTCAAAAGTGTGAAGCATATAGCAGTAATTCTCCGCGTAGGCGTAAACGAGACCCGTTTTCTCCACGGCTTCGATAAGTTCAACAGCCTGCGCCACGGTCTCGCACGGGAGCACCTCTGATAAGACGTGCTTTCCCGCGTACAAGCACTTTACGGCGTAGATCGCGTGTTCCGTCGCGTAATTCGCAAGGACTACCGCGTCCATATCGTGCTTGATAAATTCGTCAAACGATTCGTACAGCGCCACGTTCAGACCGTGTTTTTCCGCTTTTTCCTTTACTTCTGATAACAGCGGTGTGTATTTATCACACACCGCTGTAAGTTCAGCATCGGGATGATCAAGCAGAACGTCGATCATGGTCTGTCCGCGGAAGCCGCCGAAAACTCCTATTTTCAGCTTCTCGGACATTGCTTTTCCCTCTCTTTGTATTAAATTAAATTGTTTTACCGTAGTTTTTATTCCGCCGCTGTTGCTTCTTCCGTTTCTTCCGCCGGCAGATAATCGTGGTAATTCTTGAGCTTCATCTTGGTCAGTATCTTGAAGTTGTAGTACGTATCCTTGATACCGGAAAGCTCTTTGCTTATCATGTAATAGTCGCGGTAGAATACGAGCGGTATTATGGGCATATCTTCCATAAGCTTCTTTTCCGCCTCGTAAACCTTGTCGTTTCTTTCGCGGCTGCCTTTGTCAACGCTTGCGGCTTCTTCTATT
>JAEEGJ010017019.1_pt1 | contig 16551 bp, 11 predicted proteins | sample 8958761 | NCBI WGS metagenome assembly JAEEGJ01 (sample SAMN16246546, study PRJNA631951) | gut metagenome | biome: gut microbiome; feature: rumen; material: RS-attached | host: Bos | place: Iran: Karaj | collected 2018-10
TTGCTTCCTTTTATTTTATCCTAAGGGCTAAATGGGTGTTAGTCAATAATAAGATAATTTTTGCTTGCAAATAGAAATTGATTATTCTATCATTATAAAATCATGGCACAGGGTCCATATCATGCAACAGACAGAATAGGGACAGACAATATCCGTCACCTGCTTCTTACTTTCTCAATTCCTGCTATCGTGGGGATGGTGGTGCAGGCTCTCTATAACATTGTAGACCGGATCTATGTAGGCCAGGGAGTAGGGCATATAGGACTTGCAGCCATCGCAGTCACTATGCCTATTCTTATGACCAACATGGCCTTCTCTGTCATCATCGGCGTGGGCTCCAATGCCCTGTTCTCCATCAAACTGGGCGAAGGCCGTCGGGACCTGGTGGAGAAGATCATGGGAAACGCTTTCCTGCTTCTCTTCCTGGTGCCTCTTATGGTCATCTTGCCATGTCTTCTTTTCCCACGCCAGATTCTGACTGCAGTAGGAACTACTCCCGACCTTTTGCCATACTCTGAGCGGTATCTGCGCATCCTTATGTACGGTGGCGTCTTTGCGGCCATGAGCCCGGGCATCAACCACTTCATCCGCTCCGACGGCCACCCCCGCACCTCCATGTTCACCCAGCTTTTAGGTGCGATCCTGAATACAATTCTGGACCCAATCTTCATCTTCGTGTTCCACTGGGGCATCGAGGGGGCGGCCTGGGCCACCGTCATTTCGCAGACTGTGTCGTTCATCTGGGTAATGAGCTACTTCAACTCAAAGCTCACCCCGCTCCGGTTCAAAATCAGGGCTATGAAGCTGGAATGGGGCCTGGTGCTGCGTATCTTGGCCATAGGCTTTGCGCCATTCTCCATGAATATGGCCATGAATGTTATGAACCTGATTTTAAACCGGCAGCTGCTGCACTACGGCGGCGATATGGCGGTGGCTGTGATGGGCATAGTCTACAGTGTCATCATAATGATTATGATGCCGCTCCAGGGCATAAACCAGGGAGCCCAGCCTATAATCGGCTTCAACTACGGTGCCAAGAAGTACGACAGAGTGCGCACCGCCTATTGGCTTGCGGTCAAGTTTGCCACCATATTCGTAACCACCGGCTGGCTTCTGATAGAGTTGCTCCCGGGCGTGTTCGTACGCCTTTTCAACAGCGAGAATCAGGAGCTTATACTGCTGGGCTCCCGGGCGCTCCGCATCTGCTCCGGTATGATGCCGATAATCGGGTTCCAGGTTATAACCTCAAACTATTTCCAGGCCGTGGGAAAGCCGCTGCAGAGCACATTCTTAAGCCTTTCCCGGCAGTTCCTCATCCTTATTCCTCTGCTTTATATCATGCCCACATTCTGGGGTGTCCTTGGGGTCTATTCCGCGCTGCCACTGTCTGATATCATCTCGTTCTGTATTGCCGCTATAGTTATGTCATTTGAACTTAGAAAACTGCTGAAACTGCAGGAAATGTCATGAAAAATACAGATGTACTCTTAGTTTCCATGCCCTTCTGCAACGAGACTATGCCCTGCATGACCTATGCTATGTTCAAGGCTATGCTGACCCGGGCGGGTATAACAAGCAGCGTCCAGCACGAATATCTCTACTATTCTGACTGGATAGGGCCTAATGACTACAGGCGTATCATGCAGGTATGCACCATCGGCTATGGACACGACTACTTTGCCTGCGAGACTATCTTTGCCAAAGCGGCCCATGGCAAAGTGCTCCGCTCCTTTGATGAGTACATCGAGTGGATGAAGCAGACCCACCTGCCTGGAAAGGTGTTTGCCGGAAACCAGCGGCAGGAGACATTGGAGATCCTTGCTTTATACAGGGAGGCCCAGGATAGAGCCCCGGAGTACCTGGAAGAGGCGGCAGGACGGATCATGGAAAAGCATCCCAAGATTGTCTCTTTTATATCTATGTTCCAGCAGCATAATGCCATAATTGCCCTGGCAAAGCGGCTTAAAAAAGAAAAAGATGCCCCGATTATACTGGTAGGTGGTCCCAACTGCCATGGAGATGGTGGGGGTGCCCTTGTAGAGTATATTGATGCTATTGATTATGTATTTACAGGTGAAGGAGATAACATATTTGTAGATGTGTGCCGGCGCCTTCTTAAGGATGGAAAAATACCCGAAAGCGAACTGCCCGCAGGGGTTGTATCCCGCACAAAACTGCACACAGAACCGGCAGAGATAACTACAGACCTGGACAAGTTGCCAGTTCCTGATTTCAGCGATTATTATAAGGAAATTGATGCTATTTACCCAGATTTTAGAGAACTCTATGTAGTAACTGTCGAGGGCTCCCGGGGGTGCTGGTGGGCTGCTCACAAGCCCTGCCGTTTCTGCGGTCTCAATGGAAAGTCTGCCCATGTGTACCGGGAAAAGTCGGTGAAGCGGTTTGCCGACGAGCTTGAGGAACTAGCGGTAAAATACCCTAAAGCCAAGTGCTTCCTTACCGACAATGTGCTCAGCCTGACTCACCAGCGCTACCTGCCGGATGAGCTCATGAAGCGGGAGGCCTACCGGAAGAACAGGTTAGGGCTTTTCTGCGAGATCAAGTCCAACCTGTCCGAGGAGGAGCTGGTGAATCTGACCAAAGCCGGCTTCTACTGGGTGCAGGCGGGGATAGAGAGCTTCTCCGACGGCATCCTGCGCCTGATGGGCAAAGGAGCTTCCGCCATCCGGCAGGTGCAGACTATGAAGCATTGTATGGCCCACGGGGTGGACCTGATGTGGTATGTTCTGGTGGGCACTCCCGGGGAGACCGAGGCGATGTGCCAGGAAGTTAATGCAGTCATCCCTAAAATCATGCATCTCCAGGGGCCAGGAACAGTTGCCCATGTCATGTTCCTGCGGGACAGTTATTATACCGAGCATCCCGGTGGTGTGGTTCCCGAGTTGAGGCCTGATATGGGCTATGATTTTGTCTACCCGAACCGGGATTTCATACAGCGTACAGCCCTTCTGTTCTCGCCCAAGGACCCGCAGGAATTGGCGCGCTACTACGATTACCGGCAGATAGGCCCAGCCTACGAGAAACTTTACGAGCTGACCGAGACCTGGCGCAACACACCACAGCTCCTGTTCCTTAAAGATAAAGGCGATATGGTGAAAATACTGGACACCCGTATTATTGCCAAGCATCCGATTCTCCATCTTACCGGGGCAAAGGCCCAGCTTTGTCGCGCCTGTCGTAATGTAAAGGAAGAAAAGGATTTGATTAAAGAGCTCTCAGATCAGTTTGAGGAGCACGAAATAAAGGAATCAATAGACTGGCTGTTGGAGGAAAATCAGTTATTAAAGATAGGTTCTGAGTATCTGACCTTGGCGGTGGACCGGGATGCTTACTTCCAGTCGCAAAATTCTTATTGACAAATAACCCATATATATATTTATAATAGTCCTATGGCTGAAAACGACGAAAGAGTTAAAGAACCTGAACATGTCTCTTCACCTGAGCAGCTTGATCAGACCATAACAGTGATCAATCATCATGGCTGGATAAGTCTGGTGGCACTTGGAGTGCTGCTGGTCGCCGCCATAGTATGGGGTATTTTCGGCCGGATTCCCGAGAAGGTGAACGGTTCCGGTCTTATTATAAAGTCCTCCGAACTCATGAGCGTGACATATGCTTATGGGGGCACAATAAAGAATGTGTTCATCGAGAGCGGCTCGGAGGTGCAGAAGGGGCAGACCATAGCCCGTATTGAGCGGGAGGATCTTCTGGAGAGCATTCAGATAGCCACCCAGAGGCTTGCCAACCTGCAGCAGACCTATGATACATCGGTTCCTTTGATTACCCGTCAGGCTGATATGACCGATGATATGCTGGCAAAAAGCGAGAAAGACTTCCGTTCCCAGATAGAAAATGTTTCCAAGCAGCTTGAGACTGCAAAGCGCAAAGAGAAGAACATGAAGGAGCTTTTTGATGATGGCCTTATCACCGAGATGGAGTATCTTGAGGCCCATAAGGAAGTTCTTTCCATGGAGATGCAGAAGCAGTCTGCCGAGCAGCAGCTTCTGAACGCCGGTGTCAACAGGGTCAGGACATCCACTCAGTCGAGCCAGGAGAAGATGACCCTGGAGCATCAGATTGCTGAGGCCAAGAAACAGCTGGAGATAGAACAGAAAAATTATCAGAATGCCACCAAGATTGTATCGCCGGTGTCTGGAAAAGTATACGAGATTTCTGTTGTCCGCGGATCTTATGTGGCTCCGGGCTCAACTGTTGCAATTGTAGAGCCATATTCAAGCGACGGCAGCACCCTGCGGGCTGTCATGTACTTCCCGATCAAAGACGGCAAGCGCATCAAGCGCGGCATGAACATAGCCGTTATTCCTACCACTGTAAAGCAGGAGGAATTTGGATTTATACAGGGTATTGTCACTAGTGTATCTGATTTCCCTGTGAGCCCCCAGTATCTGCAGGCTGTTATGCAGAACCCTGCCATGGCTCATGGTTTTACAGCAGATTCACCACCTATAGAGGTCAAGGTAAGCCTGGTTCCAGATCCGACCACCGATACTGGATTCCGCTGGTCATCCTCCCGGGGCCCTAGCGACACCATGAGCCCGGGAACATCCACCACAGGCTTTGTCATTGTCCGTTCACAGCGGCCGATTGATATGGTGGTTCCTCTTATCAAGAAAAAAGTTCTCGGCATAGGGGAATAGGATATGTGTGCACAGAAAAGGGTCCGAACTTCCACTGTCCTTCAGATGGAAGAGCTGGAATGCGGTGCCGCATCCCTGGCAATGATCCTTGCTTACTATGGCTGCTATATTCCCCTGGAAAAGCTCCGCAGCGAATGTGGTGTCTCCCGTGACGGTTCCAAGGCTTCAAAAATACTTTTGGCCGCAAAGAAGTTCGGACTGAATGCCAATGGATACCGCCGCCGTTTCGCAAAAATGTCCGAGACCAAGCTTCCGGCCATCATATTCTGGGAAATGAACCACTTTGTGGTGCTGGAAGGATTCGATAAGAAAAAAGCATATCTCAACGACCCGGGCATGGGGCGGCGTACTGTCTCCCTGGCAGATTTTAAGCACTCCTATTCCGGTGTAGTGCTTGAGTTCTCCAAGGGCGAGAACTTTGTCCCCCAGGGCAAGAAAAAGACTATAGTTCCTATGCTTAAAAAGCGTATGTCAGGCATGAAGTCTGTCCTTATGTATGTGCTTCTGGTAGGGCTTTTCCTGGTAATCCCAGGCTTTATTATCCCAGGGTTCAGCCGTTTCTTTGTAGACGAGATTCTGGTCAATCAGACAAAGGGCCTTTTAAAGCCGCTTCTTATAGCTATGGGGTTGACCCTTGTCATACAAGGAACTCTTGTGGCCTTGCAGCAGTACTATCTTAAGCGGTTCCATCTTAAGCTGGCCCTATCTTCTTCTGCGAAATTCCTGGATCATCTTTTCAAGATGCCAGTTGAGTTCTTTGTACAGCGTATGCCTGGAGAAATATGTAACAGAATTCAGGCCAATGATGTGGTGGCCACCCTTATCTCCACAAAGCTTACAGGAGCAGTGATCAATCTTATCTGCGTCTTTTTCTATGTGGCTATCATGCTCTGTTACGATGTCCCTCTTACTTTAATCTGTATTGCGGTACTGGTCATAAACTTCCTGATTCTTCATTTCACCAAGGAACCGCTTCAAAACGGTACTTTCAAGTCTCAGATGGAGATGGGAAAACTGTACGGTTACACCATGAACGGCATCAGCCTTATCGAGACCCTGAAGGCATCGGGCTTGGAGAATGATTTCTTCCAGAGCTGGGCTGGACAGCAGGCAAAGGTTGTCCTGCAGAACCAGAAGATGGCACGTATCTCCTTTATTGTCGCCCAGATTCCTACAACCCTGACCAGCCTGCTTTCACTTCTGGTGCTGTCAGTGGGAGCGCTCCGGGTAATCAACGAGAGCATGACAATAGGTATGCTGGTGGCTTTCCAGGCCTTGCAGATGAGTTTTATAACCCCTGTCAACGAGCTGATGACGATGGTCAAGGAAATACAAACAGGAAAGGCCGATATGCAGCGGCTTGATGATGTCATGGACTATCCGGCAATACATCGCTATAAAGAAGAAGATACAAAAAGTGCACGTAAACTTGAGGGATATGTCACCCTTAAGAATGTGACATTCGGATACGATATCCTGGAACCTCCGTTCATAGAAGGGCTTAACCTGGATCTGAAGCCTGGTGCCCGTATTGCATTGGTAGGTGGCTCCGGTTCCGGAAAATCCACTGTGGGCAAACTGGTAAGCTCTCTGTTTGTCCCCTGGAGTGGCGAGGTTCTGTTTGACGGCAAGCCTCTTTCCCAGATACCACGATCCCAGTTTGTAAGCTCGGTTGCAGTGGTGGACCAGGAGGTGTTCCTGTTCGAGGGTACAGTTCGGGACAACCTGACCATGTGGGGAAGCTCCAATGCCGACGACTTTGGCTATATACAGGCTGCCAAGGATGCCTGCATACATGATGTTATAGCTACCCGCCAGGGTGGTTACTACAGCATAGTGGAGGAGGGTGGAAAGAACTTCTCCGGCGGACAGTGCCAGCGTCTTGAGATAGCCCGTGCTCTGGTGGGGAACCCACGTATCCTGGTTCTGGACGAGGCCACCAGTGCTCTTGACCCGGTTACCGAGCAGATTGTGGATGAGAATATACGCCGCAGGGGCTGCACCTGTATCATCATTGCACACAGGCTCAGCACCATACGGGACAGCGATGAGATTCTTGTGTTGGACAAGGGAAAAGTTGTACAGCGTGGTACACACGACCAGCTGGTAGCGGTCGACGGACTCTATAAAGAGCTTATAAAGACAATGTAGGCAGGGTGGATATGGTTAATAAGATTACTTTAAACAATTTCACTCTGTTTGAGCTTTCCGATGCAAGCCTGCTCCATCGTGTCGTCAAGGGAACAGTATACCTGTTTGCGATTGAGCGCCTTAAATCGGGCATGGACAGTGCCCGCACCGAGATAGCCACATATAAGGCTGGAGATATAATCCTTTCACTTCCACCCGTAAGAAACATGCGGTTTGTCCTTTCCGGTATACTCAATTCCGAGATTGAGCCGGTGGGTATGGAAATCTTTGATGGACCTGATGGTGATGATCTTCTTAACGACACTCTTTCTAAAGTGTCAGTGCTGCTGCGGCGTGGTTTGAGCCAGAAGGCGACCTTCCCCGATGTTCTGGCTTCCCAGGACAGGGAGGCTGCGGTAAGGGAGTTTGCCGAGTCACTGGTATTTGACATTGTTGCAATCCGTGCCGCCGACAAGTATGACGAGGAGATATTCTTTACCCAGCGGCAGGCCGATGCAGAGGCTGCCTATGACCTTTCTCTAAGGGAGATAGAATCGGTTCTGGAAGAGGGAAGAGTCATTGGCGAAGAGGCAGAGAATACCACAGCAGTGGTACAAGTGGCACAGCTGGTGGCTCAGTATGATGATATTGCGCTTCAGCCCCTTATGGGTAAGAGCTATACAGATAAAGATTCTCTTTCTGAACTGGTTAAAGACAACAATATCCGCATGAGGAGCCTTGACCTCAAGGAAGGATGGTGGAAGACAGACAGCGGTCCTATCTTCGGATATTACAGGGATAAGAAGCTGGAACCAGCAGCCCTGCTGCCGGATAAAAAAGGCGGATACACCTGCGTGGTGCCTCAGCTTGATAAACGTTTCCGTATAACTGAGAAAAATGTAGAGTTTATATGCAGGTCTGCATTCATGTTCTACAAACCTCTGGGATCAGGGCATATATCGCTTAGGGATCTTATCAAGTTTGCTTTCTCAGCCCGCAAGATGACCAAGGATGTATCGTTGTTCCTGGTACTGGGAATTCTGAGTGCTATTGTGGGACTCCTTATGCCAGCCTTGACCCGCATGTTCATCGACTCAGCTATACCACAGTCGGCTTCGAACCTGGTTGTCCACCTGACAGTCCTAGTGATTCTGTGTGTAATCTCTGCCGGTATATTCGACATTATAAAAGTGCTCTCCATGTCCAGGGTGGGCACCCGCGAGGATTTCCTGGTCCAGTCTGCTATCATGGACCGGCTTTTAAAGCTTCCGGCCAATTTCTTCAAGCATTATGCAGCCGGTAATTTAGCTCAGAAAGTTCTTACTGTCACCATGATAAATGCCATGGTGTTCGGTACCTTGCTCTTAAGCGTAATGACATGCCTGTTTGCAGGAGTATACCTTGTACAGCTTTTCCACTACAGCAGCTATCTGATCAAATGGGCTCTGCTCTTTGCCGCCATTCCTCTGGTGGTGACATTTATTCTTGCATTCTTGAAGCTTAAGTGGAACGAAAAGATCATTCCTCTTACCAGTAAAATATCAGGTACCCTGTACCAGATTGTATCTGGTGTTAACAAACTTATGCTCACTGCCTCTGAGAAAAGGGCGTTCTCTCTCTGGGCCCGGCTTTTCTCCAAACAGCAGTCCTATGTGAGCAAGGCCAGCAATGCAGATATAGTGTTCATGACCATGAACACAGCCTATCCGCTATTAGTCACATTATGCATGTATGCACTCTTTATGAAGGCCCTCCAGTCTGGAAAGATGGATCCTCTCTCCACTGGTAGTTTCCTGGCGTTCATGGCTGCGTTCACAGCATTCCAGACTTCCATCACCGCAGCATCATCGACCTTGATGCAGTCAATCATGATACTGCCGATGTACAAAGAGATAAGAGTGCTTCTGGATGCCATTCCTGAGGTTCAGGAGGCCAAGCCTGCTGTGACTAAATGTACCGGTGCCATAGAGGTAAGCCATGTAAGCTTCCGCTACGAACCAAATACCCCGCTCCTTCTTGAGGATGTATCCATGAAGATTGAGCCTGGTGAATTTGTGGCCATTGTGGGCGAGTCGGGCTGCGGAAAGTCCACCCTTATGCGTATCCTGCTGGGATTTGAGAAACCCGAGGCTGGCTCTGTATTCTATGATAACCAGGATCTGGCCTCCTTTGATGCAGGCAGTATACGGCGTAAGATGGGTGTAGTACTGCAGAACAGCGGTGTCATGCAGGGCTCTATATATTCAAATATTGTAGGCGGTTCTCCGCTGCCGATGGAAGATGCCTGGAAGGCAGCCGATGCAGTTGGACTGGGAGATGTCATAAGAGATCTGCCCATGGGAATGCATACCATGGTAACAGCAGGCGGTGGCACCTTCTCGGGTGGGCAGCGGCAGCGTCTTGTCATAGCCCGGGCCATAGTCCATAACCCCAGCATTCTTATTCTGGACGAAGCCACCAGTGCCCTGGACAACCTGACTCAGGCCCAGGTCAAGGAGAGCCTTGAGAAGCTTAAGGTAACCCGTATTGTGGTGGCTCACCGTCTGAGTACAATTATAAATGCAGACCGTATCTATGTGCTTAACCACGGGCATGTAGAGGAGAGCGGAACATACGAAGAGCTTATGGCGAAAGGTGGTTTCTTCGCCGAGCTGGCAAAACGTCAGCAGGTTTAGGAGAAAGAGGAGTAGATGATGAGAAAGAGATTTCTGCTTGCACTGGTGCTTATTATTGCGGTGCTTGCATCCTGCGCACGGAGCGATAACCAGGAGGTCAGGAGAAATAAAGCCACTGCCCACCTGTTGAAGAAGGAGCATCGTATAAAGATTGCGGCAGCAGGAACATGGGAAAATAAATACAACCTGCTTGAGGAAGGACTTAACCTGGCTCTTGAAGAGGTCAATGCAGCAGGCGGTGTGCTTGGGGCAAAGGTGGAGCTTATCTACTTTGATGACCAGAGCATGCTTTTTACTGGCGGTCTTGCAGCATATGAGATTGCATCAGATCCTCAGATCTGTGCTGTCATAGGTCATACCTCCTCATCCATTTCCATCTCCAATTCTCTTATTTACCATTTCTATGGACTTCCTATGTTCAGTCCGTATTCCACAAATCCAGCTCTGACCAAGCAGGGTTTGCCCTATGTCTTCCGTAATATTCCTGATGATGATGCCACTGCCAAGAAAGCGGCACAGTTCTGTGAGAAAATGGGATGGCGCCGCATATTGGTCTACTATTTGAATACTTCTTATGGAACAGGACTGGCCAATGCCTTTGAGCTCCAGTCTGGAAATGTTCTGGACCGAGTAAGCTATGAGGCTTCATACAGAAGGGCAGAACATGCTGCAGTTGCACAGAACTGGAAAGAAAACTATGAATTTGATGCTATATTCATTGCAGGTCTCTGGCCAGCTACTGCCGAGGTAGTCTCGGTGTTCAGGGAGAATGGAATAGATGTACCCTTCATTGATGGTGGAGAATTTGATGACCCTGAATTTTTCAGGACACCTGCCACCAGGAAAGAAGAGAATGTATATACTATAACACCTTATAATGAGAATTCTGATAATCCTGTCTTCAGATCATTCCTCAATGCATTCCGGGCCAAGTATGGAAAGGATCCGGATATTGCGGCACAGCATGGATACGATGCCCTGAAGGTGCTGACTAAAGCTATGGAGAATGCAAAATCAGTGCGGGCTGCCGATGTTGCAAAAGCGTTGCGCGCTGAAAGGTGGAATGAGGGAGCAGGGCTGTACCGCTTTGATTCCACCGGCAATATCACCAACTTTACTCTGTTTGTGAAAAAGCCGGATAAAGGTGTCTTCAAGGTGATTGAGTAGGGGAATGGAATGAGAAAAACTGCAGTATTCATACTGGCCTTGATTATCGCTCTGCCCACTGTGCTTTTTGCACAGGCTCAGGAGACATTGCCCCCTTTAAGCCTTGGCGATGCACTCAGGGCTGCAATAGAATCAAGCTACACCATACAGCTTAAACAAGCTGCTGTGCAGGCTGCCCATGGAAGGCTGCGCATGGCAAAGGGTGGCTCCGATGTAACCGTGGGAGCCGATGCCAGTTACAGCGTGAATAATAATCCTTATGCTGACGACCCGTACTATGGCGCCAACGGAATGGATAATGTGAAGCGCGACACTTTGTCTGGATCGCTCTGGATACAGAAAGCTTTCTCCTTCGGACTCCTTTCCAAGCTGTCGGTAGGGGCTGTGCGGACCCTGGATACCTATGAAGGGGGTGCTGCTGCCGATATTGCACAGAACCAATATGGCGATGAGCATACAAGCCGGGGCACCATAAATCTTGAGCTTTCGCTGCCTCTGTTCAAATCCTTCAATTCAGCAATCCTTGCAAACAATATAAAGGCTGCAAAAGATTATTATCGCCAGCTGGAATACGAGCTTTCGGACACTATATGCAGGACAGTACAGGATGTGTCTGCCGCTTACTGGAATTATTTCAATGCGTATAAGACAGTGCAGCAGCTGGAAGTCCTTATCCAGACCCTGAATGATCGTATAGACAGCATGCCACGGCTTATAGAGGCAGGTGTCCGTTCCAAGAACGACCTTTTAGGCATGCAGGTAAACCTTATAGAGAATGAGCGTTCTGTTGTGGCCGCCCGCATAGGTTTGAACCGGGCGCGGCTTAATCTGCAGCAGGTGATGGGAGTGGAGACAGAGCTGGGTCTGCCGGTGAATTATCCTTTCCCGAAGCTTGATTTGTCAAATGTCCAGCTGCCATCCGAAGATGAAGTAGATTTCGCTTTCCTGGAGCAGGTTGCCAATACCCGTCCCGATATTCTTGCACTGCAGCGGCAGCTTTCAGCGGCTCAATCAAACCTGAAGGCCACCCAGGCCGACCGCAGACCCGATGCCTCTGTTTCTCTTTCAGCAGGAACCACCGGAGCCACCTACGGGGACTCGGTTGGGGATTACTTCTCTTCCTTTGGAAAGAATGTACCGGGTGCAAATTACTCCGGTGCCTTGACCTTCTCCATGTCGATTCCGAACAACAGCCGATCCGGTGCTGCAGAGCAGGCAGAGGCAAACTGCAAGCAGGCCCAGGTACAGCTCAACATGGCACGGCAGCAGCTTTCGTCCCAGCTTAAGGAGACAGTCTATAGCATGAATCAGTATCATCAGCAGGTTATAAATGCAAACGAGGCCCTGACCATGCAGAAACAGCTTTATGCCAACGAGAAGCGCCGTTTTGCCGCCGGCCTCATCACTGTAGATGATATGTTCGTCCAGGACAGCAAATATATTGCGGCCGAGAACCAGTATTATAAGATAATGACCGACTATCTCAACAGCGTCCTGGAGTACAAATATTATACAGGAACTCTGGTGGAACTTACCGAGGGAGAAGAGAATGTGCTGTTCAGCGAACGGCTGTATACATTCCAGTAAAAATGAAATATATTGAACAGCCCGTAAACAGTTTTCTTGCTCATCTGCGCCGTCACCCTATACCAGAGATTGTCTCCGATGAATGCATGGAGGCTCTAAACTCGATACAGAAGCAGTATGGCGATGTCATAAGCCACGGCGCAGGGCTTGAGGTGCGCCTTGGAAATCCTGAGCGGTATGTAGACTACATCATGAACATCGATGAGAAGAAGATTCCAGGTGTAGAGGCCCTCTGGTATGAGATTGATTACGAGGAATTCAAAAAAGCTTATGAGACAGGCTGCCAGATATGCCCCTGTCTGTTTGCCAACACCTCAAAAAAAACAGAAGATTATGACGATCTGTGCAACAAGACACTGCCTCCATTCCTTGGAGAGGAACGGGCCAGAAAGCTCCGCCCAGCTTTGGAAAGGCTTATCGGCCAGCTGCCTGCCGATGCAACGATCAAACAGGTAGGTACTATGTCCAGCCGCGGCGAACTGGATATCATGCGGCTGGTGATTATGTTTAAAGACTGGGATTCTGTCACCAAAGGCCTCGCGGCTGTAGGCTGGCAGGGCGATTTTGCTGCTGTGGAGGCATCCCTGTCACAATGGGTGGGAACTGGCAAGATTGCTGTGAATATAGATCTGGGGGAGCATGGAGTGCTGCCCAAGATAGGATTTGAGGTCTTTTCTCCTTACAACAGTCCAGTGCTGGTGGATCTTTTCCTGGCCCGGCTGGAAGGCCTTGGACTCTGCCTTAAGGAGAAAGGTGATGCCCTGAGGCAGTGGATACGGATCTGCCCCGATGGGAATCCTTTCATACAGACCCGCATAAACTATTTCAAGCTGAATTATAGAGATGGAAAGATATCAGAGGCAAAGGCTTATATTGAGCAGAGCCCCTATAGGTATCATACCTATTTTGATCATTATGAAAGGCCTGAGCGCCTTGATATTGAGCTGAAGAATGGCAGTCATTTCATGCCGGCAGATAAGGTTAAGGCTCTCCTTGCCGAGTTTGCTGAAGCCAGGGGAAAGATAGTGCGCTTCTTCGGCACCGCTGATTATGAAAATCTTGATCAGGTCCTTGAGACCTGCCGCACCCTTGATCTTGAGAGTGTGGTGGAGCCTTATGCAGACAAGAACCGTTGGGTCATGGACAACCAGAACTATGCAGAGCTTCAGAAAGTGCTGGAAGAGGCTGAGAAGAACGGAGTGGAGAGCATTATCATTGCAGAGTCACGGAAGGATACTCCAGATTTCAGCCATATAAAAGAGGCTGCAGAAATTCTTAAGAATTGGAAAGGAAAGACAAAATTTGAGATAGAAAGCTGTTTTTCCAGGCTGGGGGCATGTCTTGGTGGCGAAGACCCGAAGAAAAATCCAAACCGCGGTATAGAGTGCGGCTGCGAGGCGGGACGCTCATTCTTTGCAGTGCGCTCCGATGGAAGCTTTGTTCCATGCCTGGAATTAGATGGGGCAGGGGAGCAGGATACTGTTGTTCATTATTGGGAAGAATCCAAGGCTCTTAAGACTCTGAGGAAGCGGACCATGCACAGCAGTCAATGCGATTCATGCCCTTATAAACGGCGCTGTCTCCCATGTCCTGCTGTCAAAGTGTGTCATTGATCATCAGTTCTGCAATGCTGGTTCCCGCAAGGTGTGCCAGCAATGTATAATGTGATGCCTTCTCTTGGGAAAGGGCAGCAACTTTGGCCTCAATGATGTCCAGAGCTCTGTCAACAGCCTTATACACTTCTTTTCTTTCCCAGGGAATCACTTTCCGGCAGTAAAAGGTAAGGCGTCCGGTGCAGGTCTCTCCACCAGATTCCAGCCCGAAAAACAGCCTCTGCCGATGTGCAGAGAAGTTGCCGAATGCCGCAATCTGACCAATAGTATCGGCTATGATCTCATCAAGAGCATGGTTTACCATACCCCCGAAAAGGCGTAATGTCTCGTAATGGGCGCATTCATGTGCCCTCCGGAGAGCAGTGGAACGGCACAGCCATTCATCTTCATCCATTCCTAATGCCGAAGCCGGAATGTTGCTGTAAGGAGCGTTCCCCAGCAATATAACTCTATGATGTTGCATTCCAGCTGCCTTAGCATCTATGGTAAGTGCATTGACGGTAAGAGGCAGCTCTTCTATGGCAGGATATCCATTGACCAGCGCATCCATGCTGCAGAAATCATCATGGCAGCCCGTGTAGATAACCGGAATCCTGCCACCGTTTGTAGAATTAAGGTTGATCTGGAGGGCATCTGGTTTCTGAAGGGGGAATTGCTCTATGGGCAGAGCAAATGAATCCTGCAGAAAGTGCAGGACTTCTTCTCCGGCTGCCTCTTTCCACAGGGTGGTAAATGGTTCATCCGGCAAAGGGGGAGCAGCAGGCTCTTGGGGGACTGTATATCGATGGGTCAGGTATTCCTGGGCAGTGATGAAAGGCATTTAAGTTCCATAAGTATGATCACATTGTTTATTAAGTGGCATGTGATGACAACCACTTTCGCCACCGCCGGCTACATTTTCCAGCGTCTCTTTTGTGAGTTTTGTCTTGTCGATCGGCATATCTTATTCCTTTTTTAATGCAAATCCTGCATTTTTTATGATATCCATCATCTCTTTTGTGATCCCAGTGCCATTAGCCTTTGTCAATTTCTTTATCGTTTTCGTTGAAGATTCCTGCTTTTTCTATAATATCCAACATCTCTTTCTGGCTCCGGGTTTCCATAAGAGTCTTCCGGTCCGCTTCTGTAAGCCGAGACATAGGTCCTGCCAGGGACAGTGTCAGTTCTTCCTGGTGGTTCTTCTCCCACTCTCTGCCAGCCACCCTGGATGCCAGATAATTTGCAATCTCCTTGTGCTCGCTGCAGGCTTCCCTGAAGTAACTGCCGTTCTCGGACTTGGCCCGGGATGCACAGCCACCGCGGCATATGAAAGTATATGGGCAGCTTTGACACTTCTCCAAAAGGTCAGAAGTGCGTGTGCGCCATTTGGCCTTGTCAAAGTTCCAGATAATGCGTCCTGATTCCTTGTCTGCATAGCCTGTCACAGTATCTTCCCTGGCCACCAGGTCCCAGCAGGAATATACCCGTCCAAAGGGATCTATCACCAACATACCGGTCTCAGAGCCGCAATAGCATGGATTGAACTCCGGGAAACTATCTTTCTTCAGCATTTTCTGCATGCCGTGGGCTGGCCCGCTGTACTGGCTCTGGTGCTCAATGGCCTCCTCGACGGTAAAGCCAATGCTCAGCATTTCGTCAATGATCTCCTTTTCGCTGACTGTATTTGCAGGATGATCATCGTCAGACACCGCTTTAAAGTAGTATGAGTAATGCCCACGTTTTGGCTTGTTCCCGGCTTCCTCTTCCTTCTTGCGTTCTTCTTCTCTTTCAATGAATCCCCGAGCCTTAAGATCGTCAACCAGGTCTTTCATGTCATGGAGGTTCTCCCTGCTGACATTGACCCTCATATTTACACCGATACCGTGCTGCAGTGCCAATTCTGTGTTTTTCAGTATTTTCTCGTAGCTGCCGACGCCATCCTTATGGAGGCGGCGCTTGTCATTTATCGGTCCCACACCGTCCACTGTGATCTGAAGGTTATTGAACTTGAACTCATCCATCAGGTCCAGGAAAGATTCCAGATCGTATCCGTTGGTGATGGCGCCGATTTCCATGCCTAGCTCTTTGCAGTGCTGGCAGATGGTCCGCACTGTCTCAATATTGCTTGCCAGAAGGGGTTCCCCGCCGTACAGGGTGCAGTTGCCTATTTTGTAGCCCCTCTCTCTGTAGTCCTTGAAAGCCTGGAAGATAGTATCGATCATCTCGGGAGCCATACTCTGGCTCAGCCACTCCTGTCCTTTGCACAGGCGGTGCCGCTCAAAGCAGTATGGACAGCGGAAATTGCAGTCGTATGTAGGCATGATGACCAGTCCGACGCCGCTTCTGGAGAAGATAGTCCGGTATACGCGGCCCAAGAGCTTCAGGTCAGCCAGTTCTCCTTCCTCGTCCTTGCAGGTAAGGTGACCACGCAGCAGGAGCCGTTCACGGAGTGCCAGGGGCAGCTCGGTAAAATTTCCGGCCTTGAGCTTATCTGCTTCTTCCTTTGGAAGAATATCCATAGCTCCGTAAAGGCCGTTGATCAAAAGAGTCCTGTCTTTGATTTCTTTTTCTTTCCCGTCTATCAGAGGCAGGATAATTTCGTATGTACTTAATCTCATTTATGATACCTGTTCAGCAGCCTTTGAAGTTTTCCCAGCCTACAGTACCGCAGACAGGATGAGCACAGGAACTTTCAGTTGGACAATTGGACCAGCATACCCC
>JAEEGJ010017023.1_pt1 | contig 16548 bp, 4 predicted proteins | sample 8958761 | NCBI WGS metagenome assembly JAEEGJ01 (sample SAMN16246546, study PRJNA631951) | gut metagenome | biome: gut microbiome; feature: rumen; material: RS-attached | host: Bos | place: Iran: Karaj | collected 2018-10
TTCCGTTGTCGACAGGCTCTCGTGCCCAAGCAGCTTTTTCACACTTTCCAATCCTGCGTCATGGTTGAGCATCGCCGTAGCAAATGAATGCCTGAGCACATGAGGTGTGCGCTTTTTCAGCGTTGTCACTCTTGTCAGTGCCTTCGACACCTCATACCTCACTTTGTTGCGGTTCATCCTCTCACCTTTTGTGGTGACGAAGAGCGCATCGCAGCAACGCTCCACCTGCTCGTCGCGGCAAGCCATGTAATCACGTAGAGCCTGAGCCATTTCGGGGCCGAAAGGTATGAGACGCTGCTTGTCACGCTTTCCGGTGACCTTGATCTCACCTTCGACGAAATTCACCATGCAGTCGTCGAGTCCTATCAGTTCCGAGAGTCTCATACCTGTAGAGTAGAATACTAATAATAATGTACGCGCACGAACATCTTTAAAATCCTCTCCCCAGGCTGTGGTCTCCAGCAATTCATCCAATTCCCGCTCTTTAAGAAATTGCGGTAACGGTTTCCGCTTTTTTGGTCCCGTCACATGATGTGCGGGGTCAGCCTCAACAATCCCTTGCTTCATGGCAAACCGGTAGAAAGCCCTCACGGCGCTCAAGCGCCTGTTGACAGACGTGGCCTGAAGCCCCTTGTCCATCATGTCTTCCATCCAGGCCCTCACGACATCTGAATCGATGTTCTGCCACGACAACCCCTCATCGAGTTTTTGGAAAAAAACCTGAAAAGCCTCCAAGTCACTTCCGTATGAATCCACCGTCAATTCTGAGTAACGGCGCTCACACCTGAGGTATTCCAAGAAGCTTTCTATCATGGTCATTGCCGCATTCGGGATGTTTTCGGCAACGAATTTAAGGAAAAAAATTCAATCTGCCAAATTTTGAGGAGATATTTTACTCCTCTGCGTCTCTCAGCTTCTGTACGTAGATAGCCTTCTCCATCTTGAGTCTTTTCAAAACAGATGGCTTGTCGAACTGCTGACGTGCGCGGAGTTCCTTCACGACACCTGTTTTCTCGAATTTTCTTTTGAATTTCTTCAAAGCTCTCTCGATGTTCTCGCCATCTTTCACTGGTACAATAATCATGCCTTTGTCTTTAAATTTTAAATGTTAAACAATAAGTTACACCGCCCCCTTTTGGGGACGTGGGTGCAAAATTACATCTTATTTTGTTAACTGCCAAATATTTATTAAATTTTTCTTCCATAAAATTTCACAGAGAGCCTGTAGAGAGCCTCTGAGCATAAAACAGGCCGCAATCTCGGCCACTCATGGCCTAACATCATCGTGCCTGTAACGCAAAAACCATCCCGGGGGCGCGAAGCCTTTCCGGGATGGTCTCACATCAAAGTGGGGGAAAGCCTACTTCACATCCCATGGGTCATAGATGATGATATCATCGTCTGTATCGACCTCTATGGCTTCGGTGTTTTCATAAGGAGGCTTGACGTTGGACTTCTCGAGCATGGTCACAGGCGACATCCTGTGCGTCTTGCACGCTGGTCTCTGATACTGTTTCTTCATGATGCTGTCTTTATTTTACTATGAATTTCTTACCCTTCTGAATATGCACACCGCGTGCCTTCTCGTGCACAGGCACGCCGCCGACACCATAATGCCGGTCATCGGCTGAGCGCCAGCGAACACCATACAAGCCGGTCGGATCGCCGATCACCACATCTGCACCGTTGTTCTGGCTGATGATCATGTCTTCGAACAGTACGATATATGCCTTGTGGCGAGGTATCACCAGGCCTTCGGCGGCCCTGTGGAACTTGGCCTTGCCGGTCTTGTTGGCCAGCACATAGATGTCGTCGCTCACCACCTCATAGGGCGCGAAGCCTGTGCCGAAGAGAAGGTTGCCTTCGATGGCGGATGCCGTCTCGGCCTCAGGGACGTCTATCCGGCTGAGCGGGGTGCCTAAGAGGATAAGCCCTTCTCCGCCTACGGCTGTCGGGGTCTCCTCGATGAAGACGGTAGAGCTGGCGTAGCTCTTGGCGTAATATGCCTTCACCTCGCCTCCGCGGGCCTTGGTGAAGTCAAGGTCCAGGGAGCCAGAGTAGGTGCAGATGCCATCGTCGGGCATGATGATGGTGGCGCCACGCTCCAGGCTGAAGTCGAGCATGAGGCCCTCGGACGGGATCGTGACACTTTCCTCCGCCGCGTCCATATATCCCTCGGCCGTACAGGTCACGTCATAAGAGAGCGAGACGTCTGCCACGGTGATGACATACTTGCCGGAAGAGTTGGTCTTGCCCGTATATTTCAGGCTGTTGTGGCTGAGGGTGACGACTGCCCCTTCGACCGGATGGCCGTCAAGCTGGGATGTCACCAGGCCAGAGACGCTCTTCTCCGTCAGCGTGCCGTGTCCGGATTCCTGTATCCAGGAGGCCGAACGGCCGTTTTTGCCGCGGAAGCCGCCGGCGTCGGTGATGTCTGCGGTGCTGACGGTCAGCACATAGTAGCCGTCAATCAACGTAAGACCGGAGAGATCGATGGCGTACTCCACATCGCTGACCTGGCTGACCGTCACGCCCGACACGTCTATGGAGGTGCCCTGGCAGGTCAGGCGCAGGTCTTCAGACGTGAACGTCTCTGGCAGGATAGGCTTGTTGAACTCAACCACAACCTCTGTCAAAGCGACGGGCGACACCTCGCCCTCGGCGGGAAGGCCCTTGAAACCTGCCACGTCGAGTTGGATGTCGGCCATCTCCCCAAACGTCACGAGATAGCTCTCCGTGCCGGTGAGCACCTCGCCAACGAAGTGGAGCAGGTTCTCATAGAGCGGGTCCTTGCCGTCACGCAATGTACGGTCGGTCTGCCACACGTTGTCCAGCGGAAGCACCTTGCCGTCGCTCTGCCTGACGACGCCGGTCACCTCGCGGAGACCCGAAGTCGGATCCGGAAGCGAGCCATACGTCCAGCCAGGATGGCCGGCACTGACGGTGAGCATGTAAGCCGTGTCGCTCTGCGGGGTGATGCTCATGCCAGACGACATCTGCACATCATGCTGGGTGGCATCGGTCAGGTACACCTGGTCGGGAAGGTCATCCTGGTCGGGAAGGTCGTTCACGAGGAAGCCACGTCCGCCTGTCGTCGGTGTGAAGCCATGGATCAGCTCGTGGATCCTCACCTTATCGAGCAAGGAGAGGTCTTCGTTGCCGTAGCTCGTCACATGATTGTAACTGACACTGTAGTTGGTGAAGTGACCCAGCAATGAGCTTTGCAGCCACCACTGAGCGTAGGACTGTGACTGTGAAGGAATAGTGCCGAATTGATTGACGATAGAAGTGCCAAAGGCCAAATTGGCATCCTCTCCGTTCACCTGTGAACTCAAAATCTCAAAGTCGATGAGCAATCCTTTTTCATTATCCACAATCTCAGGCTGATAGGTGGTCATCCTTACATTGGTAGCATCACCATACCCCTTATTGTTAATCAGAAGGGCAAATTCTGCAGGACGCATCGGCTCCACTTCTTCAGTGAGCGGATCGTCACCAAACACGTCACGCTGCAAGAAGTAGTCAAGGTCGAGTTCTGGAGACGGCTTCACGGTCAATGTAACAGGATTCAGATCTCGTGTCACATAGAGACCGGTGGTAGGATCCTTGTAAGAGAAAGTTCCTCCGAACGAGCATTCTTCCGGTTCTGTGGGAGCCGCATACTTAGTGGGGATAAACAGGATGGTGGCCACTCCAGTACCATTGGCCTCCAGTCTCCATCCGGAATTGAAGTCCAACTCACCCACAAAACCATCCAACGACTCTGGATTAATCTGGAACTCGTGAGAGGTCATCAGTTTGCCTTCAGAATTGCGGACCTCAAGGTTCAACTTCACATCCTCCATCGCACCGGTGGTACTGCCGTTGTTCACGGTCAGCGTACCGCGGAATGCCTGGCGTGTCATCACCATCTCTTGTTTGAAAGAGAGCGTGATGCTGGTACAGATGGATTCTGACTCATCGCCTTCTTCCTTGGAAGCATCGTAGATGGTGATGGGGCAAGACACCGACAAGCCCTTATAGGTGAATTTTGCTGTGGCTTTGCCAGCCTTTTCAGCGATCAGGTAACCGTCCTTGAAACCGACAATGCCATTAGAGATAATCGCCGATTCTGGAGTTACCATGGTCTCGCTGCCGTCATCCCACGTGCATGTCATTGTCACCTCAGGCTTTTCATCGCTAAACATGTAGATGTCGGATTCCATTTCAAGTTTGATGGGATGTGCCCTGGCGACAGAGACATTCACACTCTTCTCACCTGTCACATACTCCTCATCGTCGGTAACCACAACACCCAAAACACGGATCTTGCCTTCATGAACAGAAGGTATCTCGACATCAAACGATTTCTTTCCTGTCACAATTTCTCCATTTGAGAACATCACATCAATACTCTGCCGTTCATTGTCCATATAGATGGGATCCATCGACACATGCAGGATGTCGCCCTCCAACTGTACATCTAAGTTCAAAGAAGACGTGGCTCTCCTCAATCGGGCTGGAGCCCAACTTTTATCATTGACAGAGTGAACTGTTCTATCCACAGGTTTGAAACCTTCAAGACTGAAAAAATCAGACAACGTTGACTCGTTGAGCAACGTTATTATATTATGCCAAGTCCTTGTATTTCCTGTAACTTGCGTGTGGAAGCTGTTGTAAAGAGTACTCTTGCGATTGATATTTTGTGGGAAAGACAATCCTCCTTGCTGACTCTCCAAAGATACGATTACGTCACCAGTATCTATCAAATCCAAATACTTTTCATAGAAGCCCAAGTCTTCACTCTTTTTAATCCACCAATAATCCCAATCATTATTTGACATCGCATGCCCTATCCTCGTTCCTATTTCTCCTGCTTCTTCAAAAGCAGCTCTTATAGGATTAACGACCTCTGACGACAAGGCATGAACAGGAATACCTTTCATCATGTCAAGTGCCGCGGCATTGTTCAGGTAATTGTCTGTAGCATCAGAATTTACAGCAAGGTCTTCTATTGCATCGGTTGAACTGAAGCAGAATTGTTTATCATTGATGATGCCTTTTAACCAATTGCTACTCATAATCAAATCGCCCCATTCACTACCAGAGTGAGGTGTGTTAACCGTTATTATTTTATGAACATTATCACGGCCACCTTCAACATATTGCACATGCAACCTTGACAGAATACCACCCATACTGTGACCGACCAAATCCGCCCTAGTAGCCAAGATGCCATGTTCCCTGTAACGTCTGATCAATAAATTGATGGCTCGCCCAGGTTTATCTTGATTTTCTACGAAATGTGAGCAATTGGATTTGCTGTAATCCACACAATAGACCTGATACTTGTCATATAGTTCTATCGACGCTGGCAGACCTTCTGCTAAAAGATTTGCCTTTTTGATTAACCCCATGCTGCCATTTGTGACATATTTTGCAAAATCTTTCCAAGTTTTCCTAGATGAATTAAGGCCGTGAATCAACACCAATGGTGGACGGGTAAGAACAATAGGCACATTTATCACACCGGTTGAGAATTCACTTTGGTATGTCAACTGGGCAAAAATCTTCATCTCCTTCGCATCTGGATCTGGAAAATCGTCCGGCGCCTGATACACCACATTATTCCAATCAGAAGGATTCTTAATGATTCCATAACCATCGGGCAAAGACCACATAATGCTGTATTTACATTCTTCGGAAGGCAGCTGTGAGGTTGCTAGATCAAGGGCAATGAGCACTTCTGACTTGTCTGCAGCCACCCCCTTTATTATTGAGCGTTTTCCGTCGTTTGTAATAAGTTTATAATCCAAATTAAAGTCATCTCCACAAGCTACTCTCTTGGGGTCTCCATCAGCCAGAGAAGGAAGTTCTGCAGGAGGTGAGCAATACATAGCGGGATCTTCTGTGCCATAAATGATATAGATATCATCTATTACTGATTTGCCACCCAAATAGGGGTTACCAGGGCCTCCGCCACCGCCATTGTAGCCGCCGCCACCGAAGCCGCCGCCACCAGAACCAGAGCCGCCGCCACCAGAACCAGAGCCGCCGCCACCACCAAAACCACCATAGTTGTTTTTGATACAAAGAGTGGATCCCCAGCGCTTAATAGTTGTGGAAAGTTCGTCTTCTTCATATTTATCACAAAGTTCCTGGTACTTTGCCTGTCCTATGACGGTGATACATGTAGCATCGTCTGATTTTGAGATACGTTTTCCTACATGTGAAGCCTCGGGTATAGGCATCATTTTTGCATAAAAAACATGCGACTCTTTTGCACCAAGCTCATCAAGATGAGGTGCATTCAGGAACTCAAAGTAATAGTCTTTGTCCATTGTCAAAGACACGTTGATGTTGACAGCGCTGATAAGGCCCTCGTTGGTCACGGTCATGGGCACGATATTATATGGCTCAGGAGCTTCATTTGGCAAAGACACAATCACCACAGGTTTGGGTACCCTGGTGTCAAATGTTGCTACAGTCTCTATCTCGTACACGTCTTCAATTTCTGTCTCCACCACTTCCCATGTATAGGTAATGGCGTTATAAGCCAGAAATACTTCCTGCTCGTTGTTGATGCCTGGATTCACAATGAGCGTATTGCTGTAAGAGTTGTGGCTATCGGCAGACACAGAGAGCGTGTACCACCCTTCAGGCAGTGTCGTAGCGAATTTGCCATCTTCTCCGGTCACGCCTTCTGCCACCACTGTTCCAGCCACAGGGGTCTTCACCACAACGCGAGCATTAGCCAGATGAGGTGCCTCGTCGGTGAAGAAAGCCATCTCATCCACCACGTCAACAGTCAGCGTACCCGTCTCTTCTGAAACAGGGGTAACAGTGAAGCTGATCCCCACACCGTTGCCATTGGCACAATTAATACCAAGTTGTCCTTTAACAGGTACATTCAACTTCATCTCGTCGGTAGACGAAAATCGCAGGACTACGGTTGCAGAGTCACCTGATCCGAGTGATGCCAACTCATGAGCTGTGGTTGTCGAAATCCAGTTGGGCAGGGCAAAGGTGATTTTTCCGGTCTCACCCTTACCGATGTTATGAATGGTAATGGGATACTCCCGCACCTTACCCATGGTCATGGTGGCATCGATGTGGGTAGTACTGGCTTGCAGCGCACCTGTAAGCGGCTGCACGTAATAATAAAGTGTATGCACGGCTTCTGATCCCTCATTGGTGGAGATGGTGATCGGCATCTGTTGCCATGAGGTGCCTCCGGTCAGGCCGTTGCCCTTAATACTGAAATTCAAAGCAAGCGTCTCTCCACCTTCAATCTTGTCGATAGATGTGTAGGCAAACTCGCAGTTGGCAGACTCAGCCTTAGGCACTACTTTTACACCGGTCTGTGCCAGAATGCCGGGATTGGTCACCTGTATGGTACCATTGAAGGTCTCTGTCAAACCCATCTGGCAAGTGGTGAAGAAGCTATTGAGCAAGATACCATACACATCAAAGGCATCCATCTCTGTTGACTCATTGCTACCAGGGAAGCACGCACCGACCACAAAATGCCCAGCCTCACGTTCCAGGAGTTGCTTTGTGACAGAATAATTGCCCTCATCATCAGTCAGCACCAACTGTGCTTGGCGGATGCCATCATGAATCAAATAAACCTCCACTTTTGCATTTTTGCCAGTCTCACCTTTTGCTTTACCTGTGATGGTGACAAGCTCACCGTGGCTGTAGAGGTCTTTGTCCACTTGTGCGGTGACAGTGAAAGAAGGCGTCAGTTTGATGCCAACCTTTTCAGAACTGTTGTTCACGTACATCAGCTCTGTGACTTTCTGCGATGGGTTGACCGTGGCTTGGAAGGTGAAATCACCTACCATGGATGGCAGGGTATAGACGTACTCAAATGTCTTCGACTCGCCAGGTGCCAATGCTTTGTCAATGGTCATTCTTTCCCTGTAGCTGTCGCCGCTGAAACTAAAGAATAGTTCTGTAGAGGCTGGAAGATCAGCATGGCCAATGTTCTTCACCTCTGCGGTAAGCCGCACCTCACTACCTGCTTCTGCTTCTGTCTTGTCGGCAGTCAGAGAGACGATGGCATCAGGCATGGTCTGGTCGGTAATGATTACCCAACAGGTTCCTATCGACATACCGTTGCCTTGCACCGTGAAGGTCGCGAGGTCGCTGTCACCATACTGGCTGTTCAGCTTTACGTCTACCAGCAAGTCGGCGCTCTGAGAACCAGCAGGTATTACCAGGGTGTGGTCATACTCAAAAAATTCGTCCTTGTCGCTTGTGATACTCACCGTCACATCATGGTCGGCCACAAGGTTATGGCTAATGCTGAACACATTACCCGTAGAACCTTCTAACAAGGAGGTGGAGGCAGCCTTGATGGTGAGCATCGGACCCTCGTTATCTGTGATGGTGACAGTCTGTGTCATCGCACCATTACTGTCGGTTGGGACAGAACAGTTACATGACGAAGCATAGACCACAGCACTTAGATTGATAGTTTTATCACCATCAACCAAGTTGTTGTCCTTCACACCGATGATGAACTCCACCTCTTTTTCTCCAGGTTCCAGTGTGACAGAGCTGGGATAGGTGAGCCATCCGTTGTTGTCGTCAGAGAGGCGTATGACAACATTTTTGTCAAAATTGTCGGTTCTCTTGATCACACCCATCATGGCAGAGTTGCCGGCTGACTCACTCACGGTGCGGGGAGAGACCGTGAAGCTCAAGGTCGGCATATCGTTGTCGTTGAGGATAACCAGTACCTCACCTCTATTATAACGCTCGGCCGTTGCATTGAATGCCACCGTCTCTTGGATTTCTATTTCAAGATTGTCGACAGCCTCCACATCAAATGTTACTGAGGGAGATCCTGCAGGTATGGTAACAACACTTGGGAATGAGAAACGCTTACTGTCCTCACACGAAACGGTCACTTCGATGGGTCGACCAGACACCCGGCTTGTGGTGATGGTGAGTTGGAATGTCTCACCTTCTGTGACCTCACTCTTCGACGTGGTGACGATGAGGTCGGGGAACTCGTTATCCTCGATAATGACACGTTGTGTGACAGCAGCATATCCATGGCCTGCGATAGAGATGTCAACAATGGAGTCATTGTCAAGCACTGTGTTATCCACAACGGGCATATAGACCACCACTCCTGACTGACCTGCCGGTACCGTGATGGTGGCAGGAATATCAATTCGACTATCGGCTGTGGCGGTCACATTGAAAGTCTGCTCCTCTGTCCATCGGCCGCTTCGGGTCAACTTGACATAAAGGTTTGACACCTCATTCTCTATCAACCGGAGGGGAGAAACCTCCAGTGTCAACTCTTTATTAACGGTATATCCTGCACTCCCCAGTTGGATGTTGTTTGCCTTGGCGTTCTCTCGTTCTTTTGTGGTTTCAAAGGGAATAATGCGCACCTGCAACTTGACAGGTCCGTCCATGCCTACAAGTTTAGGGATATCAATCTCTGCACTGCGGTTGACGAGAGCTTTTCCTGCCAGAGACTGATAGTAATACGTCGTACCTATCAGTTTGCTGCCAGACCCGTCGTCTGCCACCAGCGAGATTTGCTCGCTCCAACCGTCTCCAGTAGCCAGCTCTCCCAAATTTTCCACTGTCCATGACACTGTGATGTGATCACCTGGGTTGATCGTCGTCTTATCGGCCCTGATGTTCTTTGGTATCAAGTCTGGGAAATATGGAATTCTGATCTTGCCAGCCGAGACCTTAGTCATCACGTTTTCTCCTGTCGCTATTCCTAGAACAGCATGCTGAACAGACATCTGATGCTCGGTTCCTTCCTCCAAATTGCCCGGTATATGCAAGTGCAGTTTGAATACCGCCCCGTTATTCCCGAGAATCGGTTTGTTGGAAGGTGAGAAAAGCATCACCTTATAGGTATCCCCACCCATTTTTTTGACTGTGGTCAGATGTCCGTCGATACGGTCGGTAGGTGTCGCCCTTTCGTCCATGGTGATTCCCGACGGCAATGTAAGATCAAACTCCAAACCGACCACGGCATCCGTATTGCTCACGGTGACAGGCAAGTCTGCTGATGTACCTGGTTCTACAGCAATATCCTCTATGGTCAATTGATTGACTCGTTGCGCGTTGACTCCTAAAGTGCAAATGCACAGGAGCAACATGACGGATAAAAATCTTGTCGTTTTCATATCGTTATTTGATATAGATTTTCTTGATCATTTCTTTATTACCGCTAGCATTCACCTTGACAATCAAAGTCTTTTCTCTGAGACTTCCATGATTGTAGAGAATGTAGTCACCAGCAGAAACATTTATCAATGAGCCTTCATCTATCAGGCTACCGCTCATTTGATAGATGCACCATGAGAGCGTCTCGTAATGATTCGTTGTGTGCAACACGATGCCATTGGCACTGGCAGAGATGGCCAAGTCTGCATTCACACTTTCAGCTGTCGTTATGGTCTCGTTGGAGATTGACGGTATCTCTGTTGCTGCCTTGTCGGAAAGCATCACATAAATGATATTAGGCTGGTTTCCAAAGACGGTCCCAAGGATGTTCTCGCCGACTGGCAAAGTTGCGCCGCCCATGGAATAACCGATAATATGCAAGCCATCATCTGTCTGGCGGGCATCACAGACCATGCCCAATGATTGGAGAGCTTGTGAAATGCTCATGTCGGTGCACCCGCTGATATACACATCGAATGCTGCTACAGGAACAGATGAGTTGATGGTCAACAGACCGTTTTCAATATAGACAGACGCCATAGGATTGGTCTGCATCGCCTTGATTTGACGATGTTCGTTCGCCTGAGCAGGCACTCCATTACTCATCAGCGTGTTCACCATTCCGATGACATCTTGCACATTGATGGTCTCATCATTCCACAGATTGGCTGCCGTATAGTTGAACAGGTTCCAATAGTCCTTGAAAATATAGTTGATTGAGGTTTGCAGGTCAAGTACATTCACGTCTCCGGTGAAATTCACATCTCCGGGATCAAACATCAGTTTGATAGGAACCCAACTATCTGCCTTCACACTCGATGTCCAACTGCCTTTTGCAAGATATACGACATCAGCATTGGCTCCTTTATACTCAACGACGCTGTTGTAAGGACTTAATGAGGTATTGCCGTCGGACAATGTCAGCAAGGATGACCAGCTGTCTGCGTTCCATTCCGATGGAATGGCTGTCGTCAACAGCAGATTTCCCCGGTTGTCATACGACTGGGCCTTATGGTTGTAGGTCAATATAGTCGGCAGATTGTCAGCCTGAGACTGACCGACGAGGTCGGAGACATGCATCTCTATGCTATCAGGCACTTTCTGTCTTTGCAAAGTCAGATTGGTCACATGCGAGGAAATCATCGGCGACACTTCTGAGAAACCATTGTCATTAGCCAAGAGTGTTTCCAGACTTGGGAAGAAACTGGCAAGATATCCGATATTTCCAGTGAAATTGTTTCTTGAAATATCCAAATATTTCAACTCAGAGGCGAGGTCTCCACCATTTTCTGTATGGGCAGCCAACAACGCTGCGAGGTCTCCGTCAAGACGGTTTCCTGATATCCGCAAACTCTCCAACTTGGGCAAGGCAAGCAATTCCACAGGAATGTCCCCAACATAGTCTTTACCCGACAAATTAATGGAGGTGATATGTCCTTGCTTTACCGTCAGATAAGGCAATTGGGTCACGACCTTGATGCCTTCCGACAAATCCCAGGGCCGTGTATTCTCCACACCAAGTTGATTGTTGATAGCCTGTAGCGCAGCCCATTCCGCAGCAGGAATCTTATAGATGGTGAATGATCCCAACAAAGTTTTATCCAAGCCATGATAGCCTACGCCCTCTGCTATCTCTAAATAGACATCATAGTCACCACCCTCTGAAGGCTTCTCTGTGCTGTTATAAGAACCATCTTCAGAGACATAAGTGACCGTTGGGGTTCCTACATAATCACTCACATACACATCAACACCATGTTTTTCTCCATCGTAGTCGATTTCCCCTTCTGGGAAGACGACTTCATAGAGATCGTCCGTCAGAGGTGCCTTACTGATGGTGAATGAAGCGGTGAGTTTACCTTTGTAGTTGCCTATACCCTCGATGGTCAACGTGGCTGTTCCTGGAAGGAAATTATTCGTCCATTCCACATAATAGTCTTGCTCTTCTTGCAAGGCACCAAGAACTTCGTTTGTAAATGTCCATTCTGGATATTGGTAATCGGCATTAAACACCAGTTGGTCTTCCAAGATAGAAATGCTACCTGCCAACGGTTGAGGGGTGATATTGAAAGTGTAAGCTACCCTGCCAATAGTGAATGGGTACACACCCTCTATCTCGAAATCAGCCACTCCCACATTCACATTATTATTATAATGGCCTGCTTTCCAATATTCTTCCCCAATCATGATGGACTGCGTGCCATAGATGCAGTTGATAGAGGTCTGATAAAGAGAGTCTCCTGTATAGACTTTGTCCTCTATGCCCGAGAAAGACAGGTGGCTGACATCATCATACCCATAAGAAGCCAGATTGATGGTGTTCCCCATCAAATCTCTTGCTCTGAACTTAATCCCATGAATCGCTTTGGATTGATCAAACTGAGCCACCATACTCTCAGAGAATGTGTCACCAGAGTTCAGCGTACCTGTCAGTACCGTCCATTCCTCATTTTCCACCATATAGTCAATGACACATTGCAGGTCTGCGGGACTATCGTATGAACCTTCGACGATGAGTTGGAGCGGATTTTCCAAATCGTTCCATTTTGAAGGATCTTTTGGTGCCACCTTCAGAGGCGTCATGTTTAACATCTCAACGATATTCTCGAACCGGCTCCAACCACCAGCAGCCATATAATTATCGACCTTGCCAACCGGAACATAAAGTGTGGCGGAAGTGAATATTTCCTGGTCTGTTTCCCAATTATAGCCTACAAAGAATACATCCTCTTCGATATCAAATGGTTCTTCGATGAAGGAGACCACTTTGTTGAGATTTACACATCCATCAAATGCTCGATAATCAATGCCTGTCACAGAGTTGGGGATGACTACAGAGGTCAAATTGATACAATCATAGAAAGCAGAATCACCAATCTGTTCCACTGTGTTGGAGATATCAACAGAAGTCAAGGCTTGGCAATATTCCACAGCCCAACTCTCAATTCTCGTCACTCCCACAGGAATGCTGTAAGACACATCTGGCTTTCCAGCAGGATAGCAGATGAGAACGGTCATGTCCTTATCGAACAGCACGCCATCTTCCGACCGGTAATTCATATTGCTTTCCTCCACATGGATGGAAGCCATACTATAACATCCGTCAAAAGCATAGAACCCTATCCATGTCACGGAATTGGGAATATCTATGCTGTTCAGATTTGTACAATAGCTGAACGCAGAACTTCCGATACTTGTCACAGAGTTGGGGATATCGACGGAAGTCAGATAGTATTGATTGCTAAAAGCATATCCATTGATCTCTGTCACACTGCCCGGGATGGAGTATGAGGCTTCTGGCTTTCCTGAGGGATAGTAGATGAGCGTTGTCATGTCTTTGCTGAACAGCACGCCATCCTCAGACCGATAAGACGTATTCCCTTCTTCCACATGAATAGATGCCAAATCATAACATCTGGAAAAAACAAAATTTCCTATTGATGTCACTGAAGCAGGGATGTCGATGGAGGGTAAATTGTAACAATAGTAAAAAGCATAGGTTCCGATACTCGTCACGGAACTGGGGATTTTGATGGATTCCAGGTAGTAGCAATATTCAAATTCCTCATAGCCGATCGCTGTCAGTCCAGTGAAATATTGCAATTCATCAAAACTGGTTATCGACGAATTATGTCTGAAAACTTGCCGAAGGTCAGTAACAGCGGCCGCCTCCATATAACTCAGTTCCCCGTCGCCATCGATATCCCAATTCTCCACACAAAGTGCTTTCACGTTTGCGTCAGCAAATTGAATGGCCGAAAGAAGGGTTTCATCCAATTCTAAGATATTTTCAAACCGGTTCCACCCTGCTGCTGCCCTATATTTATCAATCGTGCCAACAGGAACATAAAGTGTAGCGGAAGTGAAAATATTTTGGTCTGTTTCCCAATTATAGCCTACATAGAATACACTTTCATCGATATCAAATGGTTCTTCGATGAAGGAGACCACTTTGTTGAGATTTTTACATCCGTAAAATGCCCCATAACCAAATTCTGTCACAGAGTTGGGGATGATTACAGAGGTTAAATTGGAACAATAATAGAAAGCATTATCATCTATCCATTCCACGGTGTTGGGAATCACAACAGAGGTCAGGGCTTGACAATATTCCATAGCCAAACTCTCAATTCTCGTCACTCCCACAGGAATGCTGTATGACACGTCTGGTTTGCCGGCAGGATAGCAGATGAGACTGAACATATTCTTGCTGAAGAGCACGCCATTTTCTGACCGGTAAGTCATGTTGCTTTCCTCCACATGGATGGAAGCCAAACTAATGCATCCCTCAAAAGCATCGTTACCTATCCCTGACACAGAACCAGGAATATCAATACTTTTCAGACTTGTACAATAACGGAACGCACAATAATCTATCATTTCCACAGAGTTGGGAATATCGACGGAAGTCAGATAGTTTTGATTGTCAAAAGCATAACCATAGATCACTTCTACACTGCCAGGGATGGAGTATGAGACATCTGGCTTGCCGGCAGGGTAGCAGATGAGAACGGTCATATCCTTGTCGAACAGCACACCATCCTCAGACCGATAAGACATATTCCCTTCTTCCACATAAATAGACGCCAAGTTATAACAACAGGTAAAAGCGTTATAGCCTATTGAAGTCACGGAAGCCGGGATGTCAATGGAGGTCAAGCCATCACAATAATAAAAAGCAAAGTTTCCGATGCTTGTCACGGAACCGGGGATTTTGATGGATTTCAGATAGTAGCAAGATTCAAATTCCTCATCTCCAATCGTTGTCAGTCCTGTGAAATATTGCAATTCATCAAAACTGGTTATCGACGTATTATAACTGAAAACATGTTGAAGGTTTGTAACGGCGGCTGCCTCCTCATAGCTCAGTTCTCCATCGCCATCTGTATCCCAATACCCCACACAAAGCGCCTTCACGTTTCCGTCAGCAAAACGAATATTGAAAGGAGAGACTTCGGGAGGGTTGGGTGTTTTATCCGCAAAGCGAGCAAGCGCCTTGACCTCCATGTCGTCCAAGGCACGATTATAGATGCGTACCTCATCAATAACGCCATTGAACGGATACCAAGAGTCACTAAATTTACCGAAATACAAATTTTGTGCATTGACTCTAGAGAAATCGGGAGTGCATGCATTTTCATTAACCAGTTGACCATCGATAAAAAGTCTGGCTGCCCCGTTTCCATAAGCGAACACCACATGCGTCCATTTGTTGAGATAATTGCCAGTCAATTGTTCTTTGGTATCTAGCGAAGCCCAAGACTCATTGCCCATGGAACCCATTGCAATATGGCACTTTTCATCATTTCCGCCGAGTGTAAACGTAATACCTCTTCTGTCATGCTCTTTAGCTAAGAAGCATTGACCACCATCCGATGATACTTTGCCACCCCAGCCATCCATAGATTCCCAGCTGTTAGGTTTGATATATAGTGAGAAGGATGCACCATCATCAAACTGGAGAGATTCTGAATTCGCCACATAGATATGCCCAGGTTTGTCATAACCACCAAAGAGATACGCACCATTCTCATCACCATTCACACCCTCTGTCAGTGTCACTTGACTTGTAGGTGAGCCATGATTCTCATATCCACTCTCGTCATTCGCATTTCCGCTGAAAGGATAGTAAGCAACCAACCCTTCTGTCGGTATCTCAACATTTGAACCATCGGCGTCAATAAATGCGATGGGTTGGCTACGTAAATGGAAATCTTGATCCGTTCGGAGTTGTTCCATTTTCATGATACCATCCTCTTCCCTTACTCCATCTGTATTGACAGGTGTTTTCCATATATTGGTGTTGATAACTCCATCGTCAAAACTGTCGCGAACGACAGTGGCCGGGGTGGAAATCATCAAGTCATCCATATAATGATAATGGGTATACCACCAACCGTAAGGGTCGCAGTCCACACTGAGGTTGGAAGTTCCTTCGAAATCAAGTATATTGAAGTGGTGAATACCCTTGTCTTCACCATTCATGTAATAACGCACGTCACCATTTCCGTAGACCACGATTCTCTCGTCGATCCACTCATTTCTGACAAGGGGTGCAATATACCATTCTTCTGATTGATTTCCGTTACTGACTTCTACAAATATGCCTAAATGAGAATTATCGTAGGAGTCATTCCAATAGTTAGCATTATCATAGCGGATACGAATGTTGACTCCATTATCCAAAGAAAAAAGAATATATTGATAACTAAATCGTTCAGGTGAGTAGAAAGAATTGAGATAAAAATCATTGACTGTGTTGACGAAATATTTCCTCTTCATCATGAAATACTCATCCGCAAGATTGCCTCTCATGGTTGTTGCCTTATTGAATTAGTAAGGCATCCTCTATAAAGCATT